>SXGS01577531.1_pt1 | contig 14141 bp, 9 predicted proteins | sample 3174681 | NCBI WGS metagenome assembly SXGS01 (sample SAMN11356861, study PRJNA531348) | freshwater metagenome | isolation source: freshwater sample F1-80 | place: China: Fuxian Lake, Yuxi | collected 2017-12-25
GCTGATGCATGTCATCGCCGCCAAGGCGATAGCCTTTCATGAGGCCTTGCAGCCTGGTTTTGCCGTTTACGCTGCCCAAACAGTCGCCAATGCGAAAATCCTGGCCCACGAATTTCTCTCTGCCGGATATCGTCTGGTATCGGGGGGAACGGATAACCACCTCCTATTGGTGGATGTCAACGCCAAGGGCCTATCGGGTAGGCAGGCCGAGCGGTCCCTGGATTTGGCAGGGATCACCGTCAACCGGAATGGGATTCCGTTTGACAAACGCCCGCCTCTGGATCCCTCGGGAATCCGGGTTGGGGCCCAGGCCCTTACCACCCGGGGCATGAAGGAAACCGAAATGCGCCAAATCGCCGGTTGGATGATCGAGGTTTTGAACGCTCCCGATGATATGGCTTTATGCGGCAGGATTCGGGGAGCTGTTTCGGACCTTTGCCAAAGCTTCCCTGTGCCCCACGAACACGCCTAGGCTTCTGGGGAGCCCTTGGGGGGGGGACCATTGGCTCCCCTTTCCTGATGTTGTGGGAATTGGTTGGGGTGGCCTTTCGGTTGTTTTCGCCCCAAAATGTAGTCAAAATCGGGGAAATGGGCCGTTTCCCCAATTCAAGTGTTTCTTTGCATGGATTGTTGACTTCTGCTTGGGTTATACGGCAATTTGTCCGATACCTTGGATGTGTTGGCCGGGTTGAAAGCATAGCTTTGCCTGATTTTCAAGCCATGGCCAAATCAAACCTCTTTTCCCTTGGCTGGACTGTGCATGCGGCCTCATTCCTACCTTTGCCTGGACTGCGGGCAAAGTAGTCTGGAACCTGGGGACCAGGGTCAAACATGCCCAAACTGCGGCAAAGTGTGGCCGATTCATGGGGGAGTCTCGCTTTTTCTTTCGGGCTTGGAGGTGGTCGAAAATGCCTTTACCATGCCCAAAGAATCATGGAAAGCGGTTTGCCATTCCGCCGGATTGAGTCCCTCGGACGAACATATCCATCAATTGCAAACGATTTTTTCGAACCATTACAACCTGCCTGAACTGCATCTTTGTGCCGAAAACAACTACTATTTTCAACGGGTTCCCGGTCTGGGAGATTTTTCCTCCACCTCGCACTTTCCAGAAACGAAGGAAGCCGATTTGGAAATGCGGGGGGGTGATCCCTTCGAGTTTCAGATTGAACGACATTACATTCCCGAATGCATTCCGGCAGGCCAAACCCATCCCTGGAATGTCCGACTTAAAAATGACGGCCGGACCATTCCTTGCAAAGGACCGGCCGGGGTGCGGCTGGCCCATCGGTGGCGGGATGGCACGGGGAATCTGGTCCCTGTGGAGGGACAACTGACAACCCTGCCTGTAGACATGGCCAAGGGTCGATCCCTTACGCTACCACTCTTTATAGCCACCCCCATGCGTCCGGGCCTTTACCTCATGGAAGTGGGTTTGGTGGATGAAGAGGGGACTTGGTCCCGAGCGGGTGGTGCGCCCATTATGGTTCAATGTGTGGTGGGACTTTTCCTGGAGGTTCCCTCGCATTGGGCCACCCTGAAAAAACCCCAATCCAGCTACGATTATGTGGAAGATCACCATCTTGGGGTAGCGTTTTTGAAGGAAGAACTTGTTGGAAACGATTGTCCCCGCCTCCTGGAGGTGGGGGGATGTTCCAGCCCGATGACCCATGGATTTGCCGGGGATATTTATGTTTCCGACATTGATGCCCAGACGCTGCAAGTGGGTCGGCTGCGGTTTGGGTCGAAATATCCCAACATGCAATTTTTGGCGTCCGATGCGGCCCGCCTCCCGTTTAACCCGGGAACTTTTGATGGGGTGGTCCTGTTTGCCACGCTTCATCATTTCGCCGATCCGGTTGCTTGCCTCAAGGAGTTTCGCCGGGTCCTGAAGCCTGATGGGTTTGTGATGATGGGGACGGAACCGGTAGGTACCTACATGGCTGAAACGGTCGATTCCAAATTGCTCAAGGAATTGGAAAGCGGGATCAACGAGCAGGTTTTTACCACCCAGGAATACCAAAGGATGTTTCTTTCGGCGGGTCTTTTTGCCACCAGGGTGGAAATCGACCGCGGCGCCTTGCGTGCCATTTTGCGTCCTCAGGCCGATGGCCAAGCCTTTTCCACCATGGCTGACGGATCGACCACGATGCTTTTGATTCGTCAATTGGTCAAACTCAACCTGCATTGGGCCAGGGAAAAGGTAAAGAAATATATCAAACCGCTTTTGCCTCGTCGCAAAGCAGGGTAACACATTTCGTTTATTAAGCCTTTTGGGTGTTGCACCCAAGGTCAATCCTCCGGGCCGTGGCAAATCTCCCTTGTTTTCCCAGCGAGGTTCGGTTATCCCACCGCCGGACTTGAGCAATTCCCAAAAAAAGGCGTCCGTATGCGTCCTGGCCTTTATGGCTGGCTGCTCCTTACAGGGCTGTTTTTGGGAATCCCGGTGGTTTGGGGATTGGCCCGGTGGATTACACCTTACGATGTCGATGGAACGCCCAAGCGTTTGTCCACCCACACCCAATTGGGACTGCCCCCTTGCACCTTTTTGGTGGTCAGTGGCATTCCTTGCCCCAGCTGCGGCCTTACCACCAGTTTTTCGCTCATGGTTCATGGGGATCCCATCCCCTCCCTGCGAGCCAACCCGGCGGGACCCATCCTCCTGTTGGTTACACTTTCCGTGTGGATCTGGAGTCTCTGGTGCATGCTCCATCGGCAGCTCATTTGGAGCCGTATTTGGGAATTTCGCCTTGTCCTGATTCTCAGTGGAGTATTCCTGATCCTTTTGATCCGATGGGTGGCGTTTGTGGTTTTTCCCCGAATCTATGGAAACTGATGGAGACTATGCAATGAACCAATTCAACCGGCGCGCGATCCTTGGAGCCATGGGTACCGGGCTATTTGGGCTTGCGGGCTGCAATATGCTTTCTGTTCCCTATTTCCTGTTCATGGCCCCCGAACCAAAAATTGAAGCCGAGATGGGCAAGGTGGCAAGTACGGACAAGAAAAAGATCAACAAAGTCCTGATTCTTACCTACATGAAACTCGACCTCAGGCCCGAATTCCTCCAGGCCGACCGGGAGATCGCCTTCTACCTTGAAAAACACCTCAAGGAACTCACCACCGCAAACAAGGAAAAGATTACCATTGTCCCGCCACGCAAGGTGGAAGACTACAAAAACCAACATCCCGACTGGCAAGACAAAGAGGTTGCCGACATCGGCAAACATTTCAAGGCGGACTCCGTCGTCTACATCGAAGTCAATGCCCTATCGCTTTATGAACAGGGGTCGGGAGGAACCCTTTACCGGGGAAAAGGCGACCTTACCATTTCGCTCGTGGATGTGAATCACCCGGACGAATCCAGACCTCCCCAACCCTTTTCAACCAGCTATCCCCGTGAAGCCAAAATGATCTTCACACCCAATGACAAAAGCCCGGCGGAGTTCCGTGCCTCGTTCCTGGAATATTTGGGTCGGCGCATTGCCTGGAAGTTTACGGCAAGGCCAACCGCGGATGATTTCAAGGCGGACTAAAAGAGGATTATTGAATCGGCCCCATCGTATCCGCCCTTTTCCGTGGCACCCTGCCAGGTAACCCCTGGTCAGGGTGTTTTTGTTTGCAAATGACGGTCCGCATAATCGCAGAAAACCTTCCAATCCTCGGCATTCATCGAGTGTTTGCCTTTGCGCTTCCAGTAGCCAAGCAGACCGGGCGAGAGCTCGCCTACCGGGGGCAGGTTGGTACTGTCCAGCCCCCCGGAAGAAAGCAACCGGTAGGCACCATCCGCCGCCTTCAACACCTCGAATTGGCCATCGGGATTGGCCCAGGTGTCTTCCAATGCATTGGAAAAAAGGACGGGCCGGGGGGCACAAAGGGCGACCAGGCTATGTTGGTCAAAGGGGATTTTTTTGGTGTTTTCATTGAATGATTTGAAGTTTTTGCAGAACCAGTGGGGAAACCGGTCATTGATCTGGCGGACCATTTCCCCAACCGTTCCCCGACTTGGGGCGGTCCCCCCGCAGCCTGCCTGATGGGGAATCAAAAGGGCAAACCGGTCATCAAAAGCACCGGCGACGATGGCGGTTTTGCCCAAACGCGAATGCCCCACCGCCGCAACCCGCAAAGGATCAATTTCCGGGCAGGTTTCCAGGTGGTCCAAGGCCCGCATCATCCCCCATGCCCAAACGCTGATGGTTGCGGAAGCCCCACCATCCTTATCCTGGCCGTTGGGATTTTGTTTGAAATACATCTCGTCCAGGCCGGGTTTGTCCGGGGCGACATCCGCACAGTGAAACACACAAACGGCATAGCCACGCCTGATGGTCTGCTCAATGGCCCAATCCTTTGTTTGGCTACCCCGGCCCGCATCGGTGGCGCGATTGCCTTTTTGGCCCACCGCGGAACCCATGAGGTAACCAAGGGGGAGGGCAATCCGTTTATCGTCAAGGACAGCGGAATTGCCATGGAAATTGATTCCCAAAAAGGTGGCAACCTTGCCCGCTCTTTTGTTGGGAATGGCTAACAACAAGCGAATGCGAGGCGACTCCCAAGAACCCAATTGCAGGTCTACCTCCCGAAGGGTGGCCAAGCCGCCAAGTGCCTCCCTGTCTTCAAAAAGAGTCGTTGCTTTGACGGCTACTTTGGCGGGAATCCGACCGTACATATAGTGCTCGACAAGGTCACGCAGTTGGGCCTTGCGAGGGAGCCACTCACCTTTGGTTGTAACTTTCTTTCCATCCAGACCCACGAGGGGGTCGGGCAAAACGGCACTTTCCGGAAGCTGGCCTGGACTGGGATGATCGGCAGCAAAACCAGGCATAACAGCTCCCAAAAGGGCCAATAACAAAATGGATTTCGGACATTTCATGATCGGACTCCCTTTGGGTGCAGATCGCTTCGGGATAGAACCCGAAGGATTGACTTTATTTGGCGAACGCCGGGGCGTTGGGATTTCCCTTGCTCAAGGTATAGGCCAGGAGATCCAGGATCTCATCTTCTTTCAGGGTGTCCAACAATCCCGCTGGCATCATCGAAACTTTGGACGGTTCGATGGACTCTATCCGGTTCCGGTTGACACTGGTGAGATTGTTCGGATCCAGCATGTTGGTAAGGACCGACATGCCATCGCCGCCAAGGTTGACAATGCGGCCGGTGACAACCCGGGCATCATCGGTGGTAATGACCACGGATTGGTACTGGTCGGAGATCTCCTTGGACGGATTGATGATGGATTCCAGCAAGTCCCTTGGGGCAAAACGGGCAGAAACCACGGTGAGATCCGGCCCTTGGGCACCGCCTTCGCTGCCATACCGGTGGCAAGAAAAACAGGAGGTTTGTCCGAACAGGGTTCGACCCCTTTCAAAGTTCCGACCCTTGGCCAACCCCTCGGCCAATTGGCCCTCAATGTCTGCCGTTTTCCAGGATTTTACAAAATCCCGTTTGATGGGTTGGGGCAGGGAGATTGCCAGAACTTTGGGCTCTGTCAAGGGTCCCAAAGCGCTCTTTTCCGAAGGTGAAAGGGTGGCTACCGCATCCCTGCGGATGTTGTCCACAAAACCGCCAAAACTATTTCCGCCTTTGTAGGACATGGCCTTGGCCACCCACTCAAACTGGGCTTTCCGGGTTTCAGGGGTCCAACCTTCTTTAAGAACCCTAAGGTACCTGGCAACATCCATTTGCTCCTCCTGGGAGGGAGAAGTGTGGAGCAGTCTGGTTCCCTTGGTGGCAATGGTGGGTGATTTCAGAAACACCAAAACCTGGGCCAGTTCGCCATTGATTGCGGCGGATTCTCCGGGAAATCGGCCATCCAGTTGGTCCAGGATGGCCTTTCGACCCTCTTCCGAGGGAGACCCCAAGCGGACCATTCCCACCTCATAACATCGCAAAAGATCGGTCTTCAGGGGGATGGAAAGCTTGTCCCAACCCGAGGCGATCCGGTTGAGTGAAGCAAAGAATTTGTCGCGGAATTCGGGCGATGCGTCTGGACGCATCGGTTTGTGGGCAGGGTCGGCCCCGGTCACCCTGGCCAAGGCCAAAAGGGCCTGGGTGGCGATGGCGGGGTCCGTTTCCTTGAGGGCATTTTCCCGCCACCCGTTCACATCCTGAAACTCCAAACCCACCCTCGCGGCAAAGCTAAGGTAACGGTCTGGCGAAGCCAGGGTTTCCCAAAGGTAATCGGCGGCAGCAGGATCGCGACGGCCATGAAGGGCTTCGATTTGGCTACGCTTGAGACGGGCTTCCTTTTCGGTGAGGTCCGTTTCCGCGGGTTCCGTTGATTCCGTGCCGGTATAGACCACCCGGTAGAGTGCGGATTGGGTTTTTCGGCCACCCACGGTGAAGTAGAGGGCTCCATCTTTGGGATTGACCACAACATCGGTCAAGGCAAGCGGAGACCCGGTAACAAACTCCTCAAAGGAACCACCAAACCCGGACCCTTGGGGCTTCAGGTTCACGGCATAAAGCTTGCCATAGGACCAGTCACAGATGAAAAGGGCATTCTGGTATTTGGAGGGAAATTTGGTCCCATATCCAAAGCAAACGCCTGTGGGAGAACCGGGGCCAATGTCCACCACAGCAGGAAGGGAATCGGGATAATAGGCGGGCCATTTGCCTGCACCGTTTCGCCAGCCATATTCCCCGCCAGAGTTGGCCATGCAAATGCGGGTGGGGCGATACCATGGGGCATTGATGTCCCATTCCATGTCCGCATCGTAGGTAAAAAGGTCACCGGATTTGTGAAAAGCCGCATCGTACTGATTGCGAAAACCGGTGCAATGAAGTTCCCATTTTTTGCCATCAGGGCTCACCCGGTAGATGGAACCGCCAGGCCCAAGAACGCCCGCCATAAAACCCCGGCCGTCAGGCATGCGGGGAAGGAGGTGGTCCTCGCCCCAAATTTTGGGAACACGGGACGAGGAGGTTTCCATTTGCGGAGTCTGATTGCCACAGACAATAAAAAGGTCCTTGCCATCCGGGCTTAAAATGACCGCATGGGGACCATGTTCCCCGCCACCACCATTGATTTTTTTGAGGAGGACCACGGTGTCAAGAATATCATCGTTGTTTTTCGAGGTGACCTTGTAAAGGCCTGATTCATACTTGCCGCCACGATTCACCACCACATAAAGGGCATCAAAAGCCCACAGTAACCCTTGGGCTTCCCCAATGGCAGCGGGGATTTTTTCAATAACAGCCAGATCCTTTGAACCGGGGGGAGGAGCGGTCACCCGGAACAAACCGCCGTATTGATCGGAAACAATAAGCCGACCTTTGGGGTCCACACACATGTTGACCCAGGACCCCTCGGTGCCCATGGGGACTGTGTAAAGGTGTTCGACCTTGAAATCCTTGCGAGTCTTGATGCCCAGGGCCGCCGGAACCGCAGGAGGATTTCCCGCCATGGCCCGATTGAGGGCATTGGTGGTGATGACCGACCAGGGGCTAACACCGGCAGCTCCAAGAACAGTTACGGGGTCCCCCGCATCGGCGCCACCTGGCCCTTTGGCAATTTTCCAGCTGCCATCGGTGACAATGTTGACCGGGTTTCCCTTAACCGGGATGGCCATTGCCTGCAGAATGGCTCCTGCGGGGCCATTACCGTTTTTTCCTTCTATTACCAGCCAATGTTTACCGGCATTCAGTCCCTTGGCATCCTTATCGAGGGCGACCCTGCCAAGGTCATTCCACCCCTCTTTTTCAAGGATTTGTTTGCCGTCCCAATAGACTTTGACCGCATCATCACCCGTGGCTACCACCACCAATGATTTTATGGCATCGGGAAAGGTCACTTCCCTGGCGAGGAACACCGTTTCGCCTTCCTTGCCATTGCCGTTCCAAATCCAGCGGGGTTGCGGAACACGAACCGGAGGTTGCGCTTTGGAAACAAAGCTTTTGTTATTTTTTTTGGAGGCATCCACGCCCTCTTGGGAGGGGAGGGGATCCTCGGGACTGAGGATTTTTTGCTTTGCCAAACGGGTCAGTTTGAAATCCTTGAACTGGATGACCATGGCCGGGCCGACATGGATCTGCAAGGCCAAAATCCCGGACAGGGCCCGCTTATCGGCCTGGTGATCGACAATCTCAACCGTCTGTTTGCCGGCAATGTATTGGCGAATGACATTCCCCTTGGCAACGATCCGGTAATTCTGAAACTGGTCAAAATCGACTCCTTCAAACATTTTTGCAGGATCACCCAAGGACCCGGAAACCACCTTTTTGCCGTCTTTTCCGATGACCACTTTTTGGCCACGCTCGGCCAGGATTCCGCGCCCCCGTTCCTCGTAGCAGATTCCCTGATATTGATTGGTGGCAATGTCCGCCTGATACCCACCCACGACAAACTCCCCTTTGTCTTTGAGGTGGGTCGATCGGAACTGGATACCCGAGTTGCCCCCCTTGGTGATCCTGAATTGGACAGTCAGATCAAAATCTTCCAAGGGTTTGCCCTGGTAGATGAGGAACTTGTTGTAAGGCAGCTTGCCGTCCGTCTTGCCCGTAAGGACCCCGTCCTCAACCGACCAAAGCTTGGCATCTCCCGACCACCCGGCAAGGTCTTTCCCATTGAATACGGTTTCGGAATCCTGGGCCAGCAGGTGGGTTTGGGATAAACCCAAAGCACAAACCAGCATGAGGCCCGAAGCAAAATGGCATTTCATGTAGGAGATCTCCAAACGGAATAGGTGGCGAAAGGTTGCCACACGGGGTGGGAAGGCCAGCGGTATTCATTGTTCTAATGTTCCGAAGGGAAGCTAGCCAACGCAAACTTCGGGAAATTGTGGAACTCCAAAAAGCCCGGCCAATCCATTGACAACCGGACAGGGCAACTGTACGATTTGCGTAGAACACAAATTCCGAATGGAAAGGTTGGTTGCCATGTTGCAAACCTTGAAATCATTGGGCCTATTGGGAGGCGTACTGTTAGGATTTGGCCCGGTTTGGGGCCAGGCACCTGAACTGGGTCGCATTAGTCCAAAGGCAGCAGGGGTTCTTCATATCCGGGCAGGTTCGATGTATGCCGGGCCTTCCTTGAAATATTTTCGCGATCTCGTTGCCCAGGCGGGCCCGAGGGCAATGCAAATTCTCGAAGATCGCTTTCAGGTCACCCCCTTTCAAATCGACCGAATCACCACTGTGGCGATGATGCCCGACCTGACCAAACTGGGTCACCCTCCGGTGGCGATCATGGTAACCACCTTGATCGACATCAAGACCGATGGCTTGGCCGAGCACCTGGAAATCCGGGGTGTCAAGGATGAAACGGTTGCGTTTCCCCTTTGGAAAGATGGGGATTTGGCTCTTGCCGTTCCCGAACCCAGACTGGTTATCTTTGGGGACAAGGGTGTGGTGGAGTCATTGGCCAAAGCCCAAGCCGGTCCCATTGCTCCCATCTGGTCCAAAATCTCCAGGGACGATATTTCCCTGGTAGTCAACCTTGAGGCTTTTCCTGAGCAGCTTGCCGATTTTTTGCCCCCACCCTTTCCTTCGCTTGCCAAAGCCAAACAGGTTTCTGCCAATCTCAATATTGAGGGCCAAGCCAAATTGCAGGTCGAGGTTCGTTATGCCGAAGAAAGAGACGCAAAAATTGCGGAGGAAATCATTCGTGATTTGCTTCGCAAGGGATTAAGTGAATTGGAAGCACCCCGCAAACAGATGATTGCCATGGTGGAAAGGCCAGGGACCCCCCGACCGGGCACCTATTCCGACCTGCCCGAAGCCATGGCCGGGATGTTTGGCCTTGCCGCTATCAACTATGCCGAAAAACTGTTGTTAAATCCCCCGTTCAAGCAAAAAGGACCGATCCTGAGTGCCGAAATTACCGCCCCTTCCGGATTTCCGACCGCCTTGCTGGGAATGGGCGGTTTGGGTTTGGTCGGATTTGCCGTTCCTGCCTATTCCAAGGTTCAAATCGCTTCCGGGCGTACCCAGAGTGCAAACAATCTCAAGCAAATGGGACTGGCCTTTCACAACTACCACGATGTCAACGGTCGCTTTCCGGCCAACATTGTCGATAAAAACACGGGCAAACCTCTTTTGTCCTGGCGGGTTGCCATTTTACCCTACATCGATCAAGGGGCACTTTACAATTCCTTCAAGCAGGACGAGCCTTGGGACAGCGAAAACAATATCAAACTCGCAAAGAGCTTGGTAAAGGTCTATGCCCATGGGGATCAACTCAAACGGGATACCCAGGGGAATTACCTTACTCCCTATCAGGCATTTACCGGGAAAGATACCCTCCTTGAACCGGGCAAAAAACTGAAGTTCTCTGATGTACGGGATGGGACCTCGAACACGATCATGATTGTCGAAGCCAAAAATCAGGTGGTCTGGTCCAAACCGGACGATATCCCCTTTGATCCGGCCAAGGCACTTCCTGCAACAAACACCATTCTTGGTGGCCTTTTTCCGGGTGGTTTCAATGCTGCCTTTTGTGATGGCTCGGTGCGCTTCATTAGCGATAACATCGATGCGAAAACACTCAAACTTCTGATTACACCTTCCGATGGCGAAGTAATTGATTTTAACCGGTTAAACCCGGGCCCAAGGGAGTTAGAAATCCCCCGTCCACGAGGACCATTGCCGGAACCAGTTAGGCCGGACGCACCGTCCGTGAGAACCCTTCCTGTTCCCGGTATGGCCCAGGCCAGAATAGCCGCCAATCGGACCAGGAGCATGAATAACCTGAAACAATTGGCTCTGGCCGTTCACAATTACCATGATACCTACGGCCACCTCCCGGCCAACATCGTCGATAAAAACACCGGCAAACCCCTTTTGTCCTGGCGGGTGGCCATTTTGCCCTACCTGGAAGAAGACCAGCTTTACAAATTGTTCAAACAAGACGAACCATGGGACAGCGAAAATAATATAAAACTTGCCAAGCGATTGGTAAAAGTCTATGCCCTTGGGGATCAACTCAAACGGGATTCCCAGGGCAATTGCCTTACCCCCTATCAGGCCTTTACCGGGAAAGATACCCTCTTTGAAGAAGGCAAAAAACTGAAATTCCAGGATGTTCTGGATGGCATGTCAAACACCATCCTGTTTGTCGAGGGCAAAAATCAGGTGGTTTGGTCCAAACCGGACGATATCCCATTTGATTCAGAGAAAGTCATCCCTGCACCGAACACCCTTGTGGGTGGGCTTTTTCCGGGTGGTTTCAATGCCGCCTTTTCTGATGGCTCGGTGCGATTTTTAAACGCTACCATCGATCCGAAAGTGCTAAAAGCCATGATCACCCGAGGCGGTGGCGAACCGCTTCAGGGTGACAAATTGGTTCCTTGAAGTTGACAAGGTTCAATGCGTTGGCTTGGAAGGTATGGATTTGCCACCCTGGAAAGGATTTGCCATGAGTGGCGAGGTGTTGGCCCATTCCCCGATTGAAAAACCCAAAATAGCCATTGCGGTGAAAGTTCTGTTCACTGTCTTCATGCTGGTTTTGGTGCCCATTTATCTCAAAGATTATGGGCCCACCAATTTTCTTTACTTTTGTGATGTTGCCCTGATTATGACACTGGTGGCCTTGTGGCGCGAAGATCCACTTTGGGCTTCGATGCCTACGGTTGGAATCCTTTTGCCCCAGACCATTTGGATGGCCGATTTTTTGGCGGGGGTTTTCGGTTTCAACCTTCTGGGAATGACCACCTATATGTTTGATCCGAATCTGCCCCTATTTACCCGGGGCCTTTCGTTCTTTCATTTCTGGTTGCCCATCCTTTTGATATGGGTGACTTGGCGATTGGGGTATGATCGACGGGCCCTTCCCGCCTGGACCGCTTGTGCCTGGATATTGATGGTGGTTTGCTATTTTTTCATGCCCGCCCCGCCACCACCTAAGGACAATCCGAACTTGCCCGTCAACATCAATTTTGTCTATGGGCCAAGTGGACAAAAGGCCCAGGAGTGGCTCCCGGAGAGCGTCTTTTTTGGGTTGGTGATGGTGGGAATGCCCCTTTTGGTTTACACCCCCACCCACCTCTTGCTTCGCAAACTATTTCCCAGGGCAAAAACAGGGGTGGTTTGAAATGGCTTGGATGGGACACAAGGGACCACCATTCCTTTTCCTGGTATTGGTTTGAAATCAGGGCCGATTGGTCAAAAAAAGTACCCATGGATTGGGGTACACTCCGCCTTCACCCGGTTCTAACCCGTTTGGGATGGGTGTAAATATTCATCTTTTTCCCCCGCAAAAAACCCACAAGGGTGATGCCCCACTTTTCACATAGCTCCACCGCAAGGGATGTCGGGGCACCGACTGCAACAATCATCGGGATGCCGGAAACAATGGCTTTTTGGGCCATTTCGTAACCTACCCGCCCCGAGAGTAACAGGATGTTGGCAGAAAGGGGATGGAGCCTGTGGATCAAAGCAAAGCCGGCAAGCTTGTCGAAGGCGTTGTGCCGGCCAACATCCTCCCTAAGGCAAACCAAATCGCCCTGGGGAGTAAACAGCCCGCAAGCGTGAACGCCTCCTGTTTGATGAAAAAGCACCTGATGCGGCAAAAGTCGATCGGTAAGAGTGCCAAGGAGGGAATAGGTAACCATAAAGTCCCCCTGAACCATGGGACCATGAACGGTAACAGATTCAAGGCTTTTTTTGCCACAGGCCCCACAACTTGAGGTGCTGAAAAAAAAACGGTCCAGGCCTTTCATGCGGGAAGGTGTGTCAAGCTGGATTTCAAGAATGTTATCGGCTGGTTCACCCAGGCAACCCTCCTTGTCTGGTCGGTCGATCGATTGCACCTGATCCACCGAGGTGATAATCTCCTCGTGAAAAAGAAACCCCAAGGCAAGTTCGCGGTCATGGCCGGGAGTTCGCATGAGAACAGAGGCGGGTTTTCCATGAAAACGGAGCTCAAGCGGCTGCTCCTCGGCGACAAGGTCGGTGGAGGGGGAATCCTGACCAGGGAAGGAAATGTCCACTGGTACCGTAACCCAATTTTTTTCCGGAATTGACACCAGGCTCATTTCTGAAAATGCTTGGTTGGCAGGTGGGAAAACTCACCCCGGGAGTTCGGGAGTATGATTGAGAAAAAGGTCAAACCGGGCAGCGACTTCCCCCCATTTCGACCCTTTTAGTGGGTCAAAAGCCACGGTTATCAACTCACGATCCTTGGGATTTTTGAGGCTCCTCCATGGACCGTCCTTTTCGTTTCCGGGGTGACCTTTTATGTAGCATTGCGTCACCAGGGAGACCTTGTTCCCCACCTGAACCTTGTAATGGATGTGGGGAGTGCGACCGGGATAGCTAACCGGGCGGATCGTTCGAAAATAATATTCGCCCGTGGAACCAGTAAGGAAACGGCCAAATCCCTGAAAGTTTTTATCCTGCTTTTCTTTGTTATCGGATTCAGAATGAAGGTACGCCCCGGCATTATCGCATTGCCAAATCTCCACCAGGGCATTCTTTACGGGCCGCCCTTTCGCATCGAAAACTTTTCCTGAAACATGGGCGATGGTGCCCACCGCCGGGGTCAGTGCGTTGTTCAGGACGATAAGGTCGTTGTCGGTATCGAGGGGCAGTTTGTCGGGATAAAAAGGGCCTTCGATTTGTGCAGGAGTCAGAAGGAGTTCATCCGCAAAGACTCCGGGAACCCAAAGGGCGGCTGCACCCAGACTGCCATATCGAAGGAAAAAACGGCGGTCCGGCTGAATGAAGTTTGATGGTTGCATGATTGAATCTCCCTGAAAAATGATTGGAACCCAAAGTACCTTCGCCAATCCAAAAGCTGGTTTTTATGTACTTATGACCGGTCTTTAGCGGAAGGGTTCCGGTCTCTCCCCCCGATACAGCCTTGTTTTAGTGGCCCCTGAAAAAAACCCACAGGGGGATTGTACCTTTAGTAGGGAATATGGGATAATGGGGCAGCTGCAAGTTTCCTGGGTGGTCGAAAGGCAATCCAGAAGGGTTTGGTTCAGGAATCCCTGAATTCTTACCCAATCCGGAATCCCTTAATTTAGTGTCTAAGAAATGTGGGCCACTCTATTTCCCAGATTGTCGTATGGCCTACCGCAAAAGTTCTGCAACACAACACCGGAAATATAAACCCAGGAGAAGGTTCCGATCATCGCTCATGTTTTCCAGTTTCTTTTCGGTTAGATCATAGAGTTCTTGTTTGTTTGTCGCCCTGTGCGCTTTGA
>SXGS01313766.1_pt1 | contig 14136 bp, 7 predicted proteins | sample 3174681 | NCBI WGS metagenome assembly SXGS01 (sample SAMN11356861, study PRJNA531348) | freshwater metagenome | isolation source: freshwater sample F1-80 | place: China: Fuxian Lake, Yuxi | collected 2017-12-25
TCCTTCTGATTCATGCCCCTCTTCTAGCAGACCAGTTCGTGGGGAATCACGCAAAGAATCGTAAGCCAAGGAGGTGGGGGTGGGGATCGGGGTTCGGGGCTCCGCCCAGTCCTTCACCCACACAAAGTCACAGAGAGCCGTATGTTTTTCATATGGATAACCAGCATATTCACCCACTTGGAACTCAAGAGGCAATGCCTATTTGGGGTCCGTGCAATTATAACTTCCGGATTTTCTGGACGAACCCTTATATTATAACCCAGCCATCCGCGATTCGCGAGTTCGTAATTCGAGGTTCCCCCAAGGCGCCATCCCCGCTCATGCCCTATCGATCCCACCGGGCGAGTTTGCCCAATTCCCGCCAGGTCGTGGTTCGAATCCCAAGCTCTGCCATCAACTTCTTGGTCGCCGGATCGGTGAAGGTCTGAAAGTCGGCGTAACGCTGCTGCCAAGACCCCGTTGTGGCTTTCAACTCCTCGGTGTCGAGTCCCAGATGGACGATTAACATCGTCACCCCCGGCTTCAAGTTCCGAAGCACGTCATGGTAAGACTGGCGCCGTTCCTCAAATGTCTTTCCTTGAACTCCCGTGATCAGATAATCCAGCACAGGCAGCCCGCCAGCTTCAACGTTTGACATCATTTCGGCCGTGATCGGAGAACCGTCTTTTTTGCCCCCCGCGATGGCCTCGGGCGTCGCTCGCATGACCATGATCGGCAGCCGGTATTCCTTCCCTAACTTCACGTACACCTCAAAAAAATCCTTGCGGGTGTAAAGCGTCCCCATGTGAGTGTCGAGGTGCGTTGGCTTAATGCCGAAAGCCAGCGCGCGGTCGATCTGCGCCCGCAATTCGGTCTCCACTTCTTTCGGTGTCGCCTTAAAGGCGGTCTGGCGCTCGGACCTCCACATAAAACCCTGGTCGTCGACCAGCCCCGGCACATCGGCGATTGGGGACACGGGCCGCCAGCGGAGGTACTTCCACTCGCTGGTGAGAGTCAAATGCAGGCCCAGATCGAGATCGGGATTGGACTTCGCGTAATCGGCGATCTCAGGAAACCAGGCGCATGGAACCATGATGCTGGCGGAGGTCACCATACCGTGTTTCAGGGCGTCGATCGTCGCCGTATTCACGGTGTGCGACATCCCAACATCATCGGCGTGGATGAGAATGAGCTTGTCCCCGGGCCCGTAGCCCAGTTTCACTGCCGTGCTCTGCGCCCGTCCCTCCGCGAAAGCCAGCCAACACGCGCAAATCAGCATCCCCCAGTTCGCCAATCGATGGTTCATGGGTTTCATAGTCCAGCAACCGAACCACAATGAAAACCTCAAAATCCAGCTCGAAACGACAGAAACGTTGGGCAACCACTTGACCCGCTTTGTTTGTTCCAGAATACTGCCTCCATGATCACCAAATCGCTTTTCTTACTCAGCTCGTGCGTGCTTGTGTCGTCCCTCTCAGCCGAGGACGCCATCCAGTTCAAAAAAATTAAGCTCACCAGCCAGTTCATCAGCGAAGGCGCCCACGCCGGGGACTTCAACCAGGATGGCAAAATGGACATCGTCGCTGGCTGGCAATGGTTCGCTGGACCTGACTTCAAAAACGCCCACGCATACACGCCCGCACCTGAGAAGCCTTATGACGGCGCGAAGAGCTACTCCGACTACTTCCTCACTTACGTACATGATTTTGATGGCGACAAGCGGCACGACATCCTGGTGTTCAGCTGGCCCGGAAAGGAGGCCGCGTGGTATAAGAATCCCCAAAATCAGAATGGTCACTGGTCCAAACACGTGCTCCTCGCGGAAGCGGACAACGAATCCCCTCAACTCGGCGACATGAATGGAGACGGCAAGCCCGAGCTGATATGCCACACTGGAGGACAATTTGGATTTGGGGAAATTGACTGGAAGAACCCCACGGCGCCCGCGAAATTCTGGCCGATTTCTCCCGTGGATAAAAAGAGCATCTTTCGTTACACCCACGGCTACGGGTACGGAGATATCAACGGGGATGGAAAGCCCGACATACTTGAGAGGAACGGCTGGTGGGAACAGCCAGCCAATTATCGCGCGGGCGGCGATTGGAAATTCCACAAAAGTCCGTTCGCGCCCACAGGACTGCGCGGGGGAGCACAGATGCTGGTCCTCGACGTCAATGGCGATGGCCGCAACGATGTCGTCACAAGCTGGGACGCTCATGGCTATGGTATCGCTTGGTATGAACAGCAGGCCGCCGGCGGATTCACGGAGCACCTGCTCGTGAATACAAAGCCTAGTGACAATGCCTACGGGGTGCAGTTCACACAACCCCACGCGATGGTTCTCGCTGACATCAACGGCGACGGCCTTATGGATTTTGTGACCGGCAAACGCTTTTGGGCGCATGGACCCGCTGCAGACGCCGAACCCGGCGCGCCTGCGGTGCTTTATTGGTTCGAATTGAAACGCGGACCCAACAAGACAGCCCAATTCATTCCGCACAAGATTGATGACGACTCTGGCGTGGGCACTCAAATCACGGCTGCCGACCTGAATGGGGACGGCAGGCTCGACGTCATCTCCTCAAACAAAAAGGGCCTGTCCGTGTTTCTGCAAGAACGGATGAAGTAGACCCCAAAGAACTGCGCCACGAATCGTTCCAACCCCAATTCGCCCAGTTTATGATCCCACTCCTCCACGCGGCACTGCCCGCCCTATTAACCGCCTGTTTCGCCCTATCCGGTCCTGGAATGTTGCGGGCTCAAAACCAGGGCGCATTCGACCTCCGAGACGGCGACCGAGTGGTCCTGGTGGGAGACACGCTCATCGAACGAGAAAGCCGGGACGGCTTAATCGAATTTGCCGCAACCACGAGTTTTCAGATCGCCGTGTCACTTTCCGAAATCTGGGATGGAGCGCCGATACGCCGGCCGGCCAATCCCGAGTCGGATTCGATCACACCAAACCCCAGGACGCTTGGTTTCAGCAATTGACCAACTCCATTGCGTTGCTGAAGCCAACGGTTGTGTTACTCGGCTACGGAATGGCGAGCTCGTTTGACGGCGAGACGGGTATGCCGGGATTCCTAAGCCAGCTCAATGCCCTCATGGATGCCGTGCAACGCAATTCGACCACCACGATTCGATGGGTGATCCTCAGCCCTGTCCGCCATGAAAGACTGCCGCCTCCGCTCCCCGACCCCTCACCGCACAATGCTGAGCTCGCCGCTTATGTAAGAGCATTGAAAGATCTCGCCTCCAGGCGAAACACTCATTTCGTCGATCTCTTTGAGATGCTTGCTCCAACCGGTGCATCTCCCGCCTCACCAGCACTCACGGATAATGGTTTGCACCTCACGTCGCACGGATACCGCCGAGCCGCCGTGGCTGTTCGCGACAGCCTTCGGTGGCCTGCCTCAAATTTAGACGTTGGAATCCTCTCGGGAACCGGATCGGCGACCGCTCAAGGCGAAGAGTTGCTTGAGGCTATTCTAAAGAAAAACGAACTCTTTTTCCATCGCTGGCGCCCGCAAAACAACACTTATCTCTTCCTGTTCAGAAAACAGGAGCAAGGCCAAAACGCCAAAGAGATCCCCCAGTTCGATCCACTCATCGAGGAACAGGAGAAAAAAATCGAGGAACTTCGAAAACCACGGCCGGAAACCGCGCAAGTTCCAGCGGGATTGGCCAACGCGAGAGCGCTCGCGAAAAGGGCCAGAAGGGAAGCTATCCCAGTTCCGCTAAAACCCATGCCCGCTCCGAAATTCGAACTGGATGACCAGCTTGAAATTTCCCTCTACGCGGAAAACCCCCTGCTCGCCAAGCCAATTCATATGAATTTCGACGCCGATGGACGCCTCTGGGTCGCCAGCAGCGAGGTCTATCCCCAAATCAAGCCGGGCCAGGAGGCCGTCGACAAGATCATCCTGCTTGAAGATGTGGATGGGGACGGCAAAGCGGAGAAATCAACCGTGTTTGCCGATGGCTTGCTGATCCCCACGGGAGTCTTGCCGGGCGATGGAGGCGTGTACGTCGGCGCGAGCACCGAACTGCTCCATTTGAAAGACACCGATGGGGACGGACGGGCTGACCAGCGCCGCGTTGTCTTGAGCGGGTTTGGAACGGAAGACACGCACCACATCCTCCATACCTTGCGATGGGGCCACGATGGCCAGATGTACATGAATCAAAGCATCTACATCCACACCCACACCGAAACTCCCCATGGCGTGATCCGCCTCAACAGTGGAGGCATTCTAAATCTGAGAGTCCCCACTATGGAGCTCGGCATTCATATGAAAGGCTTGGTCAATTCCTGGGGACATGCCTTTGACAGTTTTGGTCAGAGCTTCGCCACGGACGGCGCTAGCAGCGCGGATCCGGGACAGGGTGGGCTCTTCCACGTGATTCCTCAAGCGATGTACCTCACTTATGCCGGCGCCCGGCGTATCCACACCAGCTCCAGCCCGGGATCCTACCCTAAATTCGCTGGGCTTGAGTATCTTCGCAGCCCCCACTTTCCCGACGATTGGCAGGGGAACTTCGTCACATGCGATTTTCGCGCGCATCGAATCGTCCGATTCGCCGTCGAAGACAAGGATTCAGGCTTTCTCACGCGGGAGATGCCCGAATTAGTTCGAACCACGGACGTCGCTTTCCGCCCCATTGACATCAAAGTCGGCCCGGATGGCGCCCTCTATATCGCTGATTGGTCGAACCCTATCATCCAGCATGGCGAGGTGGATTTTCGTGATCCGCGCCGGGATCATGAGCACGGCCGCATTTGGCGTGTCAGCTACAAAGGCCGCGCAAAAGCCCAGAAGCAGAATCTCACCCAAGCCAGCACAACCGCCCTGCTCGCGAATCTTCTGAGCCCGAATCTTTTCACCAAGGAACACAGCCGACGCCTTTTGACCGAGCGAGGCGCCGCGATCCAGAAGGAACTGGCGGCCTGGACCCACGCCCAATCCTCCGATGCCGCACGTCTCGAAGCGCTGTGGATGCATCAAGCCATCGATATCGTTGACTCAAACCTGCTGGAGAGCCTATTGGAATCAAAGGACGGCCGCGTCCGGTCGGCCGCCGTGCGAGTGCTCGCGTTCTGGCAGCAGCGAGCGCCTGGTCCAAAAACTCCCGAATCCGCATGGAAAGGCTGGCCGCCGGCCCCATTGCCACTCGATCGAGTAGAACTGCCCACATCCAAAGCCCTCGCACTGCTCGCCGTTCGCGTCGCCGACACGCACCCGCGCGTAAGGCTGGAGGCGTTGCGCGCGCTGGCGAGAATCCCCAACGCAACTGCCGCGGAACTGGCCCTCAGCGTTCTGGAGACCCCCATGGACAAACCTCTGGAATACGCTCTTTGGCTTACGATCAATGATTTGTCCGAACCATGGCTGAACTCACTGCAGTCAGGCGGCTGGAAAATCAGCGGACGCGAGAAGCAACTGGAATACGGACTGAAGTCGATCCAGCCCGCTCTGGCCAGCGCCGTGATCGGCCGCCTCATTGGGGATAAACCGCTGCCCAACGACGGAACAGGAGCGTGGATCGAGATCATCGGCCAAGCAGGAACACCCAGGGAACTTAGAATGCTGTTCGATCAAGTTCTGACCCGCGGATTCAACGACGACGCCGCGGCACGGGCGCTCGCGTCGCTGAACCAAGCCGCTCGGCTTCGCAACCTGAGACCCACGGGAGGCACCGTCGAGTTAGGCGCCCTCTTCACCCATCCCAACGAAGCGGTCCGGCTGGAGGCGGTGCGCCTTGCTGGAGGCTGGAAAGACATTGGAAGATTCATTGGAGATCTCGGCGCTATTGTATCGGCCAATGAAACTCGATCTCCCTTGCGGGATGCTGCCCTGGCGTCGCTGCGAGACATCGGAGGCCAGGCGGCGATCGACATCTTGACTCCATTCACCGCCAAAACGGCGGACGCAGCCCTCCGCCGATCGGCCGTTCTGGCTCTGGCTTCGGTCAGGCTCGATAAAGCCATTCCTGCCGCCGTCGAAATACTCGGCGAAAGCCTTTCGGAGACGGATGCCCTCTCTGTCTGGCGATCTTTGCTGAGCGTCAAAGGCGCCGCTCCCGCTCTAGCCAGGGCTTTGCCCAAATCTGGCCTCTCCCTCCCAGTCGCCAAAGCGGGGATGCGCGCCGCTCGCGAAGGCGGGCGCAACGAGCCCGATCTCGTCCTCGCCATTACCCGCGCCAGCGGACTGGACGAAGGCGAGGTCAGTCTGAGTGATGCGGAATTCAAACAATTGGCGGCGGATGTGATCGCCAAAGGAGATCCATTTCGAGGCGAAGCGGTCTATCACCGCAAAGAGCTCGCCTGCGTCGCCTGCCATGCGATCGGCGGCGCTGGAGGCCAAGTGGGGCCCGACATGACCAGCATCGGCGCCAGCGCCCCGCTGGATTACTTGCTCGAATCCGTCTGGTTTCCGAACAAGAAAATAAAGGAAGGTTTTCATGCCCTCGCGATTGAGACAAAAGACGGACAGGAAGTCTCCGGCGTCCTCGTTCGTGAAAACACGGAAGAAATCATCCTCCGCGACGCGACGGGCAAGGAATTGGCCCTCGCAAAATCAAATGTGGCGAATCGCCAAATCGGTTCCCTCTCCCTCATGCCAGCCGGATTGGTGGACAATTTGGCGCCTCAGGAAAGAATCGATCTGTTTAGATTCCTAAGCGAACTTGGCAAACCCGGACCGTTTGACGGGACCAAAAGCCAGATTGCGCGAGTCTGGCGGGTTCGGCCTGGTATCCACACGCTCGAGCAGTTCGGAGAAGACAAGTTCGTCACAAGCGACGTAAGAGCCAAGGAATGGACCCCTCTTTACGCGAATGTCGATGGACAACTGCCCGCTTCCCGAATTACTGAAGGAGCGGTTCCTGGGAAGTACTTGGGTCTGATCGGCCTTTATGCCGCCACGCAATTCCATCTCCCCAACGCCGGCGCTGTGACTTTGAAGCTCACAGGGGGATCCGGAGCCGCTCTGTGGATTAATGGCAAAACTCAAGAGACAAATGGACGCGAAGAATGGCGCGTGAATCTCTCAGGCGGTAACCATACTCTGGTGATGCGACTCGATCCGAAAAAGCTCCCAAAATCTCTCAAACTGGAATCCAGTGCGGGACATTTCGCCACGAATTAGTTTCGCCAGATCAAGAGCAGTCACGGAATTGGGATCGCTTGAATGCGGCGGCCCGATCGTTTCATCAAAATTCCAGATGAAATGAACCTTAAAACGGCAGTTGAACCTCGAGCGGATTTGCAAAAGCCTGAATGAGAAAGGTTTGACGATGAGCGAGGCATATCCTTTATGGATCTGGTGAGTGATTCGGAAAGACTTTATCGCCAGGATCTTGTGAAGATTCGCCAGGGGCAACTGCCGTTTTAAGGATGAACCGGTATGACGTGCGGGCTATGTGAAGGGTTAATGAATCGCGGAGTTGTGTCGTCGCCCCGACCAGCCACCGCGCTCGCTGCTTTGGCGACTCCCCGCGGTTCTTGTTCAGTGTGCGGTTGAATTCATCAGAAGTGACAGTAAAAATCTCCAGTCAACGTCAAGCGGTGATTCTTGTTGATCAATGCTCGAGGAGACTCCGCGTCAACGATTTTCTCGCTCACGTCCGCAACCTGGTTTCCATTTGGCTCTTGGCGCTGGGAATGGCAGGCGGACCGCAAGCAGCCGAATCGGCCCCTGTTCAGAATGGTTTGGAGTTTTTCGAAAGCCGCATACGCCCGGTGCTTGCGGAACGCTGCTATGAATGCCACAGCAGCACGAGCAAGACTCCTAAGAGTGGACTCCGCTTGGATTTCAAGGAAGGCATGCTTCAGGGCGGGGATTCAAGAAAACCCGCGGTCGTTCCTTCAAATCCCGGAGCAAGCCTGTTGATTGAGGCGATTCGTTACGAGAATCATGAACTCCAGATGCCTCCCAAGAAGCGCCTCTCCCGGGCGCAAGTTGAAGATTTCATTGCCTGGATCGAGATGGGAGCGCCGGACCCCCGCGACGGCGTCCCCGGCAAAACCGAACTGGCATCGACGACCGCTGTGACGAACCATTGGGCCTACCACATCCCCGTTCTCCCAAAAACTCCCGAGGTAGTCGATCAGGAGCGGGCTCAGACACCCATCGATTTGTTTGTCCTCTCAAAACTCGAAGGCAAGGGACTAAAACCATCGGCGAAAACGGATCGAAGATCCTTCATTCGCCGAGCCACGATCGATCTCACAGGATTGCCCCCAACCATGCAGGAAGTCGAAGTTTTCGTGAACGATCCTTCGCCGGGAGCCCTTTCCACGCTCATCGATCGCTTGCTCGCGTCACCCCGATACGGCGAGAGGTGGGGGCGCCTCTGGCTGGACGTCGCCCGCTATGCCGACACAAAAGGTTACGTGTACTCGGACCGTGAGGAGGGACGGTTTGTTCACTCGCACGTTTACCGAGACTGGGTGGTTAAGGCTTTTAACGAGGACCTTCCCTACGACGTGTTCTTGCAACTTCAACTCGCTGCGGATCGCCTCGTTTCCGAACCCGGCGACCCGTCGCTGTCGGCGCTCGGTTTTCTCACCCTCGGCCGGCGGTTTTTGGGCGTCGTGCATGACATCATCGATGACCGCATCGATGTGGTGATGCGCGGAATGTTAGCGCTGACTGTCGGCTGCGCGCGATGTCACGATCACAAGTTCGATCCCATTCCCACCCAGGACTATTATTCCTTGTATGGGGTGTTCAACGGGGCGCACGAGAAGTTGATTTCCATCCACTCCCCGGGCGTGAATCCGTCTAGGTCTGAGATGGAATTCAAGACCGGGTTGCGGGAACGCGAGGAAAAGCTGCAAACCACTTTCGCCAAAAAACGTGATGAACTATTGTCACGGATGCGCGTCAAGACCACCGAATATCTGGTCGCCACGCTGACCGCCGATAAGCTTCCAAACGAAGAGTTTTACTCGTTCGTGGGACCGGAGGATCTCAATCCGGCGCTTATCAGGCAATGGGTGGCTTACCTGTTCAAGTCCAGCAAACGCTTCAGTCCTGTGTGGGCTCCTTGGCATTCCTTGGCGAGCGTGCAATCAAACCAATTCCTGGCCAAATCCCCCGACATTTTACGCAGTCTTTTGACCCAGCATGGAACGAACTTAAACCCCTTGGTGGTCGAGGCATTGGGTCGCGCCGAACTTGCTTCCATGCATGACTTGGCCGCTTCTTATGGAGAATTGCTCACCAAGATCGACCAGAAATGGAGTCTTCGATTCTCAACCAATCAGCACGTCGCCGCAACTGCCCCACCATTAACGGAGTTTGAAGATGAGTTGCGCCGGGTGCTCCATGGGCCCGATTCTCCCGCCACTTTGCCGGAGGGCGCCATCGTGGATCTGGAATGGTTCTTCGACGAAGGCACGAGGGTCGAGCTGGGAAAGCTGCAATCGGAAATCGACAAGTGGATTATCAAATCGCCCTCGGCAGGACCCTACGCAGTCATCCTCGAGGATCGGCCCACGCAAGTTAATAGCCGGGTGTTTATACGCGGCAATCCCGCGACCAAGGGCGAGGAAGTGCCGCGCCAGTTCCTGAGAGTCCTGGCTGGGAGCGATCGAAATCCATTTCAACAGGGCAGCGGACGCTTGGATTTGGCGCGCGCCATCACAAGCCAGGACAATCCCCTGACCGCCAGAGTCTTGGTCAACCGCGTCTGGCAGCACCACTTCGGCTCTGGCCTGGTGCGGACAACCAGCGACTTCGGAGTTCGCGCCGATCCACCCTCGCACCCAGAGCTGCTCGACTGGCTCGCGATTCATTTCATGAAAGAAGGGTGGTCAATCAAGAAACTTCACCGCTGGATCATGAATTCGAGCGTTTACCAACAGGTCAGCGCGATTGAAACTCCAGCTCAAAGCCAGTCGGTTGCCCCGATGGCAAACCGAACCCGCAGGACCCCGCCCCCGAATGCCCCTGAACTGGTCGATCCTGAGAACAGGCTGTTGTGGAGAATGAATGATCGTCGCTTGGATTTTGAATCGTGGCGTGATTCCATGCTGTTTGTTTCAGGCGAACTTGACTCCCGGCTGGGCGGAAAGTCAGAGGAACTTCTTAAAAAACCCTTCAGCAAACGGAGAACGCTCTACGGCCTTGTCGATCGCCAGTTCCTTCCGGGCGTCTACCGGCTCTTCGATTTCGCCAACCCCGACATGCACAGCCCCCAGCGTTCCGACACCACAGTGCCGCAGCAGGCTCTGTTCTTCATGAACAGCCCATTTGTGGTGAGCCAGGCCAAGGCAATCGCCTCGCGTCCCGAATTCACCCGGATCACTGATACGCGAAAACGGATTCAATCGCTTTTCGAGCTCGTTTATCAGCGCCGCGCCACCTCGGGCGAAATTGATGCCGCCATGGCTTTCATCAGGAACTGGGATCGGGAACCCACGACACCACCGCCGAAGAAGGTCGAATCCATCTGGCTTTACGGGTATGGCGAATACGACGACGACGAACAGAGGGTCAAAGCTTTCGAAAAACTTCCCCACTTCACCGACACCGCTTGGCAGGGAGGGGAAAAGTGGCCAGATCCAAAACTGGGCTGGGTGCAGTTGACGGCCGAGGGAGGACACGCCGGAAACGACATCAAACATGCGGCGATTCGCCGATGGGTGGCCCCTTCCGATGACCGCGTCGCCATCGGCGGTAGGATCGTCCACAAACACAAAAACGGAGATGGCATCAGAGCCTCCGTGGTTTCGAGCCGGACTGGACTGCTGGGACAATGGACCGTCCACAACACGAACGTCGTTGCAAAACTGGACTCGGTTGAAATGCGTCAAGGAGATACGATCGATTTTGTCGTCGACTTGAATAGGAACCTCAACAACGACGATTTCTCCTGGTCGCCTGAAATCAAATGGATCGCTAAGAAGTCGCCAGGAGATGATTCGGAGAAGATGTGGAGCGCGAAACGCGATTTCGGGGGAGAACCGCCCCAACCTCCACCGCCTCTCACCACATGGGAGCGCTACGCTCAAGTGCTGCTTCTATCCAATGAGTTTGTATTTGTGGATTGATTTTGATACATATTCCAGTGTGCTTTCGGGATGAGCTTAAGTGGCGAAGAAATTTCGATCTCCGGCTGGGCGAGAAAGAGACGCCATTCCTTGAGGAACTCCGAGGAATGAGCAACGACGCCGGAATGCGGAAGAACAGGTGAGTTAACCGCGTCTCAAAAGCACATTGGAATTAGTTGCCATGTCTGACACTGCCTCAACTCTGGCTGACGCGTTCCTCACACGACGCGAGTTTCTACGCCGCGGGGGCATGGGTATGGCCGGGATCGGACTGGCATCAATGCTCGGTGACTTGGGCGCCCAGGGAGCCCCGGTTGCCATCCAACCGCTCTCGCCGAGACAGCCTCCCCTTCCGGGCCGGGCGAAGAGAGTCATACATTTCTTTCTCAACGGCGGACCCTCTCATGTGGACACCTTCGATCCCAAACCCGCACTGGCTAAATACGCCGGAAGGCCGCTCCCCATGGAGTCCATCAAGACCGAGCGCAAAACCGGAGCCGCCATGCCGTCGCCTTGGGAATTTCGGAGGTATGGAAAGAGCGGAATCGAGATCAGCGACCTATTCCCTATGATCGGACAGTGCGCGGACGACTTGGCGATCATTCGATCCATGCGAGCCGAACTGCCGAACCACGAGCCCTCGTTGATGTTGATGAACTGCGGGGATGCGGTTCAAAGCCGGCCGAGCATGGGTTCCTGGGTTACTTACGGCTTGGGAACAGAAAATCAGAACCTTCCGGGATTCGTGGCCATGTGTCCTGGAGGATACCCTATCAAAGAGGCCGAAAACTGGCAGAGCGGTTTTCTGCCCGGCGTCTTTCAAGGAACCTTCGTTGACTCCCAACACACGCGCGTCGAGAAGTTGATCGAGCACATCCGTAACGATTACACTTCTCCGAGGATCCAGAGACAACAGCTGGATCTGTTGCGGCAAATGAATGCTGCGCATCAAAAACGCAGACATCAAGACGCCCGGCTCGAGGCTAGAATCCAATCCTATGAACTGGCCTTTCGCATGCAAATGGACGCTGCGGACGCCTTCGATGTCTCAAAGGAACCCCTTTCAATCCGCGAAAAATATGGCTCTGGCGTGCACGCGCGGCAAACGCTAATCGCCCGCCGCCTGCTGGAGCGTGGAGTGCGCTTCGTCCAGCTCTGGCATGGCGCCAGCCAGCCATGGGATCACCACAGCAATATTCGGGATCACGAGAAACTGGCAAGGGAACTCGATCAACCGGTCGCGGCGTTAATCATGGATTTGAAGCAACGCGGCATGTTCGAAGAAACGTTGATCGTTTTCGGAGGCGAATTCGGGCGCACTCCCACAGTCGAGCTGGATAACTCAGGAAAGGAAACCAAAGGGCGGGATCACAATCCTTTCGGATTCTCTATGTGGCTCGCAGGCGGAGGCGTGAGGGGGGGAACCGTTCATGGCGCCACGGATGAACTTGGGTTTAAGGCCGTGGAAAACAAGGTCCATGTCCACGACTTGCACGCGACCATCTTGCGCTTGCTCGGCTTTGACCATGAAAAGTTTACGTACCGATACGCGGGACGCGATTTCCGCTTGACCGACGTCTACGGAAGCGTCGTGAACGAAATCATCGCCTAACGCCCACTGCCTCGGGCCGCAGGCCCCATGTGGAGTCGATTCCAAAGAGCGCCCGAAGGGTCCGTGCAAAAATAAGTTCGGGCTTTGCTGGCGGAATCATGACATTATGCCGAGGCACGAATGCGGAGCATACCCTCCCGGTCTGTGACGAATGAGTCACAAAGGAATAATGTCATGCTGTCACGAGGCCACAGCCCTTTGGGGCGGGGCGGGGCCAGGCCATCTGCTTCGTTGCTCGCCTGCCTGCCGTAGCCGCCACGGCGCAGGCAGGTCAGTTACAGCCCCACCTTGGGGGATGCGCCTTCCTCGCGCCTAGCATCTGGCCTGGCAGCGCTCACGCCAAAATCCGAAGTTATTTTTGCATGGACCATGAGCCGGAAATGTGAGGGATTAAGAAGAATCGAGCGGAAACGATTTCCGCGTGCCCCAAGGGCGATTCAGGGGATTCCTCATTGATCAACCGAGGCTTTGGGCAACCTGGGATAACGCTATCGAGCATGACCAAGAAGGACCGCTAAACCATGAACCCCTCGCCCCCGCCACAGAGATGGAACGAATACTTCAAGGACTTCATTCACTCGAAATGGGCTTGGGTATTCGTGGCCTGTTCCCTTTTGTTCTTTGTTCTCGCCGCGGATATTCGCTATCGGGGCTTGATCTATCGATGGGATCAAACGCTGACCAACTACTTCCATGAGCTCAAAACCCATGAAATTTTCTTTTTTAGCTGGGTCACCGAGTTCGGAGGCGGCAGCGCGCGCAAACTGCTCTGGATCCTTTTGGTCCCCTTGTTTTTCTCCAAGCGATGGTATCATGCGCCAGGTTTGCTGATCGCGGTCCTCTTGGGCGCTGAAATCAACAGCAGGATGCAAGGATTCTGGGGGAGGCCCCGGCCCGGGTTTGATGATCTCCCGCCCCTCACACACCCCGGATTTCCCAGCGGCCACACGGCGAATGCCTGCTTCCTTTACGGTTATTCCGCGCTGATTCTCTGGCGTGAATTCGCCACCACCAAAGCCTTCAAAATCACTGTGGCGACGATCGCCGCAGCCCTCATCCTGGCCGTCGGCGTCAGCCGAATGGCCCTTCTGGTACACTACACAGCGGACGTCGTGGGCTCTTACCTCTGGTGCACGGCTTGGATGATCCTTTGTTACTGGGTCAATCGCGAGGCCTTCAAAGCTTCCGCAAATCGTCTGAACACGTGGACTAAAACTTAGGTCTGGGCAAATTTCCTCCGAGAAGATCGATGACTCACATCCCCGAATGCTGGATCGTTTAGGGAGGTCCTGCGGCAAGGGAGGTTCAGAACCACTCGCAGCAGCTCACACGTGATGGCTGCTGAGGCAGTGCATCCGCAGGTTGACGGTGAATTTGGCTGGCAGCCCGGAGCGCGGTTGTGTGCGAAGCACCAGCCGCAGCAGGTTTGGCGTGATAGCGAGCCTGAGATGCTGCTGCGACTGGCTTTCAGCACAGTCGCGCTCCA
>SXGS01621228.1_pt1 | contig 14130 bp, 9 predicted proteins | sample 3174681 | NCBI WGS metagenome assembly SXGS01 (sample SAMN11356861, study PRJNA531348) | freshwater metagenome | isolation source: freshwater sample F1-80 | place: China: Fuxian Lake, Yuxi | collected 2017-12-25
AAAGTCACGGCGGCACAATTCTTGTCCGAGCTTGATCTGTGCGATCGCTTTGGCAACGGCACGTTGAGGATCACGACTCGACAGGGGTTTCAGCTTCACGGCGTCTTGAAGGGAGACCTCCGCGAGACGATTCGCGAAATCAATCGCATCAAGCTGACCACGCTGGCTGCGTGCGGTGACGTAAATCGCAACGTCATGTGCTGCCCGGCTCCGATCAACAGCAATTCGATTCGGCACGACATCCAGGCGTTGTCTGATCGCATCGCCGAACATCTGCGTCCTCGCACGAACGCGTACTTCGACCTCTGGCTGCGCGACGAGCAAACCGGCCAAGAAGAAAACGTCGCGGACTTTCATCCGGTTGAAGAGCCGATCTACGGAGCTAACTACTTGCCCCGCAAATTCAAAATCGGCGTCAGTCTGCCGGAGGACAACTGCGTCGATCTGCTGACGTACGACCTGGGTTTTGTCGCGATCCACAACGGCAGCGAGATCGAGGGCTACAACGTCTACGTTGGCGGCGGTCAGGGAACCACTCCAGCCAACAAAAAGACGTTCGCGACGGTCGCCAAACGAATGGCCTTTTGCTCGCCTGAGGAAGCTGTCGAGGTTGCGGGCGCGGTCGTCAAAGCGTTTCGCGATACCGGCAATCGCTCCGACCGCAAGGTCGCGCGATTGAAATACGTCATCGCCAATCACGGCCTCGACTTCTTCCGAAGCAATGTTGAAGAGCACCTCGGCCGCAAGCTGGCCGAAGCACGCAACGTCGAGATCACCGGCGTCGATGATCACATGGGCTGGCACGAACAAGGGGATGGGAACCTGTTTCTCGGCGTCAACATCGAGAATGGCCGGATCAAAGATGACGGCCCGTTGCGAATCAAATCGGGCCTGCGGGCGATCCTCGGTAAATACGGGATGAACACACGGCTGACGGCGTTGCAAGGTGTCATCCTCTGCGACATCAAGCCGTCTGATCGAGAAGACATTTCGCGAATGCTCGCCGACCACGGGATGGCTGCGGCTGAGGACTTGACGCTGATCCGACGTTACTCCATCGCCTGCCCTGCCCTCCCGACTTGCCACCTTTCGATCACGGAGTCGGAACGAGTCATGCCGCGCGTGATCGATGACTTGGAAGTCGAACTGCGAAAGCTCGACCTGATCGGCGAGCGGATTTCGGTCCACATGACCGGCTGCCCGAACGGCTGTGCCCGCCCCTACACGCCAGACATCGGGTTGGTCGGCAAGTCGCGAGGCAAATACACCGTCTATTTGGGGGGCAATGCCGAAGGAACTCGCTTGGCGTTCCTCTTCAAAGACCAAGTCCCGCTGGAAGAAATCGCGCAATCGGTATCACCGATCCTGTCCTATTTCAAAGCGGAGCGTACTGAGACGGAGTCGTTCGGTGATTTTTGTCATCGGAAGGGTTTGACCGATCTGCAAGTGCGGGGCGGATCGAATTGAACGAAGAGGTTACGGAAACTTCAGTCGATTCTCCTTTGACCGTGAGTTTTTGGCCTACGTAAGATGTTCGAGCGGCTAAGCTGAGCCTGGCGAATCAATCGGGATTGCCGGAATTTCGGTCTGTTTGAAAATGTCGGGAGAATTTTGTCATGGTTACCCCAAAATGGCTTTCGATGCTAACCGCAGGTGCGATCGCATGGACAACGGCAACAACCGAGTTTGCTCAGGCTCAGGTTGTGCCCAACGACGTTTTGAATCCCGCATCTGATGCCGGCATTCCAACGTTACTGATTGGTGCGAATTCGATTATTCGACCACAAGACTTGGCGGTTTTGCAATTCGACAACTTGCTCGACCCGTCGAACGGAGCTGACCCTGCTCGGTTGTCCGCAGCCGCTCAGAGCATCCGCCAAAATCACATGGTGGCTCAACAGCAGGTTGAGTTGGCAATTTTGTACTTGCGATCCAACGAAGCCGAAATCATTGCCGGCAAAAATGAGCCATTTAATCGGATCTACGGCAAAAGTGCTTCGAAGCAGAAAGTTGCGATCTTAGCACCGGTTCCGTTGCCGGGAGCCTTCAATCTCGCAAGTCCCACGTTGCTGCAAGCTCGTCCTCAGGGTGGTGGCGGTGGCAATAATCAGACTCCACGCCTCAACGTCGGCACATTGCTTCGAGCAGGACAATTCTTGTATCTGCCTGATCCAACGAGCAATGTGGGGAGCGCCAACAACCAAAACAACACGAATAACTTTTCGCGAACACTGTATCCCAACCTCTCTACGAACCCGGGATATGTCGTGAAAATTGCAGCAGTGATTCAGGGAGGACTCAATGGGCAAGGGGGCGGCGGAAATAACAACAATCAAAATCAAAATACGGACTTCATCCTCGATGCAACTGCTGGCAACGTTTTGACAGGACAAAGAGCGTTGAACAACCTGACAGCTTGGCGAGTGGTTCGCTTCGAACAGCGAGATGACCCGACGGTCTACAACCAGGTGCTGGCAACATACGTCGCGATTCGTGAAGCACTGGCGGGGTTTGATCCCGGTGCGACGACTCGGACCATCACGCAGCGCACGATCCAGTACTCGCGAACTTTTCAGTCGATTGGACCACAGGTCTCAGCCACAGGCGCTGTCACTCCAGGTTTCTATGCCGTTGACCAAGCCCGTTACACACAGTTGGACGCCCTCGTCGCCACCAACTTGGGAATCACCGGTCGTGGTGCCGATCGATTGGTTCGACAAGCAGGTTTGTCCTTGTCGGATTCCCACTACCACTTGGATCGTCTGGAAGATCTTGGTGACTCAACAATCACAGCGGATCGCAAGGGCCAACCAGTGACTCCGCTGTTGTGGACGGAGGACAACGATCTGCCTCTCACGTTCAACACGCGTGTTCAAGTTGCCGGAGCGACGAATGAGGACAGAGCTTACTTTCGTGACCGACAAACGATTTTTGGAGACTACTTGAACAATCCAAACTACACCGGAGACGGCATCTACAATCAATTCGTCGGTCGAGCGTTTTTGGAAGAACTGTTGTTGCACGACGGAGGATTTGCGCAGACCGGCGTCGCTTCGACGACGGCGCTGCAACGAGGGATTCGACAGCGCAGAAGTCCTGCCGGCGGAACACTCCAAACGACTGGCGGTGGAAACTCGCCTGTCGTGCCAGATCTGGAAAACGCCAACGTTCCGGAGACTGGTACGCCAACGCAAGGTAAGACGCTGCGGAAGTGGCAGATGATTCTTGCCTCGTTCGCCGAATGGAGCGACAACGCTGCACCTTCGGGTGCCAACGCAAGGCCTACGGATCCCATCAACAGAATTGCTTTTAACTCAGCCTTCTTGGGACTCATGGATTTGAATGGCGGGACCGGCTTGCCGCGACTCCGCGCCAGCGACGCCGGGAACTACTCACTCTTCGCCGACTTGTTGAACGCATCGAGCGGCGGGATCAACTTCAATCGGATCGAACCGATCGGCAAGCGAGGCAATGCGGGATTCAATCCCGTTGTGCCGGTGAACTGATTCAATGAACTGACCTTCGCTGGCAAACATGACCTCCACACGGCAACTGCTCGACTCCGGTTTCGGACGTCGAGCAGTTCGCATTTTCGGCAACGCCATTTTCGCGGGATGTGGGCAGTCTTGATTTGGTTCGCTATCCTTCGTGCTCCACACGTTTTGGAATAGAACCTGAAGATCGCGACACGAGGAGGATGGACGACATGACTGCCGAAATCAAAATCACTGCCGAACCCCAGTCGATTCCCGTGATGTGTCGGTTCACGGTGGATCGGCCAGTTTATCCCAACCAGGCCTATTTTTTTGGAAGCCCGGAAGCGGCGGAAGGTTCGCCATTGGCTGAGCGGCTGTTTGCGATCCCCGGTGTTGTCGGAGTGTTAATCTCGCATCAACGGCTGACTGTCACGAAACGGACTCCGGAACCGTGGCAGGTCGTCGGCAAGCAAATCGGAGCCGCAATTCGCGAACAGATCGCGACCGGCCTCGAAGCGGTCAATCCGAAATTGCGCGAACGTATTCCACCAGTCGATGTCCTTCGCGAAAAAGTGCAAGCAGTCATTGACCGAGAGATTTTGCCCTCCGTTCGTAGCCACGGTGGCGTGATTCGGTTGCTCGACGTTCAAGGCAATACGGTCTTCCTGCAAATGGGGGGCGGCTGTCAGGGGTGCGCTTCGGCAGACACGACACTGAAACAAGGTGTCGAAGTCGCGATTCGGAACTCAGTCCCGGAAGTGGGTGACATTCTGGATACGACGGACCATGCAGCAGGTCGAAATCCGTACTACACGGCAGCCGGACACCAACATTAGGCCGATTTGCGGACGCTTGCTCAGTGAATTGACTTTCGCCCATTTTGCCTTATCGGCAATGTCAGCGGCATTCCGATATTCGTTTCAAGTCCTACGCCGATTACGGCCGATACGGACGACAAGGCTCTGTGCATCGCGCGGAAGCTCTGCCTGGTGGCATTTTGCAGTCACCAGTCGGACACCTTTGCCGGGCCGAGGGAGACGTCCAAATGAAGCCGCTTCTTCGTATTTTCTGCGGGTTCGCCGCGCTGGCGTGTTCGACGATGGCTTGGGCACAACAGCCCCAAGCGATCGTTACCAATCAGCCGGGATTCCGAATTCCGTACCGTTTTGATCAAGCGGAAATGCGGCGACTTCGTGCCAAAGAAATTCGGCTCTTCCTGTCTCGAAACGGTGGCCTGGAATGGCAACATGTGCAGACCGTTGCTCCCGAGGCGGGCCGTTTCGACTTCAAGGCCGCTGTGGATGGCGAATACTGGTTTGCGGTTCGGACGCTCGATGGGGCGAATCAGTTGCATCCCGACGCGAATGTGGTCGAACCCGGACTCGTTGTGATCGTTGATCGGACACCTCCAGATCTGCAGCTGTTGTTGCAGCAGTCAGAAGCAGGAAAAGTACAACTCTCCTGGAGTGTTTCCGACACGAATCTCGATCCGACAAAAATGACCTTGGAATTCTCGCAAGGTGGTGCCAACTGGCAGCCGGTTAGCGTCAAGGCTCAAGCGGCGGGACAGACGAGTTGGAGTGTGCCAAGCGGTGGACAGGTTTCCGTGCGTGGTTCCGCAACCGACCGAGCTGGAAATGTCGGATCTGCACAAACGGCGGTGGTCGTTCAAGCGGGCGGACAAGTTGGTCCGATGCGCAAGCGTCCCGATGCAGCGGACCACACCCAGCCAATCGCCGGCAGCAACTTGTCGCCGCAGCCAGAATCCATCAGTAATTTTCCTTTTGGCCCGTCGGCCAACAATAGCGTTGCGCCGCCGCCACCCGCCGATCCATTCACAGGATTTGCTGCCCCGAGCAATCGATCGATCGCGCCGGTACAGGCTCCGACGCAATTCCCGAGCGAGGCAAAGATCGCCAATTCATTTCCAACAACATCGAATGCGTCCACTTCAGGCCAAAGCCGCGTCAACACGGCCGAGTGGGGCTCCAATCGCAGTCGTTCCAACTCGAACGGCCGCTTCCGAGCGGTGAAGTCGCATCGCTTCGAGGTGAACTACCGCATTGACGACGTTGGCCCATCCGGCGTCAGCGCCGTCGAGTTGTTTGTCACTCAGAACAACGGTCAGAAGTGGTTCAAGTACGGCGACGATGCGGACAAACAAAGTCCGTTCGTGGTCGAAGTTCCCGAAGACGGCCTGTACGGTTTTGCGATACGAGTGCGCAGCGGCGCAGGACTCGCGGACGAGCCGCCGCAGCCGGGTGAAGACCCATCAGTCGTCATCGTGGTCGATCGCACGCCGCCGCAAGTGCAACTGGCACCGATCCAGCAAGGAGCTGGCGGGCAGATGAACAAACTCACGATCAGTTGGCGCATCGCCGACGACAATCCGAGCGACAAGCCAATCTCGTTGGCGTACTCTGCCACTCCGAATGGACCGTGGGAACCGATCTGCGGATGGCAACCCGACACCGGCAGTTACACTTGGAGCGTCGGCCAAGGTGTGCCATCCCGACTCTATGTGCGAATTGTCGCGCGCGACGCTGCCGGCAATCACTCGTTTGTCGATACGCCGCAGCCGTTGCTCGTCGATCTCTCGAAGCCGACCGCACGCATCGTCGATGTCGAATCCAACGGCCCGCAGTAGCCAAAAGTGTGACGGGCAACCGACCAAACGGCGAACATCTTACACGAGCCGCTGCTCACGAACTGTGATTCGGCGAAGTGCCCCTTCATCGACATTGACGCCCAGTCCCGGACCAGTGAGCGCTGGCGCGACTCCCCGTCTGCCAAACGTGATGTCTTGATCGGTCAGCCGCTCAAGAACGAGGTGGCGATCGTAGCTGCCTTCGAGATATCGAATGTTTGCCACTGAGCACCCGAATTGTCGACCGGCGGCTGACAAGATTCCTGTCTCCCCGACTTGGCAGCCGAGTTGATAACCAAGTCCCGCCTGATGCGCGAGTGCTGCGAGTCGCAACGACGAGACAAAGCCACCACATTTCGAGAGGCGAATGTTGAACAGGTCGCACGTCCCCGATTCGATCGCTCGATGAGCGTCGGTCAGACTGCACAACGATTCGTCGAGCATCAATGGGACACCGATGCGGCCTCGCAGCTCGGCTAATCCCGCGACCTGCGAGTGTGGCACAGGCTGTTCGAGCGATGTCATGTCGAACGGCAGCAACGGAGCCAGCTTCGCCTCCAGGTTCTCGCACGTCCAAGCTTCATTAGCGTCGATCCGCAGATCAACTTGCGCGGCCGACAGAATGCTGCGGATGCGACGTAGCAACTCCGCGTCATCAACACCCTCAACACCGACTTTGACTTTGCACTGATGAAAGCCGTACAGCCGAATCTTCCAGGCCCGAACCGTCGTGGCCCACGGCGACATCGCTGTGATCGCCGCGCTGTAGCGGACCTGCGTTTTGATCTGAGATTTCAAATCTGAGATTTGAGATTGTCGAACGGCAAACGCTTCCGGCAGCAGCTCTGTGACACGCGACATCGGCACACCCTCGGCACGAGCGGCGGCATCCAGCAAACTCAATTCGATGGCACAGCGCGCCGAGTTGCCAAAGCAGTCACGCTCGACGAACGGGCACTCGCAATCGGCGGCTCTGAGCTTGATCTGATCCGCCAGAGCCATCGCCTGAGCGAGATTCTCGAACGGCTCGCTCAAAGGCTTCGCGAGATCACTTTCCGCCAGCAGGCTCCAAACATTGTCGATTGTCTCGCCAGTGACATATGGCCGCGGCAGTCCCTCGCCCCAGCCGACCGAGCCGTTGTCGAGTTCACAACGCACGACCAGCGAATCGGTCTCCTCCCGCGAATGCGACGCATGACGCACATTGTGCTTCAGCGGGATACGAACGTGATAGGCCGTCAGTCGCGAGAGACGCATGAGATGAACCGTTCCAAGTAGCCGAAATAACCTGAATTCTTTGCGGCAGATTGAGCGTGGCTCTCCGTGGTTTGTCGACTTGACGCCAACTCAGATCGCATCGTGAACGTCGCGATGATAGCGAGCCGCACACAGATTCTTGAAATGCCGGATGAGGATTCACGGCTTCGGAGTGCGGCAAAACTTCCCGGAGAAATCATCGTCCTGTTGGGTGGCACAGCTTGCTTCAAGCTGTGTGCGTAGCACCGGAAACAGGAAGTGACCCTCGATCCTTGATTCAACGTTCAACTGGCAATCCACGTCGATCCCAAGTTTCCAATGCCTTCGGCACCCAGCGACGGAGAGGCCGTGGAGATGACAGCAGTCCTCAGGATTCAATCGCGAGATGAACTTCGGTCGCAACCTGATTCGTGTCGCCCATGAGGGAGTGGCCTCCGAGACTTCGTGCGCCACTTGAGACATCTAGCACGACGCGCCAGCGAGTGATTTGTTCCCGAACAACCACTCGCTGGCGCGTCGTGCTGGTGTGGCGTCGCCGCAACCCAACATCACAGATCAAACGTCTTGAGCAGTGCATCGAGTGCTCGCTGACCGTCGGTCGGAGAAACGACCGCGCTGATGCGGATTTCGCTGGTGCTGACCATTTGAATGTTGACGTTGGTGCCAGCCAGAGCACGGAACATCTTCTCGCCAACGCCGGTGTGGCTGCGGAGTCCGATGCCCATTACTGACAGCTTGGCGATGTCCCGTTCATAACTGAGAGCGGCATCGCGCCACGGTTCGAGCACTTCACGGACCAGCAACAAGCATTGATCGAGGTCCTTGCGCAGAACCGTGAACGACAAATTGGCGTGTCCACGTTGGCTGATGTTCTGGACGATCATGTCCACCATCACTCCACCCTCAGCGACGGCCGTGAAGATCTTCGCGGCGACGCCCGGCTCATCAGGCAAGTTGCGGACGGTGACACGCGACTGATCGGTATCGAGCAGCACCTCGCTGACGACGATGTCTTCCATGTGCGCCAGTCGGCTGACAACGTCCCGTTCCAATTCATCGCGTGAGTGATGCGACAACGTCGATTCGGGCTTTGCTTCCCAGCCCACGGGCGGAGCCACAGCCGAATCTTTGTGAAGTTTGAATCCGTCATGCACGGCCTTCAGCGCGTCTTGGCAACGGCTACGATCAACGAGACACGAAATCTTAATGTCGCCGGTTGTAATCATTCCGATGCTGATGCCCACGTCGGCGAGAGCTTGAAACATCATCGCCGCGACTCCGGTGTGATGCCGCATCCCGGTGCCGACACTCGAAACTTTCGCGACGTTGGTGCCATGCTGCACCATGCCGGCTCCGAGTTCCGTGACCGCTTCTTCCGCCGCCGTGAGCGTCTCCGCGAGATCGTTTTGCGGGACAGTGAACGAAACTTGAGCCAGCCCACCGCTGGCGACGTCTTGCACGACCATGTCAATCGGGATTTTCCGCTGAGCCATCTTCGCGAAGATCAAGCTCATCACACCGGGCCGATCGGGGATGTCACACAAGCTGACGCGGACCTCGTCTTTCACCAGCGCCAAACCGGTCGCGATCGGGCCGTCGTCATCCGCTTCGGGGCAGATCAGTGTGCCGAGCGTGTCGTTGAATCCGGGACGCACACGCAGACGCACTCGGTACTTTTTCGCAAACTCAATCGACCGCGAGTGCATCTTGCCGCCGCCCAAGCTGGTCAGTTCGAGCATCTCGTCATACGAGATACGATGGAGTTTTCTCGCGTTGTTGACGATGCGTGGATCGGTGGTGAAGATGCCTTCGACGTCGGTGTAGATTTCGCATTCTTCCGCTTGCAGCACGGCGGCCAGCGCGGTCGCCGTTGTGTCGCTACCACCTCGGCCAAGAGTCGTGATGTTGAAGTCTTCGTCGATCCCCTGGAAGCCGGCGGCCACCACGATCTTGCCCGCGTCCAGAGCCTTCCGCATTCGCTCGGTGGAGATTTTTTTGATGCGTGCCTTCGTGAAAGTGTTGTCGGTGAGCACGCCGATCTGAGCACCAGTGAGACTGACGGCCGGCTCGCCGAGTTCTTGAACCGCCATCGCCACGAGTGCGACTGCTTCCTGTTCGCCGGTCGCCAGCAGCATATCCATTTCGCGAGCGGGCGGGTTGTCAGAAATCTCATTGGCCAAGTCGACCAGCTCATCGGTTTTCTGTCCGCGAGCGGAAATGACCATCACCACCTGATGCCCCTTGCGTTTCGCATCCACCGCGCGCTGGGCCGCCGCCAGGATTTTCTCGGCGGTCGCCACACTGGTTCCACCAAACTTCTGCACAATGATCGACACGATGCAACAACCTCGCTGACGTTCACGAAAAGGCCGCTGGGGCCGAAACAGGCGGGGCAAGATATCAAATGAATTGGGCATCCGAAACGAAGTCTCTGCACCTGCGACACCAGCACGACGCGCCAACGAGTGGTTGTTTGAGAGCAACGACTCGCTGGCGCGTCGTGCTGTTTGGTCAGGATCTGCCGATTGCTCCGAAATCGACGATTGGGGCGAAGTCAAACTGGCTGGCGATCAGCTTCAGGAAAAACTCTTCGAGTTCGCGTAAATCGCTCAAGACCGGACCATCCGACCGGTCATGCCTGAAATCCGTGAGTTGCCGACATGTTTCCAACCGTCAACGTCCGCGCATAGCGCAGATTCTCCTTCAGATCGCACCTCGTGTGGTTGCAACGTTGAAGGAGACTCAAGTCATGCACCGGGACAAGAAAGTCGGATTAGCGTTGGCGATTCTGCTGTGCAGCATCGTCGGAGCGTTCTTCTTTCGCGACGATGCGCCGCGGACCAACGGACCAGAACTGAGGGACGCGCAGCGGCTCGATCAAACCATTGCCCGCGATAATCCGCGCGGACCGTACTCTGAAACCGACGCGAGAACACGCGGGAATGGTCCCCGCCAATCGGCCACCGGATCTCGTAACAGTTTCGATCCAAGCGACTTGCCAGATTTTCTGCGAGACAATTCGTCCGCCGGTCCCGGAACCGCTCAGCGCAACCGCGTGAATGGTTCGCGAGACCCGTTTTTCGGCAACGACCGAAATCCGAAGACGTCGGAATTCTCGACACTCACGCCTCCGCCGCAAGATGCGCCGGCCGTTCCGATTCCAATTCACAACACCGAATGGGATATCGCCAGCAAGGATAACACGACGGCTCACCGAGGGGGCCCCGATGCCGTGACTGCGACGTCGGCCAAGAGTCGCACGCACATTGTCACTGATGGCGAGACGCTGTCTTCGATCGCTGGAAAGTACCTGGGCAGCCAGGCTCGGTATCAAGAAGTCTTTCAGGCCAATCGTGACCAATTGAAAAGTGCGAACGATTTGAAGATCGGCATGAAGTTGAATATCCCCGATCGTGCTGAAACACGTTCGACCAGCGGCTCACTCGGAAGCGTCAAGTCGTCCAGTCGCATCTCGCCAGATCAAACAGTGAAAACTCTGCGGCCGACGACGAAGCCCTCCGGGAATGTGACTGACCAGTCAAATGAGGCGGCTGAGTCCACGGACTCGACGAATCGGAAGCCGAAGTTCAAACCCGCCAAGTCGGGGCCGTCCATTCGTCGCACGACGGACGCCGATGAAGTTGAGTCCCTCGGAAAAACGTTGTCGCAAGTTCCGCCTCAGGATCTGCCGGAAATTGACGACGGCCTCCTCGCGGAACTCGAACGCGACTTGGAGACCCAGGTCACGGAGAAGTCGGCAACAGCAGCGGTTTCAAAAGTCGCTCAAGCGGATCAGAAGCCGGACGTTGATTCGGCCGACAGCAAAAACGAATAATCGATTTTCGATTGAGAATGCGACCTGCGGTTCCATCGAAAATCAAAAATCGGCAATCGAAAATTCGCCATCACTTCTTCTCGGCCTTCGCGAGCTTGCCGTAAAAGCCAGCCTTTTGCAGCAACCCGACTGCGTCCGCAACAACCAACCCTGCCCCATTGAGCTTCACAGTTTGAGCAGCCGCGTCGATTTCCATCGACGTCATTCCGTCGAGTTTCGTGAACGCCTCGTGAACCGCTTTGCGGCATGCTCCGCAGCAGAGATGCACTCCAGTGAACGTCAGCGTGTCGCGTTTCTCGCCCTTCTTGGCTCCGACCTCCGGGAAACTCAAGTCTTTCTTTCCGAACGCCGCTTTGCCGAAAAATCCATGGTCGGCGAGACTCTCAATCCCTTTCATTGCGGCCTTCTCGCTCTTGGCCGCGAAGACGATCGACTTGCTGTTGACGTCCGCCTTCACGTCCGAAACTCCCTCGAGGCCGTCGAGCGCACTCTTCGCGCCATCAACGCATCCGCCGCAACACAAGTGAGCGTTTCGGATCGTGACCGTCCCTGACTCGTCCGCTCCAAAGGCAACCACGGCAGCAACCAGACACGCCACACCTGCACAACCACGAATCGTTTTCATCCGCAGACCTCCGAAAATTGGAGCAACTGGCCGAATCGGCACATCCCGATGGCGGCACTGTAACGCCTTCGGTTTTGGCGACTCAAGCCGCAAGACAGCACAGCGAGCTGTGCGAGGCCAATTGTCGCAGTGAACCAGAGTAGCCAAACTTCTCGAAAAGGCCGATCTCAAGCAGACCACTTTCCAAGAGTCTGTGATGATTGCCGCATCCCTCAATCGAACTGAACCGCATCAACGTGCCGACGAGTGGGTGCCGGAGTTGTGTGCGCAATTTTCCAACGCGACCGGTTGGCCGCTGAGATATGTTCCGGCGAATCATTTCTCCGACAGCGACTCGGCAGTTCCTCGGCAATCCTGCTGGCAAGCCGAACTCCACGACGGTCAACAACTGGTCGGACAATTGCGACTCGATTTGCCTCACGAGCGGCATGTGGATCGATCGTTTGCGATGGTCAGCCAACTCTCCAAGAGTCTGGCCGAGTTGGTCGAACAAGTCTTCTCAACGACTCGCCGATCGGAAGTCGAGACTCCCAAGCCTGAGCCACTCGTCCATCTGGAACCGTCTGTTCCGCAAGGCTCGGAGATGCTCGGCGCGATCAAGCAATTGCTGCGAGCGGGACTGCAGTTGACCGGCTTTCGTTCGGCCTGTCTGTTTCTACTGGAACCGACCGGCAATGAATTGCGGCTACGCGTGACTCATCACCTCGAATCGCGATTTGTTCCGCAGGCGACTCGGGCGTTGCGGAATGAACCACCTGACCTGCAAGTGTTGTCGAGTGGCACACGCATTGTGCTTCGGCGAGGTGATGCACAGTCCCACGACTGGCTGCCTGCCGATGCGTCGCTCGGCTTCTGCTTGCCGGTGCAAGCCGCCTGCGGTGTGTTGGGAACGTTGTGGTTCTTTGATCGTCGGCTGAGGACCATCGAACCACGCGAAAAGCAACTGCTTGATTCGCTGAGTGTGCAGATCGCGTCGTTACTGGAACGAGTTGTCTCATCTCGCGATTCCGCCACGCACGAACGGTTGCGTCACGAGTTATTGTTGCTCAATGAGGCGGAAGCCGAAGCGCCGGTCAAGACGCTGCGACAACCGAACTTCGAGGCCACCTGGCGCGTGAGCAGCCGCTTCGAGATCGGCGGCGATCTGTGTGAAATCACGGAGCTTTCCGACCACGAGGTCGCGATCTTGATTGGCGACGCGACCGGCAACAGCGTTCCTGCCGCAGTCGTGATGACCGGCGTTCACGGAGCACTCGCGGCTCTGCTGGCCGGCAATCACGCGGACGCCCGCAACACGGCGCGTGTTCTCGAACTCGTCAATCGATCGTTGTTTCACACTCGACGATTGCCACATTTCATGAGCCTCGTCTATGGCGTGCTCGACACGCAGACGCGGAAGTTCACCTATTCGAACGCGGGACATCCCAGCCCGCTGTTGTTCCGCGACGGAGCGGTCGTCTCATTGGACTCGCGCGGAATGCTGCTGGGGATCGTCGAAGAATCCGAGTACACCTCCGACTCCATCGACCTGTCCCCCAGCGACGTGCTGGTGTGCTACACCGATGGCATCTCCGAAGCTCGCAGTGTCGATGCCGAGTTCTTCGGACATGAGGGGATCGTGCGATCGCTCGGTTCGCATCCGCACGAGTCCGACACACTCACCCTGCTGAATCGCGTGTGGAACCGGCAGACCGCCTTCGCCGCTCCCGGCCAAGCTGACGACCGCAGCCTGTTGATCTCTCGCGTTCTGTCGGAGTGACACCAACAAAGACGTCTCACCAACGAGCTGTTGGGTCTTGTCGTACCTCAATTCCTGATCCGTTTTCGCGAACACGGCTTCGGCCACCAACCGCGACCCGTCGCCCCCGGCCCGTCCACACTTGGATGCCGCCATGCTGAACCTGACCGTGTTGGACTTTGGCCGAGCTTTGAGTTGAAGCGGTTGCAGAACCTAGCACGACGCGCGAGCGAGTGGCCAAACTTCGGGAAAACAACCACTCGCTCGCGCGTCGTGCTGGTTTTGAAACTGTCTCTTGCCACTTTGCGACCGCCATTGGAATCGTTAAGACGGTGTCACGATGGCGCTCTCTCTCAAAGAATTGGTCAATCGGATTGTCGATTCCCGCTTGCTCACCGAGGCTGAGACGCGCGAGGTCATTGACGAATGGCCCGCTGACCAGCCGGCGTTGGACGGAGACCAATTCGCTCGCGAATTGGTCTAGCAGAAGCGGCTGACCAAGTTTCAGGCTGAGCAGCTTTGTGCCGGGAAAGGGAAGTCTCTGACGTTGGG
>SXGS01196442.1_pt1 | contig 14129 bp, 13 predicted proteins | sample 3174681 | NCBI WGS metagenome assembly SXGS01 (sample SAMN11356861, study PRJNA531348) | freshwater metagenome | isolation source: freshwater sample F1-80 | place: China: Fuxian Lake, Yuxi | collected 2017-12-25
CAACAGAGGTGCCGTAGCTCACTAATTCTGCATCATGTGTGAAATCAGATGGTTGTCGGATACATGGGGTTTCCGAGGGGCCACAAGGACTGAACAGAAACGTTCTTCATTGAGCGGATCTGTGCAAATTCTCGCCTACGTGAGGAGGGCGATCGACCGACGGCGCTGGCGCGCTACCAGAAGTCCCTCGCCATCCGGGCGCCGACCAGCGCCGGCGCGCGACGCGATCTGTCGACCAGCCTGACCTTCGTCGGCAAGCTCCTGCTCGCCGACGGCGATCGCGCCGGCGCCCGGGCTGCGTACGAACGCGGGCTCGAGATCGATCGCACGATCTCGACGGCCGATCCCGGCGACGTGCGCGCCTTGCGTGATCTGTCGGTCTCGAGCATCCGCCTCGCCGAGCTCGACCACGAGGACGCGATGGCGCAGGCCGGGGCCGAGCGGATGGCCAGCCTGCGCGCAGCCCGCATCGGGTTCCGCCGAGCGTTCGAGGCCTGGAGCGGGGTCGAGGAGCGCGGCGGCTTCATGCCTGGCGACGAGGTGGTCGCCGATCAGCTCCGCGACGCGATCGCGAAGGTCGACGAAGCCATCGCCGCCGAGGTGCGACTTCACGGTGATCCCGCGGGGTTGTGAGATTCGTACGAATTGTTGAGCCGATCGGACGCCAGTTCCCGCGTCTCGGGCAGAGCGGCACGAACCAACCGCCGCCAACCCAAGAGAAAAGGAACTGCCATGTCTTTGATTCGCTCGACCCTCGCCCTCACCCTCGTCCTCGGCTCCGTGTTCGTCGCCACCGACGCCCGCGCTGATCTCTGCCGGGCCCCCAAGGTCGTCGTCAAGAACGACAAGACCACCACCATCAAGGTCAGCAAGATCTCGTATTACGACGGGTGCGACAAGCAGTGGCGCACCGAGGACGTGCCCACGCGCGAGATCGCCGCCGGCGGATCGACCACGTACACCGACGACCTCGAGTACGTGGGCAACTGCTCGGTGTCGAAGTTCAAGCTGTTCCGCGCGGTGCGCAACACCACCGGCAACGCCTACGACGCGGCGGTGTGGGGTGGTGAGCTGCTGCCCGATGGCGGCGCCAAGGTCTGCAACACCGGCGTGACCTACACGATCCACGCCCACTGAGCGCCACCGGCCGGCGCGACCGCTACTCGGGGGTCGTGACCGGCCCGGCGTCGTCGACAACGGCGGGCGTCGGCGCGGCGGCCACCGCGTCACCGGTCGGCGCGGGCGGCGCTGCGTCGGCCCGCTTGCCGTCGGCCTTCTTGCCGTCGGCTTTGCCCTTGCCGCCCCCGGTCTTCTTCTTGGCCGGCTTGGGCATCTGCTTCCACTGCTTCTCCGCGCGCTCGCTGCGGGTGTGGTCGACGACCTTGTAGATGACGATGGTCTGGCCGGCCTCGACGACCGTGTCGGGCGGCTTCTTGTTGATGCGGGCGACGTCGCGCTTGCCGAGGCCGAACTTCTTGCCGATGTCCTCGAAGGACTCGCGTTTGGTCGCGGTGTACTCGATGCGCTCACGGCCGGTGCGCAGCTCGGACAGCTCGAGGTGCTCCTTGCTGCCGCGGGTGACCACGATGATGCGGGTCTCGTCGAGGAGCCGCACGTTGGCGGCGTCCTCGGACCAGCCGGCCGGGACCCAGGCCTGCATCACCATGCGCGGGTGCAACTTGGCGCCGCGCTCGAGCCCGTTCCACGCCGCCATCGTCGCCGGCTTCACGCCCAGTGCCCGGGCCACGCCGTCGATCGAGTCGCCGTGCACGACCCGGTAGAACACGCGCCGCTTGCCGTCCTCATCGGCGTCCTTGTCGGGCACCGCCACGATCAACGCCTCCCCGGGACGGTGATCGACGCCCGAGCCGTAGAGCTCGTCCTGGGCCTTGGCCAGGTTCTTCTTGCGCTCGGCCTCGCCCAGCCGGGGCACCACCAGGATGGTGCCGCCGGTGACCTCGGCCTCGTGCTCGATCTCGTTGAGCGTCTTGAGCTTGCCCTTCGAGAGGCCGAACTGGGTGGCCACGTCCTCGAAGCGCTCGCCATAGCCGACCACGTAGGTGTCGAACTTGTCCCAGTCTCCGCGCGTGCTGCCGAGCCGCGCCGCGAACTGCTCACCGCCGCCGCGCGGCACCCGCACCACGAAGGTCCGCCCCGGCGGCGTGCGCCCGCGCCGCAGGTGCGGGTTGAGGCGCTTGATCTCGTCGACGGTGGCGCCGGCCGCGCTGGCGATCGTGCCCAGGGTGAGCGAGCTCGGCACCGACACGTCGTCCCAGGTCTCGGCCGGCACGTCCTTGATGTCATCGAACCCGAACACCGTGCGGTTGTGACCGACGATCGCCGCGGCCAGGGCCTTGGGCACGTAGATCGACGACTCCCACGGCAGCGCGTTCTCGTAGTCGAGCAGGGCCCAGAAGTCGTTGGTGTTGAAGCGGGCGATGCCCTTCAGCACCGCGCCGTAGCCGGCGTTGAACGCGGCCATCGACAGGTGCCAGTCGCCGAAGCGCTGGTGGAGGTCGGTCCAGTACTCGACCACGGCCTCGGTCGCGGCCACCGGCTCGTTGCGCTGGTCGACCCAGCGATCGATCGACAGGCCGTAGATGCGGCCGCCGTCGGGCATGAACTGCCACAACCCGCTGGCGCCGGCGCGCGAGTAGGTGGACGGGTCGTAGCTCGACTCGATCATGCACACGTAGATGAGATCCTCGGGCAGCTTGGCCTTGCGCAGCGCCTTCACCAGCAGGTCGCGATAGCGGCCCTGGCGCTCGAGCCAGCCGCGCATGATGCGCCTCCCGCGCGGGTCCTCCTTGTAGAAGACCAGGTACTCGATCACGCGATGGTCCCAGACCACGGGTAGATCCGGCAGCTCCAGATCGGCCAGCCAGGGCAGATCGGGCCGCAGCTCGGTCGGGCGGGCGCCATGGGCCGGCGTCGGCTGACGCGGGCGGGCCTCGTCGCGCCACGGTCCGGCCTCGGGCGAGAACGCCTCGAGCTCGAACTCGCGCAGCTCGTCCTGCCAGCGCGTACACGCGCTGCCGACCGGGCAGCCGCGGACCGCGGCGCGACCATCGAGGTGCTCCGGCAACGGCGCCCGCACCGTCGGCGGCGCGGCGGGCTGCTCGCCCTGGGCACCGGCCGGACGCGCTTCGGGGACCACCGGCTCCGGTGTCTCGGCAAGCGCGAGGGTGGGGACCAGCGCCAGCGCCAGAACCGGCGCAAAGAAGACCGCAGCGAGTACCCGGCGGGGCATGAATCGAAGATAGGCGGTGGAACGCGGATGCACCAACTTTGTTGGGCCGGCACTTGCGCAACGCCGTATTCAACGATTGCGAGGGCTTGTCTCCGCTGTGGCGTGCCGTCGCGCCCCCAGGCCGTCCGAGCCCGAGCTTGGGCACCGGGAGCGCGCGTGATAGATTGACCAGGATTTCGCGAGGCTTCGCCTCGGTCAGGAGACTCCTATGCCCGGTATGGGCGAGCTACTCATCATCCTGCTCATCGTCATGGTGGTCTTCGGCGCCAGCAAGCTGCCGCAGATCGGCCACGGCCTGGGATCCGCCATCAAGAACTTCAAACGGGCTGCGGCCGGCGACGACGAGATCGAGGTCAACAAGAAGAAGCAAGTCGAGAGCGGCAAGAGCGGCAAGGAGCTGGCCGCGGGCGACGACGACATCGAGGACGCCGAGGTGGTGTCCCGCAAGCGCGCCAAGAAGGAAGCCTGAGCGATTGACGAGGCCGGTCAGCCGCGGCGCGGCTGACCGGCGCGCAGCAGATCGGCGGCGTGGGCACGCAGCGACTCCGCCAGGTGCGGGTCGACGGTGATCTCGCGCCAGTCGGCGGCACCGAGCGTGGTGATCACGCGCATGGCGACGTGCACCGGCGTGTGCGGGTTGAACGCCAGCGCGCGGCGCACCATGTGGCGCACCGACCAGCGCCGGTGATCGGCGACGACCGCCAGCGCCTCGGGCACCGCCGGTCGGCTCGCGGCCAGCGCGACCGCGTCGCGCTCGGTCAGGTGCGGGTTGTCGAGGAGGATGCGGACCACGTCGGGGTGCGGATCGCGGAGCAGGTGCATGAGTAGATCGCGACGCCCGCTGCGGGCCAGCGACTTGCGCTCGCCGAGCGTGAGCGGCCGGCCGCGCTGGCGCAGCGGCCGCTCCGGCTTGAGCAGCTTCGCGACCACCTCGGTCTCGGCGGTGGCCGGCGATGCGTCGAAGAGCAGCCGCGCGACCGCGTCGGCTCCGCGGGCGCGGGCCGCGATGTACAGCGCCCGTCGCGCGGCATAGTCGAGATCAGCGACAGCGTGGACGAAGCACGCCAGGCCACCGGCCAGCTCGGGATCGTCGCCGCGCCGGGCCGCGCGCTCGAGCAGGTCGGCGGCCGCGGCGGCGGCGACCGCGGGATCGGCCTGGGCCAGCACCACGGCGAGGGCTCGTCGCCGCAGGCTCATGTCAGCCAGGCCGCGGACGCGCTGCAACAGCCACTCGGCGGTCACCGTTTCAGTGTAGCGCTGAGGGCGCGGGCGAGGTCGCCTCTCTTGCCGACGAGCACGCGCTCGAGGCCGAGCCACGCCGCCATGGCGCGCAGCTCCTCGGCCAGCGGCCCGGCGACGTCGCGCACGCGCATGCCGTCCTCGGTGGCGGCGGCGTGGACGCGCAGCGCGCCGGCGTCGCGGTCGGCCTTGAGATCGACCCGCGCCGCCAGGTGCTCGCCGAGCAGGAAGGGCAGGACGTAGTAGCCGAAGCGCCGCTTCGCTGCCGGCGTGTAGATCTCGATCCGGTAGTGGAAGCCGAACAGGCGCTCGGCGCGCTTGCGCTCCCACACCAGCGAGTCGAACGGCGACAGGAGCGCCGCGGCCTCGGCCCGGCGCGGGCGGGCGGCGTCGCGGTGCAGGTAGGCGGGCTCGCGCCAGCCCTCGACGGTGACCGGTACCAGCACGCCGTCCTCGACCAGCTCGGCGATGCGCGCCTTCGCCGTCGAGCGGATGCGGAAGTAGTCGGCGAGATCGCGGACGCTGCCGACGCCGAGGGCGCGCCCGGCGCGCTCGAGCAAGGCCCGCTGCGCGTCGGCGATCGACGGCGTCGGCGTGGCCAGGACCGTCGCCGGGATCACCCGCTCGGTCAGATCGTAGATCCGCTCGAACTGGGTGGAGCGCCGGGCCGCGGTCAGCTCGCCGCTCCAGAACAGGAGCTCGAGCGCGCGCTTGTGATCGCCCCAGCTCCACCATGTGCCGGCGACGCGGCGCTCGGCGGCGTCCGACATCTCGCTCGCGGCGAGCGGTCCTCGGCTGCGGATCTCGGCGAGCACCGCGGCCACGTAGGCCGGCCGCTTCCGGCCCAGCTCGATCAGGTTGTTCCACGCACCGCTGTCGCGGGCCTCGGCCATGCGCCAGCGCAGGAGCGGCTGCAGCTCGACCGGGACCAGGCACGCGGCATGCGCCCAGTACTCGAACAGCGCGCGGCGCTCGACGGCGCGGGGGAGGAGCTTGCGATCGTGGGGACCGAGGCGCGCCCACAGCGGCAGCTCCTGGGATCGACACAGCACGTTGACCGAGTCGATCTGCACCAGCAACACGCGCTCGAACATGCGGTCGAGCGCGGCGTCACCGGCGCGGGGCGGCCGCGGCGCGGCCAGGCCCTGGGCGGCCAGGGCGATGCGCCGGGCGTCGGCGGTCGACAGGGTCGCGGCGCGCGGCACGTGGGCAGTATAGGGCGCGCGCTGACGGTCGCTGGCGTACGCTCGCGCCCATGTCGAACCCGATCCCGCACAACTGGGAGGTTCCCGCGGTCTTCCGCGACCGCTTCGGCACCCGCGCCGGCCGCCAGCGCGTGATGAACGCCGAGGGGCACCTGCTGATCATCCTGCACGACGTGCCCGATCCCGGTGAGCCTGACGTGCGCACCGCGCGCCTGTTCTGGCGCAAGCCCGACGGCACCTGGAAGTCGACCGGCTCGGGCGGGTCCAACATCGGCGCCCTCCGTTCCCACGTCGAGACCTTCGACGCCGCCACCGACGCGCTCGAGGTGAAGGTCGAGAAGGCGACGCGGGCTCGCGACTGGTTCGACGTCCTGCAGATCTCGTCGCCGCTCGTGCGCACGGCCCGCAACATGAGCAAGGCGCTGCAGGAGGCGCGCGAGCTGGCCAAGGGCGACAAGGAGCTCATCGCGGTGCGCGACGCGGCCCAGGAGGTCGAGCGCACCGCCGAGCTGATCCACGCCCACGCCCGCGACGGCCTCGACTTCACCGTCGCCCGCAACGCCGAGGAGAGCGCGAAGAACACCGCCCACGTGATCGAGTCGGGCCATCGCCTCAACCTGATCACCGCGATGTTCCTGCCCATCACCGCGCTCGGCTCGCTCCTGGGCATGAACCTCGTGCACGGGTTCGAGACCTGGCAGAAGCCGTACGCGTTCTGGGCCGTCGCCGTCGCCGCCTTCTTTGTGGGGCTCCTCGTGCGCGGTGCGCTGCCCAAGCCGCCCGCGCCCTGACCCCGGGGATGGTCAGCCGGGCGCGAACGTGAACGCGTGCGGCAGCATCACCTCGCCGCCCGGCTCGAAGACCAGGCGCACGTCGACGGCGGCGCCGGCCTCGCCGGCCGGCACCTCGATCTGCATCTGGGTGTCGCTGTCGACGCTGAGCACGCTGGCCGGCGCGTCGCCGAAGTAGACCTGGATCGCGCGCGACTCGGCCATGAAGCCGGCGCCGTACACGACGAGCGGTACACCGCCGGTGGGCGCGGCGCTGGTCGGCTCGATCTTGGTGACCCGGAGCGTGGAGGCCGAGGGTTCGCTGGCTCCGGACGACGAGCCGCCGCAGCCGGCGGCGCCGAGCACGGCGCAGAGGACGAGGGCGAGGGTGATCCGCATGTGCGGTGAAGTCTCGCCAATGGGAGGTCGCGCCGTCACGGCACATACGCTGACCGGACCTGACCAACGCTGTCGCCTGCCGGCCTCTGCCGTGAACGCAAGTCGCGACGCTCGCGGAGACTGTGAGCCGGCATCCGTTCCTGACGCCACTACTGCGGCGGCAGCTCGATCGTGTGGTAGAGGACCGCCGTGCGCGTGCGCGGCGGGATGGTGGTCGCGGCCAGCGCCTGGTCGAGTGCGGCCAGCACGCAGCGGCCACCCGCCGTCGAGGCCAGCGTGCCGCCGACCTCGTAGGTGATCGCGCCGGCCTCGCCGTCGAGCCAGAGCTGGAGGCTGAGGTACCCGGGCGTGGTGTCCACGGCCGCGCACCGCGCCACCGCGCCCGACTGGCGCAGCTGCGTGACCAGCGCCTGCAGCACCGGGATGCCGTCAGCGGTGTCGCTGCCGTTGAGCTGGACCTGGGTCTTGGAGACGAGCAGCGCCGCCTTGGTCACCGGATCGTGGCTAGGCGTGCCGCCGTACATGGCATGGCCGCGCCCCTCCTTGTTGAAGACCTCCTGCTGGATCGCCATCGACCAGTCGAAGTCGCCCTTCTCGGGCGCGGTGACCACGACGCTGCAGATCTCGCCGCGGCACTCGACGTCGAAGCTGTACCCGTCGGGTGCCTTCTCGAAGACCTTGGCCACCATGGGCGTCAGCCGGGCCTCGGCCTCGGGCGCCGGCGGCGATCGTTCGAACTTCTCGTCGAAGGTCAGCCGCTCCTCGAGCTTCTGCTCGGCCCCCGCCAGCTTCTCGCTCAGCGCCACCAGCTGGCCCTCGCACGTCGCCGCCATCGGCGCCGGCGCCCCCGCCTTCCTCTCCTGCCCGCCGCCCGCCGTCTGCGGCCCGCCGCTTGCCGTCTGCGGCCCGCCGCTCCCCGTCTGCGGGCCGCCGCCCTCCGTCCGCTCCCCGTCGCCCGCCGCCCGTTCCCCGCCGCCCGCCGGCCCCGCCTTCTGTCCCCAGTGCCGCCACTGGTACACGTTGAGCGCGGCGCTCCCCGCCAGCGCCGCCGTCACCGCGATCACGAGAGGTCTCGCCATCGCGCGATACTACCCGGATCTAGATCGCGAACTCGAAGCCCTGCTTGAGCAGGCGCTCGTACTTCTTCTTGTCGAAGCGATAGAGCCGGGCCGCGCGGTGGCGCACGCCGGTCTCGAGCTCGTCGGTCTCGATCACCAACCCGAGCGACAGGATCTTCTTGCGGAAGTTGCGCTTGTCGAGCGCTCGCTCGAGGACGATCTCGTACAGGCGCTGGAGCTGGGTCAGCGAGAAGCGGGGGGGCAACAGCTCGAAGCCGATCGGCGCGTAGCGCACCTTGCCGCGCAGGCGCTCGATGGCGCGGTTGATGATCTCGGCGTGATCGAAGGCCAGCGCCGGCAGCCGGTCGAGCGGGTACCAGCCGACGTTCTCGGCGTCGGTCGCGGCCTTGACCCGGTAATCGGAAAGCTTGGCCAGCGCGTAGTAGGCGACGGTGATCACGCGCCCACGCGGATCGCGGTCGGGCGTGCCGAAGGTGTAGAGCTGCTCGAGGTAGACGTCCTCGATGTTGGTCTCCTCGCGCAGCTCGCGCCGCGCTGCCGCGTCGAGCTCCTCGTGGTCGCGCACGAAGCCGCCAGGCAGGGCCCACGCGTGCTTGAACGGATCGACGCCGCGCTGGATGAGCAGCACCTTGACGTCGTCTGCGTCGAGGCCGAGCACGACGCAGTCGACGGTCACGGACGGGCGCGGGTAGTCGTAGACGTGTCGGCCCGGGGGCGGCGGCGTCCACACCTCGCCCTTGTCGCTCCGCTTGTCCGGCTTCTCCGCCGCCATCAGCCCCGTCCCGCGGTGGCCACGTAGGCCCTCATCTCGGCCAGCTCGCGATCGTAGCCGCCCGACAGGATCGGGAAGCGGCACCACGAGCGTGGATCGAGGTTCTTGTCGTCGAGGTGGAAGCTGGGCGCCAGCCGCTCGCGTTTCCACTGGTTGCGGCACCACAGCTTGAAGAAGCGCTCGACCCACAGGGCCAGGTCGGCCTGGGTGTACTGCGGGTAGCGCGGCTCGAGCTCCTGCAGCACCTCGAGCGGCAGCCGCTTGTCGCGGATGGCCGAGTCCTCGACCGCCTCGAGCACGTCGTAGGGCATCAGGTCCTTCTCGTCGGTCTGGGCCTCGCCAGGCGGGCGGAGCTCGGCGGTCGGCTGCTGCTTGTTGATGTACGAGAGCGCCGGCAGCGCGTGCAGGCCGTCGGGGCCGGTCGACTCCATCCAGCGCAGCCAGGAGCGCAGGTAGGTCTTGTCGATGCCGCCGATGGGCGCCAGTCCGCCCGAGGTGTCGCCGTCCATCGTGGCGTAGCCGACCGCCGCCTCGCTGCGGTTCGAGGTGGTGAGCAGGAGCGCGTTGCGCAGGTTGGCGAACAGCCAGATCGAGGGCGAGCGGACCCGGGCCTGGATGTTCTGCAGCACCACGTCGTCGCCGGGCCAGGCCAGGTTGCGTCCGATCGCGGTCTCGATCGTCTTCACGTAGCCCTTGAACAGCGGGTCGATGTCGAGCAGGTGGAACTCGGCGTTGACCGCCCGCGACACCTCGCGCGCCGCCGTCCGCGTCACATCACCCGAGTTCTCGGTCGCCTGGTAAGCGGTGAGCAGGAGCCGGCGGGTGAGCTCGCTGACGTCGGCGGCGCTGGCCAGCGCGGGGGCGTAGGCCAGGCGCGCCTTGACGCCGTCGAGGCCGTGCTCGGCCACCGCTAGCTCGAGGGCGGTCGCCACCAGCACCGCGCACGCTGCCGAGTCGGCGCCGCCACTGATCGACACCACATAGCCGTGCGAGCGGCTCTTGCGCATGTAGTCCCACAGGCCGAGCGAGACCGCGCGCGCGAACTCCTCGTCCTTGGCGTGGTCGCCGTCCTCCCACGACCGGGCGATCGTCGCCGGCGCCGACGGCCGACGCGCCGGCCACGCGAACGGCACCTCGACCACGGCGTCGTCGGCGTCGTGGCGCGGGCGGTGGCTGCCGCGCCGGGCCTGTTCGCGCCGGTTGGCCTCGACGTCGATGACCGCCGTGGCCAGGTCGACGTCGGCGAAGCCGAAGCGGCGTCCGCGCGCCACCAGCTCGCCGCCGCTGGCGATGATGCCGCCGCCGTCGTAGATGACGCGCCCGGCCTCGTTGCCGAGCAGGTTGGCGTAGACGTAGCCGACGCCGAACGCGCGCGATCCCTCGACGACGAAGCGCTGCCGCACCGCGAACTTGCCGAAGCCGAAGTGGCTGGCCGACGGATTGAGGATGATGTCGACGCCGCGCAGCGCGAGGTCGGCGCCGGGGCGGTTGGCGACCCACGCGTCCTCGCAGATCTCGAAGCCGATGCGCACGTTGTCGACGTCGTAGAGCACGTCGCCGATCGGGTACTTGGTCTCCCCGTGGTCGCCGCGCTCGATCACATCACGCTGGCCGGCCGGCCACTCCTTGAACCAGCGCGGCTCGTAGTGGATGCCGTCGCCGGCCAGGAAGCGCTTGGCCACGAAACCGGCGATCTTGCCGTCGACGGCCAGGCAGGCTGCGTTGTAGAGCGCCTTCTCGAAGTAGAGCGGCAGTCCGAACGAGACCACCATGCCGGCGGTGTCGGGCACGAGGCTCTCGAGCGCGGCGAAGGCCTCCTCCTGCAGGCCCGGTGAGAAGAAGGCGTCCTCGCAGCCGTAGCCGGTGATGCATAGCTCGGGCAAGCAGAGGATCGAGACCTCGTCAGCCCGGGCGCGGCGGATGGCCTCGCGGATGTTGGCGAGGTTCTGGGCCCAGGCGAATGGCGTCTGGTTGAGGCAGGCGGCGGCGACCTTGATGAGCTTCATGGCGGCGGGTTCCTAGTGGTTGTCCCTGAGATGCTCGACGAGCAGCGGCGCGACCGACTCGACCTGGAGGAAGTCCGAGGCCTGGGCGTGGGCGCGGGGATGGCTGTCGGTGACCACGACGCGGCCGAACAGCCCGGTGGCGCGGATCTTCTCGATCGAGTCGCCGGGGAGCACGCCGTGGGTCGCGATGGCGTCGATGGCGCTGGCGCCGGCGTCCTTGTAGGCGCGGGCGGCGTTGATCAGCGAGCCGCCGGTGCGGATCATGTCGTCGTAGATCACGACCCGCTTGCCGGCGACCTGCGCCGACACGCCGCTGACCTCGGTGGTGGCCCCGTCGAGCCGGCGCTTGTAGACAAAGGCGGCGGCCACGCCCAGGTCGTTGGCCAGGCTCTCGACCCACTTGGCGCGGCCGGCGTCGGTGCAGGCCAGCACGAAGCCGTCGCCGCCCAGCCGCCGCGCCGCCTCCATGACGATGGGCTTGCCGTAGACGTGGACGGGACGGATCGCGCCCTCGAAGTAGTGAGCGATGGTGGCGACGTGGAGGTCGAGCAGGAAGACCTGGTTGCCGCGGCTGGCCTCGGGGATCGACGACAAGAGGCGAGCGCGGCTCTTGGCGGTGACGACCTCGCCAGGCTTCACCGCCCGCTCCATCGTCGAGTAACCGAAGTACGGGATGACCAGGGTGAGGCGGTAGGCGCCGGCGCGCACCGCGGTGGTGGCGAGATCGTAGAGCTCGAGCGTGTCGCTGTCGTCGATGGTGCCGCCGACGATGATCACGTCGCGATCGGCGATCTCGGTGGCGATGCACTGGTAGCGCTCGCCGTCGGGGAAGGACTTGCGCACCACCTCGCCCTGGGGCCATTCGGCGTGGGCGACCACGCGTTCGGCAAGGTAGGCGTAGCTGCGCGTCGACAGGACGATCGGGGTCATGATTTGCCTCGGGAACCGCGCGCCTTCGCGACCAGCGCCAGCTTGCGTTCGTGCAGCACCGGATCGAGCCCGACCGGATACGGCTGTGGGTTGGCGAAGCGTCGCGTGCGCGGCGACAGCGCCGCCAGGTCAGCGGCCGCTCGGGCCCGGGCGGCGTTCAGATCACCCTCGGCGCCGGTGCGCCGGCCGTCGCGGAGGACGGTGACCAGGACGTCCTCGGCGTCGCCGTCGAGGGCGAAGCTGCGGGTGGGATCGTCGAGATCCCAGGCCCGGGCCGGCGTGGCCGGAGCGCCGGCGACGGCGTCGTGGATGACGTCACCGACCAGGAGCCCGTCCTTGCGATAGCGGCGCACCGCCTGGATGCCGGGCGTCGAGATCTTGATCGGCTGCTCCGACAGCTTGATCGGATAGTGCCAGCCGCCGTCGGCGCGCGGGTCGGCGACGGCGCCGACCTTGTACACGCCGCCCAGCGCCGGCTGGTCGTACGCCGTCACCAGCTTGGTGCCCACGCCCCAGGTGTCGATGCGCGCACCCTGCTCGTGCAGGCTGGCGATCAGGTGCTCGTCGAGGTCGTTGGACGCGGTGATGCGAGCCTTGGGAAACCCGGCCGCGTCGAGGCGGGCGCGGGCCTCGATCGACAGGTGAGCGAGGTCGCCGGAGTCGAGCCGCACGCCCAGCAGATCGTGGCCGCGGGCGCGCAGCTCGTGGCCGATGGCGATGGCGCGGTCGACGCCCTCGAGGGTGTCGAAGGTGTCGACCAGAAAGGTCGCGTTGGCGGGCATGGCCGCGGCGTACTCGCGGAACGCCTGGTCCTCGTCGCCCCAGAACATCACCCACGAGTGCGCGTGGGTGCCCTTGACCGGGATGCCCCAGGTCTTGCCGGCGAGCACGTTGGACGTCGCCGACACGCCGCCGATCCAGGCCGCGCGGCTCGCCGACAGCCCGCCATCGATGCCCTGGGCCCGGCGCAGACCGAACTCGAGCACCGGCTCGCCCCTCGCCGACTGGCATACCCGCGCCGCCGTGGTGGCGACCAGGGTGCCGAAGTTGACCAGGGTGAGCAGGGGCGTTTCGACCAGGCTGGCCAGGAGGATGGGCGCGCGCACCCGCAAGAGCGGCTCGTGCGCGAAGCACAGCCGGCCCTCGGGGATGGCGTCCACGGTGCCGGTGAAGCGCAACGTGGCCAGGTGATCGACGAAGCCCTGCTCGAAGAGCGGTTTGCCGTCGGCGCCGCGCAACGACGCCAGGTACTCGCAGTCGCTGCCGTCGAAGTGGAGCTGCTCGAGGTAGTCGAGCGCCTGATCGAGCCCGGCCGCGATGGCGTGCCCGCCGCCGAAGGGATGACGACGGAAGTGGAGGTGAAACACGCTCTCGCGGTCGGCGACGCCGGACTTCCAGTACCCGTACGCCATGGTGAGCTGGTACAGGTCGGTGAGCAGCGCAAGCGATGAGCGATAGAGGTCGGTCAGCTGTGACATACGCGATTCCCCCCGCGCCGCACCCCCGGCGCGCGCCGAGCTTGGCACAATGCGCCAGCGTAGTGTCCGTGGTCAGCCATATGGTGTACCTTGTACACGAAGCAGTGAGATGTCAAGCGATCCGGTGACGGCGTGTCTGGTCTGGGGCGAGCTGCTCTGGGATCGCTTTCCCGACGGTGATCGCCTCGGCGGCGCGCCCGCCAACGTGGCCTGGCACCTGGCCCAGCTCGGCACGCCGGTGGCGCTGGTGACCCGCGTCGGCGACGACGCGCCCGGCCACACGGCCATCGCGAAACTGGCGACGATCGGTGTCGACACCTCGCTGATCCAGATCGACGGCGAGCGCCCGACCGGCGAGGTCACGGTGACGCTCGAAGCCGGCGCCTCGGGCGGACTCGAGCCGCGCTATCGCCTGGTGCCCGGCTGCGCGTGGGAGCGCATCGAGCTCGTGCCCGCGGTGATCGAGCGCCTGCGTGGCACACGGGCGCTGGTGTTCGGCACGCTGTCGCAGCGCACGCCCGAGGGACTGGCGTCGTTCAGCGCTGCGCTGGCCGCCGCGTCACCGCGTGTGCTGCGCGTGTGTGATCCCAACCTGCGTCCTTCGTCGCCAGCAGCGGGCGACGACGACGCCCTCGAGCAAGCGATGGGCGCCGCCGACGTCGTCAAGCTGGGCGAGCGCGAGCGCCAGCTCGTGCAAGAGCGCATCGGCGCCCGGCTCGTTCATAGCTCGCCGCCGCCCGGGACCGCCGAGCCGGTGTCGTGGCTGCTGGCCCGCGGCGCACGATTGGTGGCCGTCACCCGTGGCGCCGACGGCAGTACGTGGCATGCCCCTGGCGTGCCGCCGATCGAAGTCGCCGCTGTGCCCGCCCGCCCCGGCGGTGACAACGTCGGCTGCGGCGACGCCTACGTGGCCGGCTTGGTCCACGGCCTGCTCGCCGGCTGGCCGTGGTCGCGCATCGGCCGGGTCGCCGCCGCCGTGGCCGCCGAGGTCGCCGGCGCTC
>SXGS01065924.1_pt1 | contig 14128 bp, 15 predicted proteins | sample 3174681 | NCBI WGS metagenome assembly SXGS01 (sample SAMN11356861, study PRJNA531348) | freshwater metagenome | isolation source: freshwater sample F1-80 | place: China: Fuxian Lake, Yuxi | collected 2017-12-25
GCGGGGTGTGGTCCAGATTCTCCCTGCGACAAAGTTTTAAGCAGTCGTTGGGCATACGTAGGGCCATTTCCAGTCAGTTGGGGTGCGATTTTTGTGGATGGGCTCTGGATCTTAGGATTATTGAGGCTTGTCTTGGGTTTCCGCGATTCCATTTCCCCAAGGATTGTTGTTTTCTGTGCGACCTTGGTGGCGGCCTGTGCGTTTTGGTTTATCTTTTTGCAATTGTTCATCGTCAAGGCGATCTGCCCGTATTGCATGGCTGCACATTTATTTGGACTGACTGCAGCCGTGTTAACGTTTAGGCAACTTTTCAAAACTCCCAACCGGCCAACGAGGCTCGTGGTCTGCGGGTTGTTAATTGGGGTAGGTTTGGGATTTGCTCAAGTTTACGTCCCTCAAGTCTCTCACGAATCGAGTGTCGTCCCACAGGCTCAGAATCGAACTGCAAATGCACCGATCGAGCGGGTGCTTTCCCTCTACGACGGGGCGTTCAAATTGCGGCCTTCGGAACTCCCCATGATGGGACCAACCAACGCCAAGAACTTCATCGTGAGCCTGTTCGACTACAGTTGCCACCATTGCCGCCAAATGCACGGATTTCTGAAGCAACAATTGACCAATTACGGTGGACAGTTTGGGGTCATCAACCTGCCGATGCCACTTGATGGGGCATGCAATTGGATCGTGAAGCGAACTGCGAAGGCTCACATCAACTCATGCAGTTACGCTCAACTGGGATTGGCAGTTTTTTTGGCAGCACCTCAGAGAGCACACGAGTTTGATGAGTGGCTATGGAACGGAGAAAATCCGCCTCCGATCGAACAGGCTCGATCAAAAGCGTCTGAAATCCTCGGTGCAGAACGACTTCGAAGCACATTGACCAATGAGTGGATCAAACTCCGAATCCAAGAAGATATTTCCCTGTATGCCTCGAATTACGCCAAAGTGCGTAAAGGACAAATGCCACAACTGATTATCGGCGATTTGGTTTCGGTGGGTGTGATTGATAAGCAATCGGTATTTGACCAGATGGTGAACCAGCAATGGGGGATTACCAATAATACGGCCCGAATCCGATCCCAATGAAGGCTCCCACCGGCCAGTTTAAGGGTGGGTTTTCGGAAGATTTATTCGAATTCGAAAAGAACTTAAGCCGAGAGGGTTGTATTCATATTGCTGGGGTTGATGAGGCCGGGCGTGGCCCTCTGGCTGGGCCAGTTGCTGCGGCTGCTGTGATCCTACCGTCGGCCTGGTTTATTCAGGGTTTACCCGGCTCACTGTTCGGATTGACCGACTCCAAACAACTGACTGAGGGTCAGCGCGAGCGGTTCTTCGAAACGCTCACAACGATCCCCGATGTTGAATTTGCGATTTCGTTGGTGGAGGCCGAAGAAATTGATCAGATCAACATCCTGAGAGCTAGTTTGGTGGCAATGAAGCGGGCGATAGAACAACTCTGTTTAGTGCCGGATCATGTGCTTGTGGATGGGAACCAAAAGACCTCGGGCGAGTGGACTCAAACCGCTGTGGTGAAAGGAGATGCTCGCAGTTACTCTATTGCAGCGGCGAGTGTGCTGGCGAAAGTCACCCGTGACAGAATCATGCTTCATTATGACCGTGAGTATCCGTTGTACGGATTTGCAAGCCACAAAGGTTATGGTACGCCGCAACATCTAGCCGCATTAGCGATCCACGGACCCTGTCCCATTCATCGACGGAGCTTTGCACCGTTGCGACCCACGACCCTCGAACTTTTTTGAGCCATGTTTTTGCGATGGTTGAAAGAATGGCGATGGCGACATTTACCCGAACATTTGCTTACAGGAAAACGCGGGGAAGATGCAGCCCGACGGTTTTTGAAAAAGCAAGGTTTGCGGTTTGTTTTCGCAAATTTTAAGGCAAACCGTGGAGAAATTGACTTAGTTTTTCGAGATCAACTCTCTCTGGTGTTCGTAGAGGTTAAAACAAGATCATCGGAAACTTGGACAAGACCTGCGGACGCTGTGGACGCGCAGAAGAAACGTCTCCTCTCCGAGGCCGCATTGCAGTATCTACGAATGCTGGATCAGCCTCTCATCAGTTTCCGTTTCGATATTGTCGAGGTGTTGATCCGGGATGGTCACATTGATGAGATTCGCCATTTACCGAACGCGTTCCCGCTTTCTCCTCCGCTGAGATATCTTCCATGAAAAGGCGCGAAACTGAAGTTCCACACCTCGATGATGGTCTGGGGTTACTTTGCGAATTTCTTGAGGTGTTGGGCGTTTGGAGCCTTGCCTTTGAATGGAAGAATGTCAGGAATGACCTGCACATCCGTTGTTGTCTTGAAGGGCACAGGTTGATCATCAAATGCCAACTCCACGAAAAATGCAGTCCAGCCTTTGGTTGGAGTAGGAACGGTTCCTACCCAACGATTGTCGGCGGTGAGTTCAAAATCTGTGCTGGTCCAAGTTTTACCAATGGTATCAACCCGGAAATCCCGGGCGGTCGGGTTGGTCGCCTGCCAAAGTTTTGCGGTCTTAGGCCGCTTCGAGCTGGTGACGCTGTAAGCGCCATTTCCTTTCACCCGCCAACCAATTTCGGGGAGCGGTTTGTTGTAAATGATGGCTGCGTAGTTAGAGATTAAACTCTCCGGAGCATCTGAACCTTGCAGCGAGTGGTCAGCGTTAGGGACGTAACGTTGATACTTCACACCGTGGAGATGGTGGAAATAGAACTGTGAAGAATCCGGGAGGAAAAATTGATCTCCAGAAGCGTTGATCATGAATTTCGGCATTTTGAGACGGTCGAGATACTGAAAGGGTTCCTCGATTTTCATGAGGTCCTGATATCGTTGAGTGTGGAAACGATCCATGATCCCCATTTGAACGTAATCACCGACAGCAGGAGCCCAGAAGCCGTATGCTTCATAATGGTGGATGAACGAGGGCATGATATTCAGCATATCGATCACGATAGGGATGATGCCGATCACTCGCTTGTCTACACAGGCAGTGGTCCAAGTGGTCCAGCCTCTTTTAGAACCGCCGGCAACCACGAAACCATCGATTTTGAGATTGCCCCCATCGGCTTTGCTGCAGAAATCCACGACAGTATCCATCGCACGCACAGCACTCTTGGTCATCGGCAGTCGAGCGGGCCATCTCTCGTCTCCCGTGCGAATAAATTTATCCCAAGTGTAAGCAATCAACGAGTCTTCCTCGCGCCGTTCGCTGTCACCCCTAAAGGTAAGCGGTTGATTTGGAACCATTCTAAGTTCAGTCACAACTGATCCTGTCAACAGGGCCGCCTGAACCAGCATCTCATCGACCTTTTGGGATGGCTCACTCGTGTTCCGCCCACCGGTTATCATGAGCAGGCTCTTGGAGGATTTGACCACAGAGGGAATGACGATCGTCATCCGATGTTTCCAGATCGGGCGATCCACCTCATTCGTGGTGAGCCAAGTTTGCGAAGTCATCTCGATGATATGCGCCTTAGCCCCTTTCACATCGATCCTGTTGATCAGGTGATAACTATACGACGGGTCTGGTTGAGCAATATAACGATCGAGCGCGGTTTCCGCCGCAAACACGGCCATGTAACCCTGGAAAATCGAGACAGCAACGACGAGTCTTAGAAAAAGTAGTTTCATGTGGTTCGCCCTACATTCTAGAGATTTGTCGCGAACCGTCAACCTTCCCGGATTTTTTAAACTGACCCTACATTGACGATCTAGGCGATCGTCGGAGGTGGTTCACTAAACCAAATGAATGAGGATTAAAGTGGGTTAGGGAATTTTACCCGTGCAAATTCCTCCTTTTTGGTTTCTTCTTGGCCAGTGCTTTGCTATTCAGGATCAAATTATGCGTAGGTTTTTGCAATTCGTAATTGTTGTGGGGGCGTGGTCTCTATTCACAGTGGCCGGGTGGGGAGCGGAATTTAAACTGACGAATGGCGATTTTTATTCAGGGTATCCCGCTTCAATTACGGATGACGGGTTGGTCGTTCGACTGGAGAAAGGGGGGTTTTCTCCAAGGGTCGGTTGGGGGCGGTTGACCCAAGAAACGTTGAAGGAGATTGCTAATGGCACGAATGCGCTAGGAGCAAAATTCGCAATCCCATTTATCGATAAAACTCCCGAGGAAAGGCAAAGTGAGCGTGCTGAAAAAAAACAGGTAACGGTGAAAGAGGTTCCTCGCGTTGACCTTCCCACCGGCAAACTGAAGTTTCTGCCGGCTCTGGGCACTCAACTCGGTTTACTGATTTTGATCGCACTTTATTTGGCGAATTTATACGCGGCGGTGGAGATTGCTAAGTTTCGATCACGGCCGATTCCCATTGTGTTGGGAGTTTCGATGCTTTTCCCGGTCCTCGGGCCGATCTTGTATCTATTGGTTCCAGATGATTCTTCGGGTGGGGATTCCTCAGAAGGGAGTGGTTCATCTGCTTCCGCTGTGTCCAGTACGGCTGAGGAAAAGAAACCTGCTCCGGGAGCGTTGGGTGTAGTTGGACATGGCAAGGCGGTTCATGTCGATCAAGGTCCTCAAGTTTTCAAACGTGGAGAGACCACGTTCGACCGTCGGTTCTTTGAGACAAAGTTGTCAGGGTTTTTCCGAATGGTTCCCACCGATGGGGATCGCGATAAAGTGCTGGTGTTTCGCACCCCAAAAGCAGACTACGTTGCTCGACGCATCAGTCGCATTACTGCAACTGAAATCCATTTACAAATGCTGCAAGGTTCTACCGAAGTTGGTGTCCAATTTGATTCCATCATTGAGCTCACCGTTCGGCACAAAGACGCGAAATAAGGAGGCATCATGGAGACACGCTACCGTTCTGTTTTGCTGTTCGGTGCACCGGGGTCCGGTAAAGGGACCCAAGGGAAAATCTTGGGAACTATTCCCAATTTCTACCACTGTGCTTGCGGGGATATGTTCCGTAATCTCACCATCGATCACGAGTTGGGTCGCATTTTTATTGAGTATTCCAGCCGTGGAGAGCTAGTTCCGGATGAACTCACGATTCGGTTGTGGCGTGATAATATTCGCTATGCTGAGCAAAGTGGTCGGTTTGCGAAGGAACGCGACACGTTGGTTTTGGACGGGATCCCGCGTAACCCTCGTCAAGCAGTCATTCTTGCTGAGACCCTTGATGTGAAAGCACTGATCAATCTTACATGCCCTGATCTTAACAAGATGATTGAGCGATTACAGCGGCGTGCGTTGCGTGAGAACCGGCTTGATGATGCGAATCTAGATGTCATTCGGAAGCGTTTGGAAATATACGAAAGTGAAACCAAACCGGTTCTCGATCACTACGGTGCATCGTTGGTTCACACGGTAGATTCAACCCAAAGTCCAATGTTCGTCCTGCGGAATATTCTCGATATTCTCGCTCGGATTTAAGGCCTTAACATGGCTCGTATCCGGACACTTTTTTTTGGCACCCCGGAGATCACGTTGCCAACATTACAAGCGTTGTTGAATTCCACTTTTGTTGACCTACTAGGGGTTGTGACTCAGCCGGATAAACCTAAAGGTCGTAATCTAAAACCAGAACCCTCGGCCGCCAAAAATTTCGCGCTCCAACATCAGATCCCTGTTTGGCAACCGATCAAGGTTCGTCAGCCGGATTTTTTAGAACAGGTCCGTGCGCTTGCTCCGGATGTCATCGTTGTATTTGCATACGGGCAAATTTTTCCTCAAGTGCTTCTCGACCTGCCTCGTCGGCATTGTATCAACCTTCATACCTCGCTGTTGCCTAAATACCGAGGGGCAGCACCGATTCAATGGGCGATCCTCAATGGAGATGCAGAAACGGGTGTCACGCTCATGCAAATGGAGGCAGGGATGGACACGGGTCCGATCGTTGGGATGGTTAGGACTCCGATCGCACCAGATGACGATGCTCAGAGCGTTCATGATCGCCTTGCTCGACTGGGTGCGGAGCTTTTGTTACGCAATCTTTCGGATTGGAACGCGGGACTTTTGCTCCCATCGGTCCAACCTGAAGGTGCGACCCACGCTCGAAAAATAACGAAAGAGGATGGTTCTCTTGATTTTTTGTTACCGGCAATCGAGGTTTGCAACCGGATTAAAGCTTTAACGCCTTGGCCGGGGACATTCGCATTTTTGGAAAGTTCTTCGAGCCGGCAATTGATTAAGATTTGGCGCGCTGAAATCGTCCAAGGGGAAGGACTCCCCGGAACACTATTCAAGAGTGATCGAGAAAACTTGGTTGTCGCCTGTGGTAAAGGCGCACTCCGGTTGTTGGAAATACAACGCGAAGGGGGACGTCGTTTACCGGCGAAACAATTCCTTGCGGGTTTTCCTGTAGCCGAAGGTTCGAAGTTTTCAACTGGAACGGTGGTCGGTTGAAAACTCGAGGTTCCAGATGGTGGTGGGTCGCTTAAAATGCATAGAAAACGGGTCCACCTCCTCAAGTGAGGAATGAACAAATGTATTCACAGATTCCTTGTGTCACCTCGATGTCGAAGCCTGAATCTGCCGGCACTTCAAAAGCCTCGCCTTGTTGAAAAGAATGGAGTTGAGCGGAACCGTCAAATTTGACGATGCAATTACCAGAAACGATTTCCATTCGTTCAGCCGCCTTGGTTCCAAAATGGAACTTACCTACGTAAATTAACCCCAGAGTTTTCTTCGATTCATCTGGGAAAAGGAGCGTGTGACTCACAACCTTCCCATCAAAATAGACGTTGGCTTTCGTCAGGACTGTCACGTTGGAAAATCGTTCTGCAATTGTTGCGTTCATAAGTAGGCAAAGTTTTTGCAACGAAACCCTTTTGTCAAGTAGTCACAGAATAAAGCGGATAATTTTTTCCTTTAGATTCAGTCGCTTCGCTTTATAGGTTTTGGTGTGGGTTGGAATAAACAATTGGAGATCGAGAGGTTTGACGGGATCTACCGCAATAGCTGCGCGGAAATGATCCTTCTAATCTGCATCAAGGTCGCACGAGGAACGGTTTACTCTTGTGCCGATCGATTGAGATGCGGTCGTGATTCCACCTCTGGCAGCAGGGTGTAGTTGGGTATTATTGAATTCGGTATGGCAAAGTCTCCTAAATTGATTGTTTTAACCGGTGCAACCCGGGGCCTTGGGCGTGCGTTGCTTCAGGGATTTATAAAATCAGGTGCAAAAGTCGCAGGTTGTGGTCGGGATATTTCTCAGATCAACGAGTTGCGTGAAACTTATGGCGATCGCCACCATTTCAGTTCCGTTGATGTTTCCGATAGTTCCGCTGTAGAAGTTTGGGCAAAGGAGGTTCTGGCTAATTTTGGAACCCCTGATCTACTCATCAACAACGCTGGAATCATTGGTAAAAACGCGCCCCTCTGGGAGGTGCCTGTGGAAGAGTTTGGCCGGATCATGGATATAAACATCAAGGGAGTGCATTCCGTTTTGCATCATTTCCTTCCCGCGATGGTAAAAAGGAAAAAGGGTGTAGTGATTAACTTTTCTTCAGGATGGGGGGCGCTCTTCCGCGCCTCAGGTTGCACCGTATTGTGCTACGAAGTTCGCGATCGAAGGTCTCACGCTGGCCTTGGCCCAAGAACTCCCCGTCGGAATGGCAGCAATCCCTTTTAACCCGGGGATTGTGGATACAGACATGCTCCGGAGTTGTTTCGGAGCTTCCGCCATGAGTTACCCTTCCCCAGCGCGATGGGCTGAGCGTGCCGTGCCATTCCTGCTTGGCCTTTCTCCAAAGGATAATGGTCATTCAGTCTCGCTGGATTGATGCGAGGAACCAAATCCGATGCGTGATTTATTGCCAACCGCTAGGGAGATTACTCAACTTTTTCCCGGTGTTTGGCAATGGTCAGCTTACTCATCCCATCACAAAGTGGAACTCACCTCCCATGCGGTGAACACTTCTGAGGGAGTCGTCATTGTTGATCCAATCCCGCTTGATGAGGAGCAAAGGATAAAGTTCGAACCAATCGTTGCACCTCAGGCAGTCATCCTCACGAATGCAAACCACCTCAGGTCGGCAACACAGTGGGTTGATCGCAAGAGCATTTACGCCTTCCCCAGCAGTTTGACTCGAGAGCATGGCCTTGTAGTCATAGAACGCCAACCATCGCAATTATTTGGGCTCACCATTATTCCATTGGAGGGTGGACCCGCCGGCGAGATTGCGTTGTTCGATTCAGATAAAAAACTCCTGATCGTTGGCGATGCGCTCGTGAATCTTCCGAACCGTGGACTTGAGATTCTCCCGGCGAAGTATTGTAATGACGATGGAATGCTTCGGAATAGCCTATGCCGTTTGTTGGCATTCAATTTCGACGTATTGTTATGCTCCCACGGGAATCCAATCCTAACAGCAGCAAAAACTCGACTCAAAGAACTGCTCGCCTAGGTCCGTCTCCTGAGTTACTGCGACCGATTGCTTCATGAACACATCGACTGGAACAGACTGGGAGTCGTTGTACCAAAAAAACGAAACCCATTGGGACAAGGGGGAAGCATCGCCCGGGCTCGTAGATTTTTTACGAGAAGAGTCATTGGATAGCACGGGTCAAGTTCTCGTCCCCGGTTGTGGCATGGGGCACGATGCGCGGGCTTGGGCGAATGCTGGTTTCGTGACCCTTGGGTTGGACATTTCTCCCACGGCAATTTCACGTGCACAAGCCCTAGTAACCGTTGAGGCAACCCTCAATTTTCGTCAGGGAGATTTCTTAAACGATGTAGAACATCAAGGCTACGACTGGCTTTTTGAGCACACGTTGTTTTGTGCTATTCAACCTGAGTTAAGAGGGGCCTACGTAAAGGCTGCCGCGCGCTGTGTGCGCCGAGGTGGAAATTTCTTGGCGGTCCATTATCTGATCCCAGACGAGGACGGGCCACCCTTTGGCACCACTCGAGAAGAAGTTTGTGAACGATTTGCCAACGATTTCGAATTGCTCAGAGATTGGATCCCACGCTCCTATCCAAACCGGACTGGGCTGGAGCGGATGTTTTACTGGAGGAAAAAATAAGACTTGGACCTGCAAGAACAATCCAGAGATGAATGCTTCCCTCAGAATTGAATCATGATTGAACGACTCAAAACCTCTCCACTTTTAGTCAGGGTCATTCCGTTTTTAGTTTTCCTAGCTCTAACTGTGTTACAGGGACAGGTGGGTGCCATAGGGCAATTCTGGGTTTACTTGCTTAAGTGCATTGTGGGTGTGTGGATGTTGTGGATTACATGGAAGTCGGTCCCTGAGATGCGGTGGGAGCTGACACCACGAGCAATCGGAGTTGGCGTTTTAGTCTGCTCTCTATGGGTTTTTCTAGATCCATATTATCCGAAACTTGGAAGTGTTGCAGGTCCCTCATGGAATCCATTCACCACATTCACCGAAAGTGCTGCCCTTGCTTGGTTCTTTTTTGCGGTTCGATTATTAGGTTCCACCTTAATCGTTCCGCCATTGGAGGAAGCGTTCTACCGTTCATTCCTCTATCGAGCGATCCTAGAGAAAGATTTCCTCAATGTTTCGTTGAGAGGGGTTAAGTGGATGCCGTTTTTGGTGACTGCATGTGTCTTCGGGTTTGCGCATACACAGTGGCTAGCGGGTGTTCTATGCGGGGTTTTCTTTCAAGCGTTGGTATGTCGTTCGGGACGATTAGGCGAGGCAATGGTAGCTCATGCCATCACGAATGCTTTGCTGGCTGTCTGGATCGTGGTTAAAGGAGCATGGCAATTCTGGTGAATCAACAACCGCAATGTGTGTTGTATGAAGACGACCACCTGCTGGTCGTCAACAAACCAGCGGGTCTAAATACTCACGCCCCATCCCCTTTTGCCGGTGAGGGAATATACGAATGGCTGCGTCATCGGCTGCCAGCATGGGCACATCTCGCCACCATACAACGTCTCGACAAGGAGACCTCCGGAATTATTCTTTTTAGTAAATCCACGCTCGCGAACAAATCCCTTACACAACAATTCGAATCGAGAAAAGTTGAGAAAGAATACGTCTTGCTCACGGATCGTGCCCCTACCACCTTGGCTGGACGCGTTCACACGGGGATCAGCCGAGTAGGGGATAAATATGTCACGGGCCCCATTGAATCAGCAGACACGGAAGCCGAGACTTGGTTTACCCCTGCAGGAAAAACGAGTCTGGGTTGGTTGATCAGGGCTCGTCCACTCACGGGCAGAACGCATCAAATCCGGGTCCACGCTGCGTCACGCGGATGCCCATTACTTGGAGACGTCATCTATGGAGGGACCACATTCCGTCGGGTTTGTTTGCACGCCGAACGGTTGAGGTTCCAGCATCCTGCGTCTCGACAATTAATGGAGTTTCACGCGCCTGTCGATTTTAGTGCGGATACCTCCGACATTTTGCGGGCTGCGGTTATTGATCCCGAAGCAACTAACGCATGGCGAGTCTGGCATGGCGTTCCGGATCGGCGTCCGGGCTGGTTTGTCGAACGATGGGGGGATTGGTTGTTATCGCAATCCGAGCGAGATCTGACCCGTTCTCAGATCGAAGAACTGAGGAAATTGGTTGAGAAATGGAATCTCAAAGGTGCCTATCACAAGCGTTTACTCAAATCGTTACGCACTCAGTCGAACACAGAAGCTTCGCCATCGCTGATTTTCCGCAGGGAGGCGGAGTCGACTAACCTGACGGGTCCGTTCAATATCTCCGAGGAAAACGTGAAGTTCGAAGTAAGTTTTGACGAGGGCTATTCGGTGGGCATTTTTCTCGATCAGCGAGAGAATCGCCGACGTTTTCTTCGGAACCACATCGCAGCTGAGTTCCCCATCCGAACTCAAGGTTTAGCAGGTTGTCAGGTGTTGAACACCTTCGCATACACCTGTGGATTCTCCGTTTGCGCTGCGCTCGCTGGAGCTGTAGTTACCAGTCTAGATCTCTCGAAGAAGTATCTGGATTGGGGGCGTCGGAACTTTGTGTTGAACGGAATCGATCCGTCGAAACATGAATTCGTCTTCGGCGATGCATTCGATTGGTTGCGAAGATTCGAGAAAAAAGCGCGGAAATTTGAGGTGATCATTCTCGATCCACCGACATTTTCCCAATCCAAAGAGGGTGGAATCTGGAAAGCGGATCAGGATTACGCAAAACTAGTTCAAGCTGCATTACCTCTACTGGGACCATCTGGAATTCTGCTCGCATCAACGAACGCAGCCACGCTCAAACCTGAGGCGTTTGTGACGTTGGTGGAACAGAGTGTCGCGTCGGTTCGCCGAAAGATTCTAAAACGGCACTACGCCCCTCAACCGATCGATTTTCCGATGAATCGGGAACAACCGGGTTACTTGAAAACCTTGTGGCTTCGAATCTCGTGATTACAGGCCGGTCAGCCGTTCAAAACCTTAAAACAAAAAAAGAGGTTGGTACCCCTTCGGAACCTGTGTTTCAGGACCAATGATTTGCCGTGGGCTAAGTGTTGAAACCCACTCGAATCGGCAAGGGTAGGGGCATCTCGTCCCCCAAAAATAAACGGTACTATTGTGGTATACACTTCATCCACAACACCCGCTTGAATCAGGGCTCCGTTCAATTCACCCCCTCCTTCACACAAGAGCGAACGAACACCCCACTGTTTGTAGAGTTGTGATAACGCCATTTTCCAATCGATAGTTTGTTCTCCACAAGCAACCACGTGGGCGACTTCTTTCAGACTGACCTTGGTTGCTTTGAATCCTTCACTCGTTGTGAGCAATATCACGGGGGAGGATTTTGTGCTGAAGATCGGTAAACTTGGCGAAACACTGCCTGTGGCCGAGACGAGGATTCGGAGGTTTTGTCGGGCTCTTCCTTCTCGCAAGCGAATTGACTCAAACCGTTTTCCTCCTGCATCCATCTTCACATCCCCTGTTGCCACGGTTCGATGCCCTGCCATCACGGCATCCGCTCGAGTCCTCAGTAAATGCAAAAACCTCTCATCGTGACTATTCGTGAAAGGTTCAAACACCCGATTCGCGGGGGCCAGTTTTCCATCAGCCGAAATCGAGGCGTTCAGATAAACAAACGGCCTATCATCATTCGGGGCAACCGGGTTCGGTAAAAAAGCTGTCATCCATTGATGGATTACCACGTTTCATTTTACCGGGAGTGGTGGGTTAGGATCCAATGGAGGGAGCGGAGTGATTTGGATTACTTTTGCTTTTGGAGCTGGCGGCACTTCCTTGGGAGCTGAGAGATCCTGAGAAGGCTTAGCAACAGAGGGTCCATAATCGAGGGAGATAACGGTGAGTTTCCCTTCCTTCCCTTTGGCAAACACCCCCCGAACCGCATCACCTAGCAAGGCATCGCTAAATGTCGAAGGTTTGCCACCGCGAGACATGCGAGTGTTCGAAGTTATCGCATACACCGTCGACTTTTTGGCCTTATTCTCGACAGTCAACGTAAGGTTGGTCTTATTGATCTCCAGCAGTTTTCCAGAAAAAATGTTCGCCGGCTTTTTAGGCTTGAGTTTGGCAATTTTTTCTGGGGCTTTAGGCGGTGGAATTGTCAGCACGGGCGGGGGAATCGATGGCTCGCTGAGCGCGGGAGCTAGGCTCGGAGTGGGAATCGTAGCGTCGGCGGGAGGCAGCTTTGGATCGGTGGTTTGAGCACGTGCCACAGTGATTAATAAAGACACGAGTAAAACCTTTGGAAAGGTGAGATTTGCCATAAAATTGAGTATTTTTCGAACCCTATTAACATAAGATCTTCCACATTTTTCGGCAATGATGGAGTTAGCAAAAACATCAAGAGGGTATGGTGGCTTACTTGCCTTGTGTCTCTCGGATTGTTAGCTTAACAGCTCGTGCGTTTGCTGGATCGTTACCTGTTGAGGGAATTAGTCGTGCCCCTTGTTTACACCTTGGGCGGGTTTCTTTTATTCTGGGTAGTATTTGATATTTTCGGCCAACTTTCGCTCTTACAGGATAAAAATCTAAGTTTCACGGAAATCACGGTTTATTACCTTGTTCGCCTGCCGGAACTACTAGTGACCGTGCTGCCAATCGCACTCCTGCTGGCTCTTTTGTATGCACTGACTAACCACTCCCGCCACCATGAACTGATTGCGATGCGTGCTGCAGGGGTTGGAATCTGGCGGATATGCCTACCTTACTTCCTCATAGGCCTCGTGTTCAGTGGGGTATCGTTCGTTTTGAGTGAACGGTTCGTCCCCGGTAGCATGGAACGGAGTCAGGAAATCCTCGATAGTCACACGTCAGGGAGTCAGGATTCAAAAAGTATTCGACAAAATGTCTATTTCAGGAATGCACAAGATCACCGGATTTGGGGAATAGGTTCCTACAACTTGGATACATCGGAGATGGTGGGGGTGAATATTGAATGGACGTTGGATTCGGGACTCGTGCGTCGCCTCATTGCCCGTCGAGCACTTTACACCAACGAACAATGGACGTTTTTCGACTTGCAACAGTTCACTTACGAAGCAGGTCTGGATCTAGAAAAGGCAGCCCGTCCTACCCGCACCAATCAGTTGGCATTCCCAGAATTCCGCGAAACCCCTCGTGATATCGGTGTTATATTGAAATTCAACAGCTTGAGTGGAATCACCGCAGCCAAGAAACCACAACTGACACTGGCAGAAGTTCAATACCTTCGTTCACATTTACGGTTAAATTCTAAAGACACAGCCGTCCTAGAGACCCAATGGCATGCGAGGCTCGCTCAGCCGTGGACTTGCATGGTCGTGGTTCTGGTCACCATCCCGTTCGGTGCGGCTTCTGGCCGGAGGAATGTAGTGGTCGGGGTAGCGACAAGCATTTTCATTTGCTTCGCCTATTTCATCATCATGCGGTTTTCGTTGGCCCTCGGAACAGGCGGTTATGTATCGCCTCTTTTGGCGGGTTGGTTGCCTAATCTAATCTTCGGCGGAACTGGATTATGTCTCACGCATCTGAGTCGGTAACTGCCCAAAGCGACACAGTTCCCGCTACCGCGCTGCACGATCTGCAGACACGTTTCGACAGGCTCCAAGTGCTCCATCAGGTCAGCGATGTCATCCATTCGACACTCGACCCACAACAAGTTTTGGAACTGATCATGGGAGAGGCTGTTCGGATCATGCGGGCTTCGAGCGGCTCCGTCGTGTTGGTGAATCCCAACAATAACCTGCTGGAGATTCAGGCGTCTCACGGTTTACC
>SXGS01109639.1_pt1 | contig 14123 bp, 14 predicted proteins | sample 3174681 | NCBI WGS metagenome assembly SXGS01 (sample SAMN11356861, study PRJNA531348) | freshwater metagenome | isolation source: freshwater sample F1-80 | place: China: Fuxian Lake, Yuxi | collected 2017-12-25
CAATCCCACCGTCGAGGTCGAGATCGAACTGATCTCGGGCGCGCGCGGCCGCGCCGCGGTTCCGAGCGGAGCCTCGACGGGCGCCCACGAAGCGCTCGAACTCCGAGACGGCGGCAAGCGCTACGGAGGCAAAGGCGTCGAGCGAGCGGTCGAGCACGTCAACGGCGAGATCCGCGACGCGATCTTCGGTCTCGATGCTGGCGATCAACGCGGCCTCGACAAGGTCCTGCTCGACCTCGATGGCACCGAGGGCAAGTCCCGGCTGGGCGCAAATGCGATCCTGGGGGTGAGCCTGGCTGCGGCCCACGCAGCTGCTGCGGAGCTCGGGCTCCCGCTCTACCGCTACGTCGGTGGCGCGAACGCGCACGTGCTTCCGGTGCCGTTGATGAACGTTCTGAACGGCGGAGCGCACGCCGACAGCAACGTCGACCTGCAAGAGTTCATGCTCGCGCCCGTCGGCGCGACGAGCTTCCGCGAGGGATTGCGTTGGGGCACCGAGACGTATCACGCGTTGAAGCAGCTCCTGAAGGACCGCGGCCTCAACACCGCGCTCGGCGACGAAGGGGGTTTAGCGCCGAACCTGCCGAGCAACGAGAACGCACTCGAACTACTCCAGCAGGCAATCACCGCAGCGGGGTACGAACCCGGCGCCGAGATCGCGCTCGCCCTCGACGTTGCATCGACCGAGTTCTTCTCCGACGGCACGTACGACCTGCACGGCGAAGGGCGCCATTTCACATCGACCGAGTTTGCCGACTACCTCGCAGATCTGTGCGACCGCTACCCGATCATCTCGATCGAAGACGGCATGGCCGAAGATGACTGGGACGGCTGGAAGGCGTTGACGGATCGGGTCGGCAATCGAGTGCAACTCGTCGGCGATGACTTGTTCGTGACGAACGTCGAACGCCTCCAGATGGGGATCGAACGGGCAACTGCGAACTCGATTCTGGTGAAGGTCAATCAGATCGGTTCACTCACCGAAACCCTCGACACCGTCGAACTCGGAAGCCGCAACGGTTACACCGCGGTGATGTCGCACCGCAGCGGCGAGACCGAAGACGCGACGATTGCTGATCTTGCCGTCGCGACGAACTGCGGCATGATCAAGACCGGCGCTCCCGCTCGGAGCGACCGCGTCGCGAAGTACAACCAGCTGTTGCGAATCGAAGGCGAGCTCGGTGAGGCCGCGGCCTACTTGGGCGCGAGCGCGTTCGCCGGACACCGAGGACGGAGTTAGCTCATGCTGGTGCGCGTCGGGATGCGGGCTCGTTGGGTGGTTGCCAGCGTCGTCGGCGCGTTGTTCCTGATCTTCTTCGTGTTTCCGACTCGATCGTTGTTGGCGCAGCGTTCGGAGTTGTCCGAAGCGCGCCAAGAACTCGAAGTCCTCGACGAGCAGAACCAGCGCCTCGAACTCGAGCGCCAGAAACTGCAGACGGCCGACGAGGTCGAACGACTCGCGCGTACGTTGCACAACATGATCTGGCCCGGCGAGACCCCGTACGTTGTGATTCCGCGGCCCTCGCCGGGCACAACGGTCGCGCCACCCACCTCGACGCCGACGCCCTGACGGCACCACGCCGCCGGCCGCGCTCGCCCGATCGCAGCTTCGGTGATCCTCGCTGGCGAGGTTCGACTTCGTACACTCTGCCAACGTGCCCGCGACTCGCGCCGACATCGACGCGCTGACCGCGCAACTCGGCCGGGAGCCGCAGGCCGACTTCGAGGTCGTCGTGCGAGGTGATGACGGATCGCTCGTTGTCGTGCGGAACGCACCGTTCTTGCACGACGGAACTCCCATGCCGACCCGCTATTGGTTGGTCGACCGGACGCTGTCTCGACGGGTATCGAACCTCGAATCGGCGGGTGGGGTGCGTGCCGCGGAAGCGGCGATCGATCCTGCGGTCGTTGCCCGCGCCCACGAGCGCTACGCCGCGGAGCGCGACGCGGCGATCGGTCCCGATCATGTCGGCCCACGTCCGTTCGGCGGTGTGGGTGGCACTCGGCGGGGCGTGAAGTGTCTGCATGCGCACCTTGCGCACCATCTCGCCGGCGGGGACGACCCGATCGGCGCGTGGGTCGCGGCCGAACTCGACCGCCGAGCCGAACCGTCGGACTCGAATCGGGCGTGCTCGGACGACACTGGCGGTAACGATGCGGGGAGTGCAGGGTGACGAGAGTCGCAGCGATCGACATGGGCACGAACTCGACGCGGTTGCTCGTTGCCGATGTCAATGGTGTCGGCGCCGAGGCGACCGTCACGACGATCGAGCGCCGCATGACGATCACTCGCTTGGGCCAAGGCGTCGATGCCGATCGGCGACTGCACCCCGACGCGATCGCGCGGACGCTCGCAGCGCTCGACGAGTATGGCGATGTCCTCCGATCGCACGACGTCACCAACGTGCGGGCCGTCGCTACGAGCGCGGCGCGTGACGCTGGGAATCGCGGTGACTTGTTCGACCCTGCGACCGGATTGATCGGCGTGTCGCCCGAGGTGATCTCCGGTGCGGAAGAGGCCGAGTTGTCGTTCCTCGGTGCGACTGCGGACTTGTCCGGGATCGAGGCGCCGTACTTGGTCGTCGATATCGGTGGCGGGAGCACCGAGTTCGTCGTCGGCCACCGTTCGCCCGATGCGTCGGCGTCGGTCGACATGGGTTGTGTTCGCCTCACCGAACAGTTCCTCGAATCCGACCCGCCCGCACCCGAGGAACTCTCGAATGCTGTTGGTTACGTGCGCGACATCTTGCGCGATGTCGAACAAGACGTGCGCGGGGTGACGAGCGCGGCGACGATGATCGGTCTGGCGGGGACGGTGTCGACCTTGGCTGCGATCGACATCGGTTTGGCGACCTACGACCGCGACCAGATCCACGGCTACGTGCTCACTCGGGCCGCCGCCGAAGATGCGTTTCGGGTCTTGGCGACCGAATCGAGCGACGACCGTCGGCACAACCCCGGCCTCGAACCAGGACGGGTCGATGTCATCGTCGGTGGCGCGATCGTGTTGGTCACGATCCTGCGCACGTTCGGCTACGACGAACTCATCGTTTCCGAATCGGACATTCTCGACGGAATGGTGCGCAGGCTCGGCGCGGTGTAGCCATACCAGGGCCGGGTCAGGACCTTCGACCTCGCCCGACACGACGCAAACACGACTCAGGCTCCCGCACAGGCGTCCGATTGAGTGATTGTGAAACTTGCGCAGTTCGTCGCCGCGCTCGACGCCTTGACCGGCGATGACATCCGCGCGCTGGCGATCGATCTCGATGCCATGGTCGCGACGCCCGCCGAAGAAGTCGAGGTCACACGCGCCTTCCTCGCCATCGAGGCGGCACTGCGGCGAGTACACCGGGTTCGTGAGGCGGCAACCGCCGGTCACCGAGCCGCAGCCGCGGTGATGCACGCGGCCGAACGCGCTGCGATCGAACTCCCGAACTCCGGGGTCACCCGTGTGGCTCGGGCTGCAGCCACCATCGCTCGAGGTCTCGTCGCCGACGACGAGGTCGCCGGCGAGGTCGGGTACTTGCGCAGCGGATTTCGCCACGCCCAGCCCGTCGCCGTGCTGGTCTGACGGCTCGGAGCCGACCGGGCGGAGCGACGCTCTCGGAGCGATTCCTTCTCGACCCGGGAGCCCGACGGCGGTCGGTCACGGTCGGACTGGGTCTTGAGCGCGTCGGCAACGCTGCCGAAACACCTTGCACGTCACGAGGTCGTGGCGCGGGCCAGGACGCGGGAGGTCGGCGGAGGTGAGTGGCGCGCGTTTCAGCGAGGAACTGTTGCGCATGCCGCCGCAACCTGCGACCGCGGAACTCGTCCTCCGGCTCGTTGCTGACCCGACGTCGACGGCATTGCAGTTGGCGCGTGCGGTTGAGACCGATCCGGCCCTCGCGGCACGGGTGATTCGTCTCGCCAACTCGCCGTATTACGGCGCACCGCGGCGCGTGGCGAGCGCGCAACACGCCATCGTGCTCCTCGGACGCGACACCGTCCGCGGGATTGCGGCGTCGGCTGCGTGTTCACTCCTCGACACGCGTGCCGACTTCGGCCCTGATGGGTTCTTCCGCCACGCGTTGGCGTGTGCTGCGGCGAGCTCAGTGGTCGCGATGCGGGTCGGGCTTTCGCCCGCGGACGCGTTCTCGGCCGGTCTGTTACATGACCTGGGCGCCATCTTGTTGCACCACCGAGATCCAGAAGCGTTCGCGAACGCGCAACGGCAACGTTCGATGTCGGAGATCGTTGCCGCGGAACTCAAGGCGTTCGGCATGACCCACGCGCAGGCCGGCGCGGCGGCACTCGAAGCGTGGGGGTTTCCATCGGCGTTCGTCGAGGCGGTTGCACTGCATCAACACGGGGTCGAAGACCCCGTCTTTGCGTTGGGGCGCGTGGTGCAGGTCGGTGAAGCGCTGTCGCTCGAGTTCGAACCGTTCGCGGGGTATCCCCGCGAGTCGCATGTGCTTGCGTTGTTGCGAACGCTCCGCCTCGGTGCGTCGGACCTGGATTCGTTACGAGCCGAGACCGAGCGCGTTCTCGAGCGACTCGCCGATCAACTCGAAGCCGCATGAGCGCGCTGTCGCGAATCGCGTCGGCGCAGGACCGCGCGTTGGCGCGGCTGCGGGAGGGCAGTCCCGATCGGGACCTGCTGGTCCAGTTGCTCGAGAGTTCTTGTCTGCTCGAGCTCGCGAAGCTCGATGCCTCGCTCGATCTCGGAACGTCGGTGCAACTCGCGGCCGACATCGTCACGGCCATGTTTCCCGTCAGCGGATGCTCGATCGCGTTGGCCACCGACGACGGTGTGCCGTGGATCGTCAGCTCAGGGATGGCACCGATCGAAACCCTGATCCGTCATCGTGCACCGATCGAAGTCGACGGTGGCTCGATCGGCGAGCTGCGGCTTGGTCCGCTCACCGCAGATCTCGATGCGCAGCCGTTCGTGGAATCGGCCGCGGCACAGCTTGCGACGCAGTTCGCTCGAGCGCTCGCGTCCGAACGGTTGCGGCGTTCCGCGGCGACGGCAAACGCGTCGCGGCTTGCGGCCGAACTCGACGGTGAGGCGCCCGTCGACACCCTCGAGGCGATTGCGACACTGCTCGCAGCGTTTCCTGGCGCGGTCGCCGCCGAGTTGCTCGTCGATCATCCCGCGGTGGGCGCGCCGCTCACCGTGCGCGCCGGCCGCGATCATGATCTGAAGCCGATCGTCGTGTCGCGCTCGTTGCCAGGCAGCGGGGTGCTCGCGGCCAAGGTCGCGATGCAGCCGGGCGCGCCCAACCCCGATCACGCGCTCGACGAAGTGCTCGATCGGATCGTCGGTTCGCTCGCACGCATCGAACGGGAACAGCAACTTCGCCGGGATGCCGAGACCGATCCTCTGACGGGCCTGGGCAATCGCCGACGTCTGCAACGAGCGCTGGCCGCGTCACTGTCGCGAGCCCGCCGTTACGGGGAGTACGTCGCGGTGTTGTTGCTCGATCTCGACGGATTCAAAGCCGTCAACGACACCCGGGGGCACGAAACCGGCGACCAGGTCCTGCGCACCGTTGCGCGCGCGGCGCGGCGAGTCACCCGTGGGTATGACGAGGTCGTTCGCCTCGGCGGCGATGAGCTGGTCATCGTGTCTCCAGCGACCGAGCTCCTCGGCGCGTTGGCGTTGGCCGAGAGCGTGCGCGACGCGATTGCTGAAGCGGCCGCCACGATGCTGCCGCCCGAACTGGCCCTCACCGTTTCGGTCGGAATCGCCATTCACCCCGACTCGGCCGATGACGCCGACAGCCTGTTGCGAGCGGCAGACTCGGCGCTCTACGAAGCCAAGGCGGCCGGCAAGAACCGGGTCGCGATCGCGCCTGCGACCGTGCACGCGATCTGACGCGGGCCTATTTCAGGATCGTCTGGCGGTAATAGGCGAGTTCGGCGACCGACTCGCGGATGTCGTCGAGCGCGCGATGCGTCTCGGTCTTGCCCGGGCGGCCCCGATACTCGGTCGGGTACCAACGCCGACAGAGTTCCTTGAAGCTCGACACGTCGATGCTGCGGTAGTGCAGGTACTCGTCGAGGTCGTTGAGGTAGACCGACAGGAACCGTCGGTCCATACCGATGCTGTTGCCGCACAGGGGCGCGCCGCGCGGCGTCGGCACTCGCTCCTGGATGTATTCGAGGACGGCCTTGCCGGCGTCGGCGAGGCCGACCGTCGATGCCTTGATCTCGGGGAGCAACCCGGACTTGGTGTGCATCTTGCGGACGAAGTCGTCCATGGTGGCGAGTTCAGCCTCGGTGGCGTGCACGACGATGTCGATGCCGTCGTCGATCAACTCGAGCTCGGAGTTCGTGACGACGCACGCGATTTCGACGATGGTGTGGACCGCAGGGTCGAGCCCGGTCATTTCGAGGTCGATCCACACGAGACGATCGTCGGATGGCTTGGCCTGCGGTTGCGAAGCGGTCGAATCCGTCACCGCAACGACCCTAGTAGTCGGCCCTGCGGTCGATAGCCTGCGCGCAGTGGCCCGGAACCCCGACGGATCGCCGATCGAATCGCGACGTGTCACGTTGCGACCGCTCACAGTCGATGACTGGGACGCGTGGCGCGAGGTTCGTCTGCGCTGTCAGGACTGGCTCGAACGATGGGAGCCGCTCGCCGACGCCGGCGGCGGCGATCCGTTGCGAGACCGCGAAGCCTTCCGCAGTCGCTGCGGCGCTTGGGACCGTCAACGACACTTCGACGCCGCCTACGGGTTTGGGATGTTCTTGCGAACGACCGGTCGGTTTGCCGGTGAAGTGAGCTTGGGTTCGGTGCAGCGCGGCCCGTTTCAATCGGCCTACATCGGCTACTGGGTCGATGAGGCGCTTGCGGGCCAAGGACTCGTTCCCGAAGGCGTCGTCGCAGGGATGCGGTACGGCTTCGAGTCGCTCGGGTTGCATCGCCTCGAAGCCGCGATCGTTCCCCGCAACCATGCGAGCCGTCGCGTGGCAGAGAAACTCGACCTTCGCCTCGAAGGCACTGCACTGCGATTTCTTCAGATCCAAGGCGTGTACGAAGACCACGTCCGGTACGCGATCACCGCGGAGGAGTGGCAGGCGCGCTGCGCCGACCTGACCCGTCAGTACTTGAGCTGATTGCCGTCAGCGTCGGCCGGGGAGCGGCTTCGCGGCGAAATGCGCTTCGATCTGTTCGTGCGACTGGCGATTCCACGGCATGCGCCGCCACCAGTCGTTGGCCCGATCGAGCCCCATCACGATGGGAGCGCGTCGACGCAGGTTCTCGTGACACACCGGGCAGCGAGGTGCAGTTTCGTCCCGCAACACGCTCGTGCACGTTGGACATCTAAATGTAAACATGAGTCACCTTCCAGCCCTCAGCGACACCGCGAGCGTACTCCAAACCCCGACAAATCGGACAGGGCGATCGGATCAAGTTTCTGGAACGGCCACACGTCACAATGCGACGGGGGAGTTAGGAATCGCGGCGGAGTACGGCGGGGGAGTGCCGGAAGAAATCCTCGACCTCGCGCTGGTATTGGTACGTCGGCGTGTTCGATCCGATCGTGCGTTCCAGGCGTAAACCCTGCGCGAACGCTTCGACGGTTCCGGCAGTCGAGTATCGGTAGCGGAACCCCGCGCGCTTGTACCGGCGGTTGTCGAGGCCCCGTCCAAACCGCAGGAGGTCGAGCATCTCGGGTGGCAGGTTCAGCACGCCGGTCATGCGCAACGGCTCGGCGGCGATGTTCGTGAGGATCGGCGGCATCGGGATGCGACGTTTGCCGACGATCGTGCAGATCTCGCTCCACGGCAAGTTGCCGTCACCGGCAACGTTGAAGACGCCCGGGACGTCGTGGGACGTGGCGTACATCAGCGCGCCGACGACGTCGGCTTCGTGTACGAACTGCAATCGCGGGTCGAAGCCCAAGATTTCGGGAACGATCGGCGAGCGCAGCGCGGCCGAGAACGGTGTCTCGAGGTGGTCCCCGAGCACGTTCGCGAACCGCAACAGCGTCACGGAGATGTGGGGGTTGTCCGAGGCGAAGTCGCGCAGGAATGTCTCGACTTCGAGGAGGCTGCGTTCGACGTTGGTCTTCGGCGGGCCGGAGCGAGGCGCGTCCTCCCGGAAGAAGTAGGGATCGCGCGAACTCGCGCCGTAGACGAGCCCGCTGTTCTTGACGATGACGTTGCGAACGGGGCTGCCCGGCATCCCGGCCGCGGCAAGCAGGTTCATGGTGCCGATGACGTTGATTTCGTGCAGCACACGGCCGCTGACACGCGTCGAATCGACGATCAAGTGCGTGTGGAGCACGGTGTCGACCTGCGTCGCCTTCACGATGCGCTGCAGGATCGAATACGACGAGTCGGAACGCACGAACTCGGTGCGCTCGAGCGGCACCCGCGGTTCGCGAGTGTCGAGACCCACGATCACCTCGACGTCGTCGCGGGCTTCGAGCGTCTGCGCGAGCCGTCCTCCCCAAAACGTTGAAAGACCCGTGACAAGGACACGCATTGTGTCAGCCGAACCAGACGCTCTGGCGCGTGCGCAACATGTCGTACAGCGCATCTTGGATCTCGCGCCGGACTCGTTCGGTGGCGTTCAGCACCCGGCTGCGCGAGTAACGCTCCTGGTCGGGTTCTTCGTCGAAGTGGATCGGCGGCAACACGCGGATCTTGAACTTGGCCGGGAGGTAGGCGACGACGCCCAGCGGGCCGAACGCGAGCATGTTTGCCGTGACCGGGAAGTACGGAATGCCGGTGAGTCGAGCGAGGCGCTTGCTCTTCCACAAGATCGGCATCGACTCTTCGGCACCGACGACCGCGATCGGGATGATCGGCACGCCCGCGCGCATCGCGATCTCGACGAACCCCCCTCGCCCGAACCGGGCGAGTTGGTAGCGCTCTCGGTACAGCTTGCCGGTTCCCTTCGTCCCCTCCGGGAACACGAGCACGAGCTCGCGGTCGTCGTGCAACAGGCGGTATGCGTTGTCGGGGTTGGCCGTCACTCCGCCGACGCGTGACCACATCGTCCCGATCGCGGGGAGACGACGAAAGAGGTTCTCGGCCAATCCGTAGACCGGACGACCGAGGTCGCGTTCGATACCGTGCATGATGGCGGGTGCGTCGCTCGGCACGGCGCCGGCATGGTTCGACACCAACAAGGCTCCGCCCTCGACGGGGAGATGCTCAAAGCCTTCCCACTCGACCCGGAACCAATACTTGTAGAGCGGCTCGTACACGGTTCGGGTGAGTGCCCGCATTCGTTCGCTGCGGCCCCAACGGTCGACGTCGGATCGACGCTCCCCATCGAATCGTGCCGGAGGTGCGGCGGTTGGTTCGATCGTCGGTACGCGGACCAGTTCGGCCGATGGTGTCGGACGGAGATCGATGATCTCGGCGACCTCGTCGGCCGAGGCAGTGGCCACCGTCGGCTGGCTCTCGGGGTCGCGATCCATGCGACCATTGCACTCGCTCGAACGTCCGGTCGCAAGCCGTGGCGCGAAATGGATGCGGTGCGGGGCGAGCCGGCCAGCGCCTCGACGCCGACAGCTCGTAGGGTCGATCGAGTGACCGGGGCGTTCCGAGCATTGCGATACCGCGACTACGCCGTGTTCTGGTCGGCGGCTCTGGTGTCGCAAACCGGATCCTGGATGCAGAACCTGACCGTTCCCGCGGTCGTGTACGCCGCAACCCGTTCCGAGGCCTGGGTCGGTTTCGCCAGCTTCTGTCAGTACTTCCCGGCGTTCTTGTTGAGTCCGATTGGTGGGATGCTCGCTGATCGATTGCCCCGACGCGCGGTCACGCTGCTGTCGAACTCGATCGGATTGGTCGGCGCGGGCGCCCTCGCTTTCGTGTGGCGCGACGGCAGCGCAGGTCCCTGGACCACGGTTGGGCTGGTGACGCTCGTCGGCGTCGCGACCGGCCTCGGCTTGCCGGCCTGGCAGTCGTTGATGCCGTCGCTCGTTCCTCCCGAGTTGTTGCAGAACGCGGTGACCTTGAACTCGGCCCAGTTCAACGCGGCGCGCGCGTTCGGACCTGCGCTCGGAGGTTGGGTGCTGGCGACCTGGGGGCCGTCGACCGCCTTCTCGGTGAATGCCGTGTCGTACGTCGCGGTGTTGGTCGCGATCTTCGCAACGCGAGTCTCGGCGACGCGCGTGACGTCGACACGCGAAGGGCCGATTGCACAACTCCGCAGTGGCCTCGCGTACGCGCGGTCGCATCGCGCCGTCCTGGTCGCCGTGGCGTTGGTGGCGTCGGTCGCGGCGCTCGGGAGCCCGGTGATTCCGTTCGTCACCGTGTTTGCCCGTGAGGAGTTCGAGGTGTCGGACACTGCGTACGGCTGGCTTTACGCCTGCCTCGGTATCGGAGCGGTGATTGCCGCGCTGATGCTCGCGACCATCGGTGAGCGGATTCGCCGTTCGACCCAAACCACGTGGGCGGCGTTCGGCTATTGCGCAGCGCTCGTCGGGTTCGGCGTCGCGCCGTCGTACTCGGTCGCGATTGCGATGATGTTGTGCATCGGCTTCGGCTATCTCGCCACAGTGAACGCGTTGAACACGTCGATCCAATTGCTGGTCGACGACGACTACCGCGGTCGTTGTCTCGCGCTGTACGCCATGGCGATCACCGGCGGGTTCCCGATCGGAGCTTGGGTGCAGGGCCAGATCGCGCAGGCCGTCGGGGTGCGCATCACTGTTGTGGGCGCGGCGATCGTGTTGTTCGCGATCGTGGTATCGGCGCGGGCTCGACCAGATGGCATCGCTGCGCTCGACGCTCACGAACGCTCGGACCCGATCACCACCCAGGAACCGCTCAGATAGCGAGAACCCATTCCGATCGCGCGGGCCGCGAGAAACACTCCGAGGGCGAGCCAGAGCCACGCGAGCGTGGCGTTGGTCGCGGCGACGAGCACGGCGCCCGGAAGAAACGCGAGCGTCGACGCGACCATGATGCGTGCCAGTGACCGAGTCTCGCCGGCGCCGATCAGTACACCGTCGAGAACGAACACGATTGCGCCGAGCGGTTGGTACAACGCGACAATCGGCAACACTCGGTTGACCGCAGCGATGACGTCAGCATCGTCCGTGAAGATCTCGGCGAGCGGTGTCCGCGCCGCGAGCAGTCCGACTCCAGCAACGGATCCAGCGATGACGCCAAGACGCAACATCCGTCGCGTGATGGAACGGGCCTCGGCGGCGTTGCCTTCACCGAGGTAACGCCCGACGATCGATTGGCCCGCGATCGCGATTGCATCGAGCGCGAGCGCGAGGAAGTACCAAATCTGGAACGCCACTTGGTGCGCAGCCAGCGACGTATCGGAGATACGCGACGCGATGGCCGTCGCCGTGGTGAACGCAACGAGCAGAGCCGCGGTCCGTACGACAAGGTGCGAACCAACGCGTGCGGTTCGGAGGATCTCGGCGCGATCGGGCCGTAGCGCCGAGCCCTCGCGGCGTCGCGCTCGATCGACGAGCACGACGAAGACTCCGGCGCTGATGGTCTGCGCAATGACCGTGCTCCAAGCCGAGCCCGCGATACCCCAGTCGAAGCCGAACACGAACACCATCTCGAGACACAGATTGACGAGGTTGGCGCCAACCGCGATGACGAGAGGTGTCCGGCCGTTTTGCGTGCCGCGCAAGTAGCCGACGCCGGCGAGCATCACGGTGACCATCGGGGCACCGAGCAAACTGATCCGCAAGTAGGTCAGCGCTGCGGGGCGAACCGCGCCGGACGCGCCCATCGCATCGACGATCGCGGGCGCGCACGCGAGTCCGACGACCGTCAGTGCGACGCCGAGTCCGAGCGCCAACCAGAGCCCGGCGACTCCCTGGCGCACTGCGGCGCGGCGGTCGCCCGAACCAATGCGGCGCGCGACCGCCGCCGTGGTGCCGTACGCGAGGAAGTTGAAGACGCCGAATGCGGCGGTGAGGACGCTGCCCGCCACGGCGAGCCCGCCCAGCGGCTCGGTGCCGAGGTGACCGACGATGGCGGTGTCGACCAGGACGTAGACCGGCTCGGCGACGAGCGCGCCGAGTGCGGGGACGGCCAGCCGCAGAATCTCTCGGTCGTGCGCGGCCATGGCCCGTCAGTCTGGCTCCCCCGTGGTCGCTCACCCGAGGCGCGCGCCTCGTCGCCGTATCCGCAAGAAGTAGCAGCCCGACCACGCAACGTGAACGTCGTGGGGTTGGTGCAGGATCGTCGGGTGCGGACAGGGGCCACAACACGGGTGCACCGGGCGAACCGCGCCAACGCCACGGCGTCCGACGCGACGGCGAACGGCGACCGCGGCGCGGTGCTGTTCGCCCGGAGCGCCCGAACCCTCCAAGATGCGGCCCGCGCGGCCGGGCTCGCAGCACCTGCCTTCCGCAGCCCGCCGCGCCGTAACGACCTCGACCGCACGATTCGGCGCTTCAACGCGGGTGCGGTCGTCGCCGTGCGGATCCGTGGCCGCGCCGCCGCGGCGGTGCAACACGACATGGTCGAGGGGATTCTCGCGGCCAACCGTCTCGAGGGCACCGCGGCCGAACGGATTCGGGGGCTGCTCCACCGCGCGCTCGCGCAAACCGCCCCCGATCGAGACGCCTCGAGCGCGGCCTGAGCGCCGCCGAGGGTGGTGTCGTGCGGCCCGAGGTGGACGTCGCCGTGTCCCCCTAATGTTCGTGACCACGAGCCCGGGTGGCGGAACGGCAGACGCAGGCGGCTTAAACCCGCCGGCCCTGTAATGGGGCGTGAGGGTTCGAAACCCTCCCCGGGCACGCAGCGCTCCCTCGGACGGCGGAGCCTCGACCGCATTCATGGCGAGTTCCCGACGCGTTGGCGATGTGCAAGGATCGGGCCGTGGTCACGAAACCGTGGTTTCTTGCGTTCCTCCTCGCGGGCGGTGTCGTCATGCTCGGCGCGTGCGGGAGTGACGACAACGAGGCATCGCCGTCGACCCCGTCGACCGGTGGAGTCGACCCCAGCGAACTTCCTGGCGCCGAGGTGTATGCGCAGTCCTGCGCGGAGTGCCACGGCGCCGATCTGCGCGGGACCGACAAGGGTCCGTCGCACCTGTCGATCGTCTATGAACCGGGCCACCACTCCGACGACTCGTTTCGCAACGCGATCGCGAACGGAGTCGGCGCGCATCACTGGGAGTTCGGTGACATGGACCCGGTCCCTGGTTTGAGCGTGGGCGATGTCGACGCGATCATCGAGTACGTCCGCGCGGTGCAGGCCCGAGAGGGCTTCGAGCCGTATCCCCCCGAATAGGCCCCCGAATAGGCCCCCGAACCAGCATCACCTCTGAAGGAGCATTTGCATGCGTACCCCCATCTGCGACCGGCTCGGTATCGAGTTCCCGATTTTTGCATTCACGCACTGTCGCGATGTTGTCGCCGCGGTCAGCAAGGCGGGCGGATTGGGCGTGCTCGGCGTGGTCGGCATCACGCCCGAACAGATGAAGATCGAACTCGACTGGATCGACGCACACGTCGGTGACAAGCCCTACGGCGTCGACGTCGTCATCCCCGGCAAGTACGAGGGCATGGGCGAGACCGATCCCGATCAACTCGCCGACCAACTTCGCGCGATGGTGCCCCAGGAGCACCTGGCGTTCGCCAGCAAAGTGCTCGCCGACCATGGGGTTCCCGAACTGCCCGCCGAAGAAGGCAACAGCATGAAGCTGCTCGGCTGGACGGAAGCCACGGCGACACCGCAGGTGCTCGAAGCGTTGAAGCACGACAAGGTCCGCCTGATCGCCAACGCGCTCGGCACGCCGCCGGCCGAGATCGTGCGCGAGATCCAATCGTCGGGTCGACTCATCGGCGCACTGTGCGGATCGCCCGAACAGGCACGACGTCACGTCGAAGCCGGTCTCGACTTCGTCATTGCGCAGGGTGGCGAAGGTGGCGGCCACACGGGCGACGTCGGATCGATCGTGTTGTGGCCGCAGGTCATCGCGACGGTCGGGGACACGCCGATGCTCGCGGCCGGCGGGATCGGCAGCGGCGGCCAGATCGCCGCGGCATTGGCGATGGGCGCGCAGGGAGCGTGGTCGGGTTCGTTGTGGCTCACGACGGAAGAAGCCGACCTTCCCCCGGCCCAGAAGCAACAGCTGCTCGAGAAGAGCTCCCGAGACACGGTTCGATCGAAGTCGTTCACGGGCA
>SXGS01708251.1_pt1 | contig 14122 bp, 15 predicted proteins | sample 3174681 | NCBI WGS metagenome assembly SXGS01 (sample SAMN11356861, study PRJNA531348) | freshwater metagenome | isolation source: freshwater sample F1-80 | place: China: Fuxian Lake, Yuxi | collected 2017-12-25
GAATCTTCTGCGAATCTTCTGCGAATCTTCTGCGAATCTTCTGCGAATCTTCTGCGAATCTTCTGCGAATCTTCTGCGAATCTTCTGCGAATCTTCTGTGAATCCTTCTGTGAATCCTCTTTGATACCTAGCTGAGTACATATGTCATTATCTAAAAATCGTTAACATTGTGGCTTCGCTTTATATTTTTCTTAAATGTCTAAAAGGCAAAATATTTAGGTTTAAATAATACTATTCGAAGTATTGCAAAACCAAAACGATAAATTAACTGAAATTTCTGTTCTAATTAGAACCCCACCAGTAAATAGAAACAAATAAGAATAACCAAACAACGTCAACAAAATGCCAATACCAAGCGCTAGCTTCAAAACCAAAATGATGAGAAGTAGTAAAATGATATTTTATTTGACGAATTAAACAAACAGTTAAGAAAGTTGTACCGATAAGAACATGGAATCCATGGAAACCAGTAGCCATAAAGAATGTTGAACCATAAACACCATCTGATATTTTGAAAGAAGCTTCAATATATTCATAAGCTTGTAAACTTGTGAATAATATACCTAAAATTACTGTAATAGTTAATCCAATAATTGCATCTTTACGAGATCCTTGAAGAATACCATGATGAGCCCAAGTAACAGTAGCACCTGATAATAAAAGAATTAAAGTATTTAATAATGGTACTTCCCAAGGACTTAATACTTCTATATTTGGTGGTGGCCAAACTCCTCCTATTTCTACAATTGCTCCTAAACTACTATGAAAGAATGCCCAGAAGAAACCAAGAAAGAACATTACTTCTGATAATATAAAGAGTAACATTCCGTATCTTAAACCTAATTGCACTGCTGCTGTATGATATCCTAAGTATGTACCTTCACGAATTACATCTCTCCACCATACAATCATTGTAAATAATAATGATACTAATCCTATTAATGCTACTGTAGATCCGCCTTCAAATGAGTGCATATAACCAACACCCCCAGATGTTAATGCGAATGCCGATACTGCACCTAATAATGGCCATGGACTTGGGTCCACTAAGTGATATGGATGTCTTTGCATATTTTGTATATTTATTCGTATCCTGACGATTTCTTTTTTACTTTTTTTATCTTATCCGTCGCGGTGCTGTCGCTCCGCAATTATTTTACCAGTATACGTCTCAGGGTGACCTGTTTTATATCTAGTGTTTCAAAACGAATATCTATTCAATATTTAACATTCGTCTTCACTTACTATTTTATTTCAACGGCTTCGCCTTTCAGTCCTTTTTGATTCGTATTTCTATTATAGTATGTCTATTAGATCAATATTTTAGGGCGGCTTCGCCTATTATTAAGTCACAACTATAGTACCCTTGTACTAGCTCGTATTATTTCTCAACGCATCATTTTAGTTCATTTAGAACCTACGGATGTTTATTAGGCTGCATCTCCTCTGGTAGTACCTACAGATAAGTAAGCTACCCTTACTCTGTGTGCATCCATCTTACAAATTAATGTCATTGTAATGCATTGTATTGTTTACTTACATCTACTTAATTCTCGGCCAATTAAATTTATATAAGACATAGAGATTGTAAAACTATGGATAACGCTATCAATGCCCTCCATTTGTACTATTTTTTACTTGTTATTGCCGAGTTGCTCACCAAGTCACTTCTTCGGAATAGATTGTGCAATTAGAACTATCGCGGGGCTATTATGCAATATTCTATGTGGTGAACTGCATGGCCAAACTGTGACCAAGCCCATTACCATTGCTTCATATTACTTCGTACGACTTCGTACGACTTCGTACGACTTCATACTTCTTCATACTACATATATTCTTGGCTTCACCTACTAAGGTTGATTATACCTGAACCAAGTTTAATATTATTGATCATCTCCACTTGGTTTATTTTTACCCTTAGATGATATTTGTAATTTAATATAATTAATTAATTCAGTGACTTGTTCAATAATCTTTTTAGTATTACCAAATAATAAAATAGCAATCACTATTAGAATAATTAATTGCGAAATACTGATCATAATCTAAACTCTTCTATTATCTTTTAACTAAATGACGAAAAAGGTGATGAAAAGAACTCAATGGCGTACTGTAGTAGAATTAATTTCTTTGAATAATATGACAAATTTACCAAAGTTGTGAAGATTTTAATGATAAAGAGCCAATTTGTTGAACAGTTGAGAATAGTTTTTTATCATTTAAAACACTTTGTTGAACAGGTCCTAAAATACGGCTACCTATTAATTCATATTGACCTTTAGCATTCTTTTTAAGTAAAATGGCAGCATTTTCAAAGAATTGAGTGGATAAACCATTAGATCTTGTTTGTTTTTTCTTAGTACGTACTAATATACCTGTAACCACACCTCCTTTTTGAACTGTAGCAACAGCATCAGATTTAGTATTTAAGTTCTTTAGTCTACCACCAAGAGTTTTACTATCTGAATTTATTTTAGATAATACAGAAAAAGTATAGCCATAGGCATTAGTTAATGATTTACGAACTGATTGTTGTATTGCAATACATTTAATCCATTTTACACCTGAATTATCAGTGACGCGTACGCGCGATTCCATTTGAATAAATTTTTTCATAGTATTAATCCCAATTTAAGCTAGATCGCATAAGGGTAATGCAATAGTCTGCAAAACTATTGATGACGGTTCGAGTCCGTCTCTAGCCTTTATAATAATTACTTATATTTATAATTACTTATATTTATAATTACTTATATCTATAATGAATAACCTTTAACGTCGTTAGACACGTCGTTCTGCACATATTTTCCGAAAGGAGGGACTTGAACCCTCAGAAACTACCACCTCAAAGTAGCGCGTATACCAATTCCGCCACTCTCGGGCATACTTATTGATGTGTCTAATTGGAATGGCTTATACATAAGTTTACCGAGTGGCCTTCACCCGGTTATATAAAGAACGAACTGTAATTCATAATTATAGATCTACATAATATACCAAATATGAAGACGATGATTTAGTCACAAGTATTTGAAGTTAATTTGAACTATTTTGGATCTTACTTGATCCATATTTACGTGACCATTTTAAGCTATAAGTATGTAATATGTTTTTTAAACGTTTTCTTGAATAAGATTTACGTTTTTTAGGTACTGCCATAAGTATGTTAGTGGGTCTAGCCCATAGTAGTAGATATAAATTTGAAAGAACCAAAATAATAAATCGTTGAGGTATAGTACTATTAGTCATTCGCATTCGTTTTTTACTCTCAATCGATGGTACTATAAGCGACGTTTTTTAGGAGGTCTACAACCATTATGAGTAATAGGAGTATCATCTATTAATTTAGTAATTAAAAATGGAGAGCTATTTAAACCTTTAAGAATTGCGGATCTTCCTTTACCAAATCCACGTAATTTAACAATTAATGAAGAAGTAGTCGGAATATTTAATTTGGTTAAACCTGTAAATACTAAATGAAGTGCTCGTAAAGCTGCATATGCAGTACCACGTTTTGCACCTTTAAAACCAGCAATACCACCTGATGATGAAGTAAGTGTATTACCATGCACATCGGTAGCTGTAATAATACTATTATTTGATGTAATATGTATTGATAATACTAATGGATCCATAATGGAAAAAATGTGTAATATCCGAAGGGATGGGCAAAGCTGTCGGTTATTCTGCCGTCAATCTACCGTGGCGGAGCCGTGGCGGAGCCGTTAGTTATCTAAGGGTACTTTGCATTGCGCCGCATTTATTTCTTGTAATGATCTATAAAAAAAGTTATAGCTCTGTCTCTTTGAACAAGAATAATGGTGACTAAGGATATAGCCTTTGTAGCTCAGTTGGATAGAGCACTAGATTGCGGATCTAGAGGTCGAAAGTTCAATTCTTTCCAAAGGCAAAATGTGTATAAAGAATAAGAGTAACTTTTATAGTAAACTAGACTTAAAGCATCTTACAAATGCCGCAGATAAATATGAGAAATGATGATGCCCGATGCCCGACTAAGTACGAAACGTGCAAAGTTAAACGGAGTCTGAAGCTATGTGAAGCTATCCTAATCGGTCTAAATGGTTTTATTCTCTGATTCTTTTGGCTGGTATTCCCTCAAATAGTAATAAAGAAACCACAGACTTTAATAAGCGAAATCATGTAGATCTAAAGTGTCCATAAGGTCCATAAGGTCTGTAGAGTCCTCCGTAGGGTTAAACCTACATTTTACCTTTCTTAAAGCCAAGTCGCTTCGCAACGCTTTGCACGCTTCGCACGCTTCGCACACTTCGCACACTTTGCACACTTTGCACTTAGATTGTTATTATCTCATAAGGTTCTTATTGTCCTTAAGGATTTATTAGCGATACAGAAATACATAATAGCATAATTAGAAATATAATGAATAAGCTAAGCTATTATTAATAAATCGAAGTGGCGAGCCACGGACTAATTTGTTGCAGTTGGATTGGCACGCTTAGTTCCATATTTAGATCGACTTTTTTTACGATTACGTACACCTTCTATATCATATTTACCTCTTACAATATGATAACGAACACCTGGTAAATCAGGACAACGTCCTCCACGTATTAATACAACGCCATGTTCATTTAAATTATGTCCTTCACCACCTATGTATGCGATTACGGATTGCATATTACTTAATTTAACTTTTGCGACTTTACGTAACGCACTATTTGGTTTCTTTGGAGTTCTAGTATATACATTTGTTGCAACACCTTTTTTAAATGGACACTTGTCTAATGCAGGGGATTTAGAATTATTATTTATTTTTTCGTTAGCTTTACGGTGAGCTTTATGTGCTCCACGTATTAATTGATTTGTTGTTGCCATAATAAAAATAGAGGGCGAAGCACCAATACGCAACGCACTTAAAACAATAAATAAACTAAGCTTATCTACTAATTATTAAGGGATTCAACACCGACCAAAATTATTAGAATGAATATTGACTTAGTATATGATCTAAAATATTATTAGACTTAAATATTTATTTGCGCGGATATGACCCAAATGTGGATAAATAAATAGGCTTTGCCAAGACTTTGCCGAGACTTTGCTGAGACTTTGCTGAGACTACTTATTACTGTGAGCGAAGCGAGCGAAGCGATATAATCGGTTTATAATGATAGAAAACGGGAGGAACGGGACTTGAACCCGCGACCTTTGACTTGACAAACCAATGCTCTAACCATCTAAGCTACCCCCCTACCCCCCTAAAAGATGAACATAGAGGAGCGCAAATAGTAGAAAAATCCGCTAAGTAGGGATTGAACCTACAACCATACCGTTATGAGCGGCATGCTCTTACCACTTGAGCTATTAGCGATAAAGAATTATATTATTTAGGCGGAGTCCATACAAACTTTAAATAAGTATCGACGTAAGTATCAATATAAAAGCTCCGCCTACTAAAATATTACAAATTAATGTAATTGTAATGCATCATTTAAATAAATACAAACAAGTACAGTCCAAACATAAGCTTGAAGGAATGCAATACCAAGTTCAAGACCAGTAAGAGCAAAAACAACAGCTAAAGGAAATAATTGTAAAACGTAGAAAATAGAACCAAGGCTAAGCATAGTCCAAGCGAAACCAGCTAAAATTTTTAAAAGAGTATGTCCGGCCATCATATTAGCGAAAAGTCGGATTGATAAACTTAATACACGGAAACAATAGCTGAAAAATTCGAGAAGAACTAAGAAAGGTGCTAATGCTAAAGGCGCTTCTTTTGGTAAAAAGAAACTAAAGAAATGTAATCCATGTTCACGGAAAGCTATCACATTAATACCTACAAATGTTGCAAGACCTAATGAAAATGTAATTATTATATGACTAGTAACTGTGAATGTATATGGTATCATACCTAAAACATTACATGTTAATATAAAACTAAATGTTACAAAAATAAATGGAAAATATTTTGCTCCTTTATCACCTAATGTATCTTTTATTATATCATATACAAATCCATATAATAATTCTAATACGGTTTGCCATCTTCCAGGTACTAATGTTGCACCATTTCCTACTGCAAATTTTACTAATAATGTAAATACAGATACCGCTATTACCGTAAATACTGTTGAATTTGATATTCCAAATGGTAATAATGGTACTATTTCAAATTGTTCTAATGGTGTGTTAATCATACAGAATGTTTACGTGTTGGAATGGCCAATCGGTTTTATGTCCAATCGGTCGTACTTTGAATACCTACACTGTTCCGATAATAAATATAATTAGGACTCTATTTCTATTTTTGTCCTTAGGTTATTTTCGCTTTTATCGGAAATTTATTAGTAATCGATTATCCGAATAAGATTAAGAATGCCATCATTAATGCGAAGAGTCCTACTGCTTCTGTTAATGCGAATCCTAAAATTGTAAATCCGAATAATTGTTGTCTTAAAGAAGGATTTCTTGCGAAAGAGTTAATTAAAGCTGCGAATACTATTCCTACCCCTGCTCCTACTCCTGCTAATCCGATTGTTGCTAAACCTGCACCTATTAATTTTGCGCTTTGAATTGTTGCTTCCATAATAAAAAGTTATTTCTGGTCGATCTTCTGATCTTCCTCGTCCTCATAATATGATATTGTCTATTTATCTATTATTGAACTTAATCATTTTACGTCTATCTTATACGCGGTTGATGACGTCTATCTAATTTCCGCTTATTACTTCTTCATGATCTCCTACGTTAAACTCCGTTCTTCTATCTTTCCATATTGCTCGCTGACGGACTTGAACCGTCAATATAAACAGATTTTAAGTCTGTCGTGTCTACCATTTCACCAAGCGAGCACTGGAAGCACAGGAAGCACAGGAAGGCCGTAAGGTGCATAGCCACAGTATTGCACCACCATCCGAACTCATTAAATCCTATGAACTATATGAACCTTACGAGCTCTTAGAACACTTGATAGATCAACCAACAATTGTAATCTAAGTTTGTATCTGTGTGCCGGAGCCTACCTAACTCTTTGAGCTATTTGAACTCTTTGAACTCTTCGGATACATTGGACCTTTTAGATGATACTGAACTACTTCTTATATTTGTAGATACATTCTTTGAAATGGTGCTATAATATAATAGATCCTTATATTAGTAATAGATTTTGAGATACCAATTTAAATTTCTGTTGTATGGCTTATCGACGAAGAACTATAGGGAGTGAAAACGCACAGCCCATTGTAGCCCTAAGCGACCCAGCCTCTAGATAATTTAGCACAATAATGCGGATAATGGGAATCGAACCCATATCTACTGCTTGGAAGGCAGACAATTTACCTTTAATCTATATCCGCGGAAATGATTAGGCACACTGCGTCTTGGCAGCGCCTATTATATTACACTGATAATTTATCATTGGGCATATCGGGAGTTGAACCCGAGGCCACCAGGTTAAAAGCCTGTTGCTCTACCAGCTGAGCTATATACCAATATTACTAAGAATAATAAAAAAAAGTCAATTATACTTTAGTTGAACGTTTTGCTGCTTTAGCTTGATTCACACCTTTAGACACGAGATTGCTACGTTTTCTACGTCTTAATACACGTCCAGATCCCGTAATATGAGAAGTTAATACCTCCGCAGTTAATTTAGCAATATGTTTAGGTGTATTAAATTGTGCACGTTGCGCTTTAGCATTTTGACGTACATACGAATTGATATATTGTTGTAAGTATTGTTTTTTTAAATGCGCAACTTCTTGTGTTTCAATAGAAACTAAACGATCTAATTGATGACTAAGTTGAGATGCTACTAAACTTTTAGTTTCATTTTGACGTATTTTTAATAAGTTATGTATAGCATTAAATGTATGTAATCCTAAACCAGTTAAGATTTGTTGATATACAAATTGTTTTTTATTATTATCATATAATGTTGTTAATAATTCTTCCTGTAATTTATATGATAATTCTAATTCTTTCGCTATGATTTCTGCTCGTTTTTCAAATTCTTCTGTTACCATTGAAGATGTTGAACGGATAAAGAAATACATAAATGATACAAATGTTAATAATATTAACGATTCTTCATTAAATACTATAAATTCTTTTGATATTAATGCAATTATTGCAACAAATAATAATAAGTATATAAACATATAATTTCTACTATTAATTTTTATTCAAATTTTGGCTTTGCTATAGTAAAATACACTTTCGGTGGATTACGGTCATTACGAATAACTCCAAATGCTTCTTTTCCATTGCTTAACCGCACAGCACTTCGTTGAGCTTATTGCGCTTCATATAGCTTAATAATGGAGCTTCGCACCTCGCATAGCTTAGCACTTCGTTGGGCTTCGCTCTTTGTTAGGCTTAGCACGATATTGCCCAATGGATGATTCAAACCATTAAAACTATTTATTACGAGATAAAATTGATATTTGACCTTGTCTGAGAGCAACATTTCTTAAATATTTAGTATTAAATGTTAAAAAACCTTTAGATTTCGCATTTAATGCGGATGGTTTAATATTATCATTTAAACGTGTTTTCGTTGAAAGTGCTACATTCGCTATATATTTTGATGATAAATTTGCATATTCTTGTAAAACGGAAGTACTAACATTTTGTTGAGCTGTATTAGATTTCGCATTATTATCAGTTGTATTTAAACTAGCTGCTAAAGAACGTGCTTGTAAAATTTTATATATTGTAGGAATTGCATCTTTTACTGTTACAAAGTAGAATAAGTTAAATAATACAAAGAACCAAAAGAATTGACTTCCAAATGTAAGTATATCTAATTGAGGCATAATTTAAGTTCGTGGATGCAAAAGAAGGACTTGGCTTATCCTCCGCCCATCAGACATCCCCGCGTTTTATGTCTGGAAGAGGACTTGAACCTCTGACCTAAAGATTTTCAATCTTTCGCTCAAACCAGCCGAGCTCTCCAGATCTAGAAATATATATTTAGTTAATCAGCCAATCGCACGTATTTATTACTTGTTAACATTAATCATGAGTTGTGATTGATTTTCGCAGCGCTCAAAGGACAAAATCTCAAAATGTATCAGGTTATTGTTTTGCACGTTTAGTCGCTGTGACCTTCATTGGGCGTTTCATCTTACGAGTTGTTGCAAAACAACCGAATTTATAGCCGATGTATTTATTATCGTTAATCTCAACACGTTGAAATGTTTTACCATTATGTACTAAATATACTGAGTTAAACATGTCTTTTGTTATTATTTGGGATCTATCCCATATCTTTATTGGTTGTTTTGACATATTTTTAATACTTATGTTGTCCTATTATTTATATTACTGCTTTATTTCGTGGCTCCAATTTACTCTCTGGACAACCCAAATATCATAATCTATATAAAACTTCAAATGGTATTCGAACAATATTTTAGATGTTAATCCTTAGTTATTTGCATGAAAGCATATAATTATAAGCTCTTAGCTAATCACTATTGGAGTGATTTATAGCGTAATTCATGTATTGTAAACTCAACGCAGCGGGGCGATCTCTCCACTACGGCTCCGCAACGGCAGAGCGACAGCTCCGCCCTTCCTTATTTGAACTACTCCGAACTACTCCGAACTACTCCGTACGACTCCGTACGACTCCGTACTACTCCGTACTTTCAGATCAATTTAGATGATTTATCCTTTAAAACTTCTCATCAAACACTTATGGTTATGTAATACAATTGGCATTCATCAATATCTGGCTATCTGGCTATTCCATAGAGACCCCGACGATCTTATTAGCATATTATGACTTAGCAAGCCAAACAGATACCGATTGTAAACCATATTTAGTAATTACTGCTATTTGATCATAGTCAATATTTACGGAAATAGATTGTAAAGGCATTTTACCATAGGAAAGTGTTGCGGATTTTGCCATAAGCGCACCATTAAATCGTCCAGCACTACGTATTTTTAAACCCATAATATTGGAATGCCCTACTAATCGTTGACCAAGCATACTACCAGCCTTTTTAAAAGCACTTTCCGGTGATTTCGCATTTTGTATTAATTGACCAACTAATTCTGCGATTCTCTTTGATGTAATCCCTGTTGGTGTACGTTGACGCCACACTAAATTATGGATATTCGTATAGTCATTAATAAATGCAATTTCGGCACTATTCATACTTTCTAAGCCATCAATCCCTTCAATATATTTTAGTCGTCTTACATCTTTTAGTAAGTTTGTACTATAATTATTACTGTACCAATTTATACTTGGAACTGTGATACTATTATTGTTAAATATTCTTAATGTTTTCGGATTTACTTTTGTACCCATAATGAGATTTTTTGCACACTTTACACACTTTACACACTTGTCAGATTTAGCACTTGTGATTTAATTTTACATTGACTTAGTCTACAGACTACTGTAGCAATAGAATGAACACATTGACATGAATAAGCACGCACTACGAAATACTACGAACTAATTGTCTCAAGTCTATTTAAGCGTTTTGCGGTATGCCCATTAGAATGTGTACGTTGACCTCGTACTGGTAAATGCGCAATATGACGAAATCCACGATAACTTTTTAGACTTACTAATTTTTTTATGTTTGCAACAATACTATTTTTTAACTCAAATGGAGTATCTGAACCATTACACACTTTATTTCCAGCCATTTGGTTTAATATCGATGCTTTAACTTGACTTACTCTACTATATGGACTAATTCCATATTTATTACATAAAATTAATGCTGTTTTTTGTCCTATTCCATATATTGATGCTAATGCTATATATATTGGTTTTTCATCAGGCAATGTCTTACCAAATAATGTTTTCATAGTTTACTATTTTATGTTCATCTAACTAGATCTGGACGATAAGTACTAAATCCGCTTAGAAACTCTGGATATTAGTTTGATTTTGTCTCTCATGTTGGATCATATTGTATCTCAAGCTATATAATTTATTTTGACTCCGCCATAATATTAGTAAGTCTTCAATGGCAAAATTTGCTCTGCCGTGGCTCTGTGTTCCTAATACCTATCATAGATTTGGGCTTCGCCTTACAAGTTACAAGTATTTAGCAATAATAAATAAGCTTCGCAAACTTTAGCTAATGTATTCTTTAGATATAATTGCAACACCCTTCAGGCCCCTTCAGGCTTTAGAGCGAATGAAGTGAATAAAAATCATGAAATACAGATAGCAATATATTTGTTCAATAGGGCGAAGCCGTTGCGAAGCCATTGCGAAGCCATTGCGAAGCCGTTGAAATGTGAATAAGCGTCTATTTGGCCTTTTTAGACTTACGAACAGTTTTATAGCCTTTAGAAGGTTTACCCCAAGGAGTTATACCAATTTTATCATTACTACCTCCGTGTGGATGATCAACAGGATTCATAGCAATACCACGAACATGAGGACGAATACCACGTAAACGATTAGTACCTGCTTTACCTATTATTTCATTTTTATGATCTGCATTTGAAACTGTACCTAATAATGCTTTGAAATGTAAAGGGAAACTTTTGAATTCCCCCGAGGGCATACGTATTAAAGCTTCAGATTCATTCTTTTTTAATAATCTACCTGAAGTACCTGCGGCTTTAATATATCGATCATTCAAATTATATATAAGCTTACCCACAGGTATTAATCCTAATTCTTGCGGTAATTCTACACTATGAAGCGATTTATTATCAATAATCATTTCATTTGAAGCTAAAGAATAAAAGGATGAATTATCTGATCTATTTATTAAAGCTAAAAAGGCAGTTCGATTAGGATCATATTCAAAATGTTGAATAGATAAAGGTGATTTTGAAATAATATTTGATGAAGATTGATTATTAGTATTTGGCTCCATCCAAGTATTTAATGGCGCTATTACTCTACATAATCGTTTAACACCACCACCTCTGTGTAATACTGTTATTTTTCCATGATTATTACGACCACCGCTATTATTACATAAACCGTTTAATAGCGATTTTACTGGTCCTTTTTTCCATAATATATTTCTATTTATACGTTTTTTTACTATTATCATATTGCATCGTTCGCTTATCAAGTCCATCGAAATTTATTTAGTACGCTTCCGTGATTGTAGCTTAACTGAGGATTAGACTTAGAAATTGATTCATTTATGCATTATTATCTGTTTAATCATCAAAAATAGAGTATGATTTAATCTTTAATAAATGAACTATCAATGATTGGTTAACTGGTTAGCCGTTGGATGTTGGATAAGCTTGCTAACTATTATGTAACTACGAGAAAACTATGATGCTTGAGCAATTTTATGCGCTCTAGAGGACTTGAACCTCCACGAATCAGCTTAGAAGGCTGACGCTCTATCCAGTTAAGCTAAGAACGCGGATTTACTAACTTATCAATCAATAAACTTTATCGACAAATCCTACAGAACCTACAAAATATATCATATTCTTTGGCCAAAAAGATTATTCAAATGGCGATTATTTCTATGATTTTAAGACTAGTCCCACTGGATAAAACATCCGTAAAGTATATTTAGCGTCGATTTCTGTAGATTTCTGTAGATTTCTGTAGATATATAACATGAAGAAATAATGAAGTAATAATTGAGTTGAGTTTGATGAGCATTGAACAATTATTTATTATTTTTGAGTCCTAATAGCCAATTTTCCAATAGTCCGAGTCCAGGAATAATAGCAAGAAGATAAAAGAAATAGAAGAAAGTTAAGAATTGTCCAATTTCAAGATAAGGTGTTTCTGGAGAATTACCACCAATCCATCCTAATAAGATCCAATCAACAAGAAATAACCAAAAGAATTTTCTATGAATAGGTCTAAATGTAGAGCTTCTAATATATGAAGTATGAAGATAAGGTATTACAAATAATACTAATGCAGCTCCAAACATAAAGATAACACCACCTAATTTATGTGGAATACTTCTTAATATTGCATAAAGAGGTAAGAAATACCATTCTGGTACAATATGTGTTGGAGTTACCATAGGATTTGCTTCAATATAGTTATCTGTATGACCTAAATAATTAGGTGCAAAGAATACAAATAATGAAAGAACTAAACCAAATATAACCCAACCAAAGAAATCTTTAGTCCAAAAATATGGATGGAATGATATTTTCGAAATAGTGGAAGGCATACCTAATGGATTATTTGATCCTTTTACATGTAAGAATGCTAAGTGTAAACATACACATGCTGCTATCGCAAAAGGTAATAAATAATGAAGACTAAAGAATCTGTTTAATGTTGCATTATCTACTGAGAATCCTCCCCATAACCATTCTACGATACTTGGTCCAATTATTGGTATTGCTCCGAATAAGTTTGTTATCACTGTTGCTGCCCAGAAGCTCATTTGTCCCCAGGGTAATACATACCCCATGAATGCTGTTGCCATCATTAATACAAATATTAATACTCCTAATATCCATACCATTTCTCTTGGTTTCGCATAGGATCCATAATAAAGTCCTCTTGCCATGTGTACATATACCGCAAAGAAGAATAAACTTGCTCCATTTGCATGTAAGTATCTTAATAACCATCCATCATTTACATCTCTCATTATATGTTCTACACTGAAAAATGCTAAATCTATATGTGGTGTATAATGCATTGCTAAGAATATTCCTGTTACTATTTGTAATCCTAAAAATACTCCCGCTAATGATCCAAATCCCCACCAATAACTTATATTCATTGGTGTTGGATATTCTATTAAATGGTTTGTTGCTATATTTATTACTGGTTTTTCTAGAAATCTAGATGTTGCCATATTCTTATTTATGTTTCGGGCGGAGGTGATTCTTATTGCCATTCATTTCTGTAATATCAATTCTTTTGTTCATCTCCATAATTATTATATCGCTTCGCTCGCTTCGCTTGCTTAGCACTTCGTTGGACTTAGCACTTCGTTGGACTTCGCACTTTGTTAGGTTTAGATCTAACAATAGATTTTACTAATTTAGTTCTGCCGCAGTTCATTTATTATAATGTGCTCAAACTACGATACGTGGGCCGTTTAGATAGGTTTTTATTAGTCTTGGTCCTTATCGCTTCGCTCGCTTCGCTCGCTTCATTCTATGAGCCTCCTTTTTTTTACGGCTTTTCGTACTGGACTAC
>SXGS01454091.1_pt1 | contig 14120 bp, 14 predicted proteins | sample 3174681 | NCBI WGS metagenome assembly SXGS01 (sample SAMN11356861, study PRJNA531348) | freshwater metagenome | isolation source: freshwater sample F1-80 | place: China: Fuxian Lake, Yuxi | collected 2017-12-25
CATCGCCTCCGTCTTTCCCGCGGCCTTCCATTCCTCCGCTTTGTCACTCACAAACCGCTGAAAGTCAGAAAACCGCTCCACCTGTGGATCCACCGCATTCTTAAAATGACCCCATCGAAACTCGAAATGACTGCGATTGTCGAGCAGTACGATGTCGTCACGCTGAAGCAGGCTCCGCCATTCCTTTGAAGAAAGGGCGCGATGCCGCGCCGGCTGCGTACCGGTCACGCCCCGCGCACCAAAGGCGACCAATTCCGCGCGCACCCGGACCCGCATGCGCGCAAACGGGACCGTTTTGCATTCGCTTCGCTTGAACGTCATACCGGAAAAGGCACCCGCAAACGCGGGGTCTTCCCACAGGGCGTCCTCAAATGCTCGGACGGCCGCGACTTCACCTGCAACCGTACCATTAATCCCTTCGGACGCCACTAAGATGACGCCCGAGAGCCCCTTCGTCAGCGAACGAAGCCGTTCAGCAACCGTTTCCGGGCTTTGCAGTGGGGTAAACCGGTAAAACGCTGTGTGAATCCACTCGGACATGGTAACCCGGCCATTCCCGCCCTTCGTATGACGTTTGCGAGCAGTTGACCACGCAAAGTCACACCCCCCGGAAGGTCGCTTTCTTACCCACTTCGCGGTATCGTCGCGATGTTGGAGAGCCCATGGTCCCACCCTTTCGTTTCCCGGTGCGCACATGAAAGAACAACACCGTTCAAAACTTATCCTTGGCGCGCTCGGCGTGGTGTACGGAGACATCGGCACAAGCCCACTATACGCGTTGAAAGAATGTTTTCACGCAATTGAGCCCAGCCCCGAAAACGTCTTGGGGGTGCTGTCGCTGGTCGTATGGACGTTGATCACCATCGTCTCTGTCAAATACTTGGCTTTCGTCCTTCGCGCTGACAATGACGGAGAAGGCGGAATTCTAGCGCTGATGGCCTTGATCCGGCCGAACAAAGATCCCGCTCCACGAAGTCGCGCCTGGGTGCTGGTCCTGCTCGGCCTGTTTGGGGCCGCTTTGCTGTACGGTGATGGCGTTCTAACGCCCGCTATATCGGTGTTGTCGGCCGTTGAAGGCCTGTCGTTGATCACCGACGCCTTCACCCACACCCGGGTCGTGGTGCTCACCGTCGGCATTCTCATCGCCCTGTTCTCCGTACAACGCTTTGGAACGGAAAAAATGGGCCGGTGGTTTGGCCCGATCACCCTGGTGTGGTTCGTGGTGTTGGCACTGCTCGGGATCAAAGGGATCTTGATGCATCCCACCGTCTTGTTTGCCTTGTCTCCGCACTACGCGGCAGCATTCATCGCGGCAGCACCCGGTACCGCGTTTTTGGTGCTCGGATCCGTGTTCTTGGTGACAACCGGAGGCGAGGCACTCTACGCCGACATGGGCCATTTTGGGCGTCAACCCATACGCATCGCTTGGTTCGCCGTGGTGCTGCCCGCCCTACTGCTCAATTATTTTGGTCAAGGTGCTTTACTACTTGTCGATAAGGAAGCGGCACACAATCCGCTTTTTTCGCTGGTTCCTTCGTGGGGACTTTACCCCATGGTGTTCTTGGCAACAGCGGCAACGGTCATCGCCTCGCAAGCCCTGATTTCAGGCGTGTTCTCCATCACCCGGCAAGCGATCTTGATGGGCTACTGCCCCCGGATCCGGATCAACCACACCTCGCCAAACGAAATCGGGCAGATCTACATCGGTTTTGTCAACCAAGCGTTGTTGGTCGCGACCGTCGCCACCGTCTTGTACTTCGGAAGCAGCACCGCCCTCGCCTCCGCTTACGGCATCGCCGTGGCGACCACCATGGTGATCACCACCATCCTCGCCTTCGTCGTGAGCCGGGAACGCTGGAAATGGCCGTTGCCACTGGCGATCTTGGTATGGGGCAGCTTCATGTCGGTTGAGCTGTTCTTCTGGGCCGCCAACATGATGAAAGTGGCCGCAGGAGGTTGGTTTCCGCTCACCATCGGCGCCATCTTGTTCACCGGCATGACAACCTGGTATTCGGGTAGGAAGATCCTCGCTTCTCGTATGCGCGACCGCTCGATCCCTATGGATACCTTCTTCCGACACTTGGACACCGACAAACCCTACCGCGCCCCGCGAACCGCCGTATTCATGACCAGCGATGACGAACGTATTCCACCCACCCTGGTCCGAAACCGCGTTCACAACGGAATTGTGCACGAGCGAGTCATTCTGCTCACCGTCGAAACCCAAAACCGCCCGTATGTGCCGAAGGAAGAGCGCCTGGAGATCCACGCACTCCCGTCAAACTTCTGGCGTATAAAACTTCGGTTTGGTTTCATGGACGATACCGACGTGCCCGCGGAGCTCGCGCAAAGCGGCCTCCCCTTGGAAGCGGAAGATACCACGTGGTTTCTCGGTCGTGAAACGGTCCTTTCCACCGACGGCGACGGCATGGCCCAATGGCGCGAGCAGTTGTTCGGGATGATGCTAAATAATGCCCAGAGCGCCGTTGCTTTCTATCGAATCCCCACCGGCCAGGTCGTGGAAATCGGAACCCGACTCGAGATCTGACCGTGGAAATCCTCCCGTAGATCTCCGATCTTTCTGGAACGTAAAATCGCGGTCCAGGCTTTCACGCACCCGATGCAGTTTTTCCGATGGTGCCTACCTGCTCCGCGGAGGGATTTCCGATGCGGTCTTTGTTCGCCCTTGCCCTGCTTCAAGCGTGCACTCCCGACACCGAAGAACAACCCGCGCCGGAGGAAGTCGTCGCCCCCGACGAGGTGGGGCCGTACGGCGTTGTCACCATCGAAAGCGAAGTCGTCGGAACCGAAGAAGATCTGCCCATTCAAATTTGGTATCCCTCCGATGACGCCGACGGCGTCGCCTACTCCTACGGGGGGCTGCTCGCAGCCACCGCGGTCACAACCGGCACCCCCGCCTGCGAATCACCGCGCCCGGTCATCGTCTTCTCCCACGGAAACGGGGGAATTCGCTACCAGTCCGCGACGACCATGGAGTACTTCGCCAGCCACGGATGGATCGTTGCTGCCCCAGATCACGTTCGAAATACGTTTTTCGACGCCGACGACGACTACTATGCGGCAATGTTCTTGCGCCGCCCGCTCGACATCGCCGCCACCTTTGACGGCTTGCTCGAGGAAGATTCGTTGGCGGGCTGCATCGACCCCGAGGCCGGCTACGTCGTCATGGGCCATTCTTTCGGTGGATATACGGCTTACGCCACCGGCGGCGCACCGATGGACGTCAGCCTGGCGCTTAGCTACTGCGAGGGCGACGATAGTGAAGGTTGCCAGAAGGTCGTGGACTGGGCAGACGCCCATCCCGATGAGGATGCGGCCGATCTCTCTGATCCTCGGGTGTGGGGTGTGGTCGTCTGGGCACCCGCGTTCCACGAGATCTTTGGCGATCGAATGTCTGAAATCAGTGTCCCCACGCTGGTTGTCGGGGGTGAGGAAGACGATATGACCACCTGGGCCGGGTCGGTCGAAGCCTCCTACCAAGAGCTCACCACCGAAACCCGCGCATTGGCCGGGATTTCCGGCGCCGGCCACTACAGCTTCACCGATGTCTGCCCGTTCCTCGGCGAAACGTCGGACGGATGCGAACCTTCGGCGGCTCCCATAGAGGAAGTTCACGCGACCGTGAACACGCTCGTCACCGCATGGCTCCGCACCGAAAACGGTGAAAATGGGCTGGAAGAATGGTTACCTCCCGAGGAAGGGATCTCGCACTGGGAACGCGGGGAATAATCGCGTCGGCTAGACCGCCCCCTCTCCGAACTGGTGCGCCGCGATCGCCATCCCCATCATCCTTCCGCGAAACCCAACCTTTCCTCGGTCTTCTCCGGCAGCGCCAGCGACCACCATCAGCGGAAGCAGATGCTCCTCCCGCGGGTGAACCAGCCGCGCATGAGGAGCGGCCTCCCATCCGATCAACCTCCGATCGCGTTCGCCCGCCTCGGCCTCCACGGCCTGCGCCAACCACTCGTCGAAGGCTTCCGACACGGGGATCATCCTTGGGTCACGAAAAGCACGCAAATTGTGGAAACTTAGGCCGCTGCCAACGATGAACACCCCCTCGTCCCGTAGCGGTGCCAAGGCTCTACCAATCGCTAGATGTTCCGAAGGGTTTAAGCCTTTTTTCAGCGAAAGCTGAATCGTCGGAAGTTCCGCATTCGGGTAGGTCAGCTTAAACGGAATAAACGTACCGTGATCAAAACCCCGTTCTGGATCATCCCCCGACGAAATATCCGCTTCTCCCAACAGCGCCCGCACGCGCGCCGCCAACGCCGGAGACCCCGGTGCCGGCCATTGAATTTGATAGGACTCCGGTGGAAAGCCATAGTAATCGTACAGAATCGAAGGATTGGCGCTGGTCTGCACCGTGGGGACCGCCGCCTCCCAATGCGCCGAGATCACCAGCAACGCCTTGGCAGAAGCAGCAATTGAACGCAGATTTCTCAGGTAGGCGGCCAGCGGATCCATCTCCCGGCGGTCCAGCCCCATTTCCACAAACGGCCAAGGACCACCCCCATGGGGAACATAGACCACCGGCAAACGACGCATGTCTTCTCCTGAGGCCGCAGCCCTCAAGCATTGCTTTAACCACGGCCTTCTACGCGCCAAGGAAACGCACTGTTTCCAAAATTTCGTCAATCGGTTTACTATCTCAATCCCGTTGACCGCAACCCCAGGAAGGTTAGGGCAAAGGCGGGAGAACGCATGACCATCACCTGGGCCGACCTGATGGCACCCGACCTCAACGCAGCGAAAGCCTTTTATGGAGGGCTTTTTCGTTGGGAGTTCACCAGCACCGGGCGCTACGAAATCGCCACCCTCCACGGCCAGCGGATGGCGGGCATCGGGCAAATTCCCGCGGGTTCCAAGGTCGAACCTGGGTGGATCCCCTATTTCGGCTCCGAAGATGCCGAAGCTTCCGCCAAGGCGATTGTCGATGCCGGGGGCACGCTGGACCGCGCGCCTACCGACGTTGGAACCGGGGTATCTGTTCTCGCCCGGGATCCCGCAAGGGCGCGATTTGGCGTCTGGCAACCGCGTGAGGGCGTCCCAGAACGGGCCTCCCTCGCCTGGTGTGAGGTGAATACGCCGGATGCGGAGGCCGCAAGGGCCTTCTACACCGGCATCTTCGGACTTGAGGCCCAAGCGATGGAGGGCTTAGCAACGGCCTATTTCATCCTGCACCGCGGCGACGACGAGATCGGCGGCATCCTCCAAATGACAAAGGCATGGGAAGGCATTTCCCCAGCCTGGACCCTCTATTTTGAGGTGGACGACGTCAACGAAGCAGCATTCACCGTCGCAGAACTCGGGGGCAAGGTGGAATATGGTCCGTTCGACTCACCTTACGGGCGAATTGCCGTGATTCGCGACTCCCAAGGATTGTTTCTGTCGTTGCTACAAAGGCCCGCATGAACCCATCGATTCAAACCCTACAAGGCGCCTGTTTCCGGTTTTCGCTTCCTACCGGTTGGAGGGTCACCGAAGATGGACAGTTCGCCGTCATTCGCGTCGCACCGGATCAAAATGCCGTGTTGGGTATGGTCGGAAATGCGGGTCTCCCCGAGCATACTCCACCACTCCAGTTTGCAATGGAGAAGTTTTCTCAAGCGGGAATGCAGCACATACAACCGGGTCCCCACCGAAACGCCCCTCCCCTCCCCGGGTTTGGATTTGCGTGGGAGTTCGAGTTTCACTATCAAGTAGGCGGCGCCCCTTGTTTCGGCACATGCCGCGTAAGTATGGCTCCAAACTATGGCTTTACCACCATCGCGATCACATGGGCAGCGTCGGTCGCACCCCAGTGGGGATACTACCAGGGCTGGCTGCCCCAAGTCGCCCATCAGATCGAGATCCTCAACGGCCAGGCCTTTGGCGCACGCGGGATCGCCCACCAAAATCTGCAAAACTCGATCGCTGTAGGGCAACAAGCGCAAGCCAACCGCGACTGGGCTGAGCGCCAATGGGCGGAAGTCACCCGACAACGGGGAGAATCCAATGATCGTCAGCATGCACAGTTCCGTGAGAACCTGGGTAACGTGCAAACCTGGACGAACCCCTACGGGTATCCGAATCTTCAGCTTCCAAACACCTATCGACATTACTGGATCAACCCGCAGGGCCAGATCATCGGCAGCAACGATCCCAACCACAACCCCAACCATCACCCTTCGTCGGGCGGAAACTGGTCGCCGATGGGACCCCTCCAACAACCATGAATTTTTCAGCATACGTTCTCTGGATCGCCGTTCAACGCCTGGTGCCCGCCGCCGCCGCCGAACCTGGAGCGCTGGTCGAACCCGAGCCTCCGGTCCTGGAGCTCCACCATCCTCCGTTCGAACCCGAGGTTTGGAGCGGCGTCATCAGGGAACGCATCATTCCACTCCGCGCCTGTTATGAAACCTGGGCAAAGGAAAACTCCGCTTTCAAAGGAAGCCCCACCCTTCGGTTCGACATTGGCGGGCGCGACGAAAGCAGCGAGTACGCAGAGATCTTGAGCGTCAAGATCGGCGAAGGCGAGGAACACACCGTGCCCCTCGCCAACTGCATTGAAAGCGCCTTAACCGGCGTCCGGTTCCGCCTGGGCACGGTCGCCACCGTCCAGTACCCCTTCTTCGAAATCATCCACCCGTAGAGCGTTTCTACTTCGGATCCAACGCGCCATTACGCAGGTCGCTTTACTTTCTGCGCGATCACCGGCACGATCGCGCAAGTCGGGGGATCGATGAGAAACGCATTTAGCTTGGCCACGGGCGTGATCGCCACCTGCCTCTACCTTTCGATTGTCGGCGTTCTTGCCGATGCTCCCGCGGCGAATGCCCTCCCCCACCGCGTATTGTTTTGGGCGAGCCAAAACCGCGCCACCCTCCTGGCCAGCGCGCCGGTGTGGACGCTGTCCGTCGCGTTTTTGTTCGCCTTCTACCTATCGGTTGGCGCCGATCTCGTGGACCGTTGCAGCACACGAACCGAACGCACTCTGGTACATCTGGGCGTTGTCGGCGGATTCCTCACGTTCATCATCTCGCTTATCGGGTTCCTGTTTCTTACCGCCCTGGCTTGGCTCGCACCGGCGGTCAGCCCCGACATTGCGGTGACCCTCAATGTGCTTTCTTTGCTTGCAATCAACCTGAGCGGCATTCCCACGGCGCTTACCTTGCTGCCTTGGACCTGGGTGATGCATAGGAATAAACTCGCCTCTGAGTTAGTGGTGTTCCTCGGCATCGTGGTGTCGGCGTTGCACCTGGTTTCCGCTTGGGCGTTTCAGACCCACGGTCTGATGTCGCCGTCCGGGATCGGGGTTTATTTGGGTCCACCGTTGTTTTACGTATGGGTGGTGGCGGTCGGGTGGCTGCGGCTTCGGAAAGCGTGATCGCCGTGGTGGCGTAAAGTAAAGCACTTTACTTTATGTCGTCCGCCCACAGCGTCTCGGTCTGTTCTCGCATCACGCTCGTTCGAGCGGCATTCCAAGCGACACTGAGACCGTTCCTTTGGCTACAGCCCCGACAACCCCTCGCCGAGTGCGCCAAGCACCCCGCCGACAACCTCACCGGCCGCTCCAGCAACGTCCGCTGCCACACCCGCGACCGAAGCCACCGCTTCACCCGAGCTTCCCACCGCCTCCACCAAATGTCCAAGGCCCTCACCCGCCATTCCTAGCAGCGAAACAGCGTCATCGGACGTGAGGTCGTCCACCACCGCCGGCAGCGCCTCCAGGCCCACATCGACGACCGGCAAACGCTCTTCTTCGGTCCGCTTCTTTTGGGTCAACGCCTACCTCCCGGACCTCAGCTTACCGGGAGGTACGGCGGGCGTCGACGGAAATCGCAGACCGCGCGACACTGGTCGCACGTCCAGCAGAAATCACCTTACTACGACGATGATCCCGCGCGGGTGCCAATCCCCAGTTGCTGAGGCCCACCAGATGGAAGAACGCCTCGAGAACGAGGCACAACGCCAACCCGCCCAGAATGCTCACCAACAGCCGAAAAGACTGCACCGGAGGGTAGGAAAGTTCAAAACTCCCCACCGGACGCGTGGCGAACTTTTGCACGATCGACCGATCCGCCAGCGCCGCCGACCGCGTCCACCGTTTCGGAAACGCCATCCACGAACCTTCCTCTCCGATGGCGATGACCCGGTAGGTCCCAGACCCGCCTAGCCCCACTCCCACCACCTGCGGATCGACCATTTTTCGACCCTGCATCCCTTCCACCGGCCCGGACCATCCCTGTGCCGTCAGCTCGCAGCGCCACGATCGCCCATCACCGCTACAATGCACGGTCCTCTCGCCGGACACCAGCAAATAGCAAAGCATGCAAAAGAATAACAAAAACCCAGCCAACCCTACCGGCACCGACAAAAACAATCGCTTAAGCATAAAGTTGATCCCCATAAATTGAGTTGAGCCCGTCGAGCTGCAGCTGCTTTTCACCGATCATGTCCGCCACTTTCACACCTGCAAAATGCATCTGATTCGCAAACGTCAGGACTGCCCGAATCTGTTTCAGGATTTCATTCCATTTCGCATCGAATTCAGCAAACTCCGCTTTGGTCGCTTCGATCGCCTCGGATACCTTCCGGAGGGAATCCACCGCCACCACCGATTGCGCAGCATCCAGCGCCAAGCTGACGGCCGTGCTAAGACGCCCGAGATGCGCAGGTCCCGCCTTCATTCCCGAGGCAGCCGCATCAGCCGTCGCGATTTCCGTCGCGACCCCAAAGCTGGCGTTTTGCTCGGATAGCGTCTGGTGGACCGCGCCGATATCAGGCCCCCAATCCTCACTCACCGCATTCCAGACCAAAGCAGCTCCGACCACCGCGGCCACGGCAATCACGGGCCCACTCACCGGCCCGGTCAAGGCGATCAACGCCGGCACGGACACTGCAATCGCTTCGGGGAGCACCAGGTCCACCACCGCCGTGCCTCCGACCTTCGCAATCGACCAACATGCATCGTTCCAAGCGGAGTCCACCGCCGCTGCCGCTGCTTCCACGCGCTTTCCCGATTCCAACAACTGTTGTTCGGCGTTCAACGTCATCAGATCTGCGACCAACTTCGCGAGCATTTCTGCATTCTTTACATACTCAAGGCCTTGCAGACCTATGCAAATCGCATTCGTTGCGCGCAGGATCTCGAGAGAAACCTCGATCCGATCCCAACGATCGGCCACCGCATCCAAGGCGTTTTCGTCGCAATCGATCGAGCCATCCCCCTCATAGAACGCCGACTCCTGCACGTCGGCGATCGCCTGCGCAAGCCCATCTTCCAGGCCATGGGCCCCATCGATGTGGGCGTCCAACTCATCGATCAAGAAGGGTACCGGGCAATCGTTCAGCAATTGCATCGATAAACCTGTGACTTCAGCCACATCTCCGACCAACCCGCCGTAGTCGTCGACAAAGCCCTCGCCGAAAATCTCATCCAACCGCGGAACTTCCTCGCTGCAGTCCGGAAGCGCACATTGCTCGACCGCGTCAAACCCCAGTCCCGAATTGGCCCATCCACCGCCCAACGGCGATCGACCCATCGAGTGGCCAAATTGAAACGGAGAATCCTCCACTTCCTGGCCGATCGCTCCGCCCATGGTGTCCGTTCGCTTCGCCAATGCTGCGCCCATTCGTCCTCCCGCGGACGACCATCGCAAACGGAGTGCCATGCCGCGGAGACGTTCAAAGCTTCGTTTTCGTCAGAAATCGGTGTCGGAGGTGACGGACGTCCGTCGGACATTCGTCACCGATGGAATCGATCGTCGCCGTCAGGGGTTACAGGCGCCCAACCGTTTGGAGTCCGTATGACCTTTGCACCACGAGCCTTGTTCGCCGCCCTGGCCCTTTCCGTGGCGGCACCCGCCTTCGCACAATCCTGGGAGGAGCTACAATACTCCGAGGACGCCGGGGGCTCTTGGGCGTGGCACATCGGCACCGACAGCGCTTGGGAACCCACCCTCGCCGGGACCGCCAACCAGCTTGAGCTCGACATTTTCCTACTTCCCGGCCAGCACTACGTCGTGGAGTGGACGGAAAAGACGAATTTCAAACCCGAGGCCTCCGGTGGGGTCAGCCACGACACGCCGATTCATCGATTTGTATCCGGCAATTGGTCGGTAGGCGGGTCCGGGGAGGTCATTCTGTCGGGATTCGGCGTACTGCAACCCCAAGAAGTGAACGGGCGACCAGGCGCGCAAACCCGAATCGACGTTTCCCCGGGGAGCCCCGGCGCACAGGGGTTGACAGTACCTGTTCAAAAGGTACACTCGACGTACACTCTCTACGGTCTCAAATCCACTATGGCCTACAACGGCGTCACCTACCCGTTCTAGCCAGGCCCGCGGAGAAATTGCCCCCTCCTCCTCGAAAGGATACGCTGGGGGCATGCCAAACACCGACCTGCCGATTCTCGAATTCGTCCTTACAAACTACAAAAACTTCAATTCACGCGCCACGCGCGATGCGTTGCTTTCTTATTGGAAGCACATCGATGCCGGCGGGAAGATGTTTTGGTCCGTCGCAGGCGCGATGTCGTCCGCACAGCTGGGGATCACCCTCGCACCGGCCATTCGCGCGGGGCTGATTCACGGCATGTCGGTCACCGGCGCAAACCTCGAAGAATCCCTGTTTCGGTTGGTCGCCCATCACGAATACAAGGACTTCCCCGACTACCGATACTTCACCAAGCAACAAGACACTCAGATCCTCAACGATCGGATGCGCCGGGTGACCGACACCAGCATTCCCGAGGATGAAGCGTTTCGCGCGGTGGAAAAGTTCATCGTCCCGATGTGGACCGAAGCCTCCACCAGCGGAAACCGTCGGTTCTGGCACGAATACTTCTATCAGCTCATTCAACAGCTCCCCGCCGAAGCCCACCAAGGCAGCGCGGAAGAGTGTTGGCTGTTGGCCGCCGCCAAAGCCAATCTTCCGATTGTCGTCCCCGGATACGAGGACTCCACCTTCGGAAACATCTTCGCCTCGCACGTCAAATTCGGGGATTTCAGCGCCAGCATTGCCAAGTCCGGCATTGAGTACATGGGCGCCTTTTATGATCAGTACAAGGAGCTTTCGGCCGGCGCCGGCGTCGGCTTTTTCCAGATTGGTGGCGGAATCGCCGGCGACTTCCCGATCTGTGTGGTCCCGTCGATCAAATACGACCTCGGCGAAGAAGCCAAGCCGTGGGCCTATTTCTGCCAGGTGTCCGATTCCACGACCTCCTATGGTTCGTATTCCGGTGCCACCCCCAATGAGAAGATCACCTGGGACAAACTGACCGAAGATACGCCAATGTTCGTGATTGAGTCCGATGCCACCATTGTTGTTCCGCTCTTGTTGCGCGCCTTGTTGGAGTGCAAAGCAAATCCTGCAGCTGCAAACGCCTTGATCGCTCGGTGGTCGGACCACAACTCGTAAACCACTTTACGAGTTGAGGGACGCGCTAGGCGGGCTACAGAAATGCTCAACCTCTGCAAAAACTGCTTCTCCCCTACAGATTGAGCATCGCATGTCGCGCGAACGACGGTAGAGTGAACCCATGGGAGGGTTCACCATGCGTTCCAAGCACACCTTGTTGAGGTTCGGCGTCGCTTTTGCGGTCCTGGCGGGATGCGATTCCGCCCCCGAAGCCGCGCCCGCCGAGTGGTATGGCGTGGTGGAGCCGATCGTTCGCGAAAACTGCTCCGGCTGCCACAGCGACGGAGGAATCGCCCCCTTCCCCCTGACCACTTACGAAGAAGTGTCGATGGTAGCCCAATGGGTGGCATCCGCGGTCGAAGATCGCACGATGCCGCCATGGCTCGCCGGTCAAAATTGCAATGAATACAAGGACGATATCTCACTTAGCGACGCCGAAATCGCGGCGATCTCTTCGTGGGCGGATGCGGGCGCGCCCCTTGGCGATCCGTCAAAAGCGCTTCCTCCCCCGGAAAGCGAGCCCATGGGTGAACTTTCACGAGTCGATATGACGCTGGGAATGCATGCCGCGTACACGCCAACGGTCTCCCCGGACGAATACCGTTGTTTCGTACTCGACGGTCCCGAGTCCAACCTCTACGTGACCGGATTGCGGGCGATCCCAGGGAATGCGGCGATCGTGCATCATGTGGTGGTGTTCGCCATTCCACCGGGACAAGTCGACGCCGTCGAAGCGCTGGATCAAGAGGATGAAGCGGAAGGATACACGTGCTTCGGATCGCCGCTTGGCGGAAACGGCATGGTACCGATGCTGGGCGCCTGGGCTCCCGGCGCCAGCAGCGCTGAATTCCCCGACAAAACCGGACTTCTTGTCGAGGCAGGGTCGAAGATCGTGATTCAATTGCATTACAACATTCAAAACGGCACCGGTGCCGATCAAACCACTCTGCAATTGAAAACCGAAACCGAGGTGCCCTACCCTGCGGTTTTTCGACCTTTTACCAGCTACAATTGGGTGCTCGATCCTGAAACGATGTCGCTTCCCGCACAGGAAACCACCACCCACACCTTTACACAGAACATTTCTGAACCGGGGTTTATTCACGGCACCACTCTGCATATGCATACTCTTGGAGAATCGGGCAGCCTGACCCTCCAACGCGACGGAACCGACAACGAGTGCCTGCTCGATATCCCACGTTGGGACTTCCATTGGCAACGGGGATACCAATTCACGGACCCGGTGGAGGTGGTCCCCGGCGACCAGCTGGAGATCCGTTGCACCTGGGACAATACCACCGACTCGGAGATCACTTGGGGCGAAGGCACTTCCGACGAAATGTGTCTGGGCTTCATTTACGCCACCGCGGACTACGAGTAACGTAATGGCAAATGCTGACTCCTTTCTGGACGATCGTTGCGTTGGCTATGGCCGCAGAACCCGCTTGGCAACGGCTCGGCATCGCCGGCGTATCCGCTGAATTTCCGGGACAGGTGCAAACCGTGCCTTGGGACGATGGCGGCACGGTATTTGCGGAGTCCTCGCTCGGTTCAGGAGCTTGGTCCAGCTATTCCATCCGGGCCGGCTCCGGAGAGAGCGCCGACGGATTCACGCTCGATCATCCGGAGTGGGCCGTTCGACGAGCCGGCACGGTGACACTCTGCGGACAAAGCGTCGTTCTCTGGGAGGCTTCCGCCGCCGGCGCGGACATCGTGTGCATCGAGTACGCCGACGGTCGCTCGAGTTCGTCGGGCTATTCCCAGCCTGGTACTGCTTTTTTTGCGGCCTTCGAGCATCAAGGGCGCCCGGTGCGGGTCACCTGGACGGCGCGAACCCCCGAGCCGGCGACGGAACAAACCTCCCGTGAGCGATTTTTCGGCTCCGTTCGCTGCGAATTGTAGTCCAGCTTCCTCGATCGGTTGCACCGAGGTAGGCTGGCCAGGGAAGCCAATGCCACGAATTGATGTCATTCTGGCTGGTGTGATTGCAAGCGGATGTACCGCTCCTGCCCCCGCTCCCCAATGGTATGGCGAAATCCAGCCGATCGTGCTCGAGAATTGCGCGGGATGCCACGTAGACGGCGGCATCGCTCCCTTTCCTCTGACCTCCTACGCAGAAGTGTCGATCATCGCGCAAGAGGTCGCGTCCTCCGTCGAGGATCGCACGATGCCGCCCTGGCCAGCGGCGGCCGATTGCCAGGCCTACGACAATGATTTGTCCCTAACCGATGCGGAGATCGCCGCGATCACCGCCTGGGCGGACGCCGGAGCCCCCGAGGGCGATCCAGCGCTCGCCGTCTCCAACGACGAAGAATCACCTTCTGAAGAGCTTTCCCGCGTTGACCACACCCTGGGAATGACCAACCCTTATTTGCCGACCGCACAGCCCGACGAGTTTCGTTGCTTCGTGCTTGATGATGTCGTTGAAAACACCTATGTGACTGGATTGCACGTCATCCCCGGCAATGAAGCGATGGTCCACCATGTGGAAGCATTCTTGGTGCCGCCCTCGCAAGTTGCCACCGTGGAAGCGCTCGATCAGCAAGATGACGGAGAGGGTTACGCCTGCATGGGTACCCCGGTCGGCGACGCCCTGATTCCCCTGCTGGGGGCGTGGGCGCCAGGGGGGAATACCGCAGATTTCCCCGACAATACGGGAATTTGGGTACAGACTGGCTCGCGGATTGTGCTGTACATGC
>SXGS01281654.1_pt1 | contig 14116 bp, 9 predicted proteins | sample 3174681 | NCBI WGS metagenome assembly SXGS01 (sample SAMN11356861, study PRJNA531348) | freshwater metagenome | isolation source: freshwater sample F1-80 | place: China: Fuxian Lake, Yuxi | collected 2017-12-25
CGACCCGAGCTACAAGGGTCAGATCGTGACGATGACCTACCCGCTCATCGGGAATTACGGCATCAACGATCAGGACATCGAGTCCTGGCGTCCCCATGTCTCGGGCTTCGTCGTCCGCGAACTCTCGCCCGTTGTCAGCAACTGGCGTTCGGATCGCTCGCTGGCTGAGTATCTGGAACAGAACGACATCCCCGGCATCCAGGGCATCGACACCCGCGCGCTGACCAAGAAACTCCGCGTTCGTGGTGCGCTCAAGGGCTTCATCTCCACCAAAGCGATCTCCGACGCCGAAGCTGTGGAACGCGCTCGCACCTGGCCCGGCCTGGTCGGTGTCGATTACGTCAAGGAGGTCACCCACAAGGAACCCTTTCAGTGGGACGCAAAGGATCAGCAGAGCGCGGAGTTCGACCTCGTGCGCGGCATCACCAAGGCCGAACCCCGGAACGTGCGCCAGCCCCTGCCGCCGGCCGACGTGCCGATCGTCGCCTACGATTTCGGGATGAAGTATAACATCCTGCGCCGTTTGAGGCAGCAGGGCTTCAAAGTGCAGGTCGTCCCCGCGACCACGCCCGCCGCCGACGCCTTGAAATACAAGCCGGCCGGAGTATTCCTCAGCAACGGCCCCGGCGATCCTTCCGCGCTCGGCTACGCCGTTCAGGCCGTCAGCGATCTCGTGAAGTCCGGCGTGCCCATCTTCGGCATCTGCCTCGGGCACCAGATTCTCGGGCAGGCGTTTGGCGGGAAGACCTTCAAGCTGAAGTTCGGTCATCGCGGCGGCAACCAACCGGTGAAGGATCTGGAAAGCGGCAAGGTCGAGATCACTTCGCAGAACCACGGCTTCGCGGTGGACGCCCAGTCGCTTCCGTCGGACGTCGGCGTGAACCGCATCAACCTCAACGACCAAACGGTCGAGGGCATGCGCCACAAGACCAAGCCCATCTTCTGCGTGCAGTATCATCCCGAGGCATCGCCCGGGCCACACGATTCCTCGCCCTTGTTCGCCGAATTCCGCCAGGCCATCATCAAACGATGAAATCCTCCGCCTTCCTGCCGGGTGACAAACCGCTCCTTGCCCTGTCCAAAGATGCGGATGACCACAGCCTCACCTGCAAAACCGTTGACTTGAACTAGTTGCTGAACATAATCCCGCACACGACACCTATGCCGAGACTAGTGCTTCTCAGTGAGGGCTTCGCCGGTCGCTCCTACGAACTGAAGGTGGAAACAACCACCGTCGGTCGAGTTTCGGACAATGCGTTCGAGATCCCGGAGGCGTCCGTCTCCAGCCACCACGCGGAAATAATCCTCCGCGGCAACGATGTCGTGATCCGCGACCTTGGCTCTACCAACGGCACCTTCATCAACGGCGAAAAGATCACCGAAGGCGTTCTCAAGCCCGGCCAGACCCTCCGCTTCGGCACCATCGACCTCAAGCTCGACTCGGGTGACGGCCCTGTAGCCGCTGCTGCGCCAGGAGTTCCGGCGGCAGCCGCCTCCAAGAAGCCCAAGCAATCTCTCGATCAAACCGTGATCATACCCCAAGGCGTGAAGCTGGATGAACTCGGCGGCGCTGGCGGTCCTCCAAATCTCGGCAACACCACAGGCTTCGAGAAGAAGAAGAATCGAGGTCCGCTGGTCTTCGTCGCGATGATCGTCATCGCCCTCCTGCTCCTTGGCGCACTCGCGTGGGTGCTCTTCCAAGCAAAGTAAAAGTTACTTCTTCCGCTTCCGTCCCCTGCTCTCGGCGGCGGGTGTGGACGAGGCCTCCTCAGACACGCTGAACATCAGCACACCGTCCAACTCCCGCGGCACCCAGCGCACTGCTGACATCGCATTGCTCAACGCTGGCAGAGTGCTCGCCCGTTGCACGGCTTCAATACCCCCGATCGTTGCTCGCCCTACGATCCCGAACATTCGGTGCTCGCCAAGACGCGCTTCGGCAGGCGCCGACACGTCGATTCGGACGACATTCGTCCCGGACGGGATCACCAATTCACTGCTACGGATGAATCCCGTCGGCTCGACCACGCTGAGTCGAATCGGTCCAGTGAAATCCCGCCGCTGCGCCCGCACCTCGATCGAGGCCCCTTCGCCGGCCCGCGCGGAGATCCTTTCAACCGTGGTGCTAAGGCTGAAGCCAGGCCGCAGCGGCTCCGCCTCCACACGGTAACCATGTCGCTCGCCACCGGCACCGTTCAACTCCTCGATCACCAGCCGGTAGTCGCCCGCCGTCGAAAAACGATTCGTCAGCAGCGCCCCATCCGCTGCGCCGGGATTCGACACGGCGACGGTTGCTCCATTCGTGGACTCGACGCGGAGGACCAACTCGCCTGCGGAGCCAACGCTCCGAGTGCGGCCCGAGAAGACGACCTGTTCCCCAGCTTTGACAGCGAAGCTGAATACATCGCGATCGGCAGCGCGATGAAACCGCCCGTCGATCCACGCCGGCAATTCAACGCGTTGCGCTCGTTTCGCGTCGCCATTGGGTTCGCGATCGAGAGTCGCCGGCGGCTCCGTGACGACGAGGCTGAACAATCCCAGTTCCCGGCTGCCGAGAAAATCCAGCGGCGTGGGCAAGGCCGGCCCTATGCGCAACCGGTAGCGATGACGCGCGCCCCCCTCGAACCGCGTGTCGCGCAACTCGACCAGATGCTCGCCGGACTGCGTGCAGGTGAAATCAATCCGCGCATCGCCGCTCAGGCCGGCGGTGTCGTCGTTAATGGACAGTTCGCGACCGTCTGGTCCGGTCAACCGCAGCCACGGATCCAGGGACGAACCCAAGCGCCGGGCCACGACTTCCATCGAAAGATGATCGCCCTTCCGCACGGCAAACCGGAAGTAACGCGAGCCCAGTTCTTCTACCCACCCTTCGACCGCGCCGGGCGTTTGGATCGTATCCGCCATCGCTGCAGAGCGATTCGTCGCCCCAGCAGTGCGAGTCGCAAGGCGATCGAGGAGAACCAGCGTCATCCCGGACAATCCGTTGGTCGTCACCACACGGACGGCCGCGATGCCCTCTGGGGTCTGACGATCCACTGGCACGAGAAACTCCGCCGCGCCAGCAGCGCCGGCCCGCGTCATCTGTCCGCCAAAGGAAGTCCACAAAGCCGTCACGCCTTCCAAGTTTTGCCCGCTGAGAATGACCTTGTTCGTTGCGCCGGGAACGAGTGCCACAGGGGAAAGCCAGTTCAAGACCGGCGGCGCGGCGGCCAGATCGAGCGCGGTGGCAATGGCCGCGACGAACAGCATAAAGGTTCTCACAAACACATTCACGCCATGACGCCCATGATGGGCTTGCCGTTGGTGATCGAGAGCGGCCGCTTGGCGGTGTCATGCACCTCGGTGTGCGGATCGATGCCGAGCAAATAATAGATCGTCGCCGCGATATCATCGGGCCGCACGGCGTTCTCCGCCGGATACGCGCCGTTCTTGTCGGACGCGCCATAGACGAACCCGCGCTTGATGCCCGCGCCGGCGAGCAACGCCGTGTAACATTGCGGCCAGTGATCGCGGCTGGCGTTTTCGTTGATGCGCGGGGTGCGGCCAAACTCGCCCATCCACACCACCAGCGTCGTGTCCAGCAGCCCGCGTGTTTCGAGATCGTTCAGCAAGGTCGGCAGCGTCTGTTCGGTGATCGGGAGGTGATACTTCTCGATGATCGGATACATGCGGGTGTTGTTAAACCCGTGCGTGTCCCAGCCGCCGGACTCCGTGCTCTGCCCTCCGATGCTGTCCGAGAAGTAAACCGTAACGAACTTCGTCCCGGCTTCGACCAGCCGCCGCGCGAGCAGGCAGCCCTGTCCGTAGGTGGTGCGTCCGTAGGCTTCGCGGACAGCCTCGGATTCTGCGGAGAGATTGAACGCCTCGCGCAGCTTGGGCGAGTGCAGCATCGCGAGCGCCCGTTCGTAATAGGCATCCAGGCCGCGCGCCGCCGCCGAGTGATCCATGAGCCGCGCCTGCGCATCGACGAGCTTCTGCAATTCGCGCCGGGCGATCACGCGTTCGTAGGAGAGGTTCGCTGGCAGGCTGAGTTCCGGCAGGGCGAAGTCCGTCGCGTTCGGATCCTGCGGGATGAACAGCGGATCATGAACCTTGCCGAGAAAGCTCGCGTGCTGGCCGGGCGTGATCGAGCCGTCAGAAATGATGTGCGGATACGAGATGAACGTGGGCACTTCGGCCGGGCCGGGCGCGAGCTTGTCCACCACGGAGCCGAATGCCGGGAAGAGCGACAACGAATCGCGCAGGCGCTGGTCGTCGCTCGGCGGCTCATGCCCGCTGATGGCGTAATAGCCGGCGGAGTTGTGGTTCTTCATCGTGTGATGAACCGACCGGATGAGCGTCACCTTGTCCATGACACCGGCCACGCGCGACAGACGTTCGCTGACCTGGATGCCGTCGACCTTCGACGCGATGGGCTTGTGCGGGCCGCGAATCTGTTCGGGCGCGTTCGGCTTCATGTCGAACATATCGAGGTGGCTCGGCCCGCCCCATTGGAAGAGGAAGATGACGGACTTCGCCCGCGCCTTCGGCCCCTTCTTGATCGCCTCCGCCCGGAGCAATCCCGGCAGCGTGAGCCCGAGGAGGCCGAGGCTGCCGACCTTCAGCATCTGTCGGCGCGACAGCGGCGTCGCGTGAAAGCCGGGACAGGCATAGCTGGATGCAGGGCGGATCATGATGTCGTTATACCGAACCAACGGACGTTCGCAACGGTTCGTGCGACGGCGATTCGGAAGCGGTGGGTTTGAAGTGGCGCAGCGGGCATCTATTCATCCGCCGAGAGTTTGGATTGTCTCCGCGCGGTGGCTCGCTTACTACTCGGGGCGAACACTGCATCCTATGAACCGCACCATACTCGCTTCACTCCTGACACTGTTGATCGCGTTCTCCGTCCCCCAACTCTCCGCCGGCGACTGGGTCACCTACGAGGGCAAGAAAGGCCCCGGCAAAGGCAAACACATCGTCTTCCTTTCCGGTGACGAGGAATACCGCTCCGAGGAAGGCCTGCCCCAACTTGCCAAGATTCTCGCCGTGCATCACGGCTTCAAATGCACCGTCCTCTTTCCCATCAACAAGGACGGCATCATCGATCCGAACACGCAGAACAACCTCCCCGGTGCCGAGGCGCTCGCCACCGCCGACCTTTGCGTCATGCTCCTGCGCTTCCGCAACTGGCCGGACGCGCAGATGAAATACTTCGTGGACTACTACCTCGCCGGCAAACCCATCGTCGCGCTGCGCACCAGCACGCACGCCTTCGACTTCAAGAAGGACTCCGACAGCAGCTACAAGAGATTCGGCTGGGGCTCGCGCGAATGGGCCGGCGGCTTCGGCAAACAAGTCCTCGGCGAAACCTGGATCAGCCACTGGGGCGTCCACAAGAAGGAAGCCACCCTCGGCGTCATTCCCGAAGGCGCGGGCAAGCACCGCATCCTCCGTGGCGTGACCGGCCCTGAGGTTTTCGGCGACACCGATGTCTATGAAGCCGCGCCGCCCGCCGATGCCACCATCCTCGTCCTCGGCCAAGTGCTTAAGGGCATGTCGGCCACCGACGCTCCGGCCACCTATCGCAAGAAGACCGCCAAAGGCGTCGAACAAGGTGTGAACGATCCCATGATGCCCGTCGTCTGGACCCGCAATCACACGAACGAAGCCGGCAAGGTGAACAAGATTCTGACGACGACGCTCGGCTCCGCCACGGATCTCCAGAGCGAAGGACTCCGCCGCCTCATCGTCAACGGCACCTACTGGGCCGTCGGCCTGGAGAAGAAGATCCCCAAGAAGTCCAAGGTCGAACTCGTCGGCGAATTCAAACCCACGCCATACGGCTTCAACTCCTTCAAGAAAGGCGTGAAGCCCGCCGAGCACGAAATGCCCGCAGCGAAGAAATAGTGGCCCCCGAGGTAGCCGCCGAGGCAACGGGGCGGACCGCCTCCACGCGCACAACCCTTCCGCCGCCTCACGTCGGCGGCTACGACACTGTCTGGCAATGATCCGCCCGCTCCTTCAGGACGACGACCTTCTCGACTCCGTGCGCGCCGCGCGCGAGTTCCCCGAGCAACTGCACTTGTGGTGGCTCGGGCAGAGTGGGTTTCTCGTCCAATGGCGCGGGCGGCATCTGCTGTTCGATCCGTATCTCTCGGACTCGCTCACGCGCAAGTACGCCGCGACGGACAAGCCTCACGTTCGCATGACCGAGCGCGTCATCGATCCCGCGCGCCTCGGGTTCGTGAATGTCGTCACCTCCAGCCACAACCACACCGACCACCTCGACGCCGAGACGCTCGGGCCGATGTCCCGCGCGAACCCCAACCTCAAGCTCATCATCCCCGAGGCGAACCGTGAGTTCGTCGCCAACCGCCTGGCAATCTCGCTCGACCTTCCCATCGGCCTCGACGCCGGCCGCTCCGTCTCGTGCGATCATTTCAAGATCCACGCCGTGCCCGCCGCACACAACGAACTCGAACGCGACTCCGGCGGCCGGCACAAGTTCCTCGGCTACATCGTCGAGGCCGGCCCCTTCACTCTCTACCACTCTGGCGACACCCTTCGCTATGAGGGCATGGTGAACTGGCTTACGCGCCAGCGCATCGACATCGCCCTGCTGCCCATCAACGGCAACCTCCCGGAACGCCACGTTGCCGGGAACCTCGACGGCCCCGAGGCGGCGGCACTGGCGAAAGACATCGAGGCACGGCTCGTCATCCCGTGCCACTACGAGATGTTCGAGTTCAACACCGCCTCGCCGGTCCTCTTCGCGGATGCCGCGAGGCGCTTGGGCCAACCCCACCGCGTCCTCCGCGCCGGCGAACACTGGTCCACCGCCGAGTGGATCTGAGCCGCAAGGCGGCATCCCCCCGGTTCGAACAACGGCTTCGCACTTGCCAGTTCCGCGCGTGGTGATTGAACTCTCCCCGCACCCGCGCTGCGCATGAAGAAATACGACCTCAACCTCACGACCTGCCTGTTCCTCGGGTTCCTGCTCGTCTTCTTCGGCCTCTTCCTGTTCTACCCCGTCGGTCTGCTGCTCAAGGGCGCGTTCATTGATGACGGCAAGTTCAGCCTGCGCTTCTTCGGCCTGCTCCTCGCCAGCCCGCTTCAACGCGAGGCGCTGCTCAACAGCTTCCTCATCGCGATCTTCACCACCGTCTTCACCACGCTCCTCACTCTCCCGCTGGCGTGGGCGATGACGCGCTTCACGTTCGCCGGCAAAGCGCTCCTCGGCGGCCTGCTGCTCGTGCCCATGATCATGCCGCCGTTCGTCGGAGCCATCGGACTCCGGCAACTGCTCTCGAAATTCGGTTCGCTGAACCTCTTCCTGATGGACCTCGGCATTCTCCCGCGCGACCAGCCCATCGACTGGCTCGGGGCCGGCGGCTTCTGGGGCATCGTCGCGCTGCAAGTGCTGAACCTCTACCCCATCCTTTTCCTCAACGTCTCCGCCGCGATGGCGAACATCGACCCGGCGCTCCGCGAAGCCGCGCAAAACCTTGGCGCAGGCGGCTGGCGCTTGTTTCGATCCGTCACGCTGCCGTTGATCCTTCCCGGCTACTTCGCCGGCGCGATCATCGTCTTCATCTGGGCCTTCACCGACCTCGGCACTCCGCTCATTTTCGGCTTCTCCCGCGTCGTGCCCGTGCAAATCTTCGACGCGGTGAACGAAGTGAACACCAACCCGATGGGCTACACGCTCGTCGTGTTCGTGCTGCTGCTCACCGTGCTGCTGTTCGTCATCAGCAAACATCTACTGGCGCGCAAACGCTACGAAATGATCGCCCGCGGCCACACCGTCGGCGCCGAAACCATCGCCACGCCTCGGCAAACCGCGTTCATCTGGCTGGGCATCGGCGGGCTCATCGCCGTGGCGCTGTTGCCACACCTGATGGTCATCGTGCAAAGCTTCTCCGAACGCTGGTTCTTCACTGTGCTACCCTCGGACTGGACCACCGACACCTACTCCGAAATCTTCCGCGACAAGCTGACCGCCGCCAGCATCCGCAACAGCCTGCTCTTCTCCAGTTGCAGCGCCTTCCTCGACCTCGTCCTCGGCGTCATCATCGCCTGGCTGCTCACGCGGCGGCGCATCCCAATGGCGGGTCTGCTCGACGCGCTCGCCATGCTCCCGCTGGCGCTGCCCGGCATCGTCCTCGCGTTCGGCTACGTCGCAGGGTTCGACAACTTCAAGAACGGGTGGCTCAACGAATACTTCAACCCACGCAACAACCCGACGCTCCTGCTCATCATCAGCTACAGCGTGCGCCGCCTGCCCTACATCGTCCGCTCCGCCTACGCGGGGTTCCAGCAAACGAGCGTCACGCTCGAAGAAGCCTCCGCGAACCTCGGTGCGTCGCCGTTCCGGACGTTGCGCAAGATCACCCTGCCGCTCGTGATGGCGAACCTGATCGCCGGCACCATCCTGACCTTCTCCTTCGCCATGCTGGAAGTCAGCGACGGCCTCATCCTCGCGATGAAGGAACAATACTTCCCCGTGACGAAGATGATCTATCAGCTCATGGGCCGCATTGACCCGAACGCGCCCAGCGTCGCCTGCGCGCTCGGAGTAGTGGGAATGCTCCTGCTCACCGCGAGCCTCTTCATCGCCGGAAAACTCCTCGGCAAAAAGATGGGCCAGCTCTTCCGCGCCTGACGGACTCTGCAGGCGGACAAATTCGGCGGGTTACTGGCAAGGTTTGTGATTGAGCGCGGGGCGCAGTTCGACTACGGTCGGCACGCTAGTCCAGAGCGCATGCCGTTCTCAAACACCAGTCCAGGGAGGAGTGGTTCCAAGATCAGGAACCGGCTGGCGGATCATCGGTTGATCCGGCTGATCGGGCGGGGTTCCTACGGCGAAGTCTGGCTGGCGCAGAATCTCACCGGCGCGTTGCGGGCCGTGAAGGTTGTGTGGCGCGAGGCGTTCCAGGACGCGCGACCGTATGACCGGGAGTTCGAGGGCATCCAACGTTTCGAGCCGGTGTCGCGGCGGCACGAGGGATTGGTGGAGGTCTTGCACGTCGGCAAGGACACGGAGGCAGACTGCTTTTTCTACATCATGGAGCTCGCGGATGACGCGGCGACATCAGCTCCGCTGACCGCAGACGAATTGGACGCCCGTGCGGAATCCTACCGCCCGCAGACGTTGCGCGAGATCCTGAAGGCACGCGCACGGTTACCGGTGTCCGAATGCCTGGAGATCGCGGTGCGTCTCGCCTCGGCTCTGGTGCGATTGCATCAACAAGGGCTGGTCCACCGCGACATCAAGCCCTCCAACGTCATCTTCGTCGGCAATCATCCCAAGCTTGCGGACATCGGACTCGTCACGGGCATGGACGAGGCGCGGTCGTTCGTCGGGACGGAAGGCTTCGTGCCGCCCGAGGGACCGGGCACGGCGCGCGCGGATATTTTCGGCTTCGGCAAGCTGCTCTATGAGATGGCCACGGGGATGGATCGGAACGAGTTCCCCCGGCTCCCGATCGGCACGAGTTCCAGCTCGACGGAGGTGCTGATGTTCGCGGAGCTCAACGAAGTGCTGGTGCGCGCGTGCGATCCGGAGCCGTCCCGCCGCTACGCGAGCGCGGAGGAGTTGCGACGCGACCTGCTCTTCCTGCAAGGGGGGAAGTCGGTCCGGGAATTGCGCGGGTTGGAACGCCGGGCGCGCGCCGCGCGGAAGGTTTCCGTCGCCGCTGCCGCAATCGCCGTGCTGGCGGGCGTGGGTTACTATGGATCGATCCGCCAGATTCATCGCGCGGTGAAGGCCGAGGCCACAGCCGTGGCGAACGTTCAGACGATGCGACTGAACCGCGTGGAGGATCTTTTCGAGCGCGATGATACCAGCACCGCGCTAGCCTGGCTGGCCCGTGTCGTCCGGGAATATCCGTCGCATCCCGTCGCCGTGCCCCGGTTGTTGAACGCGCTGACGTGGCACGACGTCCCGCTTCCGACCAGCCGCCCGATGATTCCAAAAGGGCGCCTGAACCATGCGACCTTCGGTCCCACAGGAGATACCATCTGGTCCCTTACCCACGATGGTGACATTCAGGTTTGGGACGCTCACTCGGCTGCGGAGCAGCGCTCGTTGAAGCTCACTGAGCTCCGGCTGTACTCGTTGGACTTCGATCCGACTGGCCGTTACGCAGCGATTGGCGGCACCGGAATTTCCGTGGTCTATGACGTGGAGAAGTTCAGTCCGGTAATCACGTTGCCCGGCGGCCCGGATCCAGGCGGGCAGTTCACGGCTTTCAGTCCGGACGGCCAGCGTGTTTTCTCGGTCGGAGGATTATCCGTCCTCGCACCCGGAGGCACGGGCAAAACGAGAGTGGTGCGGGTTTACGACTTTCATACCGGTGGCCTGCTCGGGCAGACCGAGCCGCACGAACGGTCCATCCGGACGATCGACGTCGCACCTGATGGCGGTTCCTTTGCCAGCGGTTCCAGGGACGGCATCGTGCGCATCTGGGAGGCACCGACCGCCCGCGCCTTGACGCCGCCGCTGGTTCACGGAGGGCTTGTGCATCGTGTCTTGTTCAGCCCGGACAGCAGGTGGCTTGCGACCGCGAGCGACGACGGAGCGGGTCGCATCTGGGACGTGAAGACCGGAGCACTCCTGCATTCGCTCGTCCATGGCGACGACGTGGTGGATGTCGCCTTCAGCCCCGACGGCACACGGGTCGCAACAGCTTCCGAGGATCGCACGGCGCGGTTGTGGGATGCGGCAACCGGCGAGCCCATCGGCGGACCGATGCTACACCGGAACTTCGTGATGACGGTGACGTTCTCGCCGGATGGCACGCGCCTGATCACGGGGTCGCACGACAACACGGCGCGCGTGTGGGATGCGGACACCGCGCTCCCAATCTCTGATGCAATGCGACATGCCTCAGAAGTAGTGCGTACCGAAGTAAGCCCGGACGGACTGCAACTCGTGAGCACGGTCAGCTCGACAACTTACAGCGGAGCGTGGCTTTGGGATATGCGGCCCGGTGCTGCGCACGGATGGCCGCTCAGTTCGGGAGGCGCGTCATCATTGGCATGCGTCAACGATGAAGGCGCAATGATCGCGGCAGCAGGCCGGGACGGAATCCTCCGCATCTGGCACGCAACGAACTGGGTGACGCCGGCGATGGAACTCGCGCAGGGCACGGCAGTGTCGGAGATCGCCTTCAGCGCGAATGGTCGGCTACTGGCCGCTGCGAGCGGAGGCACGGCGGGTGTGTGGGACCTCGCATCGCGCCGCAACGTGCCACTGGAGCAGCCGCATGGAGAGACGATCCATTCGGTGCAATTCAGTCCCGACGGGCGTCGTCTGGTGACGGCGTCCTCAGATGCCACGGCGGCGATCTGGGACGCAGAGACTGGCCGCCGCCTTAGCCAGTTTCCGCCGCCGCGCCACAATGGGCGCCCCCCCGAATCGCTGCGTGAAGACATCTTCACGGCGAACTTCAGCCCCGACGGAACACAGGTATTGACCACGTCGCGCAACCGGACGGCGGCGCTTTGGGATGCGGAGACTGGGCGGAAGATTCGCGACTTTGTCCACGGACACTGGGCGTTGCACGGCCAGTTCAGCCGCGATGGCGAAAGGATTTTGACGGTGTCCGTGGATCGTTCGGCGCGTGTGTGGAAGGCGGCAGATGGAACCCTGGCGCTGCCGCTGATGTCGCACGACAGCGACGTGTTGATGGCGCGGTTCAGCCCGGATGAAAAGCGGATCGTAACCGCCTCGCTCGACTGGACGGCGCGGGTCTGGGACGCGACGACAGGAGCGCCCGTGTCGGATCTGATGCGCCATCGCAGCCCGGTGCGGCATGTGCGGTTCTCGCCGGACGGACAGACGGTCGTGACGGGTTGCGATGACGGGAAGGTGCGCTTGTGGGACGCGGCCAGCGGCCTGCCGTTGAGCAGCGAGTTCCAGCATTCCGGGGCGATCCATTCCTTGGAATTCAATCCGCGCGGCAACTGGCTGCTGGTAGCGGCCAAGGACGGCGAGCCTGTAATCTACGAAGTGCTCCAGCCGACGGCGCGCGCGCCGAAATGGCTTCCGGAACTGGCAGAAGCGATCGCGGGCGTCCGCATTGCGGAGGATGGCAAAGTGCAGCGGGCTTCGCTGGAAATGCTCTTCGACTTGCGCGAGTCATTTCGCGGCGCTGCTTCCGAAGACTTCTACTCCCGGTGGGCCGAGTGGTTCCTGCGTGTAGAGGCCGGGCGAACTATCTCACCAGGCTCTGCGATTCCCACGAGCCAATTCGCAGCCCGATTACTGTCGGATCGCAGCCTGACCGGCCTGAAACAATCGATCGCCTTGAACCCGACGAATGCCGTGGCGCACGCGCGGTTTGCGCGCCGGCTTCTGGCGGAACTGCCGGTCAACGGGGCGCAGCGCGTGCGCCGGCAGGCGTTATGGCACGCGAATCACGCGGCAAGGCTGGCTCCCGGCGATAGTGAAGTGGAGGCTACCGCACGGGATGTCCGCGAATCGACGCGGATGGAACGCGCCCGCTGAGGAGCGCGACCAGAAAATTTCGCGTTATGGAGAAGATTTTTGTTAGATCGAGGCCCACGGATGGCAATTAGAGGTAGAGAGATCGTTTTTTAGCGAATCATGCCGACCGTGACCTCCAATTTTAACGATGACCTGCCGACGAAGAGCAGCCTGCTCGCGCGCATCAAGAAGACGGATGACCACGCGAGTTGGAACGAATTTTTCGATACCTACAAGCCCTCCATTGCCGGCCTGGCGATGAAGGGCGGCCTCAGCGCGGCGGAAGCGGACGAGGTGGTGCAGGAAACCATGCTGGCGGTCTCCCAGCGCATCGGGGAATTCGACTACGACCGGAAGCAGGGCACGTTCAAGGGCTGGCTCTTCACCATCACCCGCCGCGCGATGTCCCGCCGGTTCCGCTGCCGCACCTCCACCGGCGAGCGGCCGTCCATCAACGCACCGACGCCGGCCGGTGCCGCCGCCGATTCGCAGGTGGAACCCTCCGCAGCGACGGACGACGATCTGATGCAACTGCCCGACACGGCGGCGAGCCTGGAAGAACACTTCGAGAAAGAATGGCAACATACCATCGTAACGATGGCATTGCAGCGCATCCGCCAGAAAGTGAAGCCGAAGCAGTTCCAGATGTACGACCTCTACGTGATCCAGCGCCTGCCGATGAGCCGCGTGACCCGGATGCTCAACGTCAACGCCGCGCAGGTTTACATGGCCAAGATCCGCGTCGGCCCGCTCCTCAGGCAAATCGTTGCCACGCTCGAACGTGAGCTGATCTGATCGCCCGCGCTACTCCGGCTTGCGGCGCAGCATTCCCTCCCGGCGAGTCACCAGCCAGGCGATGCCCATCCCCGCCACCAGCAGCAGCCATCCCAACCGCGCCTTCGCCGGGGCATCCTTCATCGCAGCCGCAATCAAGACCGCGAGCAAGCCGAGGAGCGCGATGAACTGAAGCACCGCAATCCGCCGCACCTCGGGCGCATCGTGGTCGTTGCTCGAATCGGCGGTTTGAATCAGAGCGGACATGGTGACCGCCACGAGGCAGGCAACGAAGCCGTGCGCGCTGAACAACGCCACCGCCAGCGCGAAACAGAGTGCCACCACAAGCACATGGATCCCGTGCTTCAACGCGCTTTCCAGCCAGCGGCCGGCCATCCCGCCCACGAGCAACCCGAGCATGACATCCGGTTGAACGAGACTGAGTCGGTTGAACGCCCTGCCCGAAGCTGCCGGACTCTCCAGGAACATGGCCATGACGAAGACCGTCGCCAGCACTCCAAGCACCACCGGCACGATACACATAGGCATCGCAGCCGACTGATGGTCACCCGCCGCGCACGCCAGCGGTTCCAACGCCAGGAATCCGAACGCCACCAGCCCAAAGGCAAAGAACGTGCCGGCGAATGGAATCTCCGCCGGCAACAGCCGCGCCATCGCCGGCTGCAGCGAGGCTTTCCACGCGAAACGCAGCAGCGCGAGCACGACGGCCCCGTTCCAGAGCGCCGGACGAGGACCTGCAAGATTCCCCTGCCCTTGCCCGAGGCGTGCGAACACCTTCGCGCACTCCGGAACCAACGCGCCCGCGAGGGTCCCGCCGCCAACGAGCATCACAAGCATCCACCACAAGCC
>SXGS01492895.1_pt1 | contig 14114 bp, 14 predicted proteins | sample 3174681 | NCBI WGS metagenome assembly SXGS01 (sample SAMN11356861, study PRJNA531348) | freshwater metagenome | isolation source: freshwater sample F1-80 | place: China: Fuxian Lake, Yuxi | collected 2017-12-25
CAGCACCGGACCTGTGGCGTGGGTGGCTGGGCGGTACGAGATCTTGAAGATGGCCGCCCAGCCGTCGCCCAGATCGACAACTCCGGCGTTCTCGCCCGGTCCCTGGATCACGCGGGGCCCGGTCGTCGGGAACTTCCGCAGGTGGATGCGGCTCGACTTGTAGGAGCAGTGCTCGCTCCACATCACGCTGAAGACGCCGAGCTCCACCAGCGTCGGCTCGCGCTCCAGCCGCTGAAGGATGCGGTCGTATTCGTCGGGCTTGAGCCCGAACTCCAGCGCGAGGTCGCGAGCGGGTTTGTCCATGAGCGCGCCGCTTAAGCGATGGCGCGAAACGGAACCACCCCGCCGAGCCGTTCGCTTCAACACAGAATGCAGGAGGCGCGGCGATGAGCGACACAGACCGGATGCAGGACTACGGCCAGGGCGGACCTGATCCGCAGGGCGTCGGCGCCACCGACGCGAACACCGCCGGCGGGCTGTTCGACGACCGCTTCAAGGCGGAGCTGGAGCGCGAACAGCAGCGCGACGATGACGGTCTGGCGCAGGAAGCCAGCCGCGACACGTCGCTCGCCAGCGCCGGTCTGGCCGGCGGCGGCTACGCCGACACGCCGCAGGAGACCGCAGGCGGTCTCGCCGGCACCCAGGCGGGCGCCGGCACGCCGCAGACGGTGGGCTCGGGCGATCCGAACGCCGCCGACCGCCAGGGCGACATCGCCGCCGACGACGCGGGCGCTACCGCCGCAGTCGGCGACCAGATCGCCGTGCAAGGCGGAGACCCGGTGCGATGAGCGACACGCGCAAAGATGGGCTCGAAAACCTCGGCGGCGACGCCGAAGCCGCCGCCAACCGCCCGATGTCGGCGGACCCGGGCGCACGTGGCGACCGGACCAGCGGACAGGGTGGCGGCGCCACCGCCGGCGTCGCGGCGCAAGGCGGCTTGAGCGACACCGCCTCTCAACAGGCCGGAACTGGCGCATCCACGCCCGACCAGCGGCCGTCGCTGGATGTGCAGCGCGACGCGGCGGCGCTGCGGCAGGACGCCGACAATCTGGAACGTCAGGCGGACGTCCGCCCCGACAGCGAGCTCGGCCGCCTGGGACCGGGCGGCACGGGCGTCGGCAACACCGTCGCGCCGCAAGGCTATGTAGGAGGTGAAGACCGTGGCGGATCGTGAAGGCGGAGGCTTGAGCAACCGCGGCGGCATCGGCGGCGGCGGGCGCGGGCTGGAGGGTGACCTCAGCGGCCCCGGCCAGGGCGCGCCGGCCGGCGCGGACGACCGCTACCCCGTCGGCATGGGCGACGACGACCGCAGCCACTCCGGCGAGACGGCGGGCTCCGCCTTCTCGACCGGCGGCTCCGGCCCAGCCACCGAGCGGGAGGACGGCCGCGACATCGACTTGGCCAACACAAGCGAGGACATGGGCGTGGGCTCGCCCGGCGAGCAGGTCCGCGATCCGGACGCCGACGCCGATCAGCCGGCCGACCCGCAGATGAGCACCTACGCGCCCTCGACCGTGGAGGTGGATCGCGGGCGCATGCAGGGTCTGGGCGTCGGCGCGCAGGATATGGGCGACCAACGCGATCCCACGGGAGGGCGCGATGAGTGAGGGCGGCGGCTACGATCAGGACGGCGACGCGGACGCCGAGGCGGTGCAACAGGGCGCGGACCGCCAGAACCGGGAGCGCAGCGCCTCCAGCGATTTGCAAGACCAGGGTCGGAAAACCCGCGAGGCCAACCGCGACCAGGTTCAGAGCGGCTCGCCGGACCAGGGCACGCAATAGCCGCGCGGAGGCTTCATCTTAAGGGCTTCCGCCGCCGCAGCACCAGGAACCCCGCGACGACGAGCAGGGTGATGGCTGCGCCCAAAGCGGCGTAGCCGACGACCGAATCGCGCGCTTGCTCGGCGATGAAGGCACCGAACAGCCCCCACGCGATCGGCAGCGGGTAGGCCAGCGTGCGGAGGCGCGCAGTGACGAGCACGCCGACCACAGCCACGCTGAGGAGCGCGACCACGGCGAGCGCCGTCTGCGGCGGCTGCAGCAAGCCCTCGGCCGCGGCCGTGGTGATCAGAGGTTCACCGGGGTGGCGGCGGTGAGCCAGCCGGCCAGCGCCGCCAGCGGCCAGACCACCAGCCAGCGGTCGGGGCCCAAGGCTGCGACAACGGCGGGCGCATGCCGCCAGAGCGGCGCGAGCAGGGCCGCCAGGGCCACGATGATCAACGCCACCGTCCCCCACCGAACATCGTAGGCGGCGGCGAGCACCCACAGGCCAAGCGCCAGGAAGGCGACCGTCGCGCCGAGCCGCATGCGTCCGCTCAGGCTTTCGTCCGCAGGTGCCGAGAGCTGGCGCAAGCCGTACGCCACCACGCCTAGATACAGAGGCGCCCAGATGATGAAGGCGTAGCCGGCGATCCGCAGCACCTCGTCGCCGCGGCTGGCCCACTCGCCGACCGGCTGGCCGAACAGTCCGGCGCCGTTGGCGGGTCCGATCGCGGCGGCGAAGACCGCCGCCAACAGCACCGAACCGCGCACCCAGAGGGGAGCCTCGCCGCGCGCTTTCATCCTCCGTCTCCCCGCCGTCGCTGCGCGCCATACGGCGGGCAGGAAAGGCGGGATGCGCCTCACGCGCTGGCGGCGACGCTCCGGAACAGGAGGGCGCCGTCGGCGGAGCCGGAGCTTAGCTCGGCGTCGAAGGCGCGATCCGGATGAGGCATCATCCCAAGCACATTGCCGCCCTCGTTGCTGATTGCCGCGATCCCGCGCGCCGAGCCGTTCGGGTTGTCCTGGTAGCGGAAGACCACCCTCCCCTCACCCTCCAGCCGGTCCAGCGTTTCCTCGTCGGCGACGTAGTTCCCCTCGCCGTTGCCGACGGTCATGACCGCCTCCCGCCGCTCGCCGAAACCGGCTGTCCAGCGGGTCTGGCCGTTGACGATGTCCAGGGTCGTGGTCCGGCAGACGTACTTCAGCCCGGCGTTGCGCAGCAGGGCGCCCGGCAGCATCCCGGCCTCGCACAAGATCTGGAAGCCGTTGCAGATGCCCAGCACGGCCACGCCGCGCTCCGCCTGCCGCCTCACGTCGGCCATCACCGGCGACAGCGCCGCCACCGCGCCGGTGCGCAGATAGTCGCCGTAAGAGAACCCGCCCGGCAGCACGATCAGGTCGAGATCGGCCGGCAGTTCGCTGTCGCCGTGCCAGACCATCGCCGGCCGCTCGCCGGTGGAGCGCTCGACCGCGGTGGCGCAGTCGCGGTCGCAGTTCGATCCCGGGAACACAACGACGGCCGATCTCATGAGCGGGAGATCGGCCGTCGCGTTCGGTGGGTCAAGCCGTCAGAGGCCCACAACGCCGCCGGCGTCCTTGGTGATGACGATCGTCGCGCTGCGCGGCCGGGCGGTGGACGGACCCGCCTGGCTGTCGGGCCAGTTGCTGGTGGGGGCGCTCGGCTGGCCACCCTCGCCGGGGTGCTGGATGTTGACGAAGATCGTGCGCCCGTCCGGCGTGGAGTCGATGCCGGTGATCTCCGAACCGCGCGGGCCGGTGAGGAAGCGCCTGAGATTCAGCTGGTTGGCGACCCTGCCCACCAGGGTCGACTGCTGGCGCTGAGCTCCGCTGGCGTCGGTGTTGGTGATGGTCCGCGATCCGCCGTCGCCCACTCGCCCCGGCAGGGCGAGCAGCATCTGATTGTGGGTGATGTCGGTGAAGGCGCCGTCGTCTGTCTGGATCCACAGCAGCGGGTTGATGCGCCCGCCGACGCTGGATGGCCGCGAGAACCACAGGCCGTCGGGACTGGAGAAGTCGTTGGTGGCGTCGAGGCTCGACAGGTTGATGTTCTGCGGGTCGAGGTCCGATCCCGCCGCGAACAGGTAGTCGTCCCAGGTGAAGCTCACCGCGGTCGCGTTGTCCCCGGACTCTCTCAGGCGGATGATATGCCCGTTGGGGTTGCCCCGCTGGGCCGCGCCGGTGGTCCGGGGATCGTTGTAGTGGCGCGGGTTGGCGGCGTCGGTGCCGGACAGCGGACGGCTGGTCGCGTTCCCGTTCGTCAGCGTCAGGTAGACTTCGCCGTTCTCCGGATTGACGGCTCCCCACTCCGGCCGGTCCATTTTGGAGGCGCCGACCGCGTCCGCCGCCAGGCGGGTGTTGATCAGCACGTCGGCCTGGTTCTCGAACGGGTAGAGGGCGTTGGCGGCCGTCAGCGGCCCCTGGCCGAACACCAGCGGGATCCAGGCGCCCTGCCCGGTGGCGTCAAAGCGGGCGACGTAAAGCGTGCCCGCGTCCAGGTACTTGTCGCCGACGGCGAGGCGGTCCGCGCGCTGGGCGTCGGCGGGATCCCACGGGGTGGCGGACACGAACTTGTAGAAGTACTCGCCGCGACTGTCGTCGCCCAGGTAGTAGACCGGCGGGCGACCGGCGACGAAGTTCGCCGGCCAGGCGCCCTCGTGCGCCATGCGGCCAAGCGCGGTGCGCTTGCGGGGCGTGGACGCGGGGTCGTACGGGTCGATCTCCACGACCCAACCGTACTGGTTGGGCTCGTAGCGGTAGTCGCCCGTTCCGTCCGCCGGCTGACCGGCGACGGCGGAGGCGTCCCACTTGCGGAAGGTGTCGTTGGCGTCGGCGACGGCCAGCGTGCCCCAGTTCAGGCCCGCGACGGGGCCGCCCGCCACGCCGTAACGCGCGTAGGCCGTCGCGACCTTGGCGGGTCTGTTCGCATTGTCGTTGGCCTGGCGGTTGAAGTAGCCGGCCCAGTTCTCCTAGGAGGTCAGGTAGGTGCCCCACGGCGCGTAGCCGTTGGCGCAGTTGTTGACCGTGCCGCGACCGGCGACCCCGGTCGGCGAGTACTTGGTGCGCAGCTGCGCCGATCCTCGCGCCGGACCGTGGATGGTCATCGGGGTGTTGGGCGTGATCCGCCGGTTCAGCGGCGAGTCCTGCACATAGCTCCACCGGGCGTCGGCGCCCCGGCGCACCTCCAGCAAGCCGACACCGTGGCACTCGATCTCCCTGCGGACCTCGACTTCCACCGTCCGCACGCCGTTGACGAAGGTGGGACCGGCGGGATGCAGATACTGCTCGGTGACGTTCTCGTGGTTTACCGCCAGCACGCCGCGGCTGTTGCTGCCGTCGTCGCGGACGTTCCCGCTCCCAGCCAGACCGAAGTAGTACATGCCGTCGTGGTGGTCGCCGCCGCGCTGGGCGTAGTTGGTGTCCGTCCCGTCATTGCGCGCCGCGGGAACGCCCGCCGCCAAGGGATCGCCGAGACGGTAGAGCACCGACAGGGAATAGCCGGCCGGCAGGGTGACGATGTCGTTGAGGTTCTTCGGCACCGCGGCGAAATCAAGCCGCGCCGGCCCGACCGTGACGGCGGCGTCGCCGCTCGCCTGCAGGCCTTGGGCGGTCACCACGTTCAGCCGGAACACCAGCGGCGTGCTGGACGCCACCGCCGGAGCGATGAAGCTGGCGGTCGTGCTCTGAGGGTCTTCCAGCGTCACCGGCGTTCCGGACAGCTGGGTCCAGAACACGCTGGGCGTGCCGGACCCGGCGTTCTGGACAGCGCCGTTCAGCGTCACCTTCTTGCCGGAGGAGGTGGTGATCGCCTGTCCGGCGGAGACCACCGGAGCCGGCAGGTCATTGCCCTGAGAGCTGCTGTCGCCGTCGCAGGCGGCCAGGCCGAAGACCGCTGCGCCAGTGGCGGTCAGGCCTCCGAACAACGTCGCGCGACGGCTGTACCGTTCCGCCACCAGGCTCATGAATGTCGGGTTGTCGCTGGTGTTCTCGCCGGCGTCTTCGTCGATGGTCGTCAGCAGGCTCATGGCCGCGTCCCCCTGGAGCAGGGGTCTCGGCTAACGCGCGCTCAAGACGACGCGATGTCGGAGACGCTACACCCGCGCGATGGTTCTGTCGCAATCGAGAGTCACAGAACCCAGCCGTCCGCCTGTCCGACCTGACCCAGCAGACTGAGCACCACGTCGGCCTGACCGTCGCCGTTCACGTCGCCTCGACAAACCGTGCGGCCGAGCGCCGCGTCATAGGTAAGCGTCGCCTGCCCTGCCACGCCGGTGAAGACGGCGATCCAAGCGAAGGCTTGGTCGCCGGGCTCGAAGCTGTTCGCGTCCACCCCCGTCAGGTCGATGATGTCCACGCCGGCCTGAAAGTCGACGATCAGGTCCCCGCCATCGCCGATTTGGCTGTCGCCCAGGGCGCCGATCACGAAGCGGTCGGCGCCCGCGCCGCCGATCAGCACGTCCGCGCCCAGGCCGCCGATCAGCACATCGGCGCCGAGTTCGCCCGAAAGCACATCGGCGCCGAGTTCGCCCTGCAGGACATCCTCGCCGTCCATGCCGTTCAGGATGTCCGAGCCCGCTCCGCCGAGAAGCAGGTCGCCGCCCGTCTCTCCGAACATCACGTCTTCGCCCGCCTCGCCGAAGAGCAGATCATCGTTGACGCCCCCGAGAAGCAAGTCCGCGCCCGCGCCCCCCCAGAGCTGATCTCGGCCCGACTCTCCGGATAGGGTGTCGTCTCCGCCTTCGCCGTACAGACGATCGTCCTCGCCTTCCCCGTTCAGAAGGTCGGCGCCGTCGCCGCCGCGCAGCAGGTCCGCGCCCGCGGCTCCATAACCGAGGTCGTCGCCTGCGTGACCCTGCACGTCGTCGGCGTCCGCCCCGCCGAAAAGGCGGTCCGCTCCGTCGCCGCCGATCAGTAGGTCATGCCCGTCGCCGCCGAGGAGCGTGGAGCCCTGCAGCGTCGGCGGGGTCACGGCTGCCGAGGAGACCGACACGTGCATCGTGTAGCTCGCGCCCGCCGGCGGCCCGGAGCCGACGCCCGTCGAGGACCAGACGTTCACCGCCAGGGCGTAGACGCCGGCGGTCTGAGCGGTGGCGCTGAGGAACGAGTCGAGCCCGCTGTTGCTGCCCGGATCCACCGCCGCGTCGTCATTGCTCGCGATCAGGGTCCCGGCCGCGTCGTACAGGTAGACGAACGAGTCGAACGTCGCCCCATCGATGTCGACGACGATGGAGACGCCGGGCCGCGCCGTGAAGGCGTACCACTCAATGGCGCCATGACTGACCGCTCGTACGGTGGCGTGGGGCAGGCCGGTGGAGTCGAAGATCGTCGGATCGAGGTCGCGGTCGAAGAAGCCGTCGAGGCTCACGGCCTTGCCCATCGACCCATTGATGGTCGCCTGCGGCTTGGCGAGATCCGGGGCGCCGACCAGCCCAGCGGCGCCCGCGATCAGCACGTCGTCTCCGCCCAGGCCCTGCAGCCAGTCGACGCCGCCCCGCCCCTGCAGCACGTTGCCCGCGGCGTTGCCGATGATCACGTCCGCGCCGGAGCCGCCGTTCGCGTTCTCGATCAACACGCCCAAGGCGACCGACACGTTTCCGAACAGTCCGCCGACGTCGGAGAAATGCCCCGCCCGAAGGTCGATCCGCTGCGGCGAGGCGTAGCCCGAGAAATCGAAGGTGTCGGTCCCGCCCGCATCCCAAACGGCGAAGATGGGAGCGACGGCGGCGGTGGCGGCGAACCACGGGCGATCCGCGGTGCTGTTGAAGCCGTAAACCGTGTCGCCGACGCGGGTTTCCATGTTGGCGCCGTAGAGCCGCTGGACGGCCGCGATGTCGTCCATCAACGGAGCCGATGCGTAGCGACCGGCGAAGGCGCCGCCGGTGTTCGACTCGCTGAAATAGCTCATCACCGAGTACTGGCGGCTGTCCTCGTAGTACTGAGCATTGCTGGTGTAGGTGATGGTGACGCCGGCGCTGGCATTGTACGCGGCCGGGTGCGACAGGCCGATCGCGTGGCCGATCTCGTGCAGCATCACCTGCTGACCGTAGTTGGCGGCCGAGGGCGTCCGGTTGTAGCTCAGCGCCGAACTGATCCAGATGTCGCCCGTCACCGAGCTGACCAGGCGCTGCCCCGGCAGGTAGGCGAAGGCGGCGGCGCCCTCGGCGCCGGTCGCATAGTTGCCGAGGAGGATGGTGGCGTCGTCGGCGAAGCCGTCGCCCGCGTCCACGCGCTGGAAGGTGATCCCCGCCACGTCCGACCAGGCCGCGAACGCCAGCTCGGCGGCGGCGATCTGGGGAACGCCGAAGCGGGAAAAGCCGGAGGTGTCGCTCGGCATGGAGGCCGGGGCGCTCGACCGGTAGGCGTAGGTCACCGTGGTGGGCGCGCCGGCGACCGTCCACGACAGCCCGCTGCGGGTCAGGGCCGACGCGGCCTCCGCGGTCGTGAAGCTGTCCTTGCCGTTCGGACCGGTCCCGCCTCGAGCGTCCGCGTTCAGGCTGAACTGGGCGTCGAGGCCGCCGAGTCCGCCGCCATCCGCGAGGCTCCGCGCCAGATCGAGGCAGACGACGCACATGGCCGGGCACTCCAGCGGTGATGGCCGACGCGCGCCTCTACCGCCTGTTCAGGAAGTAGGCGCGACGTTGCGTCATGCAACCGCTCTCATGAACGACGGCTGAAAACCGCCCGACCGACTACAGCAACCATCCGGCCGATCCGCTCGCATCGCCGTTCAGCAGCAGGACGACGTCGCCGACGCCGTCGCCGTCCACGTCTCCCCGGAACAGCGTGCGGCCGGAGACCGCATCATAGGTCAGGCGGGCTTGCCCGGCCGCGCCGGTGAAGCTGGTGACGAAGGTGAACGCCTGGTCGCCGGAGATCAGGATGTTCGCGTCGATCATCGACAGGTCGATCAGGTCTTCGAACGGGTTGAAGTCGACGATCAGATCGGCGGCCGCCAAGGTGGAGTCCGCCAGCTGGGTGAACAGGAAGCGGTCGCCGCCGGCGCCCCCGACCAGCAGGTCCGCGCCCCACCCGCCGTGCAGCAAGTCGCCGCCCGCCTCGCCGACGAGCACGTCCGCGCCGTCGTCGCCCCAAAGGTAGTCGTCCTGACTCCCGCCGTAGAGGGTGTCGGCGCCCGCGCCGCCGAACAGCTGGTCCGCGCCGATCGTCACGACCGAATCGCCGAACAGCAGGTCGTCGCCGGCCCCGCCTTCGACGCTGTCGGCGCCCTCCTGGCCAACCAGAACGTCGGCGCCCTCTTGACCGAACAACAGGTCGCCGCCGTCGCCGCCGTAGATCAGGTCGGCTCCGTCTTCGCCGATCAGCTGGTCGTCGCCGCCCTCGCCCAACAGCGCGTCGTCGCCCGTGCCGCCCCACATCGTGTCGTGACCGGAGCCGCCGTAGACGTAGTCGTTTCCGGCCTCGCCCAGCAGCGCGTCGTCGCCCGCTTCGCCGTAGAGGCTGTCGCCGCCGCCGCCGCCTTCGACCACGTCCGCGCCGCCCGCGCCGTTCAGAGCGTCGGCGTGGATGTCGCCGAACAGGAACTGGTCGGCGCCGTCGCCCACGACGCTGACGCCGACGCCGGAGCCGACGAGGTCGCGGGCGTCCAGCGCCGTGCTGAGCAGCACGCGCGTCTCGAACCCGCCGTTCGCGTCGGCGTCGATCAGCAGGACTGAACCGGCGGCGCTGGCGTGGATCAGGACGTAGGCCGCACCCGCGAGGCCAAGCGCCGAAACGTCTATGCGGTCCACGCCCGTTTCGAAGTCCCGCAGGACGTCGGGCGCGGCGGCGCTGCTGTCCCCTGGGGCTAAGAGGAAGCGGTCGGGGCCGCCGCCGCCGAACATGGTGTCGCCGCCGCCGCCGCCGACCAACACGTCCTCGGCGAGCCCGCCGACCATCCAGTGGGCGCCGACGTCGCTGATCAGGCGCAGCGTCGGGTGCGTCGTCAGGTCGCCGCCCTCGATCCGCGAGCCGAGGATGCGCACGACGCTTTCCTGCACGCCGTCTTCGTCACGATCCCATCGCACCTCCACGTTCGAGCCGGCGAAGTGGAGCTCCGCCGCACCGATCTGGATGGTCAGCCGGTCCACGCCCGGCGTGAAATCCGTGACCACGACGGGGGCGCCGGCCGGGCCGTCGTTCACGCCGATCACGATCAGGTCCGCGCCGGCGCCGGTGCTGATCGTGTCGACGCCGTTGAAGATCAGGATCTCGTCGTCGCCCGCGCCGCCTTCGAGGCGGTCCGCGCCGGCCTCGCCTGAGAGAAAATCGTCGCCGTCGCCGCCCTTCAGCCAGTCGTCGCCGCCGCCGCCGAACAAGACGTCGTCGCCCGCTTCTCCCCAGATTTCGTTGGCGGCCCCGTCGCCCGCGCCCGTGTCGGACAGCAGGGTCAGCTGCAGGCGTTCGATGCTGTCGAAGGTGTCGCCGTAGCCGTCCCAGGAGCCGGCGCCCGGCTGGCCCATGAACACCGACACGGGCGACAACGACGTGGTGTAGGACGCGGTGTCGAAGCCCGCGCCGCCCTCCATCCGATCGGCGCCTTGGCCGCCCCAGAGCACGTCGTCGCCGTCGCCGCCCTTGAGGGTGTCGTTGTCGCCGTTGCCATGGAGGGCGTCGTTGGAGCCGCGCCCGTCCAGCATGTCGGCGCGGATGGAGCCCTGCATGCTGTCCGGCCCAGTGGTGCCGATCACGCCCTCAACGCCGAGGATCTGATCGCGGAAGGCGCCCTGGTTGGTGTCCTGCAGGTCCTCCCGCCGCAGATCGATGAACAGCGTCCAAGGAGAGGCGCTGAAGTCGAGCACGTCGAACCCGCCCCCGCCGATGTAGACGTCCTGACCGGACCCCGCGACGATGGTGTCGTCGCCCGCGCCGCCATCGAGAGTGTCGAAGCCGTCGCCATCGACCAGCCGGTCGGCGTTGTCCTCGCCGTAGACCTGGTCGTCACCCGCGCCGCCTTCGATGGTGTCGGCGCCCGTGCCGCCGTAGAGCAGGTCGTTGCCGAACTTACCCTCGATCCAGTCGTCGCCGCCGGCGGCGCGCACCGTGTCGTTGTTGTCGGAGCCGTAGACGTAGTCCGCCTTCGCGAACTCGTTGACCAGGTTGGCGATCTGGTCGGTGTTCAGCATGCCGCCGCCGCCCAGCGTCCAGGTGACCAACTTCACCCCTTGGGGATTGAACAGCTCGATCTTCCAGAAGCGGCCGACCGGGTAGCGGCCGATGTCCTGCTGACCCGGCGTGAAGGCGCCCTCGAAGCGCGCGCTCCAACCGGCCCAGATGCCGTCGGTCAGGGTGCGTCGCCAAACCGTGGAGGACCACTCGTCGACGCGCACGGTGCCGCTGTTCTTGATCGCCGACAGGAAGCCGACGAAGCCCGACAGACCGTTCAGCTCATAGGCGGCATGCAACTGGGTGGTGTTCACGATCTCTGCCCCCGCAGACGGCGCACCGCTCACGGCGGCCGACGAGGCCGCGCGAGGCGTACGCTGAAGAATGGAAGGTGCGGCGCGCTCCCCCGCCAAGGCGAGCGCCGACGACGGCGCTGATACGGGCGCCCCGCCTGACGTTCAAATGAATAGGGCGTAAGGCTTCCCCCGCCGCACGGCCTCCGCTATAGGCGCCCCTCCTCACGTCCCGCCGCCGTAGCTCAGTGGTAGAGCGCATCCTTGGTAAGGCTGAGGTCGGCAGTTCAAGCCTGCCCGGCGGCACCACCTTCCACCCCTCTCGAGGGCGTCATGAACACCCTCTTCGTGCTGATGAAGTGCGAGCTCGGCATGACCGAGCAGGTGGGCGACGCGATCGTCGACACGATTCCCGAGGCGCAGGAGGTCTATTCGATCACCGGCAGCTACGACCTGTTGGTCAAGGCGCGGTTCGACGACGCCGAGGCGGTGAGCGCGTTCGTGCAGAAGAAGCTGCACACGCTGCCGGGCGTGAAGGAGACGCACACCTTCGTCTCCTTCCAGCGGTTCGGCGATTTCCCGGCGTTCTGAGGCGACTGGCGCGCGGCGCGCGCGTTGGCCATCTGAGCGTTTCCGCCGAGACCCCTCATGCGTGCCGAGATGAAAACCGCCGTCGCCCGAGGCCTGCGCATGCGCTGCCCCAACTGCGGCGAGGGCAAGCTGTTCCGGAAGTATCTGAAGGTGCAGGAGCAGTGCCCGGCCTGCGGCCACGAAAACGGACGCTATCCGGCGGACGACGGCCCGGCGTACCTGACGATCCTGTTGGTCGGGCACCTGGTCATCGCGCCGATCCTGCTGTTCCCGTTCGTCTGGGAGCAGCACCCGGCGGTGGTGCTCGGGTTGTTGCTGCCCCTGTTGGCCGGCGTGTCGCTGGCGCTGCTGCCGGTGATGAAGGGCGCCTTCGTGGGATTGCTCTACGCCCAGGGCCGCGAGCGCCTCACCCGATCTTAACGGCGAGGCGGCAGGGTCGCGCTCCTTGAACGGAGCCGCCCCATGAGCCTGGCCGAAGCCGCGCCCGCCGTCGTCGCTGTCGATCCCGCGCCGGCGCCGGTGAAGACCGGGACCACGCTCGACGGCTACATGGCCCGCGAGATCTACGGGGTCGACGGCTTCCTGAAGTCGCTGGACGCCCGGGTGATCCGGGCGATGGCCGAGCATCAGAGCGCGCGCGACGTGCGCGGCGCGCTCGCCGAGATCGGCATCCACCACGGCAAGCTGTTCTTCATCCTGACGCTGAGCCGCCGGGCGGGCGAGCGGGCGCTGGCCATGGACCTGTTCACCGACGACGCGCTGAACGCCGGCACCGCCTCGGCGGGACGCGACCGCGCCTTTTTCGAGCACGCGCGGCGCTTCGGCGTGACGCTGGACGAGGCGGAGGTGCTGAAAGGCGACAGCTGCGCCATGAGCCCCGACGACATCCTGGAGCGGGTGGGCGCGGTGCGCCTGTTCAGCGTCGACGGCGGGCACCTGTACCACCACGTCGACAACGACCTGCGGCTGGCCGACGCCACCCTGCACGACAAGGGCGTGATCGCCGTGGACGACTTTTGCAACGCCACCTGGCCGGAGGTGACCTTCGCCACCTTCGACGTGCTGAAGGCGGCGCGGGACAGCCTGGCGCCCGCGGTGCTGACCAAGAACAAGCTGTACGTGTCGCGGCCCGACGCGGTGGGCTTCTACGAGGAGGCGGTCGCCGGTCTCGCCGACGCGACGCCCGAGCGGGTGACGATGATGGGCCGCGAAGTGCTGTTCCTGCGCCAGAGCCTGAAGAGCCGGGCGGTCGACGAACTGAGGTCCAAGTTCGCCCGACGCTTCGGCTAGCGACCACCCCGGCTGCGGTGTCCGATGTCCGATTTCGGGCGTCGGACAATCGGACATCGGACACGCCTCAGCCGAGGTGCTCGAAGCTCACTCGGGTGTAGTTCGTCCCGTATACGACCACGTCGGCCGTCGCTCTCAGCATAGCGATGTTCAGGGTATCGCCGGCCGCGCAGTCGACCACCAACTCGACTGGGACGTTGGTGTAGGCGCCCGCCGCAGTCTGCTGCGCCAGCATGACCGGCACCCCGCCGACCGTCTCACCATTCTTGCGGACATAGACGGTCATCATCAGTCCGGCGGAATTTGAGCCGTCCAAGACGATGTTGGCTGACACCCGGTAGAGGCCGGCGGCCGGACAGGTGAAGACGCCCGTGCCGGGATCGTAGTCGTCGGTGGCGTCCAGCACGACGTTGTTGCACGCGAGCGCCACCAGCGTGGTGCCGACAGTCAGATGCCCAGCGGTGCGGAACGCCACGACCACCGGCTTCTTCGGCAGGCGCACCTGTCCACCGGGCTCCACCTTCAGCGCTTCCACGAAGCTCGCGCCGTCGGCGCTGACCTTCACGCTCAGGCGGTCGTCGCCGACTAGGCCGATCTCCGCGCGGGTGGAGAAGCCGGTCTGGAACAGCAGGGACGCGACGCCGGGCGTGTTCGCCTTGTTGAGCTTGGCGCGAGCGCCCAGCGCGTCGGCCGCGCCCACCCAGGCGGCGCCGTCGAACAGCAGCAGGACCGAGGCGTCGCGCACGAAGGCGAGCTGGCCGGGCGCGCGGGTCAGCTCTGTCCAGGCGCCCGCCTCGAAACGCATCAGCGCGCCCTCCCCGGCCAGGCTCCAGTCGTCGCCGGTCGCGCCGGGCGGGAGGATGTAGAGGGCGCCGTCGGCGGGGCTCGCCGGCTGGGCGGCCAGCGTGCGGCTCTCGACCGAGCAGGCGACCAGGCCGTCGAGCAGGCCGAGACCCTCGTTCAGGGTCACGTGCTTCTGGGCCTGGGAGGCGGCCAAGTAGGGAAGGTTCAGGCGGGGGGTGCTGTCATCGCTCATGCGTCCGAGGCTGCACCCGCCCC
>SXGS01614168.1_pt1 | contig 14110 bp, 11 predicted proteins | sample 3174681 | NCBI WGS metagenome assembly SXGS01 (sample SAMN11356861, study PRJNA531348) | freshwater metagenome | isolation source: freshwater sample F1-80 | place: China: Fuxian Lake, Yuxi | collected 2017-12-25
CGCCGTGGAGACCCTCGAGGCCGTGGCGGACATCCTCCCGCACGCGGTCCGGATGCTGCGCGGCGATGCATCGGCGACGGCGCATCGTCCCTGACGCGCGCGTGCCTCTCGTGGACCGAATCCAACCAGTCGTGCTCGTCGGCGGACGCAGTCGGCGGTTCGGCCGCGACAAACTTCGGGAGCCGCTGCCCGATGGTGCCCTCGTCGAACGCCCAATCCGCGCACTCCAGGATGTCTTCGGTCCCCGCGTCGCACTCGTGGGTCGCTGCGATGCGTCGGTGGGTTGCCATGGCGACCTTGTGATCCCTGACCGCTACCCAGGAGCTGGTCCTGCCGGAGGGATCCTGAGCGCGCTCGAACACCTTCGCGAGCATGCGCCGAGCGTCGATGGCGTCTTCGTGCTCGCAGGGGATCTCCCCAGAGTGCAGCGGACGCTGGTCCAGTCCATTGTCGATGCCTCCCGTGGGCATCCCGGGGCGGCCGCGGTCCTCGCGTCGACGAACGGTCGCCTCGAAGCGTGCATCGGCATCTACCGAACGAGCACGATGGAACACCTCCGGGGTCTCGTCGCGCCAGAGGCCGCACATGGACGGAGCCTCGTGAGGATGCTCAAGTCGCTCACGGTGGTCGAGGTCCCCGCCGATCCCGCGCTGACGGTCAATGTCAACCGCCCGACCGACCTCACCGACTAACCCCCCGACCCCCCCCGCCCCCCCGGTTACGGGCAGATTGTGTGCCCCAGCGCACACAATCTGCCCGCAACCGGCCGCGAAGTGCGGTTTGGGCCGATCTGACGAACTCGCGCGATGCAGCCATAGCGTCGCACGATGTCCTTCAATCCGCGATTGTCCACACCGCCAAAATTGCGCGCAACAGCCTCGCGACAAGGTGGCGCGATCTCGCGCCGTCAATTGCGAGAGTGCCGTCTCTCACGGAGCGCGCAGTGTGCTCGAGTTGCGAGCGATCACTGGCCCCTTCGCCTCGGCACGATCACGATCCCTGAAGCGACCGACCACGCCGATCTCCGCGATGCCTGGGCGCTCAGGCTGCGGATCGGTCCTGACGCGATCGTGACCGGGCCCACCGCGGCACGCCTTCAAGGGATTCCCATCGACTCTTCGCTGGTCCTCGGCATCGCTCCAGTCAATCATCACGCACGGGCAGCCGGTGCACGCATCCTCCGTCGCCCTCCTGCGCACGCCACCACCACGCTCCATGGTGTCCAGATGACCACCGCACCAGAAGCGGTACTGGACACGCTGTTGTCGATGCCACCGTCGCGCGCCAGGGCGCTCCTCTGGACTGCGCTGCAGCAGCAGTGGATCAACATCGACTTCATGGCGAGCACGCTGGTCCATCGGCGCACGCGCTATCAGCACTCGAAACGACTGCGCCGCCTTTGCCTCCTCGCCGGCACCGGAAGCCACTCCGAAGCGGAACGCCGAATGGCCAACATCATCCGCCAAAGCGAACTCGGACGCTGGAGAAGTAACTACCCGCTCAAGGACTCGCAGCGTCGTGTCATCGCACGACTCGACTTTGCATTCCCGTCGAAACGGATCGCGATCGAAGTGGACGGTCGTGCCTTCCACACAGACCACGCCTCATTCGAGCGCGACCGCATTCGGCAGAATGCGGTGCTGCTCATGGGCTGGACCATGTTTCGCTTTACATGGGAGGAGCTCACGCAACATCGCGCGCGCGTGGTGCAGACGGTTCGCGAGGCGCTCGCGCGCGAACCCACCAAGCCCCCCCGGTTACGGGCAGATTGTGTGCCCTAGGGCACACAATCTGCCCGCAACTGCGGGTTGGGTGGTCTTCGCGTCTCGGTAGCCTCGCGTGCATGGGAACACACAAGGACTGCGGTCACTCGCCATTTCGCGAACACGCGGCGCACGTGGCGGAACTCGAAGCGAGCATCGCTGAACTCCGCAAGGAGCTCATCAGCACGCGCAAACAAGGTGCTGCGATTCCCGCCGTCGCCGATTACACCTTTCGTTCCCCTGAGGGCGGCGCCGTGCGATTGGCCGAACTCTTCGGCGACCACGATGATCTCCTTGTCATCCACAACATGGGCGAGCGATGCCAGTACTGCGCGCTGTGGGCCGACGGCCTCAGCGCGTTTGCGCTCCAGATGGCGCGTCGCACGGCGTTCGTCCTCGCGACGCCAAACACGCCAGAGTCCGCTCGTCATCAGATCGCCACGCGCGGATGGCAGTTCCGCGTCGTCTGCGACGGCGGCACCGCGTTCGCGCGCGACATGGGATTCGAGGGAGAGTCTCTCAGCCACGGAACGACTCGACTTCCTGGTGTCAGCGCGTTTCGTCGTGACCGCGATCCCTCATGCGAGTGCGGTCACAAGATCCGCCGCGTCGGTGCCGCGCAATTCGGTCCCGGCGATGAGTTCTGCAGCATCTGGGGACTCTTCGACCTGCTCGAAGGCGGTGTCAACAACTGGGCACCGAAGGCGCCGAACACGCTGCCGACCTGAACCACGACACTCCGATCGGCGACGGGGAACTACGGTGCGCCGCACACACCGTAGTTGCCCAGCAGGATGCCAAGATCCTGCGCATTGGTCGTCGCGTCGTTGTTGAAGTCGCAGACGCTCGGCCCGCCCCAGTATGCCATGAGCACACCAATGTCGAGCGCATTGACAACGCCGTTCATCGTCGCGTCACCTGGGCATGGCTGCGCCGTCGCCTCGAGTTCGGCGAGCCTCGCTTTGAGTTGCGTGTACGCCAGCGCCGCCGGAGGCGCAAGCGGGTGGTCACTCGCGAGCAGGTTGCACTCAGGGTTGTCGACCCCTCGCCCGTGAAGCACTTCGGCGAACGGGCACGCTGCGAGGTCATAAAACTCGTGGGCCTTTGACTCATCGACGCACCAGGGCAGTGTGTTGACCACAAGTTTCCACCGACCGTCGGTGATCGCCTGCTGCGCCGCATACACAAAGGTCAACTCCCCCTCGATCGCGAGCCCCTTCATCAGGTCGCAGCAGTCGGCGTAGATCGTCGACCCTCCCGGGCCGTACCACACGCCCCCTTGCGACTCGCAAAGCTGCTGCGTCGTGAGGATGCTGTCGGTGCAGATGGGTCCACCGCCCATACTCAGCAGGCACGGGAAGCACTGTTCGGCCAAATGCGCCGCCGCGTATCCGGAGTAGTTGAACTGCCTCGCATTCGCTGCGTCAGGCGTAGTGAGGTACCCCTTCATGCCGCGCGAGTCGAGCCGGCGACCCTCGGGAACCGCCGCACGCACATCGATGCCAGCGAGTTCGCCCCAGAGTTCGAAGAGATCCACAACACTCACCATCGAGTCGCATGCGCGCCCGGGTGCCACCGTCGGCCCACCCGCGATCACGAGCGGTACGCACACGCCGGTCTGATACACCGTTGCCTTCGCGCGCACGGGATTGAACGGCGCGCGCACGGTCGTCAGGAAAGATCCATTGTCGCCGACAACGACGATGACGGTGTCGGGCGCCGTCAGCGTAAGCCCAGCACCACCCTCATTCGCCAGTCCGGTCGCAATGAGCACATGCCGGATCTGCTGATCCATCGACTCGATCGTTCGGTTGCTCAACTCGCGCTGCGCCGGAGTCGCCGATTTGACCCCCGTCTCCTCGTCGCACACCAGCGGCAAGTCTGTCGGCCACGCCGAGCCCGGAGGCAGCAACTGCGCAGGCGGCGGTTGCCACGGATCGTGGTCACCCGAGAACGACAGCGTGCACATCCACCGGTGACTGAGCGCACGCTGCGCACGAATGAACTGCACGGCGTGCAGCGCCTGGTCCGTGTCCGCATAGACGCGCACCGGACTCTCCTGATACGCGACATCGCCGCTGTTCACCGTGCGCGGCCACACATAGTTGCCGTTGAAGTTCCCCCACGCGATCGAAGCGGACGAGTAGTTCGCACACGATCGCACCGCATTGCCGGCGCTGTCCACCAGCGGGACACCACCGAGTTGAAGACACTCAAGCGCATCGACCCCCTCGGCGCAAGTTCCATCCTGGAAGCCGCACGCGCAGATCGCGGGTGCGTTGCCTTCGATGGGGAGGCCGCACGAGAGACCGACGCCGTCGGACCGCGTCGCCTGCCCGGCAATCGTCGGGTCGATGTACGGCGGTGCTCCAAGGAGCGTGCCGTTGAAGTTCGTGAAGCCGCACGACGCTGGCGCGGCGATTCCCGCAGGGTTCCAGTCCGACTGCGCGATGTGAAACTTCCCGATGAGCATCGACGAGTACCCCGCTTGGGTGAGAAGCCGCGGCGTCGTCGCTTCAAGCGGCGAGCACTGCGACTGCGGCAGCGTCGGCTGCGTCATCGGACTCACGACGCCCGTGCGCATCGGGAAGCGCCCGGTGAAAAAGCAGACTCGGCTCGGGGAACACTCAGGCATCGCCCAGCAGTTCGTGAAGTTCACACCTTGCTGTGCGATCGCGGTGATCGTCGGCGTGTGCGCGAGGCCAACTCCGAGGGGATTGCTCACCCGGAGTTGATCCGCACCGACATCGTCGAGGATGACGAAGAGAATGTTGGATCGCTGGTCGGGACCGCCGTTGCGAGTCGGTTCGGCGGCTGAAGTGATCGCTGGGCTCATCGCGAGCACCGAGACGATCGCGCTCCATTCCGCCAACGCAACGCGAGGCGGGTGGGCTCGAGGATCGCCCGCGACAGCCAGTTGTTTCTCGAAGACCCGAGTCAGCATTGTCCCTCGAAGTGTGCTGCGATTCCTTTGGACTGCAAGAGTTGGTGAGTCCATTTGAAGGGCACTTGGCGCGCGATACCCTCGGGAGACGATGATTCAACGCATTCTCCAGCGCGCACGAGCCAGCATCACATCCGCGCTGGCGCTTCTGGGCGGAATCTTCGGGCACGCGGCATACGCCACCCCCCCCGCTGGCTTCGTCGCCGACACGATCGCCGCGGGGCTCAATGAAGTTGTCGGTTGCACTTTCATGCCCGACGGTCGTCTCGTGCACTGGGAACGAGCCGGCCGTGTGTATGTGCACAACGAGACGGGCCGCGTCCTTGCCATCGACCTGCACGAGGAAGTTGGCGGGTGGCGCGATCACGGACTTCTTGGGCTCGCCCTAGACCCGAACTTCCCGAGCAACGGCCTCGTCTACCTCTTTTATGTCGTCGACCGGCACCACCTGCAGTACTTCGGCACGCCAAACTACAACGGGGCCACCGATACCTATCACGACGCTTCGATCGCGCGAATCACGCGCTACCGGCTGACGAGCGGGTCCAACTTTACTCAGGTTGACCCGACGAGCCGGACCGTACTCGTGGGCGAATCGGCGGCGACTGGGCTCCCCATCGCGCACCAGTCGCACGCGGTCGGCTCGCTCGTGTTCGGCGACGACGGCACGCTGCTCTGCTCGTTCGGCGATTCGGCGAGCTACGAAGCGACGGACCTGGGCGGGCAAGTCAGCGGCGGCTATGTGACGAGCGCTCTCGCGGCTGGCATCCTGCGCTCGAAGGAGGATGTCGGCGCCTACCGCTCGCAGTTGATCGACTCGCACTGCGGCAAGGTGCTCCGTCTCGATCCCGACACAGGCGACGGTGTGCCGAGCAACCCGTGGTTCGACGCCGCCGCACCGCGCGCGCCGCGCAGCCGTGTGTGGTGCCTCGGGCTCCGAAATCCCTTTCGCATGACGATCGTGCCGAACACTGGATCGCATGACGCGGCCGATGCGGATCCGGGAACGCTGCTCATTGGCGATGTGCAGTGGAATGCCTACGAAGAGTTGAATGTGGCCGACCGTGGCGGCCTCAATTTCGGCTGGCCGCTCTTCGAGGGGATGAACTACGAACCCAGTTACGCCGCGAGCGCGGTGGGCAATGCCGATGTCGCCAATCCTCTCGAGGGCGGTTCGTGCGCGGCGTCGATTCCGTTCCGCAGTCTGCTCATGCAGGACACGCAGCAGACGGGGCTCGCCTATCCGAATCCGTGCGCACTCATTCAAGCCGAGAGCGCGGTGTACTCGGGCCCGACGAACACGACTGCCTACGGCGGCTACACCGGCGAGTCGTATCTTGACTTTGGGACGGCCAACGGGCAGTACATCCAGTGGACGATCAGCGCACCGACGACCGGTTCGTACACATTCGCGTTCCGCTTCGCCAACGGCGGGACGCAGGCGCGGCCCTGTCGACTCGTTGTTGATGGAGCAACGACGGTCGCATCATTCAACTTCCCGAGGACGGGGTCTTTCACCGAGTGGCGCTGGACCAGCCACACGATGGCGCTCACTGCCGGCACTCACACCGTACGCCTGCAGACCATCGTGAGTAACGGACCCAATGTCGATGCGATGTCGATGCACACAGGCGGCGGCGTGGTGGAAGTGCCCGTGAGCGCAACGAAGTTCGTGCACTCGCGTCCGGCCGTCGACTGGCACCATGTCAATTCCGACGCGCGCGTGGCGACCTACACACTTGGCGCAGCGACCACGCAACTCGTCGGCGCGGGCACGGTGGCCGGATCACCGTTCGCGGGAACTTGTGCCGTCGGCGGACCGGAACTGCACAACGACTCGTGGCCTGCGGCGTGGCGGGGCCGCCGAATCTTTGGCGACTTCGCGCATGGGTGGCTCAAGTCGATGACGATCTCCGAATTGGGCGTTCTGCAGTCGATCGAGCCGTTCGATGCAACCTTCGGCGCAGTGGTTGGGATCTTCGAGCATCCGACTGATCCGACGATTTATGCGATCCGATGGGGAAGTGAGATCGTCCGCATCCGCTACCTGCCCGGCGGCAGCGCGGTGCCAACGGCGCGCATCACTTCGAGCCAACCGTGGGGACCGAGCCCCTTGCGTGTGACGCTCGACGGAACCACATCGACCGACCCCGAGGGTGGCGCGCTCGCCTATGCATGGGACTTCGGCGACGGCACCTTCGGGAGCGGCGCGAGTGTGGCGCACACTTTCGCCGCAGCGCCCGCGCAACCGGCGCGCTTCGATGTGCGCCTGACGGTCACGGATCCATCCGGGATGACGCACCAGACCACGATGGTCGTCTCGCCGAACAACTCGCCACCTGTCGTCGACATCGTCAGTCTCTACGACGGCATGCTCTATCCGATGCCCAGTGACGGCTCCGACACGGTGTTCCCGCTGCTCGCAACGGTCTCCGATGCCGAGCACGGCGATAGCGGCGTCGCGTGCGAGTGGCAGACTGTTCTGCACCACAACACGCACGAACACCCAGAACCCCCAGTCGCAGCGTGCCTCGCACAAGCTGTCATCACACCCATTGGCTGCGGCGACGGCGAGTTCTCCTACACAGTGCGCTTCACCGCAACCGACGCGCACGGGCTCGCCGCGAGCGATGCCGTGACGCTGCTGCCCGACTGTTCGGGCGTGCTCGCCTGCCCGTCTGACTTGAACGAGAGCGGTGCCATCGACGCGCAGGACCTGAGCGTCATTCTCGCCACCTGGGGACCAACCAGCGGAGCGCGCGCGGATCTCAATCATGACGGCCGCGTCGACGGACTTGACCTCAGTGTGGTGCTTGCGTCGTGGGGCAACTGTCGGTGATCGCCCAGGCCCCCCCGGTTACGGGCAGATTGTGTGCGCTAGGGCACACAATCTGCCCGTAACCGGGGGGGCGGGGCGGTACAGTCACTGCGCGCGCCGCGCGCGGCGATCCACCTAGGAAGACACGATCTTGCAACTCAGCCACGCTCTTCGCGTTCTCGCGCTCGCCGTCACCACATCGCTCGCCGGGGCCGACGACGCCATCCCCGCCGAGTGGTTCTTCGAAGGTGCCAATCGCCCTGCCGCGCTCAAGGCGCTCGAAGGAAAACCGCCACCGCCGATCACCGCGCAGGCCTGGATCGGCGACGCCACGACGCTCACTGCTCTGCGCGGCAAGGTTGTCGTCATCGACTTCTGGGCGACCTGGTGCGGCCCCTGCATGGCCGCGATCCCGGAAAATGTCGAACTCGTCAAGCGAATGGAAGGCAAGCCATTCGCTTTCATCGGTGTGCATGACGCGAGTTCGGGCTGGAGCAAGGCCGCCAGCGTCGTCAAGAGCCGACACATCAACTATCCAGTCGCGCACGACTCGGGCGCGTCCGCGAAGGCCTTCGGTCTCTCCTTCTGGCCCACTTACATCATCGTCGACCATGAGGGCATCGTGCGCGCGGCGGGACTGATGCCCGGTCATGTCGCCGCAGTGGCCGAGATGCTTGTGGCCAAGGCGCCCACCACCGGCGGCGCTGGCGCAGGAACGCACGGACTCTCGCAAGGCGACTTTTTCGGTGGCGCGTCACGCCCAGAGTGGGTCACGCGCATCGAAGGCAAGTCGATGCCGCCGCTGCCAGCCGACGCCAAGTGGCACGGCACCGCAGTCAGCGCGGACGCACTCAAGGGCCATCCCGCGATCATCGAGTTCTTCTCGCCGCAAGGAAGTGTGGGCATGAAGCAGCTCGCGGAACTCGCGCCGCTTGCCAAGGAGTTTGCCGCACAGGGTGTGATCGTCATGGGCATCTGCGACGCACGCGCGAAGTGGCCGATGGCCACCGCGGCACTGACTGCGGCGAAGACCACAATCCCCGTCATGCAAGATGCGGCGCAGGGCGACCCTGCATCATTCGGCGCCGTCGCGAGCGCACTCGGCATCCAACTGACTCCGACAACCATCGTTGTCGGCGCCGACGGTCGAGTTGCGGCTGCGGGGGTGCGACCCGACCGCCTCAAGCACTTCGTCAACGCGCTCCTCGAAGCAAGTGCGGGCGCCGCCGCACCTACCGCTGCGCCAGCACCAGCCCCCCCAACACCATGACGCCATCCATTGCCACTGCCCCTCCTCCGGCCGCGGGACTCTGCCCCTTCGCCGACACCGTGCGCGCGCAGGTCGCGCGAACCGTCGTCGGCCAGCAAGTCGTCGTCGAGCGGGTCATGATCGCGCTGCTGACGGGCGGTCATCTTCTCCTCGAGGGCGTGCCCGGCATCGCCAAGACGCTCATCGTGCAGAGCGTCGCGCGCGCGATCGACCTGCGCTTCTCTCGTGTGCAGTTCACGATCGACCTCCTTCCCTCTGACATCATCGGCTCGGAGATCCTCGACCAGCGCACGAGCGAGTTCCGGGTGCACAAGGGGCCGATCTTCACCAACCTCCTCCTCGCCGACGAAATCAACCGCGCGTCACCGAAGGTGCAGTCGGCGCTCCTTGAGGCGATGCAAGAGCGCAAGGTGTCCATCGGCGACACGACGCACACGCTTCCGGCGCCCTTTCTCGTCATCGCCACGCAGAATCCGATCGAACAGTCAGGCACCTTCGAACTTCCCGAGGCGCAACTCGACCGGTTCATGCTGCGCCACCGATTCTCCTATCCCACCCCCGAGGAAGAGATCGAGGTCGCCCGACGAAGCCTCGCCCTGAAGCTCAAGCGCCACGGCGACGGCGCCGTGCCCATGACCGCGTTCGATGCCATCGACGGCGCGGCCTCGCTCCATCTCGCGGATCTCACGAGCGCGATGGCTTCCGTGCAAGGCGTGCATGTCAGTGAGGTATTCCTTCGTGACTGTGTGTCGCTCGTGCAACTGACGCGGAGCCATCGCGACATCGAACTCGGGTGCAGCCCGCGCGCGGTCCTCGCCCTCGTGCACGCATCACGCGCTCGCGCGTTCCTGCACGGCCGCGCCTATGCGATCCCCGAAGACTTTTTCGCGCTCGCCGAGGATGTCATCCTTCACCGCATGCGCCTGAGTTACGAGGCGCTCGCACTCGGGCGCAAGGGGCACGATGTGCTGCGCGAGATCCTCTCGTCGTTGGCGTGAGCGCGCCGATGGCCACGGCCGCCGCCACGACACTCCCCGCGCCCGACGAACTCGCGCGGGGCGACTTCGAGATGGTCGTCAGACGGCTCGCCGACGATCTCGCGTTCGGGGTTGACCACTCACGGTTTGTCGGTTCGGGCATCGAGTACGCGCAGAGCCGCGCGTACGCGCCGGGAGATTCCATCAAGATGATGGACTGGCGCATCACCGCCCGGCTCGGTCGCCCGTTCGTGAAGGAGTACGACTCGCCCAAGCGCACGAGCGTCTACATCGTGCTCGACACATCGCGATCGATGAGTGTGGCGTCAACGGCGCTCTCGAAGCATGCACTCGCCGTGTGGATCGCATCCGCGCTCGGACTCATCGCACAACGGCGCATGAGCCCTGTGGCCATCATCGGCGCGGGTGAGCGCACGACGCCGTTTCATCCGAGCCTCAACCGCGCCGACCTCTGGAGAGCACTTGACCCCTTGCGCACGGCCGCGCCACGCGGCGAGCGCACATCGCTCGGCACGCGCCTCGACGAACTCTCGACCCGCGCGCGCCGCGCAAGTGTCATCATCGCGCTCAGCGACCTCCACGATCCGGGAGCCCTTGCCGCCCTGCGCCACTCGGCACAGCGACACGACTGCATCGCGATTCACTTCAGCGACCCCGCCGAGGGCGGTCGCCTGAAGGCCGGATTCTTCCGCGGGGAAGAGGCCGAAACGGGCCGAGCCTTCGTGTCACACTCACGCGCGAGCTGGGAGCACGAAGGGACCATGCGCACCGATCTCGCTCGCGCGGGTGTCAGCTACCTCCGGCTCAGCACGCACGACCCATTCATCGCGCCGCTTCGTCACTTCTTGAGTTTTCGCCCCATGCTCGGTGGAGGGCGCGCGTGATTGCGCTCGTGATCGCTGCCGCGCTTGCCGTTGGCGCCCCGCCGCCAACCCCGCGCGGCGTCGCCGGGTCGATGACCATCGTCCATCACGGCCAGCCGCTCATGGCCCAGATCGAGCAGTCACCTTCGTCGCCGATTCTCGTGCGCGTCACCGACACGACGCCCACCGCCGCAGTGGACGCAGCGCACATCTACCGCATCGACTTCATCGGACTCGTCGCCGGCGAGTACGACCTGCGCACGCTCGTCGCTCACGCCGACGGAACCGAAGCCTCAACGCTCGAGCCGATGCCGGTGACCATCGTCTCGACGCTTCCCGAGCGTCACGGCACCGATCTTTTCGGCGCGCCGGATCGGCCGGGATTCGTCGCCAGCCACTACCGCACGATCGCGTGGACGCTCGGTGCGCTCTGGCTTGCCGTCCCCGTCGCCGTGCTCATCACACGATGGATGCGTCGCCGCCCCGCGCCACCACCGCCCGCGCCGATCCCACGACCTACCCTCGCTGACCAGATTCGCCCGCTCGCGCAGGCGGCGATGGCGCGCGCGCTCTCCGTCGAAGAGCAGGCGCGACTCGAACTTCTCCTCTATGCATTCTGGCGCAACCGACGCGACCTCGCGGCGCAGTCCCCGCCGCAGGCGATCGCCTCGCTGCGCTCCGACCCCGAGGCATCGCCACTCATCCTCGCGCTCGAGGGCTGGATCCACTCGAGCGAGCCGCACCGCGGCCCCTCGCTCGACGAGCTCCTCGCTCCATACGCCGCGCACGCCGCGATCGACCTTGCGGGAGCCGCGCCGTGACCTTCGCCTCGCCGATGATGCTGCTGCTCCTGGCCCTTCCCGTACTGATGCTGTGGTCGATCCCGCTTCGGCGAGCCGGCATCACGCTCCCCTTCGACCACCAGGCGCACCCGCGCCGCCGCGTGCTCACGGCGCTCCTCACGGCCTTCGAGTGCTTCCCCGCGCTCCTCCTCGCCATCGCCGTCCTCATCCTGGCGGGCCCGCAGTCGATGCAGCAGCCCAAGGACGCGCGCGAGCTCACGAACATCCAGATCTGCATGGATGTGTCGGGCAGCATGGGGATGGAGAACCGCTACGAGCTCGCCAGCAACGCGGTGCGCGAGTTCGTCGCCGCACGCGAGGGCGACGCCTTCGGCCTCACGATCTTCGGCTCGCACCAGATCCGCTGGACGCCGCTCACAAGGGACCTCGACGCAATCCGCAACGCGCTCCCCTTCGCCAATCCGGCGCAGCAGCCCATGCACATGAGCGGCACAATGATCGGTTCCGCGCTGCGCTTCTGCCGCGAGAACATGGATGACGAGGCGCAGGAAGGCGACCGCATGATCATCCTCGTCTCCGACGGCGCCAGCAGCGACCTCAGCGGCGGCGCGGCCGACGACATCGCCGAGGAACTCACCGAGGCGCACATCACCGTCTATCACATCCATGTGGCGATGGACGAGATCCCACAGGAGGTCGTCGAGATCGCCAAGGCCACCGGGGGCGAGGCGTTCCAGGCTTCCGACACATCGACGCTGCGAAGCGTCTTCCGTCACATCGACCGCATGCGGCCGGCTCGCTTCCGCACGCTCGGCACCGTGCCGCTTGATGAGTTCCGTGTCTTCGCAGCGATCGGGCTCGGCGCACTCGCGCTGCACCTCGTCGGACTGCTTGGCATCCGATACACGCCGTGGTGACGATCACTCCCACTCTCGCCGTCGTTGCGGCGCTCGCCGCCATGCTGGTGATCGCTGTCGCCGAACGACTCCATTCCCGCCGGGTCTTTCGCGTGGCTCGACTGGCATTTGGCGCCGCTCGCCCTCCGCGGCGCGCCATGGCGCTCGCATCTCTCCTGCGCATTCTCGGCGCGGGCGCGGCAACTTGGGGACTCCTCTTCCTTGCCGCGTGGGACCCCATCGCCATCGACGCCACTCCGGCCAAGAACGCGTCGAGCCATCTCCTGATCCTCCTCGATGTCTCGCCAAGCATGCAGCTCAAGGACGCGGGTCCGCACGACGCGAAGCTCTCGCGCGCGGCGCGTGCGGGCGAGGTCGTCCAGGCGATCCTCGACCGCCTCGACATGGAGTCGACGCGCATCACCATCGTCGCCTTCTACACCGATGCGCTTCCTATCGTTCAGGACACCTTCGACAAGGAGGTCGTGCGCAATGCGCTCGATGGCCTTCCGATGTATGTGGCCTTCGAACCCGGACCGACCAACCTTCAGAAGGGACTCGACAAGGGCTACGAGATCGCCCGCAAGTGGCCGCTCGACTCGGCGACGCTCGTCATCATCACTGACGGTGATGTGACCGCCACGCGAGCGGAGTCTGCGCCCGGCTCGATTGCCGACACCATCGTGGTCGGGGTCGGTGACAGCGTGCGATCGATGGCGGTGCATGGCCACAACAGTCGGCAAGAGACCTCCACGCTCAAGCAAGTCGCGCTGCGCCTCGGGGGCACCTACCACGACGGCAATGTGAAGCACATCCCCAGCGAGGTGATCCGCGGGCTCACGATGGTGGCTCCTCGCATTGGCGGCCACTGGAGCTTGCGTGACCTCGCGATTCTCCTCGCCGTTTCTGGCTGTTCGGCGTTGGCCTTCGCCACGCCGCTGCTACGCTTTCTCGGACGCGGCGTGCGCGGACGCACGCCCGCCACGGTCGCATCGCGCACTCCATCGGAGGCCATCGCATGAACGGATCGAGATTCGCTTGGGCTGCGTGGGCACTCGTTCCCGTCGCCGCCGCCGCCTACCACTACGGGCCGGGTCAGGCTGACTACGCACGCGACCGCGCCACACGCGCGTTCGGTGCGGCGACGATCGCGCAGTCCGAAGCGGAAGTCGCGCAGGCGCTCGCGTATGCCGCGCACCTCGATGCGCTCGCTGCGCGCAAGGCCGCTCAGAAAGACCCCACCACGGCCGCGCGCGCCACGGAACTCACCGCCGAAGAAGACTCGCTCTACGCCGCGGCCGCGCAGCGCTGGCAGTCGGCCGCCGATCGCTACAAGGAAGTCCTCGCGGAGATGGGTGACATCGACGAAGCCGGTGTGCACGAGATCCGCTGGGCCGCGGCGTATGCCACCGTTCGATCCGGCGACATCTGGGGCGGCATCACCGACCTCGAGTCGCTCCTTGAAGATCCCCACGCGACGCCAGAACTCACACGAGCCACGCGCGAAGAGTTGGCGACGGCGTACTACTACGGTGCCCGGCTCCTTCGTCTCTCGGGCATGCCACAGAACGAGTGGCGCGTCGAGTCGAGCAAGGCCCGTCAGCACTTCCGCTTCCTTGCGGAGCACGACGACGCGTCGTCACCCGACAGCCAGCGAAATCTCGAACTCGTGCTCAATCTCGAGCAGACCCAGCAAGCGGAACTCGAGGGCGCACCGTTGCCCAAGGCATGCCCGAAGTCCGGCAAGCAGGCGAA
>SXGS01009329.1_pt1 | contig 14104 bp, 10 predicted proteins | sample 3174681 | NCBI WGS metagenome assembly SXGS01 (sample SAMN11356861, study PRJNA531348) | freshwater metagenome | isolation source: freshwater sample F1-80 | place: China: Fuxian Lake, Yuxi | collected 2017-12-25
AAGCTGGTCTATGGGCGTATGACCGGCTGGGGCCAGACGGGCCCCTACGCCCATGCGGCGGGCCACGACATGAACTACATCGCCATAACTGGAGCGCTGGAGGCGATCGGGACCGAGGAAAAGCCGGTTCCGCCTTTGAACCTGGTGGGCGATTTCGGCGGCGGAGCCCTCTATCTGGCCTTTGGCTTGCTGGCCGGTGTCATCCATGCCCGCGAGAGCGGCCAGGGACAGGTCATCGATTGCGCCATGAGCGATGGTGCGGCCTCGCTTATGGCGATGTTCTACGGCTTCAAGGCCTCTGGGATGTGGCGTCCGGGGCGGCGTAACAACATGCTCGACGGTGGCGCGCACTTCTACGACACCTACCAGTGCAAGGACGGGCGCTGGATCTCCATCGGGTCCATTGAGCCGCAGTTCTATGCCCTGCTGCTGGAGAAGACGGGAATCACCGACCCCGCCTTCCAGAAGCAGATGGATCGCGGGGAGTGGGCGGGCTTGCGGATCAAGCTCGCTGAGGTGATCGCTGGAAAAACCCGTGACGAGTGGACGGCGATCATGGGGGGCACAGATGTGTGTTTTGCGCCGGTGCTGGATATGGATGAGGCGCCGGCTCACCCGCACAATCAAGCCCGCCAGACCTTCGTAGAAGTGTCAGGTGTTGTGCAACCGGCGCCTGCGCCGCGCTTTTCGGCGACACCAGGCGCCATTCAGGGTCCGCCGCCGGCGATTGGCGCTCATGACGATGAGGCCTTGAGTGACTGGGGGTTCACAGGCGCCGAGATTTCGGCCCTGCGCAACGCCGGTGCAGTCTCTGAGGCAGCTTAAGAGCCTGAACCTTATGCTGAATTGTTGTTCAGGCGGCGTTCAGCGAGAGCTGAATAGCCTGAGCAAGGGTTGAGGCTGCGCTCTCCCGTCCCTCGAAGCGGCCCTGACTTGATGGCGGACACGCCCATCGACGACGCGTCTCCGGCGATCCCGGTGACGCGTCGTCACCCCTTAGGGGTGCTTGCGTCGCCGCGGTTTCCTTGATCAACGTGCGGACATGTCGATCCACCAGGAGCTGGGCCGCTTGGGCATGCGTCGATGGGAGCCGCTCCGTGCGGCGCGCCTTAGCCTGTCGACGGTCGGGCGGGCCCTGACCCGCCTTTGGGGCCGCGATGTCATGCTCTATGTGGGCGGCACATCGTTCTTCATCATGCTCGCCATCTTCCCCGCCGTGGCCCTGTTGATCGGGGCCTACAGTCTGCTGGCTGATCCGGCCCAGGCAGAGTTCCAGGCCGAAGCCTTGGCCCGGCTGATGCCAACCGGCGCCCGTGATCTCTTTCAGGCCGAGCTGGAACGCCTGGCCCGGGCGCCTCGAGACGCCATTTCCGCCCAGAGCGGGGTGGCCCTGGTGATCGGCGCCTATGCCGCCCATCGCGGCTTCAAGGCCTTGTTGGCCGGACTGTCCTTCATCCACGATGAGCCAGACCCCCGGGGGTTCGTCGGATTCAATCTGATGGCCTTGATCGTCCTTCTGGCGGCGGCGGCCATGATGGGGGTGGTGTCGTCCATGTTCCTGGGATTGCGGGTGGCGGCGGCGACGCTGGATCTGCGGCCCTTGGCCGGGGTCTCGTGGCTCTATAGCGAATGGACCTGGGCCAGTGCCGGCCTGACCCTCGGGATGAGCCTGATCTACCGGTATGCCATGTCCCGGCGCACGGTGGCGTGGGCGGCAGCGGTTTGCGGGGGCTTTGTCGCCGCCATTCTTTGCCTTTTCGCCTCCTGGGCCAGCGCCTTCTATGTCGAGCAGATTGCGCATCTCGGCGCGACCTATGGATCGATTACCGCCGTGGTGGTGTTTCTGATCTGGCTGTCCTGGAGCGTGAACGCGGTGTTCTTTGGTGGGGCCTTGGCGACGGAAATCGAGATCCGCCTGGACGAGCATCGCCGCCAGGCCTTGCTGGCCGACCTCAGGCCAAAGAGCCCCCAACTGCCTTCTCGACCAGAAAGCTGATGCCGTCCCGCTGATCGACCTGCTCGATCAGGGTCATTCCCACGCTGTTGACGAAGTGGGGCACATCAATCCGGGCCAAGGGGTCATCGGCCAGCAGCCGGACCCGTTCCCCAGGTTGAGCCGTCTCCAGCGCCCGGCGTAGACGCAAGGTTGGGACAGGGCAGCGGTGGCCACGGGCGTCGACCAGGATCTCAAGCGAAGACATGACGTCCCCTAGCGTTCAGTTGGCCGCAACGGAAGTCTGCGCCCTCAAGGTTGCGCCCAGCGGGCTACTCTTCGCAACCTGCGGCTCAACGCCGCACAGGTTGATCTTAAGGCGGTTTATGGGAAAACGGCGTTACGGCTAGGGATTCCCCATGGAGCCGATGCGTTCATGAAGTCTCTCACCCGCCAGTTTTTGATCAGTACGGGGCTGATCACTTTGGGCCTCACCCTAGTGGCGACCGTGGTGGTTGCGGTGATTTTCCAAAATGAACTGGCTCACCGGCAGGTCGCCTTTCTGGGGGACTATGTCCGCGAGCGGAGCCTCAATCTCGATCGGCGGTTTGCCAATCTCACGGCGTTGCAGGTCACAGCCGGTGAGGAACTGAGCCGTCGCACCTTGGCGCTGGCGCCTGGTGAGGCCGAGCGTCTGGCCGATCGCTATTTTCCGATCAGGGCTGACGGCACGCGCCGTAGCCGACCGGAGTATTTCGACGGTGTCCGGCGCCCCAATGGCGGCCTGTTCTACGGCATGGGCGTGTTCATCGCTGAGGCAGAGTCTGCGCCCCCGGAAGAACTCGCGGCCCTGGTGGCCAGTTTCAGCGTGGTGTCCGAGCTTGGCCAAGCCGGTGGCGCAGATGTCGACAACTTCTATTTCTTCACCCGGTCCACCCGGCTGGTGATGTTTGGCCCCGATCGCCCAGACCGGCTGATGTTCTTCCGCGAACTGGCGCCCGCCACCCTGGATGTGAGTGGCGAGGAAATGACGCAGATTTCTCTGCCGGCCAACAATCCGAAGGGGGAAACTCGCTGCACGCGTCTGCAGCGGCTGGTCCAGGAAAGCGTCGATAGTCCGCGAATGGGCTCGGCCTGCGTGACGCCCGTCTACATCGAGGGGCAGTTCGTTGGCGCCTTCGGCTCCTCGATCGAACTGTCTGGCCTGTTCAAGAGCGCGGTCAGTGAAACCCTGCCGGGCGCGGTCGCCATTATCATGACCCGGGACGGGGAGATCATCGCTGATCCAGCGTTTGGCCCGGAGGGCGCCGCATCCAGAGCTCAAATCGACGCGCTGGAGCTTGAGAACGGCACGCGGGCCATCGCTGCTGTGATCAACACCCATCCCGAGCGCTTCGGCGTCATGGATAGTCCCGATGGCTCAGCGATCATCGCCTTTGGACGCCTGATGGTGGCCGACTGGAACCTGCTGTTGGTCTATCCCAAGCGTGAACTGTTGATCAGCGCGGCAAAATCGGTGGCATGGGTCCCGATTATTGGCCTTCTCGCGGGCATCCTGCACGCGCTGTTCATGGTCTACATGGCGCGCCAACATATCACCGGGCCCATGCGCCGGCTGGCCGATTCCTGTGATCCAGACCTGGGACCGGCAAGCCCGCACCGCCTGGCTGAGGATGAGGCGAGGCAGGATGAGGTGGGTCTTTTGGCCCGCGCCCTTGCAGCAGAGCGCGCCAAGGCTGAAGGGGCCAGGGCCTCCCTGGAGGATCGCGTCCGTGAGAGAACGGCCGAGCTGGAACAGGCCAATGCCGAGAAGTCCCGCTTTCTTGCGAATATGAGCCATGAACTGCGGACGCCGTTGAATGGCGTAATCGCCATTTCGCAGACCCTCAAGGAGCGACAGTCCAGCCCGAAAGACCAGGAACTGGCCGAATTGATCGTTTCGTCTGGGCGATTGCTGGAGCAGGTGCTCACCGACATCCTCGATTTCTCAAGCATTGAGGCTGGCCGCATCCTGCTTGCGTCGGAGCCATTCGACTTGGAGCTCCTGGTCGGGCGGATTGCCGAACTGCACCGCGCCTCCGCCGAAAGCAAAAGCCTGTCCTTGACGTGGATGGTCGAGCCTGAGGCGCAGGGCGGCTACTTTGGCGACCCGGTCCGCCTGACCCAGGTGCTATCCAATCTTCTGAGCAACGCAGTAAAATTCACCCAGACCGGGGGCGTAAGGCTGAGGGTCCACAGGACCGACGGAAAGCTGGAATTCTCCGTCGTCGATACAGGGATTGGATTCGATGAATCGGTCCGCGCCCGCCTGTTCCGTCGCTTCGAGCAGGCTGACGATTCGATCCGGCGGCAGTTCGGTGGAACGGGCCTTGGCCTAGCCATCAGCCGTTCTCTGGTGGAGCTCATGGGGGGGGAGATTTCGGCTTCATCCATACCTGGAGAGGGGTCTGACTTCCGGGTTCGCCTGCAGCTGCCTCAGGCGCTGGTGACGCGCGAAGGCCTCGCCGCGACGCCAGATCCTGGCGTATTGGCGCCGGACATGGCCCTTCGCGTCCTGCTGGCGGAAGATCACCCTACCAACCAGAAGGTCGTGCAGCTGATCCTGGGGTCGGTCGGGATCACGCCAGTGGTGGTTGAAGACGGTCAGGCCGCCTTGCACGCGCTGGAGAATGCCGACTTTGATGTCGTGCTGATGGACATGCAGATGCCTGTACTGGACGGACTCAGCGCCACAGTTGAGCTTCGCCGTCGCGAGCTGGCAGAGGATCTGCGAAGGACGCCGGTGATCATGCTGACCGCCAATGCTCTTGAGGAGCACGTCCTTGCTGGAAAGGCCGCAGGCGGCGATTGGCATCTGACCAAGCCCATTCGCGCCAGCGATCTGCTCTCCGCAATCACAGCCGTCCTCGGCGATGAGGACGGTAAGGAGTTTGCTGAACGAACGCCGGAGAAAGCTGGAGCTTAACTCGGCCTCTGCGCATTATGGCTGCGGCCTCCTGTGACTCATCCCAACCCGCCAGATTCCGTTGCGGCCTTGTCCGCGCCCCAGATCACACCCTCAGCCGGGCGTGGTCGGTGGCTCCCATGGGTCGCTGGGGTTCTGATCTTCAGCCTGATCCTGGCGCTGGCGACCAGCTATTTTGCTCGGCGTATCCTGGCGAGGGAGGCTTTGATCGGGTGGCTGAACGCCCGTGGCGTCGAAGCCGATGTCGCGTTCGAGACTCTGGGACCGCGCGGACTGACAGGGACGTTGCGCATCGGACCGCCGCAAAAACCTGTGATCCTGGCGGAGAGGGCGACCCTGTCATACCGGTTGACGGGCCCTTGGGCAGGACGTCGTCTTGGGGTGGAGTTGGATGAAATCGCCCTTTTCAATCCGGTGATTCATGCGCGGCTGACGCCTGAGGGACCTAGTCTGGGGGCGCTCGACCCCCTGATCGCCGAGTTTCGCCGCAGGCCCTCCAGGCCCGATACCCCTTCACCTGACATCATCATCCACAATGGGCTGCTGAAGCTCGAGCATAATTCTGGCCTGGCTGAGATCCAGGCCGACGCCCTGATGACAACAGGCGTTCTGGTGAGGCTTTCAGGACGACTGGCCCCCACACGTCTGGTTCTGGATGACCTGACCGCAAATCTTGGCGAAGCGCGCCTGGGTCTGGTCACCCGCGATGGCGTAAGCCATGTCAGCCTTGTGGCACAGCTCGTCTCGGGACAGTTCGGCGCCCTTTCGGTTGGGGCCGGGGACCTTTCTCTGGCGTTCAATGTCCCTTACCCCACAGCTGAATCTCCGTTGGGCTCCGGGCCCTTTGCCGTTTCGGTTTCGGCCCGTAGCTCGGAGGTCACCCGACAGGATGTTGGACTGGAGACCCTCGCGCTCTCGGCTCGTTTTCAAGGTCAATCGGCAGGGGGGCTGACCGACCTGACCCTACGCGGCAGGGGTGACATTCGGTTTGACGCGGGGTCTGGTCATGCCGCCGGCTTCACTTTTGGTGCGGTTTCAGGTTCTGCCCAGTCTGGGGACCTCACCTGGCATCGAGACCCGCAGGCCGAGAGCTCTGGCGACGTGCAGATCAGTGTCCGGGGCAGGGACCTTGAACGCGAAGATCTGGCGCTGTCGCGATTGTCCCTCGATCTCCTCGGCCCCGTGCGGAAGGTTGGTGGTGCTCTGGCGGCGGATCTTGTGGGACCGCTAAGCCTTGTGGGTGGCTGGGACGGGCTTGGGCCTGTGGAGTCTGGGGATCTCGACACGGCTGTTGCTGTGAAGCGGGCCGCCCAAGCCTTTTCCGGCAAGGCGCCCGCCATTCAGGTGACCTATGGAAAAGACGGGTTTCGCTTGGGCCTGCCGGCTCCGGCCCAGTTCGTTTCGGCCACAGGTGGTAAGGTCAGTCTGGCCGCCCGGGGCGGGGCGGCGATCTTTGCTGATCGCGCCGGAGCGTTTGATGTCAAGGCATCTGGCGGCGGTCTACCGAACCTGAACGCTGAGGTTGTCCGTTACCAGCTGGACCAGGATGGGTTCGCGGCCGAGACACGGATGAGTTTGGCTACGGACTTAGGCCCAATTGAAGGCCTGGAAAGCCAGGTGTCAGGACGTTTGCGTGTGGGCGGTGGCGAGGCGACCTACCTGGCCACGACCTGTGCCCCCGTCGCCTTCTCCAGCTTCGAAGCGGGTGAGACCAGCGTTGAGGCCATCAGCCTTAGCCTGTGTCCTGGCGCTGATCCAATGTTAGCCCTCAAGGAGGGACGGTGGCGGATCAGTGGCCGGGCGCAAGGGCTGTCAGCCCATGCCCCATTCCTGCAAGCCGGGCTGGAGCGTGGCCGAGGCGACATCGTATTTGGCGTCAATGCCGGCGGCCTGTTCAGCCAGGCGCAGATTCTGAGTGGACAGGTTGTGGATCGGGCGTCCAGCCCCCGCTTCAACCCCCTGGATGTGACCGGTCGCCTGGCCCTCAATCAAGCGGTCTGGGGTGGAGACCTTGAACTCTCGTCCCGTGGCGTTGCCGTGGCTGACATTCGCCTGGATCACGATGGCCCGGACGGTCGGGGTGCAGCTCAGGTGGATACCGGTCTGCTGATGTTCGCCGAGGGGGGGCTTCAACCGTCCGAGCTCTCGCCCTTAGCCGCGACCATCGGCGCGCCGGCCTTGGGTTCGGTGCGCTTTGCGGGAGGCTTTCAGTGGTCGTCGTCGGGGCTGACCAGCTCTGGTTTGCTATCTGTGCCAGGGCTGGATTTCGCCAGTCCAGCCGGGCCGGTTCGCGGTCTCGCCGGTGAGATCGCCTTTACCAGTCTTGCACCGCTTAAGACCGCCCCAGGGCAGCAGCTCAAGGCTCAGGACCTGCAGCTGCTGACCCCGCTGATTGCGCCGCGCGCGACCTTCCAACTGCTTGGGGAGAGCCTGGCGGTATCGGCGGGGGCCGTGGACGTGGGGGGCGGGACGGTGCGGCTGGAGCCCATGATCATTCCATTGGACCTCCATCAGCCCTGGCGGGGCGAACTGGTGATTGAAGGCGTGCAGCTGGCTGACATTGTCAGTGCGACGCCCTTTGCTGACCGGGTTTCCTTATCGGCCAGGGTCAGCGGTCGCCTGCCCTTCATTGCTGGGCCTGACGGGTTCAAGTTCGTTCAAGGGCGACTGGAGGCCATTGAGCCTGGACGCCTGTCCATCCGCCGCGCCGCCTTGACCGAGATCAGCGCTTCAGGGGGGGGCGCCAGCGCCGACCTGGAGGGTCTGGGGGGAGAGTTGGGTGAGCAGATCGCCGCCGCACCCCCGATCACCGAAGCCAATACGGCTGTCGAGTTCGCCTATCAGGCCATGGAGCACCTGGCCTTTGATGTCCTGAATGCTGAGGTCAACAGCCTGCCCGGAGGCCGGCTGGGGGTCTTGTTCAATATCCGGGGCGCCCATAGCCCGCCGGAGCCGCAGGAGATCCGACTGACCCTGGGCGAATTGATCCGGCGCGACTTCATGGACCGGGAGTTGCCCCTCCCGTCAGGGACAGAAGTTGATTTGACGCTGGACACGTCCCTCAACCTGGATCAGCTCTTGGCCGACTACGCTGACGCGCAGACCGTGCGCGGTTCAGGTGAGGTTCAGCCGCCTGAGCCAAGATGACCTTCCATGCTGCAACCCCAGGAGCCGCCAACTTGATGACCTCGAAGCGACAGATCACTGGCGCGATCCTGGCCGCCGCCGCCCTGGCCACTGGGCTGAGCGCCTGCGCCCCCACCATTCGGGTCCAGGTGGACCCGATCACCATCTACGCAAAGCTGGACGCCGATGTGCGTGTGCGCCTGGACGAGGATGTCCGAGCCCTGATCCAGCAAAACCCGAACCTGTTCTAGGGGATGATCATGACCCGTTTTAAGTCTCTGGCCCTCGCTGCCGTCATACTTGGCGCGGCTGGTGTGGTTACAGTTGGCCTGACCGTCGGCCCGGCCCTGGCGCAGACCGCGCAAGCTAAGGCGACCGTCGATGCCGCCAAGGCCCAAGGGGTGGTAGGCGAACGCAATGATGGTCTGTTGGGTTTTGTGGTCTCGTCGTCAGACGCTGCGCTCGAGGCCGCCGTCAACGAAATCAATGCTGGCCGTGCGCAGCTCTATCGCCAGGCGGCGGCGCGAAATGGCGTCACCGCGGAAGCTGCCGGCGCTGCAGCCTTTACAGAGGTGGTCAGCACCCGACTGCGGCCAGGGGAGTATTATCAGGCCTCCAATGGCGCCTGGGTTCAGAAGTAGACACAGGCTTACGTTTTGAAGTCGATTGAGGCGACCCGCGTCCGGACGCTCAAGGATGCCCCTGAGCAGACTGACGGCCACTATGTCCTTTATTGGATGCAGTCATCCCAGCGGGCTGACTTCAACCCGGCCCTGGAGTTTGCCCTCGACGCGGCTAATCAGCGAAATCTCCCCCTGCTGGTGGCCTTCGGCCTGACCGATGGCTACCCCGAGGCCAATGCCCGCCACTACGCCTTCATGCTCCAGGGGCTGGCTGAGGTGCGCCGACGTCTGCTCGCCCGGGGGATCAGCTTTGTCATCCGGCAGGGCGATCCCGATGCGGTGGCCCTGCAGCTCTCCCAGAACGCGGCCCTGGTCGTCTGCGACGCCGGCTATCTGCGGGTCCCACGACTGTGGCGGCGCAGGCTGGCCGACGGGCTGGATTGCAAGCTCATTCGGGTCGAAGGCGACGTGGTCGCGCCTATCGCCCAGGTCTCGAACAAGCATGAGTATGCCGCGCGGACCATTCGGCCGCGGATCCAGCGGATCATGGACCCCTATATCACGCCGCTCCAAGCACAGCCTGTGGCGCGGCCTGGCGACCTGGGGTTGCCGTCGGATATCGACCTCGAGAACGTTGCCGCAGAGGTCAGTCGGCTCCGGCTCGATCACAGCTGCCCCCCGGTCGTGCGCTTCAAGGGCGGGGAGGGAGAGGCCCGCGCGCGCCTGGCGTCCTTTCTGGTCTGCGGCTTGGCCAGCTATGGTGCTGCCCGGGGTAAGCCTGAGGCAAAGGCCGTGTCCTATCTCAGCCCCTATCTGCACTTTGGCCAGATCTCCCCCGTGGAGATCGCCCTGGCGGTCCGGGATTCCGGCGTAGGCCCTGAGGACTCCCGGGACACCTATCTGGAGGAACTGATCGTCCGTCGGGAGCTGGCCATCAACCACGTCTGGTGGGCGCCGGACTATGACCAGTATGAGGGCCTGCCCGCCTGGGCCAAGGCGACCATGGAGGCCCACGGCGCCGACCCACGTCCATTCCTCTATGACTATGAGGCGTTTGATCAGGCCGCCACCCACGATCCCTACTGGAACGCCGCCATGACCGAAATGAAGGTCACAGGCTATATGCACAACCGCCTGCGCATGTACTGGGGCAAGAAGATCCTTCAGTGGTCCGCCACGCCTCAAGAGGCGTTCGCCACCGTTCTTAGCCTAAATAATCGCTACCTGCTCGATGGCCGTGACGCCAATTCCTACACCAATGTCGGCTGGATTTTTGGCCTGCATGACCGTCCCTGGCCCACCCAGCCCGTGTTCGGAACCGTGAGATCCATGGGCCCCAACACCTTCAAGAGCTTCAATGTTGAGGCCTATGTGGCCCAGGTCGCGACCCTGGTCGCGGCGGAGGGATAAGCCGCAGGACGCTTCTGCGGGGCCTAAGTTTCGGGGCAGCTCTCATCGGCAGCTGAGCTCATTGCCCCCGGCGTCGGCTCGAACCTGTCGGTGAATGCCCTCAGAGCTAGCCCTCAGGCGCCTTCGGGCTCGGTTTCGCGCTGAACGGCAGGGGCGGCGGCCGTCTCGCTGCCGGCCTCCAGAGTGGCGAGATATGAGGCCCGGATTTGGGCGCCAGCCTCGTCATAGAAGAACGGCAGAAAGCAGTAGCGCCGCCCTTGAGTCACTGGAGTGGCCTCATGCAAAAGGGAGCAGGAAAAGATCACCGCCCCGCCCGTGGGAGGGCGATATGTCTTCGATCCAAACTCAGGGAACCTCAGCTCACCCCCTACATGGCCTTCGGTGTTGAGATTGATGGAGCAGGCGAAGCGGCGGTGCGCGGTACCCGCTGTCGTGTTGTCACGGTGGGGTTTGAAGAAGCCACCCCCGTCGCTGTCATAGCAAGCCACCATGTAGCGTTCGATCCGGCTGGCCTCAAACTGGAACGTCTTCTTGATCTCCGGAAGGAGTCGGGTCTGGAGCCTGTGGCGGACCAGAGTCTTGAGACTCTCGTCTTCAATGATGGCGTCCCGACGACGCTTGGTGGAGTCCATGACCGGAACGGTCTTGCCGTCGATCTCCCGCATCACACCGGACGGCTCGCCACCATGCCCTTCATAGAAGCCGATAAGCTGGCGGCACAGATCCGGCTCAAAGACACGTGGGACGATGAGCACCGGTGCATGCAGTGGCACGCCTGCATGGTCGTCTGGCTTTGGCAGTCGGGCGACCACGGTCATAAGAGCGTCCGTCTGATCGATCCCCGCCACCGCGTAGATCCGCATTGAAGGATCGATCAACACCCAATGGGGGTTGGGAACGCCTTCTGCGCTGAGGGCATGGTAGCGTCGACTGACGGAGCCGTCGGGATCAAAGAACCATTGGAGTCCAGGCTCATCCTTGGCGATGGCGATGGTCGCATTGTCCCGAGCCACGGCGAAGGCTGGGATGTTCTTTTGGGCCCTAAGATGCGTTGTGGCTCTCAGCTGATCTAAGGTCCTGGCTCTGGCCTCTAGGTCATCAGGTAGAAACAGCAGGAGGATGAAGTAGCCCCCCAGGCTCCCAAAGGCGAACTCCGGATTGACGGGGGATCCAGTGATGAACCACGGGGCTGGCTGTCCTGGACGCAGCATAGGGCGCTCTAACCGAAGGCGCAGGCCAGGCCTGCCATTGGGGGCCGGAGTAGCCCCTTGGCTCTCCAGCAATGTCAGTGAGAGAGCCGTCTGCCGATATCCAGAGCAAGCGCAGGGGCCTTATAAGAGCGGCATAATGACCCTATAATTGACCCTCCGAACTGCAGGCCTCAGCGTCAGGTTTGGCCGGCCGCTACCGGCCCAGTTCGCCGGCGCCAAATGATCCCCCAGATCAAGTCGGCGTCGGCGAGCTTCATTGTCATTGGCCCTGCGGGCCTCCAGGGGCCCATGCGCGCCTTCATCCAGCCCATGATCCGACGCTACCCGCGTCTGTCGACCTATGGCGCAGCCGTGGTTGTTGTGGTGATCGCCAACCTGGTCGCCTTGCCCTTGGACCATTGGCTCGGCTATGCGCGCGTCTCGATGATCTTTCTGGCCGCTGTGCTGATCAGCGCGGTCAAGCTGGGCTCAGGCCCGGCCTATCTGGCCTCAATTCTGGGGTTCTTCAGCTACAACTTCTACCTGGTGGAGCCCCAGTTCACCCTCGGATTTGAGTCCGAAGACTATCTTATCCTTTTGGTTTTTCTCGCAGTGGCCATGCTTACCGGTGGGCTGGCCGGCAGGGTGCGGGACGAAGCCAGCCGGTCACTCAATCGGGCTCGCACCACTGGAGTGCTGTTTCAGGCAGGCCGCGATTTCGCGGCCTTGGGCGATGAGTCGCCTATCGCCGAACGTCTCGTCGAAGGTCTGGCAGAGGCGGCCCAAGGGGAGGCGGTGCTTCTGATCGACGGTCGGGTTCGAACGCGTCAGGGCGCGATGACCTACGACCCCGCCCTCATTGAAGCCCTGGAGGCGTGCCAGACCGCCGGGGTTCTGACACAGGGACCAGATGGATGGCGCCTGAGAGCCCTATGGGCAGAAGGGCGCAGACTGGGGGCCGCGGCGTGGAAACCCAGTAGCGCGATGACCGATGAAGCCGATCAGACCCGCCTGATCCATGTGCTGATCGACATGGGCACCACCGCCATTGCCCGATCTCGTCTCAGCCAGGCCTGGGCGGAGATTGAAGCTCGGGAACGTACAGAGTCCCTCCGAAACGCCTTGCTGTCTTCCATCTCTCACGATCTTCGCACGCCGCTTTCAGCGATCCTTGCCTCAGCCTCCAGCTTGAAGACTTTTCGGGGTGTCTTTGAGCCACAAGTTCAGGACGACTTGCTCGATACGATCACTGAGGAAGCCGAACGTTTGAACGCTTTCGTCGGCAACCTCCTCAGCATGACCCGGCTGGAGGCTACAGCGCTTTCGCCCCAGTCTGGCCCTTTCGACATATCTGAAGCGCTAGATCGAACCTTACGACGCTATGAGCGTCGCAAGGGGGCCCGCCGGCTGTCTTTGCTCCCCACAACGCACCCCTTAATCGCTTTAGGTGATCCGATCCTGTTCGAACAAGTCCTCGGTAATGTGCTCGATAACGCCCTTCGTTTCAGTCCCGAGGATGGCGTTGTGACCATCCTCGCCAAGAATGAGGGCCCTGTTCTGGCGATTGAGGTGGCAGATCAGGGGGCCGGTGTTCCCAAAAACGAACTCGAGCTCATTTTCGATAAGTTCTACCGCTCCAGCACCACGCGAGAAACCCTCCAGGGGGCTGGCCTTGGTCTATCCATTGTCAAGGGATTTATGGAGGCGATGGGCGGCGCAGCGACTGCCCGGTTGGGGGAGCAGGGCCGGGGGCTCATCGTGCGGGTGGAGTTGCCCAGGGGAGACGCATGAGCGCCGGCGCGCATCTTCTGTTGGTAGACGACGAGCCCCAGATTCTAAGGTCTCTGCGTCCAGCGCTGTCGGCGGCGGGCTATGGCGTGGCGACCGCCGAGACCGGTGCGGGGGCTTTGAGTTACCTGGCTGGAGAGCCCTGTGACATCGTCATCCTGGACCTGGGGCTCCCCGACATGGACGGCAAGGATGTGATCATCCGCCTGCGGGAGTGGTCCGAGATTCCGGTTATCGTGTTGTCCGCCCGCAACCTCGTCGAGGAGAAAATCGCCGCCCTCGACCTCGGTGCTGATGACTTCGTCCATAAGCCATTTGCAGTCGACGAACTGCTGGCCAGGGTGCGGGCGACGCTCAGGGGCCGAGACTTGCGTCTCGCCGGCCGGGCCCGCTTTCGCAGCGCTGAACTCGAAGTCAATTTCGCAGCCCGTCGGGCCTATATCCAAGGTGAAGAGGTGCGTCTCACCCCCCGGGAGTACGACCTGGTACGCACTCTGGCGCGCCATTCCGGGCGGGTTGTCACCCATAAGCAGATCATTGCTGCGGTGTGGGGCCCAGACGCCTCAGTGGACGCGCAGTTTGTCCGGGTGCTCGTGGCGCAGTTGCGGCAGAAACTCGAGGAGAACCCATCGGCGCCCCGGATTCTGCTCACTGAAACCGGCGTGGGTTACAGGCTCGCGGGCGAGGACGAGGCCTGAGCGCTCACCACCTCTCCATCCTCTTGGGTGTAGGGGGCAAAGTCTATGGGGGGCAGGAGGTGCAGCACCGCCTCGGAAGGACGGCAGAGTTTCACCCCGTTCGGCGTGATGACGATGGGGCGATTCAAGAGAATGGGATGGGCCTCGATGGCGTCCAGCAGGGCCTCGTCGCTCAGGCTCTGATTTTCCAGCCCAAGCTCAGCAAAGGGCGTGCCCTTTTCCCGAAGAACGTCTCGGACCCTCAGTCCCATCCGCGCCACCAGTTGGGCCACGAGCGTGCGATTTGGGGGAGACTTCAGATATTCAATCACATGCGGCTGAAATCCAAGATGCCGTATGAGGTCCAGGGTGTTCCGCGAGGTGCCGCAGGC
>SXGS01340876.1_pt1 | contig 14104 bp, 20 predicted proteins | sample 3174681 | NCBI WGS metagenome assembly SXGS01 (sample SAMN11356861, study PRJNA531348) | freshwater metagenome | isolation source: freshwater sample F1-80 | place: China: Fuxian Lake, Yuxi | collected 2017-12-25
CACGGACGCGGTCCTGAGCGTTCAGGGCCGTGGCGGCGCGGTGACGATCACCAAGGCGGATGTCGGCCTGGGGAACGTCGAGGACAAGAGCGCCGCGACGATCCTGGGCGAGCTGGGCAATGCGACGCCCTCGGCATCGGGCCGCATGTCCGCCGCCGACAAGTCCAAGCTGGACGGGGTCGCCAGCGGGGCCACGGCCAACGCGAGCGACGCCGACCTGCGCGACCGGGCAAGCCACACCGGCACCCAGCCGGCCTCGACCATCTCGGACCTGACGGCCGCCATCGACGCCCGCGTCGGCAGCGTCGGCATCCCCGACGGCGGCGTGTCCACGGCCAAGCTGGGGGGCGACATTACGGCCGCCGGCAAGGCGCTGCTGGATGATGCCAACGCGGCGGCCCAGCGGGCGACCCTGGGGCTGACCATAGGGACCCACGTCCAGGCATATGACGCGGCGACGGCGAAGACCGACGTGGCTCAGACATGGGCGGCCGGGCAAAGCGCGCCGTTCTGGAAAGTCGACACCAACTTCGGACTGGTCGCCAACGGCGACTTCCCTTTCTGGGATCAGGCCACCAACGCCTTCATGGTCTATGACCGCCTGGCGTCGACCGGAAAGGCCGTCATCGACGGCGTCGAGGTGTTTACGTGGAGTTCCACCGGCCTGCGCAGCCTTGGCTCCCCCGTCGCCACCGAAGGCCGGGCCAACGTCTTCTCGCAACAGCAGACGTTCAGCAACGGCTGGAAGGTTGACAGCACCTTCTACGCCGAGATCCAGGACGGAACGTGCATCATCGGGTTCGATGGGCTCGATTTCATCGCCTACAATCGGGCCGCCAACAAAGGCTTCGTAAAGATCGGAGCAACAGAGGCGTTCGCTTGGACAGAGGATGGGCTTCGCTCGCTAGACAGCCCCGTCGTCACCGACGCCCGGCCCTTCGCCATCACCGGCGGCACCCGCTCGCAGACCCTGTCGGACCGCCTGCGGGTCTCCATGCTGGCCTCGGAGGTCGCCGATCCGACCGGGGCGGTGGGCTGCGGCGCGGCCATCGCCACCCTGGCGGCGCAGTCGTTCGTCGGGGAGATCGTGTTCGGCCCCGGCACCTATCTGGTCGACGCCAATGTGACGTGGCCCACGGGCTGCACCTATCGCCGTCTGGCGGGGGCGATCATCAACGTGGCGGCGGGCGTGACCCTGACCATCAACGGGGATTGGGATGACCGCGAGCCCCTGAGCCAGACCTTCGCCTTCCCCGGCGCGGGAACGGGCCTGGTGCACGGGCTGCGGGCGGTGACGCTGGAGATGTTCGGCGGGGTGGGTGACGGGAACCTGAGCAGCCTCACAGCCTTCACCGGGACGGACATTGCCGGGGCATGGGCGAAGGCCAGGGCGTGTCTGGAGGCGGCGGCATCGAACGACAGCCTGGCCATGCCGAGCCTGCTTATCGGGCCGAAGGACTATGTCTCGGACTCGGACCTGTTCGCGGAACCCCTGCGCTCACGGCCGATCCGGATTGTCGGGGCCGGGATCAACCAGAGCCGGATCGGAATGCGTTCGGGGTCGTTCGGCGTCGCTGCTTCGCGCGGGAAGACGGACGACGAGCGCCTGGCCGAGTGGGTGCTGGAAGGCGTTCATGTCATCTTCCCGAACACCAATGCATCGGGCGAGGTCGTGCTGGGATCGACCGACGCGGACTATCTGGACGGCGTGATCCGAAGCCGGGTCCGGAACTTCGCGGTGTCGGAAGGGGCGCTGAAGGTCTCGAACTGCCGTCTGATCAACGGCCACAACGTCATCGTCCGCCGGATCGACCCGTCCTCCACCCGCGACGGCCCGTGCATTATCTTCCAGCGCGTCGGGGGTGGCGAGTTCTGCGTCGATCAGGAGTGGGACATCGAGGTCGTCCAGACCTCGACGACCGAGCCGGCCATCCTCTACCTCAACAGCGGAACCGCCGGAGACGAATACGCCGCAGAGGCGGCCATCGCCAACATCGAGCTGACGGGCACCTGCTATCATCACGGCCCCGGCATCAAGGTCGTCATGGAGAGCGCCACCTCAACCAAGCGCCGCCTGATACTGGACTGCCATTGGGACAAGCTGCAGATCCACGGCCCGGCCGGAGCCCCGGCGAACGGGGGCGGCTTCGAGGCCTATCTGACGGGCCATGTCGAGGTGTGGAACTCGCGCATCGACAAGGTCTATTTCAACAACGCAGCCTATGCCATCCAGGTCTTCATTGGCGAGGCGGGCGGCGTCTTTGGTCAGTGGCAGGACTTCTCGGCCACCAACTGCCGTTTCCAGTATATCTACAATCGTGTCGTCACCCTGACGGGACTTCAGGGCGGCGAGGTCTCCGGCTATGCGTGGGAGTGCGGCCACCGCGACTCGACCGACACCGAATATGCCCTGCTGGATCAATGCCAGGGCACGGAAATCAGGCTGAAGGGTAATCTGAGCGGGATCACGGACGGCAGCGGCGTGATCTTCGAGGGCTTTGCCACCGGCATCGCGGTCTCGGGTGCCAGCACCAAGGCGATCACTCTGTCGGGCAGCTTCATCGGCACCACGACAGCAGTCAGCGATACGACCGGCGTTCCCGGCGCGGTCGTCACCACGAACACGGGGCTGAACCTTTGACCCAGGCGGCGGACATCGCCGGGTCGCTGGGCGTCGGCGGCGTGGGGGCGGTCGTGGGGGCGGCCTTCCTGAAACTGGCCGAGACCTATCTGGCCAAGCGGCGCACGCCCGAGGAGCTGGCCGCCGCCGTCCTGGTCGCAGCCCAGGCGCACATGGGCGGGATGCGCCAGGACTTCGACGATCTGCGCGAGGAACTGCGCCAAGTGAAAAAGGCGCACGCCGACGAGATGAAGGCCATGCGCGCCCAGCACGCCGACTGCGAGCGCCGCGTCGCCGCCCTGACGTCCGAGCTGACCGCCGTCAAGCAGGCCACCGGCCTGACCCCCCCGCCGCGCCGGACGCGGCCCCGGAAGGACACCCCATGACATCCGCCAACCTGTTGACCCTGCGCGAGCAGCTGCTGGCATCCGTCGCCCTGATCGACGCCGAGATCGCGGCGGCGACGGGGGTCGAGACGGCGCTGGACCTGCCGGACCCGGCCGCCTTCTTCGACCATGTGCGGGGTCGCCTGTGGCCGCGCCTGTCGGTCAGCCAGGTCGAGGGGTGCGAGCGCATCATCGGCATGTGCGGGCGCGCGCGGCTGGGCCTGGCGCGCACGGCCTATGTGCTGGCCACCGCCTATCACGAGACGGGCTATGCCATGCAGCCGGTGCGCGAGAAGGGCGGCGAGGCCTATCTGTCGAAATACGACACCGGGCGGCTGGCCAAGGTGCTGGGGAACACGCCCGAGGCCGACGGCGACGGCATCCTGTTCGCCGGGCGGGGCGACGTGCAGCTGACGGGGCGGCGGAACTATCAGCACGCGACCGTGCGGCTGAGGGCGCTGGGGATCCTGTCGGACAGGGAGAGCCTGATCGAAACGCCGGACCTGGCGCTGCGGCCCGACGTGTCGGCGGCGAACCTGGTCTATGGCATGGCCGAGGGCTGGTATGCGCGGGACGGCCGGGGGCTGGACGCCTATCTGCCCGCCACGGGCACGGCCACGGGCCATGCGTTCGAGCGCGCCCGCGCGACGGTGAACGGAAGCGATCGGGCCAGGGACATCGCGGGCTATGCGGTGATCTTCCAAGCCGCCCTGAGAGCCGGGGGGATGGCGTGACCCCGACGCCCGTCCGCATCACCGACGACGTCCGGATCAGCGAGAGCTGGGCCGGGCGGGAACTGCCGGGGGACATCGTGGACGGGCGTCAACGGGTCAAGCTGACCGCGCCGGTCGACTATCGCGACCGCACCCGCAGGGAGGGCGAGAGCGTCATCCTGGTGCCCGTCGGGTTCGTGACAGACTTCGCCAGCGTGCCGTGGGGGGTGAGGAACCTGTTTCCGCCCATGGGCCTGCACGCCCGGCCGGCGATTATTCATGACCTGCTGTACCGGATCGAGGGCGACCTGCCGAACCTGCTGGAGCGGCTGTCGATGCCCGCGCCGGGGCAGCCGATGCTGAGCCCCGAGGAAATCACCGCCTATCTGAACGAGACGGCCGCGCGGCCGTGGGTCAACACCCGCCGATACACCCGCGCCGAGGCCGATGACGTGTTCAGGGAAGCCATGCAGGTGGTCGGCGTGCCCGCGTGGCGACGCACCCTGATGCACCGCGCCGTCCGCCTGGGCGGCGGCGGGGGATGGGGCCGCTGACGCTGGCGCTAGGCCGCGTCGAACCAGACGTCCTCGGTCACCGCCATCATGTTCTGGAGCAGGAACAGGCGGGCGTCGTCGCGGCTCTGGACCCGCACCGTCTCGCCGCCGCGCAGGGCGTAGAAGCCACCGCCGCCCAGGCGCATCAGGGTTTCCGCCACGGCCATGGGCGAGCGCCCGCCATGGGCGGAAAGGGTGTAGCTGCAGAACTCGACCACCACGGTCGGCCGGAAGCGGCGCAGGGTGTCGGCCGCGCCCTCCAGCACGTCGGCCTCCATGCCCTCGACGTCGATCTTGAGCAGGTCGAGGCGGTCCAGCGCCAGGTCGTCGGCCACATCATCGAGCGTGCGGACCGGCACGGTGAGCGCGCCGCCGTCGCAGCGGTGACTGCCGGCGAGGAAGTCCCGCTCATTGAAGCGGACCTCGCCTGTCTCGCGGCCGAGGGCGCAGGGGATCAGCTCGAACCCCGCCACGCCGTTGGTGGCCGCGTTCATGGACAGCGCGGCCTGGGCCATGGGTGACGGCTCTGCGGCGATGTAGCGGGCGGGCCAGGCGGCGCGGGCGACGCCCAGCATCAACAGGCCGATGTTGGCCCCGACGTCGACCACCACCCCGCCGCGGGGGATGCCGAGCGCGGCCGACGTCAGGACCGGGTTGTGCTGGGCGTGGACCTGGGCGTCCTGGAAATAGGCGTCGTCGGCATAGCCGAACAGCTCGGCCGGGGCGCCCATGACCTCGATGACCCTGGACACGGGCCGGTCCCGTCGCAAGCCAGCCGCCGAGCCGTCCATGATCGTGTCTCCCGTGAGGCGGGCGAGTCTAGCGCGCCGGGGTTGCAGGGCAAGCGGGGCTGGCTGACCGGTTAAAACCTCCGGACTCGGCCTGCCCGCTGTAGTCTTTTTAGGGGCTTAGCGGGGCGGCACAGACCGCGAACCGTTGGGGTGCATCGTTATGGATCAGGGCGTTGACATCGACTGTTAATCGGCTGGTCGTAGGTTCGAATCCTACCCGCGGAGCCAGCTTGGACATTGTGATCGTTCAGGTTTTCGGCGGCGGCTCCAAGAAGGAAACTGGACCTCCGGACTCCTCCGGCGGCTGACCTCCGGACTCTACGTTCCCCACCTGTTCAGTTCGGTAGCCCGCCTCGGCTGCACCCCCCACATTTCGATTTCTGCCTTGGCTCTAGCCTGCCGCGCCTTCTCGGCGTCGGTGAAGTTGCCAAGGTGGTGCAGCCGCCCGTCCACCCGGATGGTGGCGTACCAGACCTGATCGCGCGAATGCCAAGCGACACCTAGGTACGGCGAACTGGCGTTCTTGCGGCCTGTGCCGAGGTTGCGAGCATTGTCAGTCTGCTGGACCGCACGCAGGTTGCAGCGTCGATTGTCGAGCGTGTCGCCGTTGATGTGGTCGATGACCATGCCCGGGGGCGGCGTCAGAATGATGCGATGCAGGTGGGCATCAAGATGTGCGAACTGCGGGATGCGACGGTTATCGTCCCGACGGACATAGCCAACGCCCTCGGGGCGGACGGTCAGCTTCCATCGTATCCGCAGCAGCCATGCGTCTTCCGGGTCTATGAGGGCGATCTGCCCAGTGGTCAGCAGAAATCCGATCGCCTCACTCATCCCGCCGTCCTCTCCACCAGCCCGCGCTTCGCCTGGGCGTTCCGCGCCACCGTGCTGTCTCGCGGCAGGTAGCGTTGCAGGATCTGCTCGACGCTGGCCAGGCTGTGTCCGGTGATAGACGCAATCTCGGGCACCGTGCATCCAGCACGTGCAAGCGCGACGACGCAGCTGTGGCGCAGCTCCTTCAGCTTCAGCGACCGTGCGCCGGAAGCCTCCGCAATCTTGCGGATGCTCGCGAACACCTTGGACGCGGCGACGTCATCGGCCTCAAGCCGACCCTTGATCAGCCTCGCCCAAGGCGACCCGGTGCGGGCGTCGCGGAACAGGTACAGGTCGCCGCCCTTCAGCACATGGTCGAGAATGCCCCGCAGACGGTCGCTGACGGGGATCGCGACCTTCTCGTCGGTCTTGGACTGCTCAAACTGGAAAAGGCCCTCAGCGGACAGATATTCGGCCCCTGCGCGGAAAAGATAGGCGTCGGTGAGACGCTGGCCGATCTCCCATTCCATGAGTATCAGCGCGGCCATGCCTGGCTGACCGGCGGCGAGCGCGGCCCAGGCGTAGGTTTCGACGTCCATGGCCTCCCAGATCACGGCCTTGGTCTTGGGCGCCGCCATCTTGATGCGAGCCACCGGGTTGTCGGCACGCCAGCCCAGGTCGACGGCCTGGTCCATCAGCATCTTCAGCACGATCTTGACGTGCCGGCGCGTCGTGGGCGCGCCGTCCAGCAGGGCGAGGAACTGTTCGGCCTGCGGCTTGGTTAGGATGGTCGGGTCGGGCTCGTTCATCGCCTCGGCCCACGCCAGCACATGCAGAAGCGACTTCTCGTACCCCCGCTGCGTTCTTGGCTTCAGCGCCTTGTACGCCTGTGTCCCGCGCCAGACGTTCGCCAGCGCTCGCATCGTGCGCGTCGGCGCCACCGGCTCCCTGCCCGCCCGATCGCGTAGCAACTGGTCGTACATCACCTTCGCGTCCGCCTGGATGCGCGCCACCTCGGCGGCGTCGGTCAGGTCGCCGCGGCGGTTCTCAATCGGCAGCGGTCGGGACGAGGGCCAGCCTGGGGGCCGAAGCCGCGCCGGCACCTCGAACACGACCGGGTGCGTCCCGTCCTGCCGCGCCGGATAGATGCGGACGAACTTGCCGAGATCGAGCGCGACGGATGGCATCGGGGTCGGGGTTCTCCCATGACGGGGCGGGCGCGGTCGGTTGCGGGGCATGTTGCACCAGGTTGAGGGCGCGGAGAACCGCGTCGCGTTCGTACAGATCCTCGGCCCCGCGATCGCACGGCTCGATGGCATAGACGCCGGGAGCCTTGGCCTTGCGCCGGCGGCTAAAGGTCTTCTTGGACACGCGGGCCAGGGCGCAGACTTCGGTCGTGGTCAGGCGCGGGGGTAAATCGGGCGTCACCCCACCCTCCCCATAGCTGCTAGGATGGCTTGGGCCAGCTCGCGGTCGTTTCTGATCCAGCGATAAGATCGGCCTACCAAGTCCTGCTCGACGGCAATGTCAGCGGTGGCCAGCAACGCGACAATCCGGTCCACCGGCTCACCCTCTCCCGAGGAAGGGGCGGCGGTCACAGCGTCACCTCATCGAAGTCCACCGACTCCGAGTAGTAGCCGTTGCTCTCGCCAAGCCAGCGGATCGTGACCGACCCCTTGATCGTGCTCAGCTTGTAGAAGGTCCAGGTGAAACTGTCGCTCACGTAGTCAGGAACAGGCACGTCTTCCGGCCAGCCCTCAGCCTTCTTCTTTTCGTAATCGCTGTCCCACTCAGACTCGCCCGAGTGCGTGACCTCTTCGGCGAGCAAGATCGGCGAGCCGATCAAGTCCGACAGGTCGCCAACCACGTCCTCGACGCGGACGCTCTCGCAGCAACTCTGCGAGTGCCATTGATCGAAAACGCGCCCATCCGCAGTTACAAAACGGACGCGCTCGTTATCGGGCGCAATGGTTACAGATGCGAGGGTCATGCCCTTTAGGTTGGCAAAGTCAGTCATCCTGATTGTCCTTGTACTGGAGGGCGGCTTGATACTTCTCGATCTCGGATCGTAGCCGGTCGCCATTCGCTTCTGATGACTCCAACGCCTCCGACAGCACCCTCACCTGTTCCTCTGCGGCTAGGGCTCGGGCTTGCCATGCCTGTGCTGGGGCGAGAGGGGTGAGGGCAAGAGTGGCGGTTCCGGCTGGATAGCCGTAGATTACGGAACTCGCCTCGCCCCGTTCAGACGCCTCTTTCTTGATCCGCTTCAGATGCGTCAGGCTTCCATAGCCCACCACTTCCAGCTCTGTCATTGATCGGCTCCTAGGGCGGTCGGAGGGGCAGGAAGCGGTTGCCAGTGGGTGAAGCTCCCGGCCATGCCGTTCCAAGTCCAGCCGCCGCCGTTGTGGTTGATCCATTGCGTGACGACCGCCGCCGCCCACTCCTTCGGGTCTTCCGCATGACGCGCGTGAGGATGGACGCACCACGCCAAGAGCGGCGTCCCATCCCTCGGCGCGCTCTCAATCGGCCGCCATTCCCCATCAGCGGAGACAGCGCGGCGGGCGAGGGAGATGAGGGCGAGAATGGCGGACGGATGCGCGGCCTGACGAAACTTGCGGCTCGCTGCTCGGTTGTGATCCACAAGGCACGCCTTCGCCAGCGCCTCCAGCCCATCCAGATCAGTCGGCATGGGAGTCATCTTCATATCTCCGGAAGGGTGATGGGTCGGGACGGCCCGACGCGCGTCAGGTATTCGTTCTCGCGGGTCCGCTTCCTGGGGTCGCGGTAGCCATCGACCTTGCACCGTTGGTCTGGCAGCAGGATTGAGGGGTGCGCCTTCGGACGGGCTTCCGCGCAGCGCGGGCACGGAACACCGTGCTTCGCGCGAGCCTCGCGTCGGGCGTCGCGGATGTCCCGGCACATATCGCCATAGTCGGACATCACCCCGCTCCTAGCTTGGCGAGGAGGGAGCGGGCTCGCTCAATGCTGCTGCTGCCCATGCCGAGCGAAGCGACGACACGCACTTCCATCGGGAACGGGGACTGCATATCAGCGAGCAGTGCTTTGATGACCTCGACCACCTCCCCATCGATAGGGGATTGAGGTTGGGGGCGGGAAAGCGGACGCAGGACGAAGGGCTCGCTAAACTGGTCTTCAAAGACCGACCAGTTCGGGTCGTTGCTGTCCACGCCGCGCTTAGCGAACCACTGATAAAGGTCCGTTCCGTTGTAGCGATACATCTTCGCCTCGCGGACACCGGACTTCGGCATCTGGTTCCAGGCTTGGCCCTCAAGGTGCGGGACGTGAGTCCTTTCTGCCGTCTCGGCGTGTAGCACTTCACCGGGCAAAAGCGGTTCAGGCTGGGCGAGGCGGTAGGCGATGATGTCGCCGCCAGATTGATCGTGATCCCACTCCAAGGCGTCCGCCCACTTGTCGCGATACTCGCGGCCATTTCTCAGCCGATAATCAATCTGCTCATCGCCAGCGGGATTTTCACCCCCATGCCACTCGACCCATTCACCCTGCGCGTTGTTGGTCGTGCTCATTGGGAGCCTCAGGGTTGGGAGGGGCGAAACAGGATCGGACGGGCAGGCCAAAGATCACCCGCGTCTTGAGCCCACCACGAACCCGTCGGCCAATCCCCCTCGTAGTGGCAGGCAAAGATTCCGGTTGATCCAGCCTCGATCGCGTCGAAAACCGTCCCATCCTTCGGGCAGTAGATGGCGTTCCTCCAGCCGAGTTTTTCCAAGCGCGTATAGGCGTCTTGCATCTGGAGAAGCGCCGCGCGGTCGTCAGGCATCCGCTCGGCCTGTGCCGCATCGCGGGCAGCGATGGCGGACGTAAGACGCTCCCATCCTTCGGCGTCGACATGGATTGGGCCGCAGCGATGATCTGCTGGGACGATTGCGGACAACACCTCTTCAAGGCTCTCGGTCACCATCTTCTCCGGGGAGGCTTGTTCGGCGCTCCCCGGCTCCTGTTGGGAATGGGTCATGCGGCGATCTCCTGGGATGCGAACCCGCCCCACTGGTCAGCCATCGCGTTGGCGATGCCGGCGAAGGTGCGGGAGCGAAGGGGGCGGGTCACGGCCGGTCTCCAGGGAAGTCGTCGGCTTGGTAATCAGGCGCGGGCCGGTTGAAGTTGGCCTTCAGCATGGTGTGCAGGCGCTCCAGCTGGTCGAGGCGTTCGCGATCGGCGGCGGCGAGCGACGTGCGGAGATCCCGGCCGGCGTCCCAGACCTTCGTCAGCGCGGCGCTGTCCACGGCGTGACGCATGGCACCCTCCAGCTTGTCCGCTCGGGCGGCCAGGGTGGCGGTCGGATGGGTCAGCGGGGCGTCGGGTGATGGAAGCGCGGCAGGAACCGTGCCACCACGCGCCCAGGCGGCGAGCGCCCTGCCCGCGTCCTCGCCAATCGGCTGACCGGCTGGGAACATGTGCCGATGCTGCTTCTGCAGCTTGTGCGGCAGGTCGAACTGCGGAACGCCCGGCTGGTTAGGGATCAGCGTGAAGCTGGCGGTCATCTCAAAGATGAACCTCTTCTCCGCGATCGGCATCCAGCCGAGTTGTTCGACGACCGTCTTTCCCCGGTCATCCTTCGCGATCTTGATCTTCTCGTCGGCGCGCAGGCAGAAGATGACGCTGGCACGCAGCTGAAGCAGGGCGTTCATCAGCTTCTTGTGGGCGAGCTTGGGCACCTTCCAGTTGCCCGGCGACTTGGTCCCGGCCGCTTCGATCTCGGTCGCCCAGTCCATGATCCCCCCCTCGCCGTCGTACTCGTGCGAGAAGCTGTCGATGATGATGACCTCGGCGCCGGACTTCTCGGCGGCCTTGATGCCGGCCAGGAAGTTCTCGGGCCGGAACGGGGGCCGCATGTCGGCGTGGATGAACTGGAACTGGTCGGCGTAGTGCAGGCCGCGCCGCGCCTCGGTGTCGATGAACGCGATCTTGCCGGTGGGTGCCAGGCCCATGGCCAGGCGTAGCGCGGAATAGGTCTTGCCGCTGCCCGACGCCCCGGCCAGGGCGATGAGCAGCGACACGTTCTCGCGGACGGCCGGTTGGAAGTCGAAGGCGGCCATCAGGAGCTCAGCTTCTGGGTGGCGTGCTTCAAGTCGGCCGTAGTGAACGGCGCGCTTTCGGGGCCGTCGCCGACTCGCATGGTCATGGTGACGCCGCTGTCGTCGTCGAAGAGGTCGCCGTTGATCGCGTGCATGTAGGTCGCGACCTCGGCTTCGAACTTGTCGCGCTCGACCTTGTCGGCGCGGATGCGCTTCAGGGCTTCGTTCAGGATCTTCGGCGTGAAGCCGTCCTCCTTCACCTCCTTCAGCAACTCCTTCTTGTCCTCGGCCAGCGTGGCCTGGTCGTCGAGGATGTTGCCGAGGCGGCGGGCGTAGGACTTCAGCTTCTCCTGGGCGTTGCCGCCCATGACGTCGTTGTCGGACATGGTCAGTCTCCGTTGGTGATCTGGTCGAGTTCTTCGGTGAGCGCGGCGTCCAGCACGGCGCGCTTGCGCCAGTTCGGGATCGCGATCGGGATGGGCGGGGCAGTGTCGCCGACACCGGGCCATTCGCCCGCCGTCTGGCAGGCGGCGAAACGGTCGATCGCCAGCTGACAGAAGATGTCTGCCTCGTGCAGCTCGCCCTCGGTCAGATCGCGCGACAGGATGTCGAACGGCTCATTGCGCTCAGCGAAGGTCAGGCGAGTGCGGATGCGCCCGGCTAGGTCGGGCCGCAGGGCGGCAAGCCCGCGCCGATACCAGGCCATCGACACGTCGTAGCCCATGCCGTCGATCTGGCGGGCGACGAAGGCGTGGGACAGTTCGGCCGTGGTGATCTTCAGGTCTTCGATCAGGCCGTCCGCGCCCAGCATGTCGAGCATGGCCCGGCACCAGATCCGCGTGCCGTCCGTGGCCTTGTCACGCCACACCAGCACGACCTCGGACGCGAACTCGGCACGCGGCGTCGCGGTCATCTGGCGGGCGATCGCCTTGGCCTCGACCAGCTTCGACTTCAGGATGGCGATCTTGCCGACGGCGGTGATGTCCGCCCTCTCCTGCTGCGCCGCCTTGGTCTTCCAGTCCGCCGCGTCGACCTCGACGACCTCCTTGCCGCGGCCCAGCACCAGCTTGTGAACGACCGTCCCGAACACGGCGGCGTCGTTCCACTTCTCCGCTTCCGGCGGCGGCGCATCGGCAGGGCGCAGGCGCGGGTGCCCCCAGGCAAAGGCACGGGGCGAGCGGTGCATCAGTACCTTGGCACCCGACGCTGACAGCGAGGGCTCAGGGCATGGGTCCGCGTGATAGATCGCCTCGCCGACCTCCAGGTGGATGCCCTCGGTCAGCACCTCCCAAGCAGGGCCGTGGACCGAACGCACCAAATCAGGCATGGTCTCGCTCATCGGGACACCAAATGTGGGGCGTCGCCATGCGGCCGATCATCGTTCGAGACGAGGACAGCCTGGTCGCGGTGTTGCGCGGGCGGCGACTGGAGATGGGGCTGGGACAGCGCGAGCTGGACGACGCCATCGGCGGGTCCGACGGCTACGTCAGCAAGGCCGAGGCACCGGAGCGGAAGTTCGGTCGCCGGGCCGTGTGGGGCCTGTCCAACTTCCTGTTCTGGTGGCTGGACGCCCTGGGTCTGCGGCTGGTCCTGATGGACCGGGGCGATGCTGAGGCCCTGGTCATGACGGCCGACGGCGAGCCCGGCGCCGAGAGTCATCACCGGCCGTATGCGGCGCGCGCGGACCGGTGCGGCGCGGCGGTTCGGGAGAAGCTGATCTACAGCTTCACGGGTTAAGCCAAACAGCGCGAGCTCATGCCGCGCGATCTTGCCCATCGCGGCAAGCGACAGCAGCCGGGAGTGGGTGATGTGGGCGGGGGTCACGACGCCACCGCCGGGATGGCGAAGTCAGACACCGGCGCCGGTCGGGCGACGCGGGGCCGATAGACCCGACGGCTGACCAGGGCGACCTCGCGCAGCTCCAGCCCATCGTGCAGAGCGGCGTTCCGCTTCACCCAGTCGCGACCGATCTCGAAGTCGTTGAAGCTGTAGAGCACGACGCCGTGCGCGTTCACAGCCTGCCAGTCAGTGCGGAGCGTCTTCATGCGTCGTCTCCCCGGATGATGGCGAGCGACAGACCAGCAAAGGCCACGGCGCAGATCAGCACGGTGAAAGTCTCGACCAAGGCGCTCATGCCACCGGCTCCGTCAGGGCCGCCGCGAACGCCGGGTCGAGACCCCGCGTCATGGCGATGTCGCGGATGACGGCGTCGAGTTCGCCGCGATTGAACGACGGCACAGCGGGCTCGGGCGCCGTCGCGTTGTGAACGGCCATGCACGCGGTGTGCATGTTCTGGAAGGCGGCCAGCAGGTGCTCGTCGCGCTTGATGTCCGAATGGCCATGGAAGGCCAGCGCCACCTCAAAGCATCCGGCCGCCGAATAGGCCGCGTCACGGGCGCGCTGGAGGGCCGCACGGTCGATGACCTGGCCCGAGCGGAAGGGATAGACCACGTCGCCCATCACAGACGCCCTCCCAGTCGGGCAGCGGCCCGGTCGAGGCGTGAGCGCGCGGCGTCCAGATCCCAGACCGACACGCCTTCCAGGCCCTTGCGCAGCTCGGCGCGGTCGACGGCCCAGTCGGCGAGGTTCTGACCGTTGCTTTCGACCTGGGCGGCGCACAGGGACAGATAGTCGACGCCCGCCTGCCCTCCCCGCGTGTTCGCCTCGCCGATCCAGCGGTCGATGGCGTCGTGCATCTTCTGCACGTTCGGATGAATGGCGGCCCGGTCAGCCAGTGCGCGCACTGCGGCTGGCATGGTCTCGCCGATGGCGGTGAGGCCCGTCACGACACGACCTCCACCAGCTTCCCGCCCTCGGCGCGATACCACGTGTCAGCCTTGATCCCGTCGCGCCCGACAATGCCGCTGGCGACTGAGATGATCGGGCCATCCCGGGTGTGGCGCTCGACCGCGAACAGGGCGTTGCCATCCTTGCCGCTGACGGTGCCGAGGTAACCGCTGGTCATGGCCGCGCCCTGATCGCCGGATGCGGTGGCCGCGCCCTGAGTGCCGGATGCGGTGGCCGCGCCCTGCTCGCCGGATGCGGTGGCCGCGCCCTGAGTGCCGGATGCGGTGGCCGCGCCCTGAGTGCCGGATGCGGTGGCCGCGCCCTGAGTGCCGGATGCGGTGGCCGCGCCCTGAGTGCCGGATGCGGTGGCCGCGCCCTGAGTGCCG
>SXGS01157193.1_pt1 | contig 14103 bp, 9 predicted proteins | sample 3174681 | NCBI WGS metagenome assembly SXGS01 (sample SAMN11356861, study PRJNA531348) | freshwater metagenome | isolation source: freshwater sample F1-80 | place: China: Fuxian Lake, Yuxi | collected 2017-12-25
TGGCGACCGCGTTGATCGCGGATTCGCTCGGCGTCGAAGACGAGAACCCGTTCGAACGGCTGGGTTTACGCGAGTACGCCCTAATTGCGACCGGACTCTCGGCCTTCGCCTTGGCGCTGCTGCCCATCCTTTTGGCGGCGTTCGGAACGAGGTTCAGGCCGGGTGTCCGCGGTACGTCCGAACGTGCCATGGCCGGTATTTCTGCGCCTACGGGAACGTCGGACGTGGAGCGACGGTCGAAACAAGGAGTATGATCGCGGCCTGCGCCCTTCCGGGCGTCGAACGCATCGGAGCGTCGTCATGATGAGAAAACCGTTGTTCATGCTGTGGTCGCTCCTGCCTTTGATCGGGCTCGGGTACCACTTCGGACCGGGTCAGGACGCATTGCGTCATGACCGCGCGGCCGCCGCCATCGTGCGGGCCGAGATCGCGGCGAGCCAAGCGCGGGCCGTTGCGGCCAATGACGGCGACGCCGCCGCCAAGGCGAATTGGGCGGAGGCCGAGGACGCGTACTCCGAAGCCATCGCCGCCCTCGGCAAAGACAAAACCGCGGAAGTCCGCGCGTTGCGTCTCGAGCGCTCGAAAGCTCAGATGTTCCTCGGCAAGCTGCCCGAAGTCCGCCGGGATCTCGAAGCGCTGGTCGGGGAGGTCGCGGCCGATCCGTCCGCGGATCCGCGCCTGCTTTCCGGAGCCAGGGACGCGCTCGCCAATGCTCACTACTACGTGACGTGGCTGATGCGCCTCGAAGGTCTCCAGCGCGAAGTCTGGGAGCCCGAGATCGAGGCCTCCCGGCAGACCTACCGCCTCTTGGCCGAGGATGCCGAACGCCGCGGCGATCTCGCGAGCGCGAAGACCGCGCAAGAGAACTTGGAGTCCGCCGTGCGCCTCGCGCGCATGGAGCTCAAGGATCTCCAAGGGTTGCCGCTGCCGTCCCAGTGAGAAGGTTGCGGAACGGGCCGCGGTCGCGGCTCCAAGAGCAAGTCGAAATCGAAGGACGGTCGAGGTGCCGGCATGGGTCCGCCGCCGGACGACGGCGGTTCCTGAGCGCACGTCGCGGACGGATCGCTGATCCGTCCGAAACAGCGCGGTCGCCCGGCCTAGCACGGCCAGGCGACCGGCTTCGCACAAGTCGAAAACACGTCCGCTCGCGTCCAAGAGGGAGAGTCCGCCCGTGAAGGGAATCGCCGTACGTCCCGGCCTTAGCGCCGTCGCAGTGTCGTTGATCTTCGCGACCGGCGCCGCCTTCTCGCAGCAGCCCGTTTCCGGAACTTCGACCGTCGTCATCGAGGAGGCGATCGGCGAAGATCTCCTCGAAGGCATGGTGTTGGAAGAGGGGCCGGACGGCACGGTCCGTCTCGTCCGAAGGAACGGCGCGACCCAAGGGACTACGGCAGGCCCCGTCGCCAAACCGCAGGACGCCTCGAAGAAGCCGAGCCCTCGCATCGCGAAGTTCAGTCAGGTCGAATTCGACCGACGTCCGTCGCACGTCTTGAAGACTTGGGGACAGCCGCCGAAGAAGCCCGGAGAAACGGCCGCGGTCGGCGCCGACGGATCGCCGGCAGGCGCCGTCGTCGAGTCCGGGGCGGTCGGCGACGGAACGCTTCCGCCTTCGGCTCCCGGAGCATCGGGCGGAACCGTCGCGGCAGGACGCACGCGAATCGCCGGCGGGGCGATCCTGATCAGCGGTTCGCCTTCGACGAGCGGCGCGACGGCGACGGCGGCGGCGCCCGTTTCCCTTCTGCCGCCGATGCGGGCGTCGACTGCGGCTTCGGCCGCCGCTCTGGGCGCCTCGCCGCCGACGCGTGCGGGCGAGAATCCCGCCGCGGGCCCGACGGCCGGATCGCTCGCGGAATCATCGCCGACGACGCGGACGGCGCCGACCGTTCCGGTCGAGGCCGCGGAAGACCCTCGCTTGAGCAAGCTGATCGATGAAGAGATCGCGGCTTGGCAGCGCAACGTCGCGCTCGGTCGGTGGGACGAAGTCGCCAAGTACTTCGCGCAATTGACGCCCGAAGAATCCAAGGCCGCCTACGAGCGCATGCTGCAGTCGCTAGCCGACGGTCCGCGCCAAACGCAGCCCGTGCCGCAACAGGCTCAACAGTTCATCGAACGCAACCGCATCGCCGCCGAGGATTTCTTCGCGCTCGAACGCTTGGCGCCGGCGCCTGCGGAGAAGACGGCGACCGCAAACCTCGGGCGGCTGCTTCGCGCCGCGCTCGACCAAGGCGCCGCGCTCGACGCCGTACTCGCACGCTGCCGCGCCGCCACGGCCGTCGCCTCGCGGCCCGCGGGCTTGGGGATCGACCGACGGCTCGTCGCGCGCGTCTTGATCCAAGCCGGAGAATCCGTCGCGGCAGGGGAGTTCCTTCCCGAGGCGGCTGCCGCCGAAGCCGCGAACGATCGCGAAGGCCTGAATCTCTTGGCGCGCCACTTCCTGGCGCAAAACGCCAAGGAACTCAAGCCGCTTTGGCTCGAACGGGCCTGGGGCGTCACGCAGGCCGCACTCGCCGCCGGCGCCGTCGACGAGGACGAGAAATCGGACGCGCTCCGTCGCGCCGTCGAACTCGCTCCGCGCATCAAAGCCGAACTCGGCCAAGCATGGCTCGACGACAGCTTCGTCGCGCGTCCGGAGCGGGGGATGGAGATCCTCTCGACCATCGGCTCTTCGACCGCGCTTTCGCTGACGTCCGCGCCGGCGGACGCCGACAACCGCAAGAAATGGCTGGAACTGCAGAACGTCGCCGCGAAGGCGTTGATGCGCGCCGCTCCCGCCCGCGCCTCCGAATGGAGTCCGATTCTCGCCGTGCTCGCCGGTAACTGGCTCCGCGAAGCGCAAGTCACTTATCAGTTCGACGAGGACGCGTCGCTTCAGCCGCGCATGAATCGCGACATGTTCGGCAACTTCTTCTACGGCGGCGGGATGATGCCGCAGTATCGCGGCAATCAGCCTTCGTCGATCAAGACCGCGGCGATGCTCGACCTCCGCCCCGACGCGGCCTGGCTTGAGTTCGTCGAGCCCGCGCAGCGCCCGCGGTTCGATTTCGTGACGGCGCAGCTCTTGCTTAAGGCGGGCGAGCCCGACCTCGCGTTCCCGCATATCGAGGCGCTCGCCGCAGGTCATCGGGAGCCTGCGAAGGCGCTGGCCGACGAGTTTCTGCAGGTATGGGCTAAGAAGAACGATCCGAACAACGAACAGAAGCGCTCGAACCCTTACATCTTCGTCTACGGATTCGAAGAGCGGGCTTCGGGCATTCCGCTGACGCGATCGAAGCAGGAGCGGAACCTGGCCGAACTCGGCGGCTGGATCGCGCGGCTCCGCAAGCTGCCGCTCGAGCTCGACGAGACCTTGCTCACGAAGTGCTTCACCACCGCGCACGGAACGGCGGAAGTCTATCGATTGGAAACGATCGAATCCGTCTTCGGTCCGATGGCGGGCCTCAAGCCCTCGGTTCTCGCCTCGCTCGCGCAAGGGATGAGACAGAACCTCGCGACCGTCTGGCGCGACGTCGCGGTGCAAGAACGGGCGAAGACGAAGCGGAAGAAGCCGGAGATCGACGCCGAGGTGTTACGCGGCTACGAACTCGGCCGATTGACGCTCGAACGCGCTCGGACCGCGCATCCCGCGAGCTACGAATTGCGGCTCGCCGAAGCGGCCTTCCGCCACGACGAGAACGCTTATCGGGTCTCGATCAAGAAAGACTCCGGCTTCGCCGCCCGGCGGGCGGAGGCATTGGTCGGCATGCGCGACGCGGCGCGGCTCTATCAGGACGCGCTCGCGGCGGGCCTCCCCGTCGAGAAGGAGTCGAACCAAGTCTATGAGACCTGGTTTTACGCGGCGCTCGGCGCGTGCGATCTGGGTTCGATCACGCACGAACATGCTCTCGCGGCGGACGAAATCCCCGCGATCCGCGCTGCGCTCGACGCCTTGGGCGGGGAGCGGGCGGCCCGCCACGTCGAGCGCTTCGCGAGCTCGCTTTTTTCGCGGATGGGCAGCGCGAAACCGACCGTAAAGTTCCGCTACCTGCGCGAAGGACTTGCGATCACGGGCGACCACAAGCTCGCCCGAGAAGCGCGCGAGGTCTACGACTACTACAAGGATCTGGTCACGGAGATCAAACTCGTCGCGTCGATCGACGGGGCGGACACGGTCGGGCACGGCGCGCCGTTCGGCCTCAAGCTCGCGCTCGTTCACACGCGCGACATCGAGCGCGAATCCGGCGGATTCGGCAAGTACCTCCAGAACCAGAACGCAATGGCCTACTCGTTCAACTACGGGAGGCCGACCGAGGACTACCGCGACAAGTTCGAAGAGGCCGCGCGTGCGGCGCTCGGCGAACGTTTCGACGTGGTGTCGGTCACCTATGCGTCGACGGAAAGCAAGAGCCGTCCCGGCGACCGCATCGGTTGGCGCGTGACGCCGTACGCCTACCTGCTGCTCAAACCGAAAGGGCCGGAAGTCGACCGCGTGCCCGCGCTTCGGCTTGATCTCGACTTCCTCGATACTTCCGGTTACGCGGTGATCCCGGTCGAGTCGGCCGCCTTGCCGATCGACGCGCGCGATCCCAGAGGCCCGGAGCGGCCCTATTCCGATCTCAAACTCGTCCAGACGCTCGACGAACGTTCGGCCAAGGACGGCAAACTGATGCTCGAAATCAAGGCGTCGACGCGCGGGCTGCCGCCGCCTTTGGCCGAACTCGTGTCGCTCGACCTTTCCGGTTTCGAAACGGTGAAGACCGACGATGCGGGCCCTTCGGTCGTGAAATTCGACGACGAAGGCGACGGCACGGACATGCGATGCGAACGAACGATCACGCTTACGCTGCGTCCTGTCGCCGCGAAGCCCGCATCGACGTTCTCTTTCGCGAAGCCTAAGTCGGCGGACGCCGCGGTCGAGCGTTACCGATTCGAGGATGCGGACTTGGTCGCAGCGCCCGAGACGGTCGATTTGGCGAAGCCGCTCCGGAAGTCGAAGACGGCCCTTTACGTCGCGATCTTCGCCGCGTTGCTCTCCTCCGGAGTCGCGATCATGGTCGCGGTCTCCCGCAAGAAGCGCGCGACGTCTGCGGTCGTCGCGGATCCCTACGCACTGCCGACGAACCTCACGCCGTTCACCGTCGTCGGCTTCCTGCGTGCGATCGGCGATCGACCGGGGTTCGACCCGGCGAAACGCGCGGAGCTATCGGCGGACGTCGCCGCGATCGAGGCGCACTACTTCGGAGACGAAGGCCCGGCGAAGGACCTCGCGGCGATCGCTCGTCGTTGGGCGGCGGTCCGCGGCGCTTAGAGCGCCGCTTCCGCAAGCAGCGCCGCGGCGGTCGGGTCGAACGTCGCGGCTGAAAGTCGTGCGGCCGAGAGCCGCGCGAGAACGACCGGACCTTCGGAGCGGCAAGCGGCCAACGTTTCGAGCAGCCGCCGGAACGCCGCCCGCAAGCCGGTCGCCGCGGCGTCGATGAATTCCGGCGCGGGCTCTCCGGCGACCGCGCACACGGCCGTCAGCACGGCGTCGGCGCGCGGGTCGCCCCGTGCGGACAAGGCCGCGTCGCACGCGCCTTGAAGATCGCCTGCGCGGAGCAGCGCTTCCGCGGCGGCCCCGAAGTCGGCTTCTCGCAGGGCGCGTTCGGCGTCGGAATCTGTGTTCTTGCGAAGCTCGGCGGCGCGGAGCCGCCATTTGGCGGCGTCCGCGACCATCCCGCAAGCGTCCAACAATCGTCCGCCCGCGGTCCATGCGGCGGCGTCGTCCGCACGCTTCCCGAGCCGCGCGGTCAGGAAGCCGAGTCCGGTTTTCGCGTTCTTGCCGCGGAGGACGGAATCGAGCCATGCGTCGAAGACGGCCGGCTCGGCCGTTCCGGAGGCGTCCGCAAGGACGATCTCTAACTCCGCCTGCGACTCTGCATGGCGGCCTTGCAGTCTGAGCGCGTCGGCGAGCCCGCGACGGGCGCGGACGCCGGTGACTCCCGGCCGACCGGGGATCATGAGCGGCCGGCCGTCGAATCCGAGGCAGACGCGGAAGGCCGACTCGGCCGGAACGGGCCGTCCGAGATCGAGGTTCGCGCACGCTTTCGCAAACGCGAGGTTCGGCGTCGGCGCCGCGGCGCGTTCGCCTTCTTCCGCGAGCGCCAAGGCCGTCGCCGAGTCCCGATTCGAGCGATGCTCCTCCGCCCGGAGCGCGAAGAACTCCGCCGCGAACGGCAGATCGTCAGCGGCCTTTCGGCCGAGTCTCCGGACGTCGTCGATGCCGCGGTCCAGCAAGAGGACGCGATCGGCGGCGCGTTCGGGGACGCGGCGCAAGAACTCGGCGAATTTGAATCGTAGATAAAGGTCGTCCGGCGCCTCCGCGACGGCCAGCTCGAAGATCCGAAGGTTGCGCTCGTTCTTCTTCCGCGATGCGACGACCGAGGGTCGATAGCCGTCGTGGCGGACCGCGCCGGGAAGCGAGACGAGCCGAGCACCCGCGGCCCGGGCGGCGGGCGTCACCGCATGCAGCACTTGTTCGTGAATGCGGTTCCGGAACCGGATCTCGGGACGGTTCCTCCAAGCGCGGAGGATCAAGGCCGTGAGCGAGAGCCCGCGGTCGTCGTAGATGTTGACGAGAGGCAGGAAGCAGCCGAAGACGTCCGCTCGCCCCGCCGCGTCGCGTAGGGCGCGGCCGGTCTCGGGCGAGATCGTTTCGTCGGCGTCGAGCACGACGATCCAGTCGCCGGTCGCGGCCTCAAGCGAGACGTTTCGCGCGGCGGCGAAGTCGTCGGTCCAGGGGGACTCTAGGACCTTCGCGCCGCGGAGGCGGGCGATCTCACGGCTCCGATCGTGCGATCCGGTGTCGACGACCACGATCTCGTCCACGAACGGCGACGCAGCCGCAAGGCAGCGGTCGAGCGCCTCCTCTTCGTCGCGCACGATCATGCAGAGCGATAGTCGCGGGCGCTCGCTCGAGCCGTCCCGGTTCGTCTTCTTCACACGGACTCTCCGGCCGCGGCGAACCTGCGGCGACGAGGTTCTTTTCGACCGCGGTCGCCCGCGGCCTTGAAGCCGCGGGCTACGGCCGCGATCGCCTGCCGGCGCATCCTTCCGGAGGCCCGCGGTCAGGCGTCGTTTCGGCCCCCCGACGGGGGCGCCGCGGATCAGGCCTCGCGGTCGAGATCGGCGTCCTCGTCGTCCTCGGGCGACGATTCGAACTGCGAAGCCGAGAGTCGCGCACGCGCGGTGCCGACACGGACGAGCTCCGCAGCGACGCGATCCCGCTCTTCGCGGACGCGCTCGAGAATGCGCCCGTTCATTTGTCTCACGTCGGCGAGGAGCCCCCGCGTCTCATCGTCACCGAAGCCGTCCTGCTCCGCGCAGAGCGCTTTCACCAGCGCGTCGCCTTCGTTTGCGCAGTTCTCGAGCGCGCCGACGTCGTCGCGCTCGATCGCGTCGAGCGTGAGTCGAGAGACGTCTCGCAGCCGCTCGAGCGCCGCCACGATCCCCGGACGGGCCTCAGACACCGGCGACAAGCTGATCCCATCCTTCCTTCAGCTTCCCCATGACCATGCGCGCCTCGGCGATCGGTTCCGGGCCGAACTCCGTCACCGCCTTGCGGAGCCGGTCTTGGACGAAGCCGTAGAGCCGGAACAAATCGTCGGCGACCGCGCCGCCGCGCTCGAAATCGAGGGATCCTCGCAGTTCCGCGATGATGGCCCCTGCCGAGCTCAGCAGCCGCAGCGTCTCCTTGCGATCTCCTCGCCGGGCCGCGCCTTCGGCGCGCTCAAGCCGCGATCCGGCTCCGGCGAACAACATCGCGGTCAACGCTTCCGGCGACGCCGTCAGCGCCGCGTGTCGAGCGTAGGTCGCCAGCGCTCGATTCGCGAGCGCACCGCTTGCATGATCCGACATTCCCTCTTACCTCCGTCGTTCCCGCGCGCCTTCCGCGGGGGCGACGTCCTGTTGTCGGATCTCGCCCGCTTAGAGCGAGGAGAGGGCGGCTCCGGCCTGCTGGAATCTACCGGCGAAGGTCTCGAGGTTCGCGTACTTCGTGCGGAGACTTTCGGCGTAGCGCTCGAGTCCGGTCTCGAGGGAGTCGACGCGTTTTCTTAGCTGGGCTGCTTGGGTGGCCAAGGCGTTGTTGCGCGGCAGGATGAAGCCGGTGATCGCCTCGCTGACCGTGTTCGCGAGCGTGCGCGCAAGTCCGTTGCCGCCGCCCGTCCCGATCTGGGTGAAGAGCGAGATCACGCCCGTGTAGTCGGCTTCGAGCGCGTCTTCGAGCTCGCCGTCTTTGAGCGACAGCTTGCCGTCCGGCTCGGTACGGATGCCGATGTCCGAGAGGCGGTCGTAGGTCGATCCGGTCCCGGTCACCCCGCCGGTCGCCGCGGAGCGGAGACGGTCGGAGATGCGGTTCAGGTTGGCCTCGCCGAAGAGGATGGCCTTGCCCTCGCGGTCGGAGAAGTTGCGATGGCCGCGGAGCTCCGTCGCCACGTCGTTATAGGCGGAGACGAAATCCGCGATCTTCTTCTTCACGGCGTCGATGTCTCGGGCGACGGTGACGACCGTGGTCGCTCCGCCGCCCTTCTTCAGCGTGAAGGTCGCGCCGTCGATCACGTCGGAGACCGTATTGTTCGGCCTGCTCACGGCGAGCCCGTTGACGCTGAACTGCGCATCGGCCGCGGCCGTGACGTTCGCGACGGCCAACGCGTCGCCGGCGTAGGTGAAACGGCTGTCGCTGATCGAGAAGTCCGCCGCGACCCCCGACTTCTCCGCCGTCAGCACGAGGCGGAATCCCGCCCCGGGCGTGCCGTCGTCGACGATCGTGGCGTTCACCGGCGCCGCGGACGCGTTGATGGCGTCGCGGATCTTCTCCAGCGTCGCGTCGTTGCCGACGTCGATCGAGTAGGTCGTGCCGCCCGAGGTGATGTCGAAGCCGCCGGAGCCGATTTCGGTCACGTCTTTGTCGGTGAACCCGGCGGAGGCTTTGGACGCCGTAGCCGCCAAGCTGTTGACGACGACCTGGAACGTTCCTTCCGGCGCGCGACCGCTCGCGGTCGCCGAAGCGACCGTGTCGTCCGTCGTGGCGGCCTTCGCGGAGCCGAGCTTGTCGATCGTATTGATCGAGTCCGCCTTCGCACGGAGCGCCGAGAGCTTCGAGCGCAGGCCGCCGTAGGCCGTCTGCTGCTTCTGGAATTTCGCGGCCTTGGCGTTGAGGCGGCTCTGTTCGATGCGACGAACCCCGACCAACGCTTCGATGATCGCGTTCGAATCGAGCCCGGTCGCAAACCCCTGGAAGGCGACTTTCGGTCCGGACGTGCTGCTTAGCCCCATGAGTATGCCCTTTCAGAGTTCCACGTCTCTTTTCGGATCTTTCGCGTCGTCGCCCGACCTGCTGGGGCGCATTCCGGGAGGACGGCGGAAAACACGGCGTTTCCCGGCCGCAAAACACGGCGGCAGGAAACTCTTTCAGGCGGGCGTCCAATTTGCCGATACCTCTTCTGCGCAGGTCCTTATCCGAGGACCGGGGCCCGTCCGCCCCGGCGCGTGGTTTCGAAAGGGAAGCGGGACCGTCCTCCCGCAGCGTCCGCACCCGAGGCGTCCATGTCCGACCGTCGGTCCGTGCTTGTCGTCGACTCCGATCCCGGCTTCGCCGCGGAGCTCTCCCATGCCCTCGCCCCCGAGGGCTACGCGGTCCGCCGCGCCGCCGATCTGTCGGACGCCCGGCGGTCCCTCGCGGATCTCGCGGCCGACGCCGCGATCGTCGCCGACCGCTTCTCCGACGGATCGGCCGTCGACTTCATCAAGGAGCTGAAGGCGCGATCCGATCAGCCCGTCGTCATCTTCACCGCCGTCGCCCCGGACGTGCGGCTCGCGATCGACGCCTTGCGGGCCGGCGCCCACGACGTGCTCGAAAAGCCCCTCTTCGCCGAGCGCGTCCTCGCCGTCCTCGCCCCGGCTCTCGACGCCCGTGAGCGCGCCGCCCGCGCCGCTCGCGCTGCCGAGCCCCATGAACTCGCTCGCCCGCCGATCGTCGGCGGTTCGGCCGCGCTTTGCGAGCTGCGAGACCGCATCGCCCGCGTCGCGGCCACTCCGCACACGACGACGTTGGTGCAAGGCGAGAGCGGTTCGGGCAAAGAACTCGTCGCCCGCGCCGTCCATTTCGACGGCCGTCGCGCCGGACGCCAGTTCATGGCGATCAACTGCGCCGCGCTGAACGAGAACATCCTCGAGGCCGAGCTCTTCGGCTACGAACGCGGCGCGTTCACGGGCGCCGCGGCCGGCGGCAAACAAGGACTGCTGGAGGCGGCCGACGGCGGCTCGCTCTTCCTCGACGAAGTCGGAGAGATGTCGCCCGGCCTCCAAGCGAAGCTGCTGCGATTCCTGCAAGAGGGTTCGTTCAAGCGCGTCGGCGGCGTCAAAGACGTGCGCGTCGACGTCCGCATCATTGCGGCTACGAACCGCGAACTCTGGGAGGACGTCCGCTCCGGCACGTTCCGAAAAGACCTCTTCTTCCGCTTAAACGTGATGACCATCCGCGTCCCGGCGCTCCGCGAGCGTCCGGAAGACGTCGCGCCGCTCGCCGAGCATTTTCTCCGCAAGTTCTCCGCGGATCTGCGGAAGCCGGCGTCGAGCTTTTCGGACGAGGCGCGGAAGAGGCTCGAGGAGTACGAGTGGCCCGGCAACGTCCGTGAACTGCGCAACGTCTGCGAGTACGCAGTGATCGTCTGCGACGACGACGTCGTCGAGGCTCGGCACCTTGCGCTCGGGGAGCACGACGGGCGAGGGCAGGAGAAGACCGCGCTTTCGGCCGCAGGGGACGCGCTTCCCTTGCGCGACCGGTCGCTTAAGTCGGCCGAGGAGGACTTGATCCGCCTCGTGCTCGGGGAGACGCGTTTCAACGTGACCCGCGCCGCTCGCACGCTCGGAATCAACCGCAGCACCCTCTACCTCAAGATGCGCGGCTTAGGCCTCGAAGGGGCCGATCGCGCTCCGCTTCGCAAGACCGTCGTCTGACCGCATCACCGCCTCGCTGACGTCTACTTATGTCCGACCCGGAAACACTCCCGCCGACCGAGACGAACGTCGCGGCCCCCGCCGCGACGAACGGCTCCGCCGATGTCGCCCCGGCCGCCCCGGCCGCCCCGACGGTCTCCGCGGTTCCGGCCGCTCCGGCCATTGCTGCTGCTGCAACTGCACCGGCGGTCCGCACGCGCTTGCTCGCCAAGTTGAAGGGTCCGGAGGGTCGGCGCGCTCGTGTCGCGGTTCTCGCGGGTTCGGTCGTCCTGATCGGTTTGGTCGCGGGTCTCACCGCACGGCCGACGGATCGCGTCGCGTCAACGACTGAAGTCGAGTCGAACGAAAACGCGGAGCCCTTCGAGGCGGCTTCCCGGCCGGTGCGGCCCGCGTGCGATCTCCTAGAAGGCGCGCTCGACGAAGTCGCGGCCGCTGATGCCGTCGTCGCTTCGGGCGCCGAACCGGTCGAGGTCGCCGCCGAGTCGCGGCCCGTCCTGGAAGCGGAGCTTCCGGCGGCACTGAAGAAACCCGCCGTCGGACTGTCCGCCGGACTCTTGGACGTCGCCGATGCCTCGCATGCCGACGCGTCCGCGTCCCGCCCTGAGTCGCGCCCTGAGTCCCGCCCGGCCCCGGTCGATCCGGTCGATTTCGCCGCGGCGGAAGCGGCCTATGCCAAGGGAGAGTGGAAGGTCGCACGCCAAGCGGCGCTCCGCTTCCTGCTCCGCCCCGGACCGCTCGGCGACCGTGAAGAGGAGTTGATCGGCCGCGCTCACGTGCGCCTCGCCTTGGCGCTCGCCCGTATCCGGCGCGAGGAAGTCGGCGCCGCCGACGAAAACCTGCCGGAACCTGCCCTCGCGTTCCCGGAGTCCCTGCCGTGATGCGCCGTGCCGTCCTTGTCGCCGCCGTGTGCGCGCTCTCCGTCGTCGCACAGAACGCACCGAAGGTCGTCGCCGTCCCCTCGACGGGCGGAGGCCGCGCGGTCCGAGTCGTCGCCGAAGGCAGCCGCGCGATCGACGTGATCGTCGCTGCGACCGCCGCGCACGGCGCTGCGCTCAAGTGCGACGGAGCGGCGCTGGACCGCCTGACGCAGGCCGTCATCAGCATGGACCGTACGCGCGTGGGCTTGGAGGAATTGGCGTTGCTCGTCGGCGACGTTTCAGACGTCCACTTCGAGTTCCGGGGCGACGCGTTGCTCGTGTCGGGGATCCCGGCCGGCGACGAGGGGGCGACGCTTCGTTCGCGGACGGCGATGAGCCACGCCGAATTCGCCCGTTCCGCTTATCCGGACGCTGCGTTCGCCGCCGAAATATCGGCCGCTCGCGGACGTCTCGCCTTCGAGATCAAGGATTTCAACACGGCTTACGATTCGTTCCAAGGTGTCGGTCCGACGGAGCTCGATCCGGTCACCGTACAGGAGCTGCGGTTGTGGGCCGTCGAAGCCGCCTTCCGCGCCGGCCGTTTGGACGACGCGTTCGCAGGCGCCCAAGCCTTGGAACGGGCCGCCGTCGATCTTCCGTCCATCCCCGGAGCCGAACTGCTCGCAGCGCGTCTGCTGATCGCTCGGGGCGACCTGAACGGCGGCGCAGTCCGCCTTCGCCGTGCGGTCGCCGAGGCGCGCTTCCGCCGCGACCGCGTGTTGGCGATCTTGCTCCTCGCCGAAGTCGCTTGGAGTCGGCACGACGGGCGGACCATGCTTTCCGTGCTCGCTCAGTTCGGCGAAGGCGACCGTCGAGCCTATCCCGATCTCGATCGACGCACGTCTTTCATCATGGGGCTCGCGCTGTCGCTACTGAAGCGCCATGACGCCGCCGTCGTCCATTTCCGCCTTGCGCTCCGGGACGATCCGGATCCCGAACGCCGCGCCCGCGCCGCTCGCGCCGTCGCAACGGAACTCCGCACGGACGGGCGTCTTTTCGAAGCTTTGCTGGCGGCCCGCCAAGCTCGCGCCATCGCCCCCTTGGGATTCGCGACGGCCCGCGCCGCGACGCTCGAGGCGGAGATCTTGGCCGCGCTCGGACTCGCGGACCGGGCGTTGGCGACCGCCGCCGAGGCGCTGGCCGCGATTCCGGAACCCGGGCCGGAATCCGATCGCCTGCTCGAACTCGCGGCGACCGCCGCCGTCGAATCCGGCCGCCCGGAGGCCGCAGAGGCGGCGCTCGCTGCGATCCGCCGCCGTCCGGGTCTCGGCGCCCGCGCCAAGCGGTTGTCCGCTGATCTCATGAGCCGCACCGGCCGTCCGGCCGAGGCGCTCCGCGTTCTGGATGAGTTGAGCGCGGCCGAGATCGTCGCCGCCGGCTTCGACTCGGCGGCGCTCGCCCGTTTGAAAAGCCGTCTGGCGCTTGCCGCCGGCGACCCGATGCGCGCGGCTCGCGAAATCGAATCCCTTCCTGCCGAGACGGAGAAGAAGCCGTGATCCGCACCGCGTCATACATTCTCGCCCTCGCGGCTGTCTGCGGCGCCGCCGCGGCGCAAGTCCCGGAGCGCAACGTCTTCGAGCGCGCCGCTCCCGGCGAAGACGCTATCGCGTCCTTGAACACCCTCTTCCCTGATCTCGCTGCGCGCCTCAGCGCCCGCGACCGGGGCGCGTCGCCGGCGCTCGAGAACCGGCTCGATGCCGTCGACCGCGAACTCAAACTCTGGGAGACCGTACGTTCGTACGCCCGTCAGGGGCGGATCGTCGAACTCGATGATCTTGCGCCGACGCGGTCGAAGAACGCAACGCCCGCGGACTTGACGCGGGAACGCGCCGAAACGGAGGCGTCTCGTCGCCGGCTGTCCGAGCGTCTCGAACGCATCGAGACGGCTCGCAAGGCGGCGCCGCCGTCCGACGCCCCGGCGAAGGCCCCCACGGGTCACGGGAAGTCGCTGCTCGAACTCGTCGTCGACGCGCCCCCGGTCGGCGCGAAGACCGTCGCAAAGCCCGTCGTACGGGCCTCCGCCGATCCGGCGGGGCTCTCGAAAGCGTTGTTCGAAGCCGGGGACTTCCAAGGCGCCATTGAAGCGATCGCGCAGATCGCGCCTGCCGCGCTGAACCCGGAGATCCGCTACCGGAAAGCGCGTGCGCTCGAACAACTGCGTCGGTTCGACGATGCGAAGACCGCCTACGCCGAGACGATCCGGTCCGACCCGGAA
>SXGS01265915.1_pt1 | contig 14101 bp, 12 predicted proteins | sample 3174681 | NCBI WGS metagenome assembly SXGS01 (sample SAMN11356861, study PRJNA531348) | freshwater metagenome | isolation source: freshwater sample F1-80 | place: China: Fuxian Lake, Yuxi | collected 2017-12-25
ACAAGATATTGACAAGCTGGAAGCTTATCCCACGTTCGTTGAACGGTATTGCGTCTAACAGATACTCAAACCACTCGAGTTATGAACCATCACTCGGCTCTATTCCTGGAATAAATCTGGCTGCGAATTGCTCTTATTATGTGAACGATCCATAAGTTCACTCGCCGATACTCTTTGATTCCTACTATACCGATTGGAGACCGCCCGATGAATTACTTCAGCGGACTTGCGGATGTCGTCGTCATTTTCCACGGCGCTTATGTAGCGTTCGTTCTGCTTGGATTGGTAGCCATCCTCGCGGGATACATTTTGCGCTGGAACTGGATTCGAAATTGGTGGTTCCGTGGAACGCACTTAACAATGATTCTGGTGGTAGTCGTCGAAGCTTTTGCTGGTGTCACCTGTCCGCTGACAACTTTGGAAAAATACCTACGCTTACAAGCCGGCACGACGGTACGTGAAGGAACTTTCTTGGGCCAGATCGTTCACGACTGGCTGTTCTACGATGTGGAACCTTGGGTATTGACGGCAGCGTACAGCTTGTTTGGCCTGTTGGTGCTGGCAACGTGGATGATCATTCCACCTCGTCGCCTAGCACTGCCGGTTACATCCAAGCGAGATAAATAATCCCCACGGCCAATGGAAACAAAAGGATGCTCAGCGGAGCTCCCACGCGGACGTAATCGGTGAATTTGTATCCACCTGGTCCGTAAACCATCATGTTCGTCTGATAACCGATAGGTGTCATGAAGCTCATCGACGCAGCGATCGTCAGAGCAATGATCAAGGGACGCGAATCCATGCCATGCAATTTGGCTGCCTCGATGCATACTGGAAACAGCAAGATCACTACAGCATTATTCGTAATGACCTCCGTGGTAACAACAGCGATTAGATAGATGCTGGCCAGCACGCCAATCGGTCCCATTGCTCCAGCAAAGCCTACGAAGCTCTCCGCGATATTGCGCGCTGCGCCGCTGCTTTGCAGTGCCGCGCCCACGCCAAACGAAGCTCCGATCGTAATCAGAACTTGCCATTCGATGCTCTGCCTCGCTTCGCTCATCGAAATGCAGCCAGCAAAAATCATAGCGGCGGCAATCAATACTCCCGCGATTGGGATCGGCATCGACGTCTTATCTTGATCGAGAACTGACATGAGTACCAGCAGCAACGCAAACAGGCAAGCTGCGATCCACGCCCGATCCGATCGCAGCGGACGCCACTCCGGAACGTCGCTGATTAGCACGAACGCTGGATCATTGCGATGTAGCCGCAAGAACGCGGGCCGAACTTGCAACAGTAGAGTGTCACCGGGATGGAGTTCAATATCGCCGACTTTGCTTAAGATGCGGCTGCCACTACGGTGCACGGCGACGACAGCAGCGCCATACGTCGCTCGGAAATCCGCCTCGCGAATCGTCTTGCCGATCAAAGGTGACGTGTGCGAGATGACTGCTTCACAAAGTTGCCGCTTTCTTTGCCCCTGCGGTGAGACTTCGTAGGCTGAGTCGCTGGCGGGGACCAGGCCTTGAATTTTCTCCAGTTCGACGATACTGCTGACCACACCAGTAAATGTCAGCCGGTCGCCCGCCTCGATAGATGTCGAAGGCTCGACTGGGCCAATGACCATTTCCTGCCGCTGAATTTCGATCAAGAACAGGCCCGGCAGATGGCGTAGACCTGCGCCTTCGACCGATTTTCCGATCAGTCGGCAGCCTGATTGAACTTCCATTTCCGCCAGATACTCACGGCGCGACTCGCCAAGCTGTTCCAACAAGTCCTTGCGCTCAGGCAACAACCGCTTGCCGAGGGTCATTAGATACAAGACACCTACCAGCGCACACGGAATGCCGACCCACGAAAGTTCAAACATCGACAACGGCTGCATCTGGTTATCAATCATTTGCCCATGGGTGATCAAGTTGGTCGAGGTGCCGATCAGTGTGCAAATTCCACCTAGCAACGTCAAGTAAGATAAAGGCAACAAGAGCTTGGAAGGGGAGACGTGGTTGCGCCGACTCCACTGCAGAACGATCGGCATGAACATCGCTACAATCGGTGTGTTATTCAAGAAAGCGCTTAACGGTACGACGACGCTCGATAATCTTCCTAGCGCTTGGCCCTGCGTCTTAGCTCCGCCCAGCACTAATCGTCCGATATGATCCAATAAACCAGTCTCGCGCAATCCGGCCGCGACGACAAATAACGCTCCCACGGTAATGACAGCGCTGTTGCTGAATCCTTGGAATGCAACCTCTGGTCCGATTACTCCCAATGCGACCAGCACCGCTGTCGCCGTCAGAAAGAGGATGTCCGCCTGAATCCATTCAAATATCAAAGCCACTACAATCGTTAGGACAACTGCCAGCGTAATCTGTGCGTGATATGGTTCGAGCAAAGCAATATCTCACGGTATCGAACGGGACGTCTGGCATTGGGCGTCGCGAGCTTAATATTTCAAACTGGCAGGGGCAGCGATTCGAGTACCGCTAAGTTTGACTCCTGCGAACATTGAGTTTTGAGCGCGCGATCTCTCCGCATACAGGCAGTAAGGAAGGCGTTTGACAGTGCTAGAAAATCGCCACAGCTCACTTTTTATCAGTCCCTAGCCAGCCTGGCTAGATCAGGCGATTAAACCAAGCCGCAATTGTATCGGTTACGAAAATTAGATCCTTTGGATTGTTGGCCAGCAAATGATCGGCTCCAGGCAAGCAAATGAGATTGGTCGACGACGCTTGAAAACCATTGTTGGGACGTTGTGTCAGCAACCCGTACAACCGTAGCGCGTGGTCAAACCCGAGCGTTTCATCAACGGGCGAGTGAAATAGAGTGACCGGTTTTTCAAGTCGACTTAGTTCGAGCGCCAAATCAAATCGCTGAAAGTCTTCTAACATCTGCCGAGTGATCGTGTAATTACGACCGCCAATAGTTACGCTTCCTGAACCGAATTGTTCTATCGCCGGGTTCTTGCGCTTTAGTAATGCGGCCAAATGTTGGGTATCGCTCGGCGAAGCTAGTGTTACGATGCCGAGCACATTTGAAAGCTGTCCAGCAATCGACAGCGCGCATGCTCCACCAAAGCTGTGCCCGATTAGAATTTGCGGAGGCTGAAACTCGCTCGCACAATAAGAAATCGCAGCCTGCAAATCGGCCTGGTTGGTCGAAAAGTTGGTCAGCGAGAAATCGCCGAGACTGTCCCCCAATCCGGTGAAATCGAATCGCAATACACCGAAACCGTGTTCAGCCAATCCGCGGCTGAGCCGTACCACGACTTTGATGTCCTTGGTACAGGTGAAACAATGAGCGAAAACCGCCATGCCTTTGGGAGCGATGTTCGGCAAGTCGACGATTCCAGCAAGCTGGAAACCGGCACCGCCTTGAAACGAAACTCGCATTCCTCGGCGCACCGAACTAGTCAAGCCGCACTTCCGTTGGTATCGCCAAAGATCCCGCGCTTAAAGGCTGTAGCCATGGCTCGCGGAACTTCCGCTTCGGCGAGCACCAACATTGCGCGATTCTCGGCCACTTTAGCCCGATTCTCTTGCTCCATCGCAATGGCTTCGGCACGGCGCTGTTCCGCATGCGCTCGTGCCACGCGCACGTCGGCCTCAGCTTGATCGGCTCGTAATCGCGCGCCGATATTATCGCCCACGTCGATATCCGCGATATCAATTGAGACGATTTGAAACGCGGTTTGGGCATCCAATCCTCGACGCAATACCGTGCGCGAAATCAAGTCGGGATTCTCCAGCACGACTTGATGGCTTTCCGACGAGCCAATCGAACTAATAATGCTCTCGCCCACGCGCGCAATCACCGTTTCTTCGGTTGCTCCGCCAATCAACTGTTCAAGGTTGGTGCGCACCGTCACGCGAGTTCGTACGCGCAGCTCGACACCATCCTTGGCAATTGCACTGAGAGTCGTTTTGCCGCTGCGCCGCGGGTCGGGACAATCGATAACTTTCGGATGCACGCTTGTGCGAACCGCATCCAGAACATCGCGACCCGCCAAGTCGATCGCAGCGGCGCGGTCAAAGTCTAAATCGATACCAGCGCGCTGGGCCGCGATGATCGCTTGAATCACATTCATTACATTGCCAGCCGCTAGATAGTGAGCCTCTAACCGACGAGTGGAAATTCCATTGTGGGATTTAATATCCAAACCAGCTTGCGCGGCCATGATCTTAGCATTGACGATGATGGGTGCTTTGACTTGACGGAAGTACATGCCGATCAGACTCAACATACTGACCTCCGCGCTGGCCGCTTTGGCCTGAATCCATAACGCGCCAAAGGCAAACATGGAGACGACAGTGACCATGGCCACCAAGCCGACCAGGCCAATAACGGCCCACCAAACGATCGCCCCAACGCTGACTTGTTGGGCCAGAATTATTTCAACCATAACCTCGTTCTCACTTGCGAAAGTCCTGCACAACACTACCGGCATGTTTTGCTCTAACCGCTCAGCGAAAACACACGCCGAGCCAGCAAGCCCGTGAAGTTCATTCATGGACGGTATCTCAAACGATACATCGAGCGCGTATAGCATACACTTGTCGAGCGTTGATTCCAACCTGACACTCATGCATTTGGAGCCGATCACTAATGCCTGTTCGTTTGTCGTCAATTCCGAATTGCTTGCGCTAACATACCTATGCCCCTATTAGCAAATCACGACGACAATTTGACGACAGCAGTTAACGATTCGCGATTTCTGTTCGTAATTAGATGGACAGCGCCACTTTCATTTGCATTGGAAAGAACAAGTCGTTGCAGCGAAATCGTTTAAGCCGCAGCCGCTAGGCGAGGATTGGGTTGAGCTTGGCTTTGCAAAAAGTTCGAAAACTCAACCCAATCCTCGCCTAGCGGCTGCGGGTTAAACGACGAAATGGCTAGGACCAAAAGCCATACCTTGCACACAAAATGGCGCTGTCCAATTAGGAACAGCAAAAGAATTGCCGGAAAATTGGTCGAGCGCGTGCGCAAGTGTGCGATGTGATATAATTTGCAAAAAATTTATGGCTGCTTTCCTTTCCTCCAGGATCCCTCCCGATGACTTCGAAAATCAATTGCCCAACTCAAGTAGATACTCGACGCGATTTCCTGAAATTTTCAGCAGCTTGTGGAACAGTCGCTGCGATGTCGATTGGCGGCCAGGCTGCGGAATCGGGCACGGGGGTTTACTTTGAAAATCGCGGTTGGCTGATCGGATGTTGGACGCGGCCTTGGGCGTCACACGATTATCGAGTAGGCTTCGACGCAATTGCAGAAGCCGGTTTTCGCTTTGTTGCGCTCACCGGCGCGAAAACCTCTACCGGGCGCGTGATCGCTCCCAAGACTTCCTTGGACGATGCAACCAAGGTTGGAGAAGAAGCTCGCAAACGAGGATTGACCATCACGACCGTCTACGGCGGCGACGTGGCGCTGGAGAAAGGGACGTCTGAACTGCTGCGCATGCTGGAGCTGTGTAAGGCTGCCGGAGGATGGTCAGTCATGTTGTCGCGAGTGGGTGATGAAGGTTCTTATGACTCGTGCTGTAAAGTCATCAAGGATTGTTGCGGGCAAGCGGCCAGCGATCGATTGGCGATCGTCCTAAAACCTCATGGCGGCACGACCGGAACCGGTCCTCAGTTGCGCAATTGTATTGAGCACGTAGGCCACAAGAATTTCACTTTGATGTACGATCCCGGCAATGTTTTTTTCTATTCGAAAGGTGCCGTCGATCCCGCTGTCGATTGCCGCAGTGTCCAAGGGTTGGTAACTGGCGTGTCGGTGAAGGACTACATCGCGCCCGGAGAAATTATGTTTACTCCCGGGACCGGGAAGGTAGATTTTCCGGCAATGATGCGAACTTTAAGAGACGCTGGATTCACGCATGGACCGCTGATGATCGAAGCGCTCACACCAGGCGACCTTCCCAAGACACTGGTAGAAGCCAAGAAAGCCCAACAGTTCGTTGAAGAACTAGTTGCCGCGTAGCGTTTGCTTGCACTAGCGGCCGGGCGTTCAAATTCAATATTGGCGGGTTGTTGAGCCCGGTAATCGCCAAGGACTTTCGTCCGCCAATTTTGAACACGAAACGCCCGACCCTCCAAAGCCAGGCACCCAAGCAAGAACATCGAAGAAATTATTGCCGCGTCGTTTATGCGTTAGTATCGTTCGAGAAATAAGCATCGGGCGAACAATGAGTGTCGCCTTTCGCTCGGCGAAAGTAGCGTTACATCATTCTTTCGCGGAGCGAAAGACGACAATAAAAAACCTGACACTTATTTCTCGGCTATTCCTTAGTAAAGCGCCATCGAAAGTTTCCTGCGATATTCGCTGGTCAATTCGGAACCGTCGGGGAGCGCGCGAAATATCTCAACCATTAGGGCGCGAGCTTTTTCGCCGGTGTTTTTTCGGTCGGCGGCGATCAACGATAGGCAAATCTCAAATGCCTCTGGATACGATTGGATTCCAGCCAGCGCTTCGGCCAGTGCAAATTGTTTCGCAAAATCTTGTGGTGAGGCATTAGCAACGGCGCGAATCGCGTCAATATCGGCGCCGGCTTTGCCTTGGAGTTCCAATGCGGCTTTGACTTTCTCAGCGCGAGGTTCCAAGAATCCGCGTTGTTCGAGTCTGTTTATGACCGCTTGGCATGCTTCGAACTCACGCTGGCGAAATAATAGGTCGGCGTGCAAGTTCAACAGTTCAGGCTCATCGCCGGCTTGTGCCAACAGTGGAGTAAGTTTTTCCTGGGCCTTTGCGGGAGAACTCTCTAGCAGATGTTCAATCTCAACCAAAGCACCGCGGCGCTCGAGATGCTCCAGCCAGGAACGAATCGACTGCTCCGGCACTAAGCCTTCGAATCCGTCGATGACTTGACCATCGAACACAGCAAAAACTGCTGGAATACCAGACACATTGAATTGCCCAGCAGCCTTGGGAGCTTCTTCTGTGTTGGCCTTGACGAGCGTAAATCGGCCCTGAAACTCTTCTGCCAGTTTTTCCAAGATTGGCCCCAACGTGCGACAAGGTGCACACCACGGAGCCCAAAAATCAACGATCACTAAACCCAATTGCGATCGCACAAAAACATCATTCTCGAACGAGGTATCGCTGGTATCAATGATCCAAAAATGCTCTCTTGCGGTCTCCGACATTGCTGGCTCCCATCAAAAACTCGACAACGTGCGCTGTCGCCAATTTCAATTCAATGGGACAATTATGTTCTGCATCGCGTTTGAGCAAGCACAGGCGCACGGCGACACACTCTTTGTCGCGGTTGGTTGTTAATCAACCAAGAGTAGCACAAATTGCTTACTGGGGAAACGAGCATTGGAGGGCGGGCGATATGAAAGTTATTCTATCGTGAACGACTGTCACCAGGTCGTCCGTACCCTAACGTGCTGACTTTTGAATGTGGATGCTGGTAAATCATGCGGGCTGGTAGAACCGCAAAATCAGCGAAGAATTTCGTCGCTGAAGCGGCAGGAGTTAGCAGAGTGCAAGTCGGCTTTCTACCATATCGTTCCAAGCAAGGCTGCTCGAAATAGAGCGGCTTGTGACAAAAGGCAGGGCTCTGCCACCAGTACCCGAGATTCGTCCAATAATCAGCGCCGTCGATACCCCGCGACTCAGGTGCAATTGGCGCATTGTTGTCGAAGGAGTGGTCAGCGCTGACTCGTGGAAACAGCGATGCGTGATCGGTGGGTTGACGAATCATCTTGTCGACACTCAGTTTTCCGCGCTTTAACTCCTGTGGACGGATGGCCTGGTTTATCGGCACAATCGTCAAATCTTTGCCTCTAGCTTGCGCCTCTTTTTGGCGTGCAATAACTTCCAGTTCAATATTACCGGTAGGAAGCGGCTGCGCTACCAATTGTGCGCTGCTTTGAGGAGTTGGTTGGAGCTGCTCGAGAACCAGCGGAGCTTGAGAATAGGCTGAATGCTGGCAAACGCACAGTAAGCCCATAGCTGCGATTGTCAACGATGATATTTTGAGCCTGTCCATGCCACTTATCCAATTGCTAAACGACCATCCCTGGAAGTCCGTTGGTTGCTTATCGGATGATCGATCCCAATTCCGATATGGAATTCCTTAAATGCACCGCAAGACTGTTCTGAGCGCATAGAAAAATCATCGCGCATGAAATCTCTTTACTCTAACTGGCCCGAAAACTCTTCCCAGATAACCTGGGTTAATGCCCATTCTAGTAAGGCGAGCGGCAGATGGGAATTTACCAAGACAAAAGCGCGTACAAGCCCGAAGCGCAAGCGAGTGCGTCAATCTTGGCACATACTCGCTTGCGCGTCGGGCTTGTATTGGTAAGAAACAACCTGCCGTTCGCCTAACTGGAATGATCTAAATTTGGAACTATTGATTGCCAGCAGTTTCCAGCTTCGGCATGGCGCGACGGGTGGTATACGGAGCGTCGGATTCGCGCCAGTAAAGGACTTCCGATTCCCCCAGCCGCCAAGATAAGAACGCGTCGTTGCCATGAATGCGAGCTGGAAACTCGACCCACCCGCGTTCGGGTTGCCGCAGTAGGACGCCCAATGACTCTAATTCTTCGCGGTATTTCCAGATACGATCGTATTCTTCTTGAAGATCCGCACGGGTTTCCGCCACTTCGTCATCGTATTGTTCGCCGGAACTTCGTTCGCGTTTTCTCAATAAGCGGTGGAGATCAACGCGCCGACCAGTGACCTCGCGGAAAATTTCGCTGATATCGAAGACGATCGAACGCAGCAGCGGAAGCATGGCATTTGCTTCAGCCACCGTGAACTTCTTCGTCGACTTTCCAAATTCGAAATTGTCCTTCATGGGATCGCACAGGTTTGCAAAGTCAATGTAGCGTTATCCACCGAAACGGCTCGGAGAATACCAATACAACAAAATTTCTCAATCGATCAAGACGAAACCTCTATCTCCATTGTTCGCTATAATGGGCGACAGAGTAGCCTGGATTTCCTCACTATTTTCAAGAAATTGATGACTTTTTCGAAAATCGTGGCGAATTTTCCATTCCGGAACATGGTAACGACAAGTGTCCAGAATAGTTGCCAATGGTAACTTCAGCAATTCTCGGGCTTGTTCTTTGCGACAAGTATCGATAGGATGGAATTCAGCCGCGATCTGCCTTAAGAATTTGCAGCATCGAGGCGATTGCCCAAAACATGCTCGTTAGCCGGATTGATGCCGCTGCTTTAAAGTTGTTCCAGCTAAGTGGGATTTAGGATTCCAAGTATGAATATGCAAGTGACCCTCCGCAGAAGCATTCTTCTGGGTTTGTTGGCAACTCTAATCGGTTCTTTCGGAACTCGACAGCTTAGTGCTTCGGAAAAAGATGCCAAAGCCGATGGCCGAGCAGCTCAATATCGGCGAGTCGTGGACAAAGCTGTTGAATATCTCAGGCTGCAGGGACAATCTGCGGACGGAGCCTTTAGCGGCAAAGTTGGTACTGGTCCAACTGCGTTGGTGATTAATGGGCTACTTTCTGTAGGCGTTTCTGATAAAGACCCCATGATTGAGAAAGCCATCCAGTTCATTTTGAGCAACGTGCGCAACGACGGCGGAATCTATGCTGAGAGTTCTCGACATCATAATTATGATACGTGCATCGCACTGGCCGCACTTGCTAAAGCTAACAAGCAAGGACGATTTGACAAACAAATCAAAGCTGCGACTGCTTATCTCATAAAGATTCAGTGGGACGCGGACGAAGGCAAGGACCCCAGCGATACGTTTTACGGAGGATCGGGCTACGACTCCAAAGGACGCCCTGACCTTTCTAACACCAGCTTCCTCATCGAAACTCTGCGTGAAGCCGAAAACGAAGCCGAAAACGATGCCGATCGCGAGGCGATTCAAGCGTCAATTCAAGCCGCAATGATTTTTGTGTCGCGCTGCCAAAATTTGGAAGGACCAATGAACACAACTCCCAACGCAGCCAAAGTGAATGACGGTGGATTCTACTATACCGCCGCAGGAGAGGGCGAAAGCAAAGCCGGTGCTGACAATGCAACCGGCGGCTTGCGATCCTACGGTTCCATGACCTACGCGGGACTCAAAAGCATGATCTACGCTGGTGTCGATAGGAACGACTATCGTGTTAAAGCCGCCGTGGAATTTCTGCGCAAGAATTATGCTGTGGACGTCAATCCAGGCATGGGTAAGAGCGGCCTGTTTTATTATTACCACACCATGGCCAAAGCACTCGAAGCGTTCGGGGAAACCGAATTCAAAGATGCGCAAGGCCTGTCGCACAATTGGAAGAACGAACTGCTGGACAAGCTCGCCGCACAACAACAATCCAACGGCAGTTGGGTCAACAGCGACCCGCGCTGGATGGAAGGCGATCCCAACCTAGTCACCGGCTACGGTCTGCTGGCACTGGCCATGTGCAAACCGTAGTAAAAGACCGCAGATTGCAGAACAGCTAACGCACGAAAAAATGCCGCTGCATAGAACTGGGCAGTTAGCGATAGATTATTGCGAGAGTGCTTTGAATTCAGGCACAACTCCTATGCCCGGCCAGCAACTCCACTGAGTTCAATATACGGAATGGAATGCCTAATGAGAATTCAGGCACATCGAAGCAGAATCGTTTTTGGGATTGTAATACTACCGTGTCTGTCTCCTCTCCTTCTGGGGTTAGTCGCCTTTGTATTTCCAACTCCTTCGCCTGGTCCTTGGCCCTACGGCCAACCAACGCTTTTTGTTGAGAAGATAGTTGCCATTGCTATGATCGCACACGTGCTGCTGTCGCTTATCGCGGTATTTTGGAGTTATTGGGCAGTAGAACGCGTGGAATGGCGGACGATGTTTTGGGGGTTGGTTATCCTATCGATACCCACCGTATTAATTTTTGGATTCGAATTGTCCATGAGCAAGGCAGGGAAATGGCTTTAGGGTCAGTCCCGAAATAGACTCCAGTAAAAGACGTTGCGCAAAAGTTCCCCGTTGCGGCTTGACCCAGATATCAGTTAGTTATTCCTGCGCCGGTGCTAATAGAGTATCGGAGTAAATAGTGGGGCGCAAGATTGTCGAACGGATCGTCCCGAATGTTTATGGGTTGGGAATACGTTTGAGTTGCCCGATGAACTTGTCATGGTACAGGCAAAGGGGCTATCGCGTAGCGCAAACTCGTTTGGCCGTTGAAAAGCTGAATTGTGATTCCAACCCATAAATGATCGTAGCTAGTTGCGATTTCAACCTCGAACCCTCGATGATTCCCCTGACGCGAAGAATCGCTACTTGCCGATGCAGTAGAGAAACTTTCCAGACCGGATCAGCAACCGGCCACCGTCGACGGCAGGGCTGGCGTCGAATATGCTGCCATCGCGTAGATCATTTGTCCGAAGTTCTTTGAATTGCGGATCGGCGGCAACTACAAACGTCTTGCCGTCGCGGGCGAGATAATAAACGCGACCATCGGCAAGCAAAGGGGACGCATAGACTTGGCCGGCACCATTAAGTCGTTTTTCATAAATGACCTCGCCCGTTTTTGCTTCAGCGCAATACGCGGTCCCGCGGGAATCGTTCATCCAGTACAAATGTCCACCATGAAATACCGGCGACGTGACATTGGAACCTTTCATCCCCGTCCATAACCGGTGCGACTTGGTCACATCTCCGCTGCCGCCAGTTCGCACGGCTAGTGACGCTGTCCCGGAACGACCTCCAAGGCAATAAACGATTCCCTGGTCTGCCACCAAACTAGGTACCATGTACCAACTGATATCGGTGGCGCAGAACCAAAGTGGTTTCCCGGTCAACGGTTCAAACGCCATCAACTTTCCTTCGGTCGAGACGACCAGTTCATCTTTTCCTGACAACGATGGAACCACTAGCGGCGTACTCCACGAACTTTTGATGGCCTTTGCCTGCCACTTTTCGGCGCCAGAAGTTTTATCGAGTGCAACCAATGAGCCACTTTCGACACTCGCGTTGATAAATATCATATTCTTATACAGCACTGGTGACGCAGACGATCCCCATCCATTCGTTCCCGAACCAACATCAGTCAGCCACAGTTTCTTGCCGTCGTGATCCAGCGCCAGTACGCCGGTCTTACCAAAAAAGGTGTACACGCGCTCCTGGTCGACTGCCGGAGTACTGGCCGCGAAGCCGTGATCGCGAATGCGCTCTTCTTCAGGCTGCTTGGCCGGCACCGGCACATCCCACAATAATTTGCCAGTGACGCGATCCAGGGCCAGCATATGTCGCTTCAAATCATTAACTGAGCCACCTTCCTGGCCAGGAACAAAATAGCCGGTGTAGCAGGTAACAAAGATCTTGTCACCGAATACCACGGGACTGGAGGCGCCCGAACCCGGCAACTCTTGCTTCCAAACGAGATTTTCTTTTGCGCTCCAACTTAATGGCAGACCAGTTGCAAGGCTGGCGCCCATATTGGCCGGTCCACGAAAACTAGGCCAATTCGTATCCGCTTGGACCCAAGGAGCCAAAATCAAACAAGCAAGAAAGCAGCAGCCACGCAAGTTCATCGTATTCCAATTTCCGTTATCAAGTTGACGCTTTCGAACGCGCGAGCAGAGAAACCCAACGAGCAATTCGTCCGCCGCAATCGACTCCGCATGCCGCACCATAGTTGTAACGCGTGCCAATCGAATGAACAATGGACAGCTTGCTATACATGACTTTCCTCAATCATTTTTCATCTAACGCTGGAGGATCAGAGAGAATGCCAAGTAACCATCGCAACTTGAGCTGTGCTTGGGTCGGTTTCGTGCTATTGTCGTTGGTAACAATTTACGGCAGCGAGCCCGCTCACAACTTGAATCAAGTTGACTTTGGTAGATTCAAGGCTTGTCCGTCGATCGGCAATTCAACTGTGCGAGTTGTCTTTTGTCCGCAAGTCGGTGGCAGGATTCTTGAGTATTCACTGCGTGGCCAGAATTCACTATTTGTTTCCAAGCACGATTTGGGTGCCGATGGAGCTGACATCGCTTGGAAAGACGATCCGTCCGCGGGTCGATTCGACATTGGCCCCGAAGCAATCGTTCCCAGACGCGACGAGTTGTTTCGTGGCCAGTGGACAGCCCAAAGCACTGGGGAGCGTTCACTGCGATTGACCAGCCAATCCAGTTCATCCACCGGAGTTCAGTTGATTCGAGAATTCGAACTTGACGAACGCGGATCCCGATTGCGCTGCACCCAACGCATCAAAAATATTTCCGACCGGTCCGTGGAATATTGCCACTGGAGCCGCACCTTGGCAGCCGGTGCGGGAATCGTCTTGGTACCGCTGGAGGGCTTTGCGCGATTTCCCAAACGCTATGTGCGTTATGAAAATGGCGGGATTCTGATTCGGCCCGAGGACCCAGGAATTCGCATTCGCGATGGATTTCTAGAGATTATCGGCCCGCCTACCACTCCAAAACTGGGCATGGACAGCTTCGCAGGCTGGGTAGCTCATCAACAAAAATCTGGGCTGCTGTTCATTAAGCAATATCCCACGCATCCCGGAATGCACTACAACGAAGTGGCAGGAATCACTTTATCGACGTGGGCTCCTGCGAGCGGAGAAACTGTCGAAATCGAACCGATCGGCCCAGCCGAGCAAATCGCTCCCGGCGGTGAAGCTTCGTTCACCGAAACCTGGTGGCTGTTCGAAAGCAAATTTCCCGAAGCCGGTCAAGCCATCGACCTCGCCGCACTTCGTTTGCGGCTACAAGAACTCGGCAAGACTTGGTGAACGTTGCAATCCATTGAACTCAGGAATCCTGCCGGTCACTCGTTTCCCTAGGAATCGCGATTGCTAAGGACCGGCGCAGAAATAAATGTCCGAATTGTCGCCTTTCGCTCCGCGAATGGACGCACTTTCGCGGAGCGAAAGGCGACAATTATTTCTGCGCCGATCCTAACCTGGGGACCAAAAAAACTCTGCCCGCAGCGCGCTGATGGTCGATCGAATCAGCCAACTTTATGTAGCAGACCGGCGTGTGTGAGAGTGCCGCCCCCTGGTTCGCTTCCCAGGGTGAATTTAGATTTGCCCCAGTTAAACTATCAGGTGTGTGCGGCGTCAGCAAAGACGATATAAGCGAGTGAACCAATGAACCCGTACCAACCACCCATGAGTTTCACCGCTCC
>SXGS01526271.1_pt1 | contig 14099 bp, 8 predicted proteins | sample 3174681 | NCBI WGS metagenome assembly SXGS01 (sample SAMN11356861, study PRJNA531348) | freshwater metagenome | isolation source: freshwater sample F1-80 | place: China: Fuxian Lake, Yuxi | collected 2017-12-25
GGCGTGCGGCTCCTCGCACCCGAGATGGCCGCCCTGGAAACGCAGATCGAGCGTCTCCCGGCACTGGGGAAGTGGTTCGTGACCATCCCGGGAGTGGTCCCCGCCTGACGGGAGGATTAATTCTGCGCGGTTCCCTCAGCGGCGGCGCGCTCCACCTCCTCCCGGTGAGACACGTCCACGTGATGCACGGACGCGCGCGAGCCGCACGCCTCCAGTGCCTTCTGCGTGGTGCGCAGTCCGACGTGATTCCGGTCCAGCAGCGCAAGGTGACAGGCACGCCTGCGGGTGCCGGCATCCTGCGGTTGGACTACCTTCCGGAGGGCTGACGGTTGGGACCCGGACCACCCATGCTATACTCGAAGCACATGCACTGGTCCGAAGTTCACGTTCTGGAAGGCACCGAGCCGTTTGCCCTGAAGGAATTCGTCAACGCGCACGGTTGGCGGAGCCTTGCGCCGTTCCACTGGGATGCGGGGGACAGTTGCCTCTCCCACGTGCGCGCGTTGCCCGGCGGGGGCAGCGGGGCGTGGCACGTGACGCAGGCCGCACCCACCGAATGGCGCGTCACGCTGCAGGCAGCAGCGCCCCTGTGTGACTCAGACCGGGAAGTGCTCCTCGAGGGAGTCCGCTGGGCATTGCGCCTGGACGAGTCATTTGCCGGGTTTCACGCACTTTGCCGGGACCACGCTCCGCTGCGCCGTGCCGCGGTACAGGGCCAGGGCCGCCTCTTGCGCTCACCCGACCTGTGGGAGGATCTGGTAAAGACCCTCTGCACGACCTGCACGACCTGGGCGCGCACGCAGAGCATGGTGCGCGCGCTCTGTGATCGCTGGGGGGAACTCGAACTCGCTACGGAGCGCCGCACATTCCCCACTCCCGTGGCATTGGCGGCAGCCGGCCCGCATGAATTGCGCGCTGCCGGCCTCGGCTACCGGGCCGACACCCTCTACCGTCTTGCCGAGCGGCTGGTCAGCGGAGAATTGGACCCGAACACACTGCGTTCGTCCGACATTTCGACGGATGCGGTGCGTCGAGCCCTGATCGCACTGCCGGGCATCGGGCCCTATGCTGCCGGCAATCTGCTGATGCTGCTGGGCCGCTATGACCACCTCGCCATCGATTCGTGGCTGCGGCGGGTCGTGCGTGAGGGTTGGTTTTCCGACCGGACCGACCTCACCGACGCAGAAATCGAACGCGCCTTCCAGCCGTTCGGAAGCTGGAAGGCGCTGGTCTACTGGTTTTGGGACTGGTCGCGGTAGGGAACGCTACACAAGTTCCGGAATGATCACGCCGCCGTTGGTGATGGGCATAGGGCGGCCGAGATTGGCGGGGACGTAGCCGTCCGGATCCACGCCGACCAGATGGAACAGAGTCGCGAGCACATCCTGCGGGCGGATCGGGCGCTCGGCCGGATAGGCGCCGATCTCGTCGCTGCTGCCGATCACCTGCCCAGCCCGTACCCCCGCGCCGGCAAAGAAGATGCTGAAGGCGCCGGGCCAGTGGTCGCGTCCTGCACCTTCGTTGATCTTTGGAGTGCGGCCAAACTCGGTCAGATAGACCACCAGTGTGTCGTCCAGCATCCCGCGTCGCTCCAGATCGAGGAGCAGCGTAGAAAATGCCCGATCCAGTTGGGGCAACCGGTCGTTGCTCTTCAGGGTGGGGAAGATAGTGCCGTGGTGGTCCCAACTGTCATCATCCACCACTACGAAGGTCGCACCGGCCTCGACCAGCCGCCGCGCCATCAGGCAGCGCTGCCCAAGTCGGGTGCGGCCGTACTCGTCGCGGGAGGCCGAAGACTCCGAAGCGATATCGAAGGCCCGGCGCACCTGCGGGGCGGTGAGAATGTTGAACGCCCGGTAGTAGAGCGGATCCGGGACCGCGGCAGTCGCTGCGGCATCCAACGCGCGGATCTGGCGATCCACATCGCCCAGCAAGCTGCGGCGCCGGTCCAGGCGCTGATCCGTGAGCATCGGCTGAAGAGCGATGTCGGGCACGCGGAAGCCGGCATCAGCGGGATCGGCTCCCATGTGCCAGGGGTTGGTGGAGGCGCGAAGATATCCCGCCTGGAAGCGGTTCCAGCCGCGCCCGGAACTCCAGGTATTGCCGGGGACGAGCACATAGGGGGGCAGATCCCCTTCGGGACGGCGCTCGTGCAGCAGCACGCTCCCTACGTCCGGGTGGGTGAATCCGGCCTGCGCACGAAATCCCTTCAGCACCAGGTAGTCGGCGCCGTCATGGCTCGGATCAGGATGGGTGACGGAGCGTATCAATGCGAAGCGATCCGCAACTTGCGCGAGCCGCGGTACATACTCGGTAAACTGCACGCCCGGGAGACGGGTGCCGATGGGTTTGAACTCGCCGCGCACTTCCGACGGCGCGGCCGGTTTCGGGTCGAAGGTATCGTGATGCGACACCCCGCCCTGCATCCAGAGCACGATGACCCGCTTCGCACGGCCGAACGAACGGGGCTGGCCCGGTCCGGACGCCTGCGCCTGCTGCGCGCGGAACAGGTCGGGGAGGGAGAAGCCCAGCACCCCCAGCGTCCCCGCACGCAGCATTCCGCGCCGGGACACGCGGTGATACTCGGCGCACCCTGCCCGCAAGTCGTAACCCTCTCCCATATCGTGGCTCTCCTGACTTCCATCAACCCATACCCACTGCTTCGACACAGGCCGGAGGCTGGAGTTTCGACCGATCCTCCAGCCTCCGTCCGGGTCACTCCAGTTCGTAGACCCGCACGGTGTACGGCCCCGGAAAAGAATCCTGGAATGCCCCGCCGGTGATCGGCAGCGAGCGTCCCTCGAACCGTACGCGGGCTTGCTGGAACCGGACCCCGGACGGCGCTGTGAATCGCACGGTCAACGCGCCGGCGGCGCCCGGCGCGCGGGTTGCAATCAGTACGCGTTTGCCGCCCGCTTCCCGTTCCAGGAGTTCCGCTCCGGGCGCGTCGGCTGTGATGCGCCCGGCCGGCGGGGTACCGAGCAGGAACGGCGTGAGACCCCGGAACTCCCCGTTCAATCCGCGCAGGAAGTTGACGCGGTCCGGGCGCGCCTGCAGCATGCCGGACGGGCAGAGGCCGACGCCGGCAGCGCCTTCCGTGATTGCCCGGTAGCCGCGCCAGCGCAGCACCTCCGGGTTCTGGTAAAAATACGTTTCCAGGCCCACCAGAACCGCCGTGCGCTTCCCCCGTTGAGCGGCGGCTGTGACGCGGCGCAGCTCCGGCACTCGCTCAAAGCTCGCCTCGACCCCCACGACGTCCCAGTCGGGCAGGAACTCGGGCAGAGCCTCGTTGTGCCCCGGATGTCCGATGAGCCAGGACTCAGGGCCGCTGATCAGATGATCCGGGTCGGCCTCCCGGATCCAGCCGATCGCAGTTTTCAGCCAGGCCACGCGGGTCTTCCAGTTGCGATCCTGAAGCTGCATTTCTCCTTCGCCCAGCTCATACTGGAAGAGCTTCGGATTGACTCGCAGTTCGCGCACCTTTGCCTGCAGCCGGGCCTTGACTTCAGCGTCGGGCGCCCTTTGCTTCGAGTAGACAATCTCGGTGAGGTCGGCGCACTGGTAGCCGAGGGCGCGAGGGTGGTAGTTGGCTTCCGGCAGGACCCCGAAGTGCGGGGTCCAGAAGACCGGGTAATAGGGCGACCCGTTCACCGTCATGAAGCCGCGGGCGTCCACTCCGGTGCGCCGAATCTCTCCGGGCAGCGCCGGTGGCGGCGCCTTTTCCATGAACCCGAACGTCTCCCCTTCCGCTTCGGCCACTACGCGCACTGTTCCGCTTCCTTTCGCCAGCAGGCGCACCCGCAGCCGGTGGTCCCGGATCGGCTCCTGCCAGGACCGCAGCGGCAGCCCCTGCTCCCGGACTTCCGTCTGGAGCAAGCGGGAGGTGTCGAGGTAGTCCGGGCCCGCCTGCGGCCGGAGAAGCTCCCCGAATTCACGCACGTCCCGCAGGGCGCGTGTCCCGTCCGGCCCGCCCACCAGCAGCTCACAGCGTTCCAGTTCGGCCAGACTGCTGCGAGCCACGTTCAGCCGGGCGTAGAGCGTGCTGGTCTCACCGGGGTTTGGACAGTAGGCGCTCTGCCCCACCTCAAGCAGCCGGGATGGCGTCCCGAACGCCCCTTCCCAGGGAGGGAGGAGCGCGGCTCCCTGTTCGTCCTGGAGCGAGACCCGGAGCCGATATTGCTCCTGCCAGGTGCGGCAGAGACGCTGCACGGGGTAAGGAACCACCACGGACGTGCGGGTCGGGAGACGCCTGCCTTCGGCGATGCGAGGCACCGCAGCCGCCTCGCTGCGGACTTTGCCGTCCGGGTCGGTGACTTCCAGCTTCAGCACCGCGCTCCGTGCGGTGCGCACGGCCTCTGCGGTGAGCAACTCCAGGTCCAGGCGAAATTCGTTGCGTCCCCACAGGCGGTCCCCCGGATCCAGATCCGTGATGCGCAGCGCCGGAACCCGCGCCGTGGGGGGTGCGCTCCCACTGTTCACTCCGGGACTCAGAACCTCAACGTCGTCCCACCAGACCGTGCCTACCTGGTTCTTCTCCACCCGGACCCCGTCGAAGCCTCGCGCGCAAAGGAAGACACGCAAGGTGCGCACCGGCCGCCGCGGCGCGAGGAATTTGCGCACGCAGCGCCAGCCCTCGGTGCCGCTCCCGGTGGTGCCCATCTTGTAGCCGTTCGGATTGTCTTCCATATCGTCGCCGAGGAAATCACCCTGGGGGAGCCACTCCCCCCGTTCATCCTGCCCCATCAGTTCCAGGGTACGGAGCCGGTCCGTCTTCACCATCGCCCGCAGTTCGATCGGACGGGGGCGGTCCTGGTTCAGCTCGATGGGTTGAGAGGCGACGGCCAGGTTGTCGCCCGGGTAGACGGTGCAGCGCAGGGAGCGCTCGCCCGAGAATGCGATCCAGGGATCGGGCACGGCGCCCCCCCGGGTCACCTTGTTCTCGCTGTGCGTCCACCCGGTGAAGAGATAGTACTCGCTGCGGAACCAGGTCCAGCGCTCGCTCCGCCCCCAGCGTGCGGGCCACCCGTCTGCGCCGGTCTCCTCGAAGCCGGGATTCGGCAGGGGATTCCGTTCGGTCGGGAGCGGTGCTTCGATCAAAGACACGTCGTCGAACCACGTGATGCCCTCTCCCGCTCCCGTCACGCTGACCACAATCCATTGGGGTGTGCCGGCAAACTGAGCCGGATCCACACGAATCTCCTTGTACTCCCAGCCGTGCGTACCGCCCGTAAAGGGAACTGAAGTCTCGAAGCGCGCAGTATCCGTAACCGGCTGAGGATCCTGAGTTTGACGAACGGCACACTCGACCCGAATTTCCAACCGCGGCGGATTCGCCGCAGCGGCGCCGTCCGTGCGGCACCACGCGCCCGCGACCAGCGGACGACGGGGCAGTTGCACGGCAAGTTCTCTGGCCAGTGGAAGAAAATCCTGGTAATACGCACCGCCGGTCTGCCAGAACTGCTCGCCCGCGCCGCGGACCCACTGGCGCGCCCGCGCCCCTGCGGCGAGACGCAGCGCGCGGCCCCCGCTGCGCCCCGCGGCGGTGTCCCAGGCAGCCGGCATGGCCGCCCCTTCGAGGCGCCAGTGGTCCGCCACTCCGTCCTGCTCCCCCACCCCCAGATCGCTGCTCTGGAGGAGCAGGAAGCGACGGTTTTCTGCGAAGCGCCGGTGGCTCCAGTCGTGCTCGAACCCGGAGTTTTGCATCAGGTTCCTGTCCTCCCGATGTGGCGCCGCAACGAGTGCTCGGGCAGGGGCCGGGGCCTGACCGCGGGTCGGCGCCGAGGTGGCGCCGCGAGTGGAAGCCGGCCCTGTGCCTCCCGCGCTGTGAAGCCATCCGCCGGCCAGGGAAATGAGCCCGGCCCCGCAAAGCATCAGCCCTCCGACCAGGGTGCAGACCCGCAGTACCCACGCCGCGCCGAGCACCGGCAAGGACCTGCCTGTGTCCCGCCGGCGCCCGCCTGCTCCGTCCCCCCGGCTGGCGCCGGGCCTGCCATTCCCGCATTCTCGAACGCTATCCGCCGCTTGCATGCCTTACTCCCCTCGAAAGAAATGCAGAATAAGGAGAGAGGTGCAGCGCGGTTCATGTACCCACGCCGGTGCGCCCGGACTCTTCTCGCGTCAACCATCTCCCACTTTGCACTCATGAAACGCATTGCTTTCATAAAGACCACCCTGCTCTGCCTGATCCCCTTGTGGGGAGTGGCTTCCTGCTCGTCGTCCGGGTCCGCGATGGACCCTGCCAGTCTTGAGGGCGCGGGAGCGGTGGCTGCCACTGCTGCGCTCCCGAAAGGGCCGCCCCCGGCTACCATTCCCTGGCTTACTTCGCTGAAAGAAGCGAAGTCCCAGGCCCTCAAAGAGAACAAGCCCATTTTGGTCACGCTTCACACCAGTTGGTGCGGATACTGCCGAAAGATGGAAGCCGAGGTGTTTCCGGACGAGAAGGTCCGCCAGGCGGCGCAACTCTTCGTTCCGCTCCGCCTCGACGGAGAGAAGGAAGGCCGGGAACTGGCGCGTCGCCTTCAGGTGACGGGATTTCCAGCCACCTGGGTGTTGACTCCTGATGCCTACCCGGCGTTGAGCATTCCCGGCTACGTCCCCAGCGAAACGCTGACCCAGGGGATGTTCGAGGGCCTTACGCGCTACCAGAAGGGGCTCGACCTGGAGAAGAAGCACCGTGCGAATCCGGACGACCTGGACACGCTGATCGAACTGACAAAACTCTGGTCGGATCGGGGCACTCTGGAGCGCGCGGAAAAATTGCGGCTCGCCCTGGACAAGGCGGACCCGGGGGACGAGAAGGGCTGGCTGCCGGGGATCTACACCCAACTTGGGATCGCCTACGTGCAGAAGGAGCAGTACGACCGGGCAATCCCGCTGCTGAAGCGGTCGGCTAAAGAGTCGGTGAGCACACAGGACATCGTGTCCAGCCACTTCAATCTGGCTGTTTGCTACGCCCTCAGGAGGGAGTTCAAAGAGGCCATTCCGCTGGTCGAACGAGTGGTAGCTCTCCCGGACCTCACACCCGACCATCGTGACCGCGCGGAGAAGCTGCTGACCGGCATCCGGCAGGAAATGGCGGGGGGGAAGCAGTAAGTCGGAAGCTGAACCCGGACGAAAGAGGCGATTGGTCTGTTTCCGGCGAACTGAGCGCAGGAACGCCAGCCGGCGCGCCGGTGCGTCCCTGCCGGCGCCGGGCAGATAGTCGTCGCCCAACCGCATTTGTCAGGATCAACCAGGAACTCCGAATGGAACCGACTTCGTCTCGTCGCACGCTCTTGCGGCGGGCAGCGACCGGCCTAGCGGCCGCCGCCGCCGGCCGCACCATTCTTGAGGGTGGCCTCCTTCCCGCACAGGCCGCTCCGAAGAAAGGCGCCGTCATGCAATCCGGCTCCGGCCTCCCGATCGTGGACACGCACCAGCATCTCTGGGATCTCACCCGCTTCCAACTTCCGTGGCTCTCCGACGTGCCCAAGTTGAGGCGCAGCTTCGTGACGAAGGACTACCTGGAGGCAACCGCCGGACTGAATGTGGTCAAGACGGTCTACATGGAAGTGGATGTAGCCCCGAATCTCCAGGTCCAGGAGGCGGAGTACGTCATTGACCTCTGCATGCGAGATGACAACCCGATGGCGGGCGCGGTGATTTCCGGGCGTCCCGCGGAGGCCGCCTTCCGTGACTACATCCGGCGCTTTCGCGGCAGCCCGTACATCAAAGGAGTGCGGCAGGTGCTGCATGGCGCCGGCACCCCGCGCGGCTTTTGCCATCAGCCGGAGTTCATCCGCAACATGCAGTTCCTGGGCGATCTGGGCATGAGCTATGACCTCTGCATGCGGGGGGGCGAGGTCGGCGACGCCGTCAAGGTGCTCGAGGCGTGCCCCGGAACGCGCTTTGTCCTGGACCACTGCGGCAACCCGAATGTCCAGGACCCAGCTCCACATTGGAAGGAGAACATCAGCCGCGTCGCCGCCCGCCCGAACGTGATCTGCAAGATCTCCGGCATCGTGGCCAGCGCCAACCCGAAGAGCTGGAAGACCGCGGACCTTGCGCCGTTCGTCAACCATTGTCTGGCGGAGTTCGGCCCCGATCGGGTCATCTTCGGCGGTGACTGGCCCGTCTGCCTCCTCGCAGCCAGCTACAAGCAGTGGGTCAATGCCCTGAAGGAGATCATTGCCGTCCGTCCGGAAGCGGAACAGCGCAAGCTCCTCGCGGAGAACGCGATCCGGTTCTACGGGATCTGACGCGAATGGGCGCGCGGGTGCAGGCGGCCCTGCTGGCCGGAACGTTTCTCCTGTTGGGGATCGGTGCGGCGGCATCAGCGTCTCCTGCCCCCGGCCGGCGGAAGCAGACGCTCGCGCCCCAACGGGAGTCGCGTCGAGCCGCGTCAGTTCCCGGCGGGCAACTCCGCCGCATTGCCGTCGGCCCCGCCCGCGCCACATTGTTCGGGTCCGGCGCAGTGCAGCACCTGGTGGTGACCGGCGAGACCGTGGACGGCCGGCTGGTGGATATCACGCCGGCCGCTCGGATCACGACAGACGCGCCGCAGTTGGTGCAACTGGCATCGGCGGAGGGACCGTCGGGCCTGCCGCGGGTGCGGGCCCTGCGCGACGGCGTGGTGCGTCTGGCAGCGCGCGTGGGTGAGTTGCGCGCCGAGACGCTGCTTACCGTGCGCGGGACCGGGCACGAGCGCCCGCTGAGCTTCGCCAACGATGTTCTTCCCCTCCTGACGAAGGCGGGCTGCAACAACGGCATGTGCCACGGCAAGGCGAGCGGGCAAAACGGGTTCCGCCTTTCCCTTCTGGGGTTCGACCCCGAGGGAGACTACGCGGCCCTGTTGCGCGAGGCAGGAGCCAGGCGTGTGCAGCGGTCCGCCCCGGAAGCAAGCCTGCTGCTCCGAAAGGCCGTCGGCGCCGCGCCGCACGGCGGTGGAGTGCGGTTTGGGGTGCGGTCGGCCCAGTACCGGATGCTGCTGCGCTGGATCGCAGAGGGCGCCCCGTGGGGGCGGGGGGATGAGCCGAAGGTCACGGCGCTGCGCGTAGAACCGGAGGCCCGGGTGATGGGCCTCCGGAGCCGCCAGCAAGTCCTCGTCACCGCCGTCTACTCAGACGGCACGACTCGCGACGTGACGGGTGACGCGGACTATGCGTCCAACGACGACGCGGTGGCGGAAGTCTCGCCCGAGGGGCTGGCACAAACCCGGGGGGCGGCGGGCGAAGCGGCAATCATGGCCCGTTACATGGGCCGAGTGGCGGTGACGCGCCTCACCGCGCCGTTGGCGCACCGGCTCCCCCGCCAAAACGCCCTGCCGGTCTATCACCCGCTGGACGCCCTGGTGGACGCCCGCCTCCGGACGCTGAACATTCAGGCGGGCGAACCGACGACAGACGCGGTGTACCTGCGCCGGGTGTACCTGGATGTCATCGGAACACTCCCCACCGTGTCCGAGGCACGCGCGTTCCTCGCCGACACAGGCGCCGGCAAGCGGGCCAGGCTGGTGGACCAGTTGCTGGAGCGGGCGGAATACGCCGACTTCTGGGCTCTGAAGTGGGCCGACCTGCTGCGCAACAACAGCCGGATCGTCTCGGAGCGGGGAGCGGAGGTATTCCACGCCTGGATCCGCAGCCGCTTCGCGCAGAACCAGCCCTATGACCAGTTCGTCCGGGAAGTGCTCACCGCGAGCGGGCCCGGCTACGAAAACGGCGCCGTCAACTTCTACCGGGTGACCAACGAGGCGCTGGATGCCCCCGCCGAACTCACGAATGCCGTCACGCAGGTCTTCCTGGGCACGCGCATGGAGTGCGCGCAGTGTCATCACCATCCGTACGAGCGGTGGAGCCAGGAGGACTTCTACGGCATTGCGGCATTCTTCGGACGCCTCGAAAAGCAACGGGATAAGAACGGCGACATCGCCTATGTGACCGGCACGCGCAACAGCGTGACGCATCCTCGCACGAAGCAAGGAGTGCTGCCCCGGGTGCTGGATGGGCCCGAGATACCGGCGGTCGCCGATGCCGATCCGCGTGGGGCGCTGGCGACCTGGCTGACGGCGAAGGACAATCCCTACCTGGCGCGGGCCATCGCCAATCGGATGTGGGCTCATTTCCTGGGGCGGGGCATTGTCGAGCCGGTAGATGACCTCCGCCTGACCAATCCGCCCAGCAACCCTGAGCTCCTGGATGCATTGGCCCGCGAGTTGACGACCCATGAGTTCGACCTGAAGCATCTCATTCGGATCATTTGCAGCTCCCGCGTGTACCAGACGACCAGCACCACAACCCCACTGAACCGGGATGACACCCGGAACTTCTCGCACGTGGTCCCACGCCGGCTCTCCGCCGAAGTGCTGCTGGATGCGATCAGCCAGGTGACCGGCGTGCCCGAGAGTTTTGAGAAGATGCGGGCGGGCGCCCGCGCCATTCAGGTCTGGAACAACCACACCCGGAGTTATTTCCTGGATACGTTCGGGCGGCCCCTGCGGGTCAATCCCTGTGAGTGCGAGCGTTCTCAGGAAGGAAACATTGCCCAGGCGCTGCATCTGTTGAATGATCCTGGGATTCAGAGCAAGCTTTCCGATCCCGGCGGCGTGGTCGCCCGGCTCCTGAAGTCGGAGGCGACGGATGACGTGCTGATGACGGAGTTCTACCTCGCGGCATTGAGCCGTCCGCCGGACCTGGAGGAGCGACGTCGCGCCGGCGAATACCTGGCCCGGGTTGCGGATCGCCGCAGTGCCGTCGAAGACCTCCTCTGGGCCATCCTGAACACGCGCGAGTTTCTCTTCAATCATTGAGCACACCTCATGCTGGACATTCCCTTCGGACCCGCTTCTCGCACCTGCGACGGCATTTCGCGCCGCCATGTGCTGCGCCTCGGGGGCCTCGGCGCCCTCGGCCTCTCGCTGGCGGACATGGATCGCGCTCAAGCCGCCGGTCGGGCGCGTGAGATCAACTGCATCCTTCTCTGGCAAGGAGGAGGCAACAGCCAGCTCGACACCTGGGATCTGAAGCCGGATGCCCCCGCGGAAGTGCGCGGTGAGTTCCGTCCCATCCCCACCAACGTCTCCGGCATCCGGATCTGCGAATTGCTTCCCGCAACCGCACGCCAGATGGACAAGTTCGCCATCCTGCGTTCGGTGGTCCATCCCGACTCGGGCCACCTGCGGGCGTGCCACAAGATGCTCACCGGATACTTCCCAGCCAAGGCAGTCGGCGTCGGCACCCCGTACAACGAGAATCCCAGCCTGGGGGCCGTGATCGGGCACGAGCGTCCGACGCCGGTATCGGGCCTGCCCGACTACGTGGTCCTGCCGAAGATGATCCCGCAGGCGCACTCCGCCTATCTCGGCGCCCGCTGCAACCCGTACCTCATCGAGAGCGATCCCGCCGCGCCGAACTTTACTGTGCGTGACCTGCAGCCGCCTACCGGAGTCGGCCCGCGCCGCCTGGCAGACCGCCGCGGCCTGCTGGCAGCCCTGGATCGCCTGGCCCGTGACCGTGATGACCCCGGTCATCCGGTGACGGGCATGGACACCCACTATCAGCGGGCGTACGACATGATCACGTCGCCGGCCACCCAGAAGGCATTTCACCTCCAGGCGGAGCCGGAGAAGCTGCGGGATGCCTACGGACGCACCAGTCTGGGGCAGTCTACCCTGCTGGCGCGGCGCCTCGTGGAGTCAGGGGTGCGGTGTGTGACCATCGCCTTCGGCGGGTGGGACACCCACGCCAAGAACTTTGAGGCCCTGCGCACCAAACTTCCGGAGATTGACCTGGCGTATGGAGCCCTCCTCGCGGACCTGCACGACCGCGGCCTCTTGAGCACCACACTGGTGGTCATGATGGGTGAATTCGGTCGCACCCCGAAGATCAACAAGGACGCCGGCCGCGACCATTGGCCGAACGTCTGGTCGCTGGCTATGGCCGGCGGCGGCATTCGGGGCGGACAGGTGATCGGGGAGTCGGACTCCCTGTCGGAAGCACCCGCCGTCCGCCCGATTCCGGCCGAAGATGTGCATCGCACCATCTATCACCAACTGGGCGTGGATCCAGAGAAGCACTTTCTTGCCGGAAACGGCCGACCGATCCAGGTGCTGTCCGGCGGCGAAGTGATCCGTGAACTCTTCACATAGGAACCGTTGCACGAGGGAGTCATAGATGCCCGAGTATTGGCAAGTCGCAGCCGGCAGCAGGAGTCGCGAGTACGCGAGCGAGTTTCTTCGCTTCGGGCTGGCGTTTGTTGGGGAGCCGCAGCGCGCGGCGATGGAGCAGATCCGGCCCGGTGATATCCTGCTCTTGAAGCGCGGGCTGTCGGTCGTTACGGCAGTTGGTCGCGCGGTGGAACGGGGCGGCACGTGCGTCGGCTTCGGCGATAAGCCGTGGCTCCGCGACATGGACGGGTGGGACCTGCCGAGCTATTGCAACGTGGAGTGGCACGTTCCCCCTGAACCGATCGAAACCAGCGGGCTCGCGCGGGCGACGATCCAGCGGGTCAACCAACCGCACCTGATTGCACTCGCAGACTCCGTTCTGCACTCCGTGCCTGTAAGCACCGAAATCGCCGCTGACCCCGTGCCGACACGCCGTGTTGAGGATCAGGAGATTCTGGAGTTCTTAATCCGAGAAGGGATGCGGCCGGCCCAGGCGGAGGACCTGACCTCGGCATTCCGGCGCATCCGGCTTCTCGCGACCTACTACTACGAGAACTGCCGCTGGGACGACGTACGGGAGCACGAAACACGGACGTTCCTGATTATCCCGCTGCTCCTGGCTCTGGGCTGGGCGGAGCAGCAGATCAAGATCGAACTGGGGGTCAGCGGGGGCCGCATTGATGTGGCATGTTTCACGCGGCCCTACCGTCGCGACGAACGTGGCAACGCCAATGAGTCCGACTGCGTTCTGCTGCTGGAGAGCAAGGGCTTCAGTTCCGGCTTGAACAATGCCCCCGAGCAGGCGAGAGGTTACGCGGCACACTTCCCTTCCTGTCAGGTGGTGGTCGTCTCGAACGGCTACTGTTACAAGACCTACGTGCGCACGAACGAGGGTTTCAGCACATCGCCGGCCGCCTACCTGAACGTGCTGAAGCCTCAGGATCGGTACCCGCTCGACCCGGAGGGAGTTGATGGGTGCCTCGCCGTGTTGAGATGCCTGCTGCCACGACCCTGGGGGTAGGATGCCGACCGTGTGTCGGAACACGGCTGCCGGAAATCTCCGAACCCGCGGGCGGCGATTCCGCATCCGCTTCCCTTCCGGCAGGGGCCACGCGCGCAAGCAAGTGCTCCGCGCAACAGCTGATGACCACCCCCCCCCACGCACCCAAGCCACGCGCGCAAGCAAACGGTCCGCGCGTCACAACCACCCGGCCTCCGTACCCGAGCCACGCGCGTAAGTAAGCGGTCTGCGCGTCACAGCCACCCGGCCTCCGTACCCGAGCCACGCGCGTAAGCAAGTGGTCCGCGCAACGGCTGATGACCGCCCCACGTACCCGAGCCGGGTGCGATCCACGAATGGGGCAAACGCGTGAACGAGGAGTCATAAGAGTTGCGGGTCGTGAATCTATGCCCTGGGGAGCGCGTTGCCTCCCAGGGAGGGACGAGGATGGCTGGACAGCAGGAGTTCGTGGAGGCGCTGACCGTCCGGCAAGCCTGATCCGACCGGTACGCGTGCGGCGTATGGAGTGCCGCGCTTGCCGGTATCTGCCCCGTTGGCAGGCTGCCGAGGGCAGTTCCCGCCGCTCACTGGAGGTCCAGTTCCTCCAGGCTCCGGGCCCGCAGAATCCGCCGCAGGCGCGCCTCGCACCAGGCCTTGTCCGCCGCCTCCACCCGCGCCACCTGCGTTTCAGGGAGTTCCCCGAACTTCTCGCGCAACTGCAGGAGTAGGATCGCGCGCGTCGCCGCCGCTTCCCCGCGCAGTTCGTAGGGGCTGATGAGGTAGTTGACTTCCTGGAATTGTGGGGTCTGGATCATCTCCTGAAACTCCTTCTCTTCGCTCCGGTCCAGCGGCAGGTACGTCTCGACTATGTGTTCCAGCAGCACCCGCCCGGCGTCGCTCACCTGAGCCTGCGCCACCCCGAGTAGGCAGTGCGCTTTGTGGCTCACGCGGCTCTCCCCC
>SXGS01489711.1_pt1 | contig 14097 bp, 14 predicted proteins | sample 3174681 | NCBI WGS metagenome assembly SXGS01 (sample SAMN11356861, study PRJNA531348) | freshwater metagenome | isolation source: freshwater sample F1-80 | place: China: Fuxian Lake, Yuxi | collected 2017-12-25
CTGCGCGGTTCCCTGAGTACTACGCTTACTCAAACAGCGATACCTACTTCTCAACCGCATATATGGTAACCTTCGACTTGTTCAGCAATGATGGAACGCCGGTTCTAAAGCCAGATGACGAGGAAGTCACTCTGGTGCTCGTGCTTCAAGGAGAAGAAAAGCGGGTCAAGTTCAGGCTGAGCGACTGGACGATCAATGGTGTTACCAAAGGCAAAGAATGATGTGTCATAACGGGTGTAATCCCATGTTATGGTAGAAAAAGAGGGTCGCTGAGGTGCGGTGGGCAATGGGTGGGATGCAGATGTCGGGTAGCTCCAGCATGGGTGTAACTCTCCGGTACGGTAGGCAAAGCGTGGACGCCGGGGCGCGGGGTGCGATTCACTTGAGGTGACCCCGCGTACCGCCGACTCAGCGCCGCCCTTCTCGGAGCCCTCGCATGACCCCCGAAGATATTCAGCGCCACAAAGCCGCCCTCGTGGCACGCTTCCGCCAGCAACTGGACGAGGGCGGCGTGCCTCGGGCACCGACATCAACGCCCTGGAGGACTTCGGGGCCCGGCTCGGGCGGACTGTCCAGGAGGAGATCAGCGCACGGGTGCTGCCTGCGGAAGCGGAACGCAAAGAAGGCAATCAGCTCGCGTGCCCCTGTGGCGGCTAGGCCCTCTACCAGCGCCATTACGAGCTCACCCTGGTCACCCTCGCCGGGCGGGTCCGGGTGCGGCGCGCCTACTATCACTGTCCCGCCTGTGGGTAGGGTCAGTGTCCGATGATCCCGTGCCGGAACTCCACTTGCTTCCCGGTCCGGACTTCGGGCGGGGAGGAATGACTGCGTGGAGGCGAATCCAACGCCGACAGGGAGCGCAACCGCGTCGTTGACGACCGCACCACGATGGATCGTCAGCGCTCGCTATGATAGCTGCTTCTTTTTGGGAAGTTGCGTCTTCACCTTCCTGTTCTACGGCCTGTATCTGCTGGCGCCGCGCTTCGGGTGGTTTCTGCGCGGAGACCAGATCCTCATCACCTACTTCGTCTTCACTGCGTTTTTTGACCATCCTCACATTTTTCAGACCTTTGCCCGCACGTACGGGGACCCGGTCGAGTTCCAGCGCCGGCGCACCCTGCACACCTGGGGCATCGCCGGTTTTTTCGCGATCGGGATCGTGGTGGCGGTGCTCCGTCTGGAAGCGCAACTCATCGTCTTCGCGGCGCTCTACGGGACATGGCACATCATCCGGCAGCATTCCGGCTTCCTGAAGATGTACAAAGCGCTGAACCGGGATCGGGAGCCGCTGGACAACTTCCTGGATTTCGGCACGTTCTATACGGGTACGTTTGCCTGCTTCTTCAACGACTACACGGATGTACGCGAACCAATCCGCATCTACGGGGAGCTTCAGGTGGTCTTCCCCAATCTCCCCCCCGAACCCGCAGAGTTCCTCTGGGCAGCGTTTCTGACATTCCTGGTCGGTCTGGGGTTCCGGCAGGTCTGGCGCGTAGCAACCGGACAGGGAGTGAACACTCCGAAGCTCCTTTTGATGGCCGCCGCGCTCGGGACGCATTACTTCGTCTTCCATGCAACCGCGACTCCTTTTTTGGTGGCCGAGGCGCTCGAAACCGCCTATCACGACGTGCAGTACCAGGGCTGGATCATGCACTACCAGCGCCGCCGGCTGAGCATCCGCCATGCGGTGTTGAAGTGGGGGGGCATGGCGCTGGTGTACGGCGTGCTGGTGGGCGCCATCGAAACGCTCGGGCTACTGCGCCCCGGGTGGTCGTGGCTCTTCGTACCTTTCACCATGCTGGTGATCTGGCACTACTATGTGGACGGCAAAATCTGGAAGGTCAGCCAGGATCCGGAGCTGAAGGCACTGCTGGGCCCCGCCCCGCGGGGGGAAGCAGGGATGACCGCTACTCCAGCCGGCTGAACCGATCCGCGATCTGCGTGTCTACTGCCTGGCCCTGGGCATAACCGAGGTAGCGCGCTGCCGGCTCACTGTGCGGATCGAGAGCCAGTGCCTTGCGGAACTGAAAGACGGCTTCCGGCATCCGTTGTGCCTCATAGTGGGCAATGCCCTGATCCACACAGCGCTGTGCTTCCATGCGTCTCAACCGCTGCGCGACGTCGTCTCTCGGCTCCAGTTTTTGGGCCTGCTGCCAGCAGGCGATGGCGCCCGCGGCATCCCCGGCCCCGGCGCGCGTGTCCCCATCCGTGCGCAGCGCGGCGGCACGGTGCTCACGAATCGCGGCAAGCGCCTCGCGCGCGTGGAGTGCGCCCGCGTCCAATTGCAGCACCCGGCCACAGGCCCGCTCGGCAGCATCCCACGCATAACGGGCCATCGCTTCCTGCGCCTCTGCTTCCCAGAACGCACGGGCTTCCTCGCAGCAATCCCGACGGTGGGCCACGAGCGCTGGATCCCAGGGCAGCACCCTGAGCGCCCGGTCCAGCACGTCCAGCGCTCCTTCGAAGTTGCCCGAGGCGCGCTGCTGCCGGGCCACTTCGTCATACTGGCACAACAGGATGCGCTCGAGATCGGCCAGTTCCCGTGCGGTTTCCACATCGTGTGGCTCGGCCGCGAGGACCGCGAGATACTGCACGCGGGCGGCTTCCAGGTCGCCGGTGGAGGCAGCCGCGCGCGCCAGCGCCAGGGGACGTCGCGTGAGGCCGGGAACCGCCGAGACGGCTGTGAAATCCACCTGGAACAGACTCGCCACGCCCGTAGCGAGTGAGACAAGTAAGTAACGACCGTCCGGCGACAGGCTGATCCCGGTGGGACGTGCTTCCAGGTCGAATTCCCACAGCGGCGCCCCGGTTTCCGTCAGGCAAATCAGCGCGTGGGAACCTCCGTCCGAGAGGATTGCTGCGACCCACCGCGCCCGATCGTCGGTAGCAGTTCCTACCACCGGCAGCCCCACAGATACTTTCCAGCGAAGCGCACCCTCGCCGTTCACTGCCAGTAGGGTGCCCGCTTCCGTACCGATCACACACGCCGCGCCGCTCTCTCCGAGGGCGAGCCCCGTCACCGGCTCTTCATGCACGAATCCCCATACCGGATTGCGCAGATTATCCAGCGCGATCGTCCGGCCGGACGGGAACCCGACGGCGAGCACGCGTCCATCCCCGGCAATCGCTACGCGGTTCACCGGCTGATCGAGCTCGCGCGTCCAGCCCAGCCGTGCATTGGCATCCCCGAAGGCAAGCGAGTGGTGGGTCGAGAGCGGGTCGGAAAACCCGCAGACGAACCAGCCCGGCCCGGGTGCGAGGGCCACATCGGCAAAGCTGCACCCTCGCTCGGCGAGAAAGCGCGTCTTGCGTCCCTCGCGGAAGATGTACAGATCGTCGTTCGTCATCCCGAGCATCATTCGCCCGTCCGGAATCGTCTCGAACTTGCGGATCTTCTCGACCGATACGGCGCCCAACTCCGCCGGGTCCCCGCCCACCTCGACCGTGAGCACCTGGTAGGTGCGCGGCTCGTACTCGTCGGGACGAATCAGAAGTGCCCGGCCCGTGTCGCTCACACTGCGCAGCGCCGCCGGGACCAATCCGCGATAGCGCCGATGCCAGAGGAGATTTGCTGCGGTTTCGTTCATATCGGCCCCCCGATCATGACGTCCTCTCCAGCCGGAAGATACGGTGATTGCCGGTATCTGCAATGTACACCCAGCCGTTCGGAGCTACGGCCACTCCGGTCGGACCGCGCAGGGCGCCCAGATTGCCCATTTCGGACACGATCTGAATGCTGCGCCCCGCGGGATCGAAGACCTGGACCCGATGGTTCGCCACCTCGGCAACGAAGAGATATCCGTCCGTGTCCACGGCAAGGTCCTGCGGTTCGGCGAATTGCCCTGCGATGATCCCGAATCCCCCGATGGTGCGCTCCAACTGGAAGGAGGCGTTGAATACCAGCACTACGTGTCGGAACCGATCCGCGACAAACGTGCGCCCGGTTCGACCCACCGCCACGCCCTGCGGGCTCTGGAACCACGCGCCCCCGGTGGGCGAGAGCGCGATCACGTCGAGCGGTTCACCGTAGCGCGCCCAACGGCTCACCCGGCGATTCCCGGTGTCTGCGATGTACAGATTGCAGCAGGGCCCGAGTGCGATTCCACTGGGATTCTGAAACTGCTTGAGGCCGGATCCCACCTGCCCGAAGGACCCGAGCGGCTCCCCCTCCCGATCAAACACCTGCACCCGGTGATTGCCCTGCTCCAGCACAAAGATCCGGAACTCCGGATCCACCACCACCGCCTGCGGATTGACAAACTGTCCACGACGGGCTCCTCGCACCCCCAGGGGAGCCACATCTCCCTGCGGAGAAATGCGCTGCACCCGGTGATTATACGAATCGGCAACGTACAGGTTCCCCTCCATGTCCACCGCCAGGCCCCCGGGCGAGGCAAACTCTCCGAAGCCGGAACCACGTCCGCCGATCACTTCCGCAACCCGCCACTGGCGGGGCCCGGGAGCGGCTTCGGCATCGGGGAGCAACGGCGTCGTGGGGGCGGAGCCCGTTCCGGGGAGCAGCAGACCCGATGCCTGCTTGCCTTCCGCCGGGACGGAAACGGTGCGGACCGTCCGCGGCGGACGAGCGTCACCGATCTCGAGAAAGTCGAAGCGGTTGTCGGTCATAGAAGGAAGAGCCGGAGCACAGATATGCCTCAGTTCGCCGTTGTGGGAACTTCTCCTCGCCTGTGATACGAATGCCTCCTGGGAGGACCATGAACTGTGGCTCGAAACCGATGGGAATTCACTCTGGGCGTGATCTTGCTGGGCGTGCCGGCGTGGGCGGAGCCCCCAGTGCGGCCCCCAGCCCAGACGGCGCCGCACCGTTCTTCGGCGCAACGCCCGCCCGTGGGACCGAACGCGCGTCCTGAACCGGGCTCGAATCGCCCCGCGACCTCGCGCGCGGTCACTGGGGGGGCCGCTGCCGGTGCCCGGCTCCAGCCGCACTCCCACGAGTCGCCGGCCCCACCACTCCGTGCGCCCGCCCCGCGCAGCGCCGTGTCTCCTGTCCTGCGTCGTGCAGACTATCCGCCGACCATTGCCGTACCCCGTGTGCGGAGACAGGTAGTCACCCGCACCGCACCTGTCCCGACGGTCCAGGTGGTGGTGGACGCAAAAGGTGCGGTCCGGATCGCTCGTTCCACCTGGAAGCGACTGCGGGCGCGGCCCGCCGAAAATGGGATGGTCTGCCTCGAGTTTCCGCGCGAGCCCCACAAGGGCCCCGCGCCCGTCCGGGACGAACATGGACACAGCCATTCCCTTCAGGACGAAATCCCTCGGCGAATCTGGGCCGGACCACGGGCGGACGGCACCGTTTTCCTGCCCCGGACACGGATGGGCGCGGAAACTGTGCCTGGTCCACCGGGCACTGTGTATCTGGTCCGCAGCGAAAGCGGCCGGCTGGTCTTACGACCGATAGCCGGTCGGCGCTGATACGGACCCCCACCTTCGCCGGATGTGAAGGCGACAAGAGGATGACACCAGAATGACCAGACTACAAGGCCGCACCGCCCTGGTAACGGGCGCTGGACGGGGGATCGGGCGCGCAATCGCGGAAGCGTATGCGCGAGAAGGCGCACGGGTCGGGCTGACGGCCCGTACCGAGTCGGAACTGGCGGACGCCGTAGCGACGATCCGGGCTGCCGGCGGCGAGGCGATCGCTTTCACTGCTGATCTGGCCAACCGGGAAGACACGCGGAGTCTCATCCCACGAGCCACCGAAGCGCTGGGGCCGATCAACATCCTGGTCAACAATGCCGGGGTGGGGAGCAGCGCTGATCCACGTCCCATGGCGGACTTCAACGACGACTTCTGGGATCTCTCCGTTGAGGTCAACCTGACGGCGCCCTACCTTCTCTCCAAAGCAGCCCTTCCGGCAATGCTGGAACAAAAGTGGGGCCGGATCATTACCGTCTCCTCCATCAACGCCCACCGACCGGCGCTGCACGGTTGTGCCTACACCGCTACCAAGCACGGTGTGCTCGGTCTGATGCGGACACTGGCCATTGAGGTGGCCGCAGACGGGATCACCGTGAACACCATCTGCCCCGGTCCGGTAAAGACGCGCATGAATGACGCCCGCATCGCTTACGATTCAAAGCGTTTGGGCCGCTCGCTCGAAGAACACGAACGCCTCCAAACCCCCATCGGCGGCCGCCTCGACCCGGAGGACATTGCCGGCATGGCGGTGTACCTCGCAAGCGATGACGCGCGTATGGTCACCGGTCAGGCGCTGAACGTTTGTGGGGGCGTGATGATCTGAGACGCGATCCCCGGGTACCTGACGCGAATGAGGGCGTGGCGCAACCCGCCCTCACACCCGAACGACAAGGCTCGTTAAGTGTCCGGCACCCCGCCCGGAACCCGGCGCGTTCTCCTGGTTCACGCTGAAGCGCCGGTGTAGTGCTTGAGCCCGAACCGCCAGAAACAGGAGGAGAGGGCTACTGACACCACTGCTACCACGACAGACACCGCTGCTGTGTCCGGTCCCACCCGGCCGGAAAGAGCCCCCGCCGGGATTGTGATGATGAACATGACCGGCACCACGTAGGTGAGGGTGATCTGGAGCCAGCGGGGGTAAATATCCACCGGGTAGCGCCCCGTCTCGAAGGCCTGCCAGATGATCTGCTCGAGGTTGTCCATGCGGATGAACCAGAAGGTCAGTGTGACCAGCACGAGCCAGAACGAGTAGACCACCGCGCAACCCGAACCCAGTGTGATGGCGAAGAGGGCTCCCTCGCGCGGGCCTACCGTCAGCGAGAGGCCACCGATGGCGTACACACAGAGCCCGATCCCCACCAGCACGTTCGCCATTCGCCAGATGTTGAGGGTGCGAAACGTTGCGAGGAACTGCGTGTTGATCGGCTTGAGGATCACGAAATCCAGTGTCCCCTCGCGAATCTGATTCATGATCTCCCGCATGTTCGGAGCGATGAACATCTCGATCAGACCATCCATCAGGTAGTAGACCGCCAGCAGGACCATCGCCTGCCCCAGGCTCCAGCCCCGGATCCGGCCGGCGTATTGGAAGGCGATCGCCAGCGACCCGATGGTGGTCATTAGCCCCAGCAGGCTCGCCACCAGTCGGGTAAAGAAGTCCGCTCGGTACTCGATATCCGTCTGGATGCTGGTGCGGTAAAAAACGGCGAGCAGGTGCAGGATGCGCATCGGCTATGCTCCAACGGCCGAGTAGCGGCGCAGGCCGAGGCGCCAGAGGGCCCGGTAGGCGAGGAGCGCCACAACGAGCCAGCCGACCTGCGCGAGAAACGCGGGGGCGATCTGTTCGGCCGGTATTCGTCCCAGCGCCAATTCAACCGGGAAGGCGCCCATCCCGCGGAAAGGCGACCAGGCGGCCAGTACTCCCAGCCACCCCGGCAGCAAGGCGAGTGGCGCCACCCGCCCCCCCAGGAAAGCGTCCACGGTAAAGTAGAGTTGCTGGATCGCCTCCACCCGTGTGGTCCAGAACGCGACCATTGCCAGACAATATTGCCACACATAGCGCATCACGGCGGCGAGCAGCAACGCGGGGGTCGCCAGCAGCAGCGACCACCCCGACTCCGGCGGTGTCGGCTGCAGCAGCCACGCCAGCAGAATCCAGACCGGCAGCAAGATGGCCGAGGTGATCAGCTTGAAGCTAACGTTGCGGGCTGCGTCGGCATGGATCGGATCCACGGGGCGAAGCAGGAGCGGCGAAAGCCCCCCGGTGCGGACCCGCCACCCATACTCGAAGGCATCCCAGGACATGGTCATGTGCCCGAATACCATGAAGGTCAGGAAGTATGCGGCGAAATCACCTCGCTGAAATGAGGCCCCATTGGCGGCATTGACGATGGTCCCGCCCCGGGCGCTGCTCGCGGCATTCCAGATCGCCAGCGAGACCAGCGGGCCGACAAACCCCCACACGCCCCAGATGACCATGGCAAAGCGGTACTGCAGCATGACCGCCACTCCCTGCCGGATCTGAGCACGGTAGAGTTCGGCGAAGTAGCGAGCGCCCCAGCGCCGTTCCGGTGGTGCACTCATGCCGTCACCTCCGCATTGCCCTGAAAGACCTGGTCAATGACCTCTTCGATCGGCGGGTCCTGCACGGTCAGGTCCACGATGGGGAGCTCGGACAGAATGCGGGCGACGACCAGAGACGCCTCGCCCCGGGGGACGCGCAACTTGACCCGGGTGTCCTGCCGCTCCAGGACCTCGGCGAATTGCTCCACCCGAGCGGCGGCGGCGGCGTCCGCCAGTTCCAACTGCACCAGTTTGAACGGCGCGATCCGGGCGGCCAGGCTCTCCAATTCGCCATCGTAGAGTAGCTGTCCATGGTGGATCACGATGACCCGGCGGCAGAGGGCCGTCACGTCTGCCATGTAGTGGCTGGTCAGGAGCACGGTGGCGCCGTACTTCTGGTTGTAGCTTGCCACGAACTCGCGGATGCGCCCCTGCATGGTGATGTCCACACCCAGCGTGGGTTCGTCCAGGAAGAGCACGTCCGGGCGATGCAGGAGCGCCGCCGCCAGTTCGCATTTCATCCGCTCCCCCAGGGAGAGACTCCGCACCTGTTTCTTCAGCAGCGGCGTGAGATCCAGCAGGGCCACCAACTCATCGAGCGTTTCCCGAAACGCCGTCTCCGGAATCTGGTAGACCGCCTGGTTCACCAGGAACGAGTCCATCGCCGGCAGGTCCCAGACCAACTGGTTGCGATTTCCCATCACCAGGCTGATGCGCTGGAGGTAGTTCCGTTCGCGCCTCCACGGGACGTGCCCCAGCACCTCTGCTTCGCCGCCGTCCGGGTAAAGCAGGCCGGCCAGCATTTTCAAGGTGGTGGTCTTGCCGGCGCCGTTCGGACCCAGGAAGCCGACACGCTCCCCGGCATCCAGCGAGAAGCTGACGCCCTTCACCGCCTCGACTGCCTTGTATTTCCGGACGAAAAGGCTGCGGAAAGAAGCGCTGGCCCCGGCTTCCCGTTCGTGAACCCGATAAGTCTTCTTCAGATCCCGCACCTCAATCTGCGGCATCAGACGGTTCCCGGGAACCAGAGGCGGCGCGCGGTGGTCTCCAGAATTGCTCGCTGGGCCGTCGCATCCAGACCCAGTTCGTCAGTAAAGATCCGAATGTGACCTGCCAGGTCCGTCTTGGGAATCCACAATTCACAGGGAAAGTCGCTTCCCCAGATGCAGCGGTCCGGCCCATAGGCCGCGATAATGCGCCGGGTCATCTCGTACATGTCCCGGCACGGATACGCCTCCTGCGAGCCGGTCACCACGTTGGTCACTTTGGCGTACAGGTTCGGATACGCCGCAAGCGCAATGACCTCTTCCACTTCGGCCGCCCGGGCCTCCCGGTCCGAGGCGTCAAGCTGTGGCGCGGCAACGTTCGCGCAATGATCCAGCACGACCGGCTGTTGGGGGAACTGCTCCAGGTACCGGCGCAGAACCGGAATCTGTCCGGCGTGAATGAGCGCACAGACCACCATACCGAGTTCCCCGCACTTCTCCCACAGCCGCAGGTGCCCCGGCCGCTCGAAGCTGCGGCCGCCCTCCGGTGTCTCGACCGGAAAGACGCGCAGGCCGCGGATTCCCCGGTCTCGACAGTACTCTTCCAGTACTTCGGGGCTGCGCGGATCGTCCGGGTTCAGCGCGCAGACACCGGTATCGCGGTGCCGGTTGGCGCCCACCACGTCCGCGACCAGGGAGTTGTCCCACCGGTACATGGTGAAAGTGTGAATCCATACGACACTCTCGATCCGATTGGCGGTGCGTTCCCGCTCCATGTGTTCGAGGGTTCCGGCGCCGGCCGGGGGACGATACGGGTTGGGGCAGATCGGGTAACGGGTTTCGTCCGGGTGATAGATATGGGCGTGCGTGTCAATGATTCGCATTGGGCGTCCTCGTTCGTGGTGATAGCGCTGTAGACTCAGCCATCCCCATTGTCGGATACTCCCCCCGGCGAACCCCGGATCGGCAGCAACTGTTGACTCCGCCGGTTCGCGGCAGCACTACCCGGGCGCGGAGGGTTCGGCGTGGCGGCTGACGAACTGGGAGCGTGATATCTCGTGTCACAGTAGGAGCCCCGCCATCCCGAGCACGGGTCCCGCTGGGGAAGGAAACTCATGCCGGTAGAAGTCGTCGTGTTCGAAGGCAGGCTCCCTATGGGGGACGGCAAAGGGGCCACCATGCTGTTCGCGCAGGACTTCGAACTCGCACAATGTGGATCCGGGGCGCGAAAACTCACCGTGGAGTGCGAGGGAGTGCAGATTCTCGGCCCCGCGGAACACCAGGAAATCTCCTCGCACCTGGTCTATCTGGACCACACGCTGGTCGGTCGGCTGAATGCCGACCGGGCCGAGTTCTCGCTGCTCCCGGCGATGGATGCGGGACTGCACCGGGTCCGGGTGGAAGTCTCCGCGTTCCCCGGTTTCCGCTTCTGCGACGACTTCCTGCTCAAACGCATCCTGTTCCACTGTGAGTAAAACTCCGTCACATTTGCGGCCCGCCCTGGTAGTCGCCCTGATTGTGCTTCTGCTGCCCGGCTGCGGAGCAGTGAACAGTTCAGGTGCTCCGCCCGCGCCGCAGGCAGCCACCCCGGGCCTTCCAGCAACCGGGATGCCCGCTCCGGGCGGCTCTTTTCCGCTCACTCTGCGGGATGATGCGGGGCGGGAGGTGACGTTCGCGGCCCCTCCGCAGCGGATCGTGTCGCTTGCCCCAAGCCATACGGAGGCGGTCTATGCGCTGGGCGCCGGAGAGCGTTTGATCGCTGCCGATACGTATTCCGACTATCCCTCCGACGCCCGGCAGAAAGCAATCCTGAACTGCTGGCCCAAACCGCCGCTGGAGAAGATCGTCTCTTTGCGTCCCGACCTGGTGCTCCTGTTCACGGAAGGCGCCCCCGTGGTGCAGCAGATGGAGGCGCTCAAGCTCCCGGTCGTGAAGCTCTTTCCCGAGAGCCTCGAACAGACCTACACCACGCTGCTGCGGCTCGGGCAACTGCTGGGACGGAGCGGCCCGGCCGAGCAGGTGGTGACGGAGATGCGCGCGCGCGTGGCGGCAGTGCAGGAGCGGGTGCGCGGAGCCACGACGCCTACCGTGCTTTTCGAACTGGATGCGCTCGACCCTGCCAGGCCGTTCGTGGCCGGTGGGAGCGGCTTTTACGGCGAACTGCTGACGCTGGCAGGGACGCGCAATCTCTTTTCGGATCTGAAGCAGCCCGCTGGGCCTGTACGGGCCGAGCAAATCTTGAGCCGGAATCCCGAAATCCTGTTTCTCGGCGACACAGCCAGTCCGATCAGTCCCCAATCTCCCGATACGGTTCGCCGGCGGCCGGGATGGAATACCCTGAAAGCGGTGCGCGCAGGACGGGTCTACCCGGTGCAAAGCGTGCGCCTGACTCGCGCCTCGCCCCGGTTGGTCGAAGGGCTGGAGGAGATTGCCCGGCTGGCCCATCCGGAGCGCTTCCGTTGAGCATCCGGCGGCCCGGCAGCACGACCGTATTCGGAGGCTTGCTCCTTCTGCTCCTGGGGTCACTGATTGCCGGGGTCGCCGTAGGCGAAACCGCTATTCCACCCGGCCAGGTAGCGCAGGTGCTTCTTTCCCGAGTGGGTTGGGCGGCGGCGGTGGCGGATCCCACGCTGGAAGCCATTATTCTCGCCTATCGCCTCCCCGGAGCGGTGGTGCTGGCATTGGTCGGGGCAGCGCTGTCCGGGGCGGGAGTGCTGTTTCAGGGGATGCTGCGCAACCCGCTCGCCGATCCCTACGCCCTGGGCACTTCCGGGGGAGCCGCCGTCGGAGCAGTGCTCGGGATGCTGACGGGAGCCCGGATCTCATTCCTCGGGTTGGGCGCCGTGCCGCTGTTCGCATTTGCGGGAGCAATGGCCGCGATGCTGCTGGTCATGCAGCTTGCCACTGTGGGAGGCAGGCTGCCGATGGTGACGGTGCTCCTTGCCGGGTTTGCGGTCAGCACCGTCCTCGGCGCTTGCCTGACGATGCTGCTCCAGATCGGGAATCTCCAGCAAACCACCACGGTGTACCGGTGGATGGCCGGCGGCGGCGGCGTAGCCGGCTGGAGAGAGGTCTCCACCGCGGGGCCGCTGATCCTGCTCGGGCTCGCCGCCTGCGCGGGGTTGGTGCGGTCACTCAATGCATTCAGCCTGGGCGAAGACGGGGCCGCGCGCGTGGGGGTGAACGTCGAGCAGGACAAGCGCCTCACGCTGGCGGCGGGTTCCTTCCTCACTGCTGTCGCTGTTTCCCTTTCCGGGCTGGTGGGATTTGTCGGTCTGGTCGTGCCCCATGCGGCACGCCTGCTGGTCGGCCCCGACCACCGGCGGCTCCTCCCCGCGGCGGCGCTGGCCGGCGCGTCGTTCCTCACAGTGTGTGACTTACTCGCCCGGGTGCTGTTTCCGCCGGGCGGGTTGCCGGTGGGCGTCGTTACCGCGTTCCTGGGAGGGCCCTTCTTCCTCTACCTGCTGCGCAAAAGCCGCCGGGAGTACCAGTGGTAGGGGCAGTCCCCTCGTGTACGCCCCCAGGCCAGGGCCTGGCTGTTGAGGGACTGACGGGTGGCTATGGGGCGTCCCCCGTGCTCGACAACCTGTCGCTGCACGTGCCGCACGGGACCATGGCAGCGCTGCTGGCCCCCAACGGCGCCGGGAAGAGCACCCTGCTGAACCTCATTTCCGGGGTACTGCCTCTGCGCGCCGGGCGCATCGAGTTCGCAGGCCAGGATCTGGGACGCCTGCCGGCCCGAACGCGCGCCCGCTGCGTGGCCACCGTGCCCCAGGCACTCTCGGTCCCGTCGGCGTTTTCCGTCCGGGAGTGCGTCTCCCTCGGCCGTACTCCCTACCTGACGGCCTGGGGAGGCGAGCACGAGACCGATCGGGAACAGGTCGCGTGGGCCATGTCGCTGGCGCAGGTGACCGATCTGGCGGACCGCCGGGTGGGGGAGATCTCCGGCGGAGAACGCCAGCGCGTAGCGCTGGCGCTGGCGCTGGCGCAGGAGCCCTCTCTGCTGCTGCTCGACGAAGCCACCGCCAATCTGGACCTCCATCACCAGGTAGAGGTGCTCTCGCTCGTGCGCCGCCTGAGCCGGGAGCGCACGTTGACCGTGCTGGCCGCGATCCACGATCCCAATCTGGCCGGTCTGTTCTTCGATCAACTCCATTTGCTCGCCGGCGGACGCATCGTCGCGGGCGGCACCCCCGAAGAGGTGCTCTGCTCCCCCATTCTGGAGAGCGTGTTCGAGCTGCGCCTGACCTCGCTGCGCCATCCGGTGCTGGGAACACCTCTGGTCTTCTGGCACGGCTGAACCTGCGGCGAAGCTCAGTCCCGGATCACGCCGTGAACCCGCCTTAACAAGCAACGCGGGCGTAGGGGCAATCCCCCCGTGGTTGGCCCGGCGAGGAGCCAGCGTTGCAGGCTGCTGCGGTTCCAGGTTTCCAGGATGTTCCAGGCGTGTTTTAGCGGAGGGTTCCCGGAGAAATTGGCGGGCACCGGAGCGTTCTAAATAGCGTACTATTTTCTGCGCTGGGCCCTGTCGCAGGGAGGGTCAGGCTGACAGGCTCAAGGGGGCCGCGCTGTGGTCGCAGGCGTGGCTCGGAGGGACTCCCTGGGGGCGGAACCCAACCAGGGGGAGTTCGGCAACTCCGATTGCCGTTGTGGACCCGGTCTTTGCGCGAATGGATCGGAAACACTCTGGTTCATTTCGAACCCACGGGCAGCAGGCAGGAGATCACGGAAGCCATTGACCACCGCCTGACCGAGTAGAATCGGTCACCGCACTTCGGCAAGACCAGCCGGGGTTTGTCGTTGATTCATCGCGATACAGCGGCCCACCAGGCCCTACCGCAACTTCGCCGTGCCGGTCGAGAAGGCGATGTGCCGGGTGCCGATCGGCGACCGCCTGTCATCGGCAATCGGAGTTGCCGGACTCCAAATGGGCGGTTCCGCTGCCGTTCAGTGGGTGTGTTGGCGCCACGTGGGTCCACTTAGGGAACCGCGCAGAATTAATCCTCCCGTCAGGCGGGGACCACTCCCGGGATGGTCACGAACCACTTCCCCAGTGCCGGGAGACGCTCGATCTGCGTTTCCAGGGCGGCCATCTCGGGTGCGAGGAGCC
>SXGS01430229.1_pt1 | contig 14090 bp, 10 predicted proteins | sample 3174681 | NCBI WGS metagenome assembly SXGS01 (sample SAMN11356861, study PRJNA531348) | freshwater metagenome | isolation source: freshwater sample F1-80 | place: China: Fuxian Lake, Yuxi | collected 2017-12-25
AGATCCCATGTCCCGCCGATATTCTCGCGCCCTTCGAGAATGACGAAGCTGCGGTCGGGACAGCGGTTTTGCAGATGCCACGCCGCGCCGATACCGGAGATACCGGCACCCACGATCACCACGTCGAAATGTTCGACCATCCGCCCAAATCCCATACCGCACGTTCGAATGCACATGGCATCGCAAAAGCGGGGAAAGGTCAACCGCTAACTGACATGGGTGTGAGTATCGTTCTTCTCCGCGCTCACCCTGAGCCTGTCGAAGAATGTGGAGACTCACCCGGCCATCTCGACAATCTCAAGACTGGCTTCGACAGGCTCGGCCTGAGCGCGGCGGGGTTAGGTCCGGTCCCTCAATAATCCCGGCGATAGCGGACGTTCAGACTTGATCCGCCGAACGACCCCGTTTGAGTCAACACGCTGAGCGCGCGGCTGAGAGCGACCTCCAACTGGGTGGCGGTGAAGCCGCGGGCGTCGGTAATGATCTCGATATAGATGTCGTCGGTCAGATACTGGCCCGCCGCGAGCGCGGTGCCGCGTCCGCTCGCCTCGTCGGCGCCCAGAATGCGGAGACGATCGATCCCCGCCGCCGACCGCAGCGAGCCCAGCGGATTGAGCCCGCCACCCGAGCCGCGCAGGCCGTTCAGCGCGGACGCGAGCTGAATTGCCTGCGTTGCCGACAAATTGGTGACCGAACTGCCGAACAACAGCCGCGACAACACCTCGTCCTGCGCGAGTGCGGGCGTCGACGTGAAGGCGATCTGGGGGTTCTGGCCGCTGCCGGTGATCGCGATGTTGGCAGTGATCCCTTCGGCCTCGGTGGTCGCCAGGATGTCGAGTACCGGGTTGCCGATCGGCCCGCCTTCGAACCGGACGATGCCGCGTTCCAGATCGAACCGCTTGCCCGAAAAGCTGAACGTGCCGCGGACCACGTCGGCTCGCCCGGTGACCTGCGGGTTGGCGGACGTGCCGCGGATGCGGATATCCGCCGACCATTCGGACTCCAGCCCCATGCCGCTGACGAACAAACGGTTATCGGCGCGCACCCGGATATTGAGCGCGAACAGGCCCGGCGGTCCGGCGGATTCCGACTGTTCCTGACGATTGCGCGCGTCGCTGCGACGACGGACGCCGGTCAATGTGGGAACTTCGGCGGCACCCTGGCGGATCACGACATAGCGCGCTTCCGGAATCGTCAGGTCGCCGATCACGCGGGCGCCCTCGGCATCGTTGACCACCTGGATCGTGCCGGTCGCATCCGCGCCCAGCGCATCGCTTTCGGCGAGCTGCGCATTGTCGAGCTTGGCGACGATGTTGATCGGGAAGCCCGCATCCGACCCCAGCCCGACCCGGCCCTGCGCCTGCACGGTCCCCTGTCCGGCGCGCGCGGTCATGTTGGTCAGTTCGAACCGGTCGTTGGTGAACCGCCCATCAAGCCGCATGTTGGTGAGCCGCGTGCCATAGGTTTCGTTGGTATAGGTCAGGTTCGACGCCCGCACGACGCCGGTCAGTTGCGGAACTTGCACGCGGCCCGAGAAATCGGCGGCGACCCCGATCGGCCCCGACAACTGCTGGTCGGGCAGCCCGGCGAACGAAAACAGCACTGCCGACGGGCCGTTATAGCGGATACCACCCGACAGCGGCGCCGCGAGCAACCGCGTCGTCCAGCTACCCGCGCCCGGCGGAAGCGGGTTCAGGCCGACATTCATACGCCCGACGGTGGTCGTGCCCCGTTTGATCAGCGCCCGCGCACTCCCGCCTTCGGGTTCCAGCGCGCCGACGAACGCGATGTTCACCGCGTCCGACACGGCGGACAGGCTGGTACGACGGAAATTGGTGATGTTGAGCTGCGCATTCGCATCGGGGAAGGCGCTGGGGTTGGGCTGAGTGAAATCGAGGCTGCCGGTGGCATTGCCCTGGAGGCCTAGTCCGGGGACGAAGCCGTTGATGACGGCCAGATCCATCTTGTCGAGCCGCGCCTGCATCGCCAGCCCGTCGCCATAGAGGCCTGCAATCCGCATCGTCCCCTGGTCGAAATCGATCCGTGTCGGCAGCAACCGGTATCCGGCGCTTTCGGGGCGAATCCGCATCGGCGTACCGGTACGGAAATTGACGCGGTCGCCGCGCCCTTGCAGCGCGATGGTATAGAGTTCGGGTGTCAGTTGGGCGTTGGCCGCCAGGCGGAACGGAACGCCGGTCGATCCTTCGGCCAGCAATTGCGCGGTGCCCCGCCCGCCGCGATAATCGACCTTGGCGCGACCGCGCTGGACGACGAATGTGCCGGAGCGGAAATTGGCGAGCTGCGCATCGGCAACGATCGCGGGCGCGTCGTCGTACAGCACCACGCGTGCATCGACGATGGCGCGACCGATGGTCATCTCCGCCTGCCCCGGAATCTTGGCATTATAGGCGCGCGCGGTGACGTTCGCGGCCTGATACTGCCCCTGCGCGCCCAGCGTCGCGAGGCCGTTGACGCCCGAACCGGCAAAGCGGACCTGGCCTGCGAACGGTCCGGCGGCGGTCTGCTGGACGCGACCCGACAGGTCCATGCCCGCGAACGTGCCCGAGCGGATATCGACCGTCAGCGTCGGCGCGGTGGCGATCATCAGGTCGGCGTCGAACGGCCCGTAATTGGTGCCGCCCGATGCGACCACGGCATAGCCATTGCCCTGCCCCCGCAGCGTCGCGTCGAGATCGACCAGGCCGATGCCGACGCCCGGACGCGCTGCGCGCAGTCGGACGACAGGCGCGGTCAACGTGCCCGATGCAGTCGCGGTCAGCGGGCCATACTGGTTAGATACCGCGCTCAGGTTGAAGGCGATCGGCCCCGCGGGGTCGTATCGCCCCGACCCGTCGATGATCCGGAATTGCGGCGCGTTCATGCGGATGCGCGACACGGTAACGATGAAATCGGGATCGAGCCCGACCTGCGCCGAGAGATAGGCATTGCCGCCCAGAAACTCGCGTGCGCCGTCGTTGAAGATTTCCTGCGTGCGCGCCGACACCCGTCCGCGAATCCCGAACCCGCCCTGCGGCGCGGTATAGAGATCGGCGTCGGTTTCCAGATCGACGATGCCGATCCCGTCGATCATGTAGTTGTTGATGCGCCCCTTGAGCGCGCCGGTGTAGCGCCCGGTGCTCATGTCGGCGACGACGATTGCGGTCGCGTTCACCCGGTCCGACCGGATCGCCAGATTGTCCGACAGGATTTGCGTCCCGCTGATCGCCAGATCGCCCTGAATGCGAACGTTGGTGACCAACCCGCCGACCGCGGCGTTCAATCCGCTGACGCGCAGCGCACGTGCGTTGACGGGGATCAGGATGCGGTCGGCATCGACCGTCGCGCGACCCTCTGCATAAAGCCGCTCGACCACCGTGTCGCCGAACCCGATCGACGCGGCTTGAACCTTGTAATCCACCGTCGGCGTCGCGAACTGGCCGTCGAGCACGACCGCCGCCTGCACCGACCGCCCGTTGAGGTTTTCCGCGATCGCGCCCGGCGTCAGCAGCATGACTTCTGTGCGGAAATCATCGAACCGGCTGTTGCCGAGATCGAGCCCACCATTCGCGCGCACCATCAGCGCATCCGAACGCAGCGCGATCCGCGTGTCCGCCCGCCGCTCGTTCAGCGTCGCGTCGATACCGACCTGCATGAAGGGCGCGGTCAGCCGCTCGACCGGGCCTTCGAGGTAGAGGCCGGGACGCAACCCCCCGCGCACCTGGATCGCACCATTGCGCGCCATCAGGTTGAGGTTGGCGAGTTGCGCACCGCCCAGCGTGCCGACCGCCTTGCCCTGCCAGTTCGACCAACTGCCCTGCCCGCCGACCGCGAACGCCAGCGGTGCTTCGAGCGAGGCCACGCGACCGATGAACCCGGTCTGTGGCGCATCGACGCGCAGCGCCAGGTCGAGCCTGTCGTCATCGGGCACCGCGTCGAGGCGCAGGCTCAGCCGGTCGCCCCCCGCCGCACCCGCCAAATCGAGCGTGCGCGCATCGGCCACGACTTGTGCGCGCCGGTCTGCGATCGTCGCTCGACCGTTGATCTGCGCGACATGCCGCTCGCCGCTGACCGCCGCGCCGATATCCAGCCGGTCGATGCGCAGCTCGCCGATATCGATGTCGAGATCGGGCAGCAGCGGCGCATCGGGGTCGGTCGGCGTGGTCGAGGGAATCAGTTCGGGCAGGCGATCCAGCCGGATCAGCGGGCTGGTCAGCGACCGCACATCGACATGGTTGTTGACGAATTTGAACGGTCGCCAGTCGAGATTGATCTCGGGCGACGCCGCAAACACCCCGCGCTGGTCGAACACCTGCACGTCGCGCAGCGTCATCGCGCCGTAAAGCGACCCATCGATCCGGCCGATACGGACGTTCAGCCCGTTCTCAAGCTCGTATCCGGCGATCTGTTCGACCACGAACCTTTTGCCCGGTCCGGTATTGATGACGAACACCACAGCGACGATCAGCAGCGCGATGCTGCCGATGACGATGCCGGTCCATTTGGCGATCGTCTGCCACAGCGGACGGCGCACCACGACGCGTTCCTCGCGAATGGGCTCGTCAGCGATCGGGGGCGTATCCTCGGTCATCAGAACGCCTGCCCGATCGAGAGGTAGAGGGCGACGCGCGGTTCGCCTTCGCGGCGTCCGATCGGGGTGGCCAGGTCGATGCGGAAGGGCCCGAAATTGGTATAGAAGCGCCCACCGATCCCTGCGCCGAACCGGAGCCCGCTGGCGTCGGGAAATTCGCTTTCATAGACGTTGCCCGCGTCGAGGAACGGCACGATCCCGAAATTGCCGAAGCGATAGCGCGCCTCGATCGAAAATTCGTTGAAGCTGCGCCCCCCGATCGGCCGCGGATCGGGCTCGCCATCCTCGTTCAGCTCGGGCGTCTGCGGCCCCAATTGCTGGACGCCGAAACCGCGCACGGATCCGCCGCCGCCCGCATAGAAGCGCCGCGACGGGGCCAGCGCATCGCGCGCGATCCCCTGAATCGTGCCCGCCCGCGCGCGACCCGCAATCACCAGGCTGTCGTTGATGGGATAATAGGCCGTCCCCTCGACGATCGCGCGGACATAGGGTCGCGTGCCGTCGTTGATGGCGGCCTCAGGGCTGAGGTTCAGTTTCAGGCGATAACCGCTGGTCGGATTGAGCAGATCGTCGGAGGTGTCGAACCCGGCGAACAGCGGTACCGCACCGACGAAATAAGTGTCGCGAACGCGGTCGTTCAGGTCGAAATCGAACCGGTCCTCATTGGTCGCGATCAATTCCAGCCCATAGGAATAGGTGAAACGCTTTTGCCAGATCGGCGTCGAATCATAGGATACGCGACCCGACAACACGCCGGTAAAGGCCTCGAATGCTTCGTAATCCTGGCGGTTCGCGGACGCCCGCAATTGCAACGTGCGGTCGCGCTGCTTCCAGTTCGATTTGCGGAAGGTGCCCGCAATCCCCTGTTCCTGCGTGCCCGCAATGGCCGATGCGATCAGCGCGCCTTCGGGCGGGAACAGGTTGCGATGAGTCCAGCTGCCTTCGATCCGGAAGCCCTGCCCGGTCGAGAAACCGGCTTCTGCCGCGAGTGTGCGCGGCGGCCCTGCGTCCTGGCGCACCAGCATCGTCACATATTCGGTGCCGTCGGGCGCCAGTTCGCCGGTGCGTTCGGGCTCGACCGAGACGGTGGAGAACAGGCTGGTCGCGACCAAGGCCTTCTGCAGATCCTCGACCCTGCGGCTGTCGTAAAGCTCGCCGCGTTCGAAGCGCGACAGCACCTCGATATGGTCGACGTCGAACACCGTATTGCCTTCGGTGCGCAAGCCGCCGAACGACGCGCGCGGGCCGGTATCGACCGGCAGCGTATAGGCACCGGTGAAGACGGTTTCGTCGAGCAATATGTCGCGCTGGCCAACCTCGGCAAAGGGATAGCCCTGTTGCGGGAGAACCAGGCTGACATTCGCCTCCGCCCCCTGAATTCGGTCGGCCTCGATCGGGTCGCCGACCTTTAGCGGCAGGTTGGCGGTAATCAGGTCGGGCGGGGTTACGGGATTCGCACGGATGTCGATCGAACCGATATCGTAACGCCTGCCGGGAGTCGCAGTAATTACCGCGCGCAAATTGGTTTGTTCGGTTGCGGGCTCGATTACCGACAGCGCGGTTGCATCGTAATAGCCGAGCGACTGGAGCAGGCGCACCGCCAGCCCTTCATCCTCACGCGCGCGCGCCGCGACCATCGTCGCATTGGCGGCACGGCCATCGCCTTCCTCAAGCGCCGACAAGTCGCGGAACCGGCCTTCGAGTTCGAGTTCGTCGAGACCGTTGACGGCAACATCGTACCGCAGCTCGACCGCTTCGGCTTCCTCGACGCCAGCCACCTCGACCGGTGTCGCGTCGAAACTGTCGATCGGCGGCAGCGGAGCGGCCAGTTCCTGCGCGTCCTGTGCAGGAACGGCGGGTGCGATGATATCGGCCTCAGCCTCGGCCTCGTCCACCGGCGCATCGGGGTCGGGCGGTGCGATCGGCTGCACGGTTTGCACCGGCGCGGTATCGATCGCCTCCAGCGGCGCATCGATGTCGCCCGAGATTTCGGGCACCGATTCCTCAAACTCGGCATCGGGGATGATCGGCGCGTCGCCATCGGGGTCGGCTTCGGCGATCGGTGGCGGCGTGGTCGTGGGCGTCGGCGTTGGGCTGGGTGCAGGCTTGGGCGCTGTCTGCGCGGCCTGCTGGGCACCCGCGACGGTGCCGATCGCCAGCGCCGGGATGAACGCAGCACTCAATAGCGCGCTCAAGACGACACGATCACGACCCGATGAAATCACGCAGTTCCCCCTTCGTCCGCGCAGGGAGTTTCCCATTGGAACCCCGCACGAACCTGGCCCGAACGATCCTGATCGTTATTCGATCCATAACGATTTTCCCATCCGCTTAGATTCATTGGCGAAAGTTTCTGCCGCACTGCATCCAAATGGCCACAGGGCGCGTTGGCGAAGCGATAAAGGGGAACAGGGCCGATGAACGACACGATCGACGCGACCGGGCAACGCGACGAGAGCAAGCCGATACCAGGCGTCGAATCGACTCGTCCGTGGCAGCACCCCTGGCCGGCATGGCGGGCGATCCTGCTGCGCGTCTATGCGATGAACGGCTATCACAACCTGACGCTGATGGCCGCGGGCGTCGCCTTCTATGCATTTCTGTCGTTCGTGCCGCTGCTCGGCGCGATCGTGATGACCTATGGCCTGATCGCCGATCCCTCCACCGTCGGGCGGCACATGGACACGATCTTCGAAATCGTCCCGGTTGATGCGGCGCGGCTGATCGAGGATCAGTTGATTGCGGTCGTCACCACCGCGGCAGAACAGGCCGGGCTGGGGCTGGGCGTCGCGCTGGTCATCTCGATCTACGGCGCGATGCGCGCGGCCAGCGCAATGATCCAGGCGCTGAACGTGGTCTATGAGGAAGAGGACGAGCGCAATTTCTTCCAGACCACGTTGCTCGCCGCGCTGTTGACGGTGGGCGCGGTGCTGGCGGCGATCGTCGGGCTGCTCGCGGCGGGCGCGCTAGGCTATCTGGGGACGCTGGTCGGCGTGCTTGGTCCGACCGGGGTGGTGCTGATCCAGATCGCGACGTGGCTGGTCGCGGGCGCGATCGCAAGCGCCGGGTTCGCCTTCGTCTATCGCTATGGTCCCGATCGTGCGCGGGCACGGTGGCACTGGCTGTCGATCGGGTCGGTCGCCGCGACGATATTGTGGCTGGTCGCGACATTGGGTTTCGGCGTCTATGCGGCCAATTTCGCGAATTACAACGCGACCTATGGGGCGCTGGGCGCGGTCGTCGTGCTGCTGATGTGGTTGTTCGTGTCGAGCTATGCCGTGCTGATCGGCGCGGAAATCAACGCCGAGGCCGAACGCCAGACCGGCATCGACACCACCACCGGCCATCCCCGCCCGATCGGCAAGCGCGGCGCGACGATGGCCGACACCCTGCCCAGCAAGCGTCAGGTGAAGCCGCGCCGCGACCGTTACTGATCGGCTTTGCACGCCCCCGGATAGGCGGCGGTGATCGCGTTCAGGGTCGCGCTGACGGCGGAATAACGCCGCGACTCCGCATTATCGCGCCACAATTCGACCGCAAGGCCGCGGAGCCGGACGATATCGACGTCGCGCGGCATGCAGAAATTGTCCTTATCCACCCAGCCCAGATCGCGCGCCATCGCCGCCATGTCGTGCGCGCCCATCAGGAACCAGTCGCACGCCTTCACATCGCTCGCCACGTCGGAAATGCAGGATTGATAGAGTTGCTCGCCGCTCTTGAAGACGCCCGGTGCCCTGGCTTCCTGCGCGGCGGCGGGCGTGGTGAGCGAGGCGAGTGAGGCGACGGCGAGGAGCAGGATTTTCATGGCGTCACTGGATAGCGGATCATACGACCGCCGCAAACTCTCGCTTACCCCCTCCCCGCTTATGCTGAGCTTGTCGAAGCATTGTTCTTCTTGGCACGAAGAAAGGACAGGGCTTCGACAAGCTCAGCCCGAACGGGATGGGGTATTGAGGAATCTAATCGGCGGTTACGCGGCCCAGCGCTGCGGCTGCCGCTTCCAGCCGTTCGAGCATCGCGGCCAATCGCGCGACTTCCTCCGGCGCGAACCCTGCGAACAACCGCCGTTCGGTCTCGATCGCGAGCGGCGCGATCTCCTCGTAGAGCGCGCGCCCCTCGCCGCTCAGCGCCAGCAGGTGCGACCGCTGGTCGGCGTCGTTGGGCTTGCGCTCGATCAGCCCGCGGTCGGCCAGCGCGATCGCCGCGCGGCTGACCGTCACCTTATCCATCCGCGTGCGGTGGGTCAGCGCCTGCTGCGTCATCCCCCCGCTTTCGGCCAGCACCGCGATCATCCGCCATTCGGGAATCCGCAATCCGAACCGCGCGCGATAACTGCGTGCGATCATGTCCGACACGCGGTTGGACGCGACCGACAGGCGATAGGGCAGGAAATTGTCGAGGCGCAGCATCGTCATCGCCGCATCTTGTCGCATCGTCGAGAACGCGTCCAGCAAGCGGAACCTTTGGCCCCGCGGAATCGTAATGGGAGCGGCACAAACCGCAGAAAACCGGGGAATCTTGATCCATGTTTGCATGGACACACGATGCGCAAGAAAAATTGGAAGCCATGCTGTTCGCGCATGTGAAGGCGGACGGCTTTCCCTGCGTGGGCGCGAAGGCGGCGCTGGCGAAGGGCACGCTTGCGGTGCTGGCCTGCGACCGGATCGACAGTGCCTGGGACGATCTGCGCATCCATGACGGCCTGCTGAAATGGGCCGAAAGCTATCGCCGCGATCCGGGACTTTTCCGCAGCTTCGCCGTGGTCTTCGACGGTCCGGGCGATCTGAGCGAGGACGAATTCGAACGCGCGATGTGGCAACGCGCGCAATCGCTGTCGGACAAGGATGTGTGGCGCGGCCAATCCTATGACGCCAGCGTCAGCGCCGATCCCACCAACCCGCATTTCTCATTGAGTTTCGGCGGGTCGGCATTCTTCCTCGTCGGCCTGCACCCCCATGCCAGCCGCCTGGCGCGCCGGTTCGATCGGCCCGCGATCATCTTCAACCTTCACGACCAGTTCGAAACGCTGCGCGCGGAAGGGAAATATGAGGGGATGCGCGAGAAGATCCTGGTCCGCGACGAAGACCTGGCCGGATCGCGCAATCCAATGCTCAGCCGCCACGGCGACAGCAGCGAGGCGCGGCAATATAGCGGGCGCATCGTCGGCGAGGACTGGCGCGCACCGTTCGAGTATCGCGGAGAAAAGCCATAGAAACCTGTCATATCCCCGAACGATCGGGCACCGCGTTCGAACTGAAGGCAGGCGAATTGCTGCACGTCATCGATCCGCGTGGCGAACAGGTTGCCGATCTGCTCGCCTTCAACGCTGGCGACATCGATGAGGTGATCTCGTCAGGGCGGACGTTCGACTATGCCGAGACGATTTACCTCACGACCGGGCACAAGCTCTATTCGAACCGGTCGAACGTGTTGCTGGAAATCGTCGCCGATACCGTCGGGCGTCACGATTTCCTGCTGACCCCGTGCAGCGTCGATACCTTCGGCCATTTCTATCCCAAACTCGACCGCCATCGCGGCTGTTTCGGCAATCTGGCCGAGGCGCTGGCGCCGTACGGGGTGACGCCCGATCGCATCCCGACCGCATTCAATTGTTTCATGAACGTGCCCGTCGATGGCGAGACGGGGAAGCTGCGGGTGCTGCCGCCGATCAGCAAGGCGGGCGACAGCATCGTTTTTCGCGCCGCCATCGATCTGGTAATCGGGCTGACCGCCTGCTCCGCCCCCGATTCGAACGGCGGCAGCTTCAAGCCCATTCATTACCGGATCGAGCCGTGTCCCGACTGACGACTTCGCGACTGACCCTGTTTGCCCTTCCCCTTCTGGCAATCGCTGCGCCCGCCGCAGCGCAGGGGTGTGGACCGGGATTGCAGCCGGGGGAGAATATCGTCCCCGTCACTGCGGGCGGCGCGACGCGGCAGGTATTGGTGCATCTGCCCACCGGCTATGACGGTCGGACGCGGATGCCGCTGGTGCTGAACCTCCATGGCAGCGGATCGCGCGGGGCCGAGCAACTCAAAAGTTCCGGGATGGCCGCGACTGCCGACAGGCACGGCTTCATCGTCGCCGCGCCCGATGCGGGCATCCCCGTGAATGACGGCAAGGGCTTCGTTTGGAACATCCCCGGCGTGCCGACCATCACGGGCGAGGTGCCGGGGCCGGGCGATGCCGACGACGTCGCCTTTACCGCCGCGCTGATCGACACGCTCGCCGCGCGCGCCTGCGTTGACAAGGCGCGCGTCTATTCGACCGGCCTGTCTGGCGGCGGACGGATGAGTTCGTGGCTCGGCTGCGCGCTGTCCGAACGGATCGCCGCCATCGCCCCGGTGGTGGGCTTACGCGCCGGACGCGCCCGCACGGACGATCTGACGCAGGTGGACGAGGCCGACTGCGCGCCCGCCAATCCGATGCCGGTCATGGCGTTTTCGGGCGGTGCGGATCGCACCAATCCCAATGCGGGCGGGGAAGGCGCGCGCTGGGGCTATAGCCTCGACGCTGCGGTCGCGCGCTGGGCGACGATCAACGGCTGCGGCCCCGCGCTGCCCCGCTACCACCGCGCCATCGACGTCACCGTCGATGCGCGCGGCGGCTGCACGGCGCGCGCCGAAGTCATGTCGGTCATCGATATCGATGGCGGCCACAACTGGACGGTCGCCGACAATGACGCGATGTGGGCGTTCTTCGCGCGGCACGTCCGCGATTGAGGCGTTCTTGCCCCCGCGACACCGCGTCCCTACACGGACCGTGAAAAAACGGGAGGGAAACGCATGACGCTGATGGCATCGCTCGCACTCGCAACGCTGATGGTCGCTGGTCCGGCGATCGCCGCACCGCGCCAGGATGCAAACAGCGACACCGTTGCCATCCCCGATCCCGTCGTCTCCACCACGCGCCACAGCGGCACATTCGGCGGCCAGCGCATCGCCTACCGCGCGGTCGCCGGCGAAACCTATCTGCGCGACAATGACGGTAAGCCGCTCGCGGCGATTACGTCGTACAGCTATATCAAGGACGGGCCGGTCGATCCGAACCGTCCAGTCAGCTTCATCTGGAACGGCGGGCCCGGTTCGGGGTCGCTGTGGCTGCACATGGGCGCGTTCGGGCCGAAGCGGGTGGTGGTCCCATCCGACGCGCGCGACGACGGTGCCCCGCCCTTCCCCATCGTCGACAATCCCGAATCACTGCTCGACGCGACCGACCTGGTGTTCATCGATCCGGTCGGCACGGGTTTCAGCCGAGCACTGGGCAAGACCGATCCCAAGGATTATTGGGGCATCACCCAGGATGCCAAGTCGATGGCCGAATTTATCCGGCTGTGGCTGTCCGAACATGGCCGCTGGAACGCGCCCAAATATATCGGCGGCGAAAGCTACGGCACGGTGCGCGCCGCCGCCGTCATCCGCGAGCTGGAGGGCAGCTATACCGACGTGTCGGTCAACGGCATCATCCTGATTTCGACCATCCTCGACATGAGCCAGGCGGCGGACGTGCCGGGGAACGAATTGGGCTATGTCACCAATTTGCCGACGATGGCGGCGACCGCATGGTATCACAACAAGGTCGCGAACAAGCCCGCGCAAGTCGCCGACTTCGTTCAGGAAGCGCGCGCGTTCGCGATCGGTCCCTATGCCGCTGCGCTGCTCAAGGGCAATGCGCTGAGCGACGCCGAGCGTCAGCAGATACTGCCGCAACTCTCGCGCTTTACCGGCATTTCCCAACGCTTCCTGTCCGACGCCGAGTTGCGCCTGTCGCCCAGCCGCTTCTACAAGGAATTGCTGCGCGACCGCGGGCTGACCGTCGGGCGGCTCGACACGCGCTATACCGGCCGCGATTACGATGCGGCGGGCGAGCGGCCCGATAACGATCCCAGCTTCTACGGCATCGACGGCGCCTATACCGCAGCGATCAACCAGTGGGCGCGCGAGGGGCTGAAATACTCGCCCGAGCGCACCTATGTCTCGATCGGCGGCGTCGCCGACTGGGACTGGAACATCGGCACCGGCCCGCGCGGTGGATCGGGCTATCTCAACCTCGCACCGTTCATCGGCAAGGCGATGCGCGAGAATAGCGGGCTGCGGGTGTTCGTCGGCCAGGGCTATTACGATATGGCGACGCCGTTGTTCGGCGCGGAATATTCGTTGAACCGGACAGGCATTCCCAATGACGGGCGCATCACCTGGGCCTATTATGAGTCGGGCCATATGATGTATGTGCGCGAGGAAGACTTACGCAAGTTATCCAGTGACTTGCGGAGCTTTATTCGCGCACGTTAGCCTCCAATTCGTTCGGATTGAGCTTGTCGAAATGCTGTTCTTTTCTTCGTGCCAAGAAGGACAGGGGTTGGGACTTCGTCCCGCCCTTCGGGTCGATGGGCTCAGCACGAACGGGGATGGGGTAGTGATTCAATCGGTAACGGGCGCTTCCGTCCCCGAAAACACCCCGTTCAGAAATCTGGCCGCATCATCCAGTACCGGCCCTTTGCCGCCGAACGGACGTGACAGCGCCATGACGATCCCCTCATGGCTCATCCCCGGATATTCGCGCACCGTGACGCGCGCGCCGAGACCGTCGAGCGCGCGACCCAATGCCACCGAATTGCGAGGGCGAACCACCGTATCGGCGCTTCCGGTCGCCAGCAGCATCGGCGGCGCGTCGGCGCGGGCATAGGTGATGGGCTGCGTCGTCTTCTTGTCCGCGACATGATTCATCGCAACTTCCGCGCGCGGCGAGGTAAAGGGCAGGAAGTCATAGGGACCGGCCAGCCCGACCACCGCCTTGACCGTCCCGGGCGGCGCGCCCGCCGCATTCAGCCAGCGCGGATCGAGCGCCAGCAGCGCGGAGATATGCGCGCCCGCCGAATGCCCCGCCAGCGCAATGCGATCGGGATCGCCGCCGTACCGCGCGATATTGGCGCGCGTCCAGGCGACGGCCTGCGCGCCGTCGGTCATGAAATCCTCGAACAGGGGTTTTCGGTAATCGGGGACGACGGTGATGTATCCGCGCGATGCGAAGGCCCGGCCCGCAAAGCCGTATTCCTCGCGCCGCCCCATCGCCCAGCCGCCGCCATAGACGAACACCACCACCGGACGCAGGCCGTTGCCGCGCTCCGCCGGACGCCAGATGTCGAGCGCCTGGCCGTGATCGCCGAATGCGACGGCCTCTGCCGCGCGTTCGGTGCCGCGCGCGCCGCTCGCGCGGTCGAGCGAATTGAGCACGCCTTGAGGAGTACAGGCGGCGAGCAGCGGGATCAGGGCCACCGCCGCCCACCGCCGCGCGGTCACGCGACGTAACTCGCGGCGGTCTTGGCGGCGATGTCGTCCGCCGTGACGCCGGGCGCCATTTCAATCAGCTTGAACGGGCTGTCATGGTCTGCGCGCTGGAACACCGCTAGATCGGTGACAATCATATCGACGACGTTCCTGCCGGTCAGTGGCAGCGTGCATTCGGGGATGAACTTCGGATCGCCCGACTTGGCATTGTGCTC
>SXGS01319103.1_pt1 | contig 14086 bp, 4 predicted proteins | sample 3174681 | NCBI WGS metagenome assembly SXGS01 (sample SAMN11356861, study PRJNA531348) | freshwater metagenome | isolation source: freshwater sample F1-80 | place: China: Fuxian Lake, Yuxi | collected 2017-12-25
ACACAACCCACAAGCGGCCCACCACGTCCACGCCCAGTTGCGGCCGGAAGCTGTCGCCGCTGGTTCCAGGCACCCAGATCAGATTCCCCCATTTGCCCTGCTGGTAGTGCCGGATCGCGATGTCGTCACGCTCGCCTGAAAAGCTGAGCCACGCCGCCCAGGCCGAGCCATCCGGGGCCGCGGCCATCGACGGCATGTCGTCCTGACGGGACTCGGTGCCAAGGGCGATCTTCTCCCGCACCTCCGCTCGCATCAGCCCAAGCGCAAGCGTAACCGTCAGAAGTCCGAGTCTCATGAATTCTCCCTCGCGCTCTCCGCGAATCGGCGCCAATTGCCGCTGGCGGCCTTCTGGCACGTTGGTATGACCGGCCTCGGTCATGATTTCACGATCGCGTTACCCTGTCAAGCGCAGCACATGATGTGTCAGGGATCGGGGAGCCGGCCGACATTCAGTGGTATTCAGTGGTATATTGGTCCTATCAATTCAGTCGCAGAGAGCGAAGTGCGCGCGCCGCTCACTGTGGAGAGAACCGATGAACGTCCCGAACGCTTACTGTCCAGGTCCTTTCCTCCGTACGAGGCGCGCATTCTTGTCCGCTGCCTTGGCGGCGCGGACTGCGGTCGCAGCCGAGCGGCCCAACGTGTTGTTCATTGTGCTCGACGACCTCGATGCAAGACTGGGCTGTTACGGCGACGTCTTCGTGAAGTCGCCGAACATTGACAGGCTCGCCGAACGGGGGATGGTGTTCACCCGGAACTATTGTCAGCAGCCCATCTGCAACCCATCGCGCGCTTCGTTCCTGACCGGACGGCGGCCCGACACCCTGCAGCTTTGGAGTATCCCCACGCACTTTCGCGAACTGCACCCGGACATGGTCACCATGCCGCAATGGTTCAAGCAGAACGGCTATTTCACGCAGGGCATCGGGAAGATCTTTCACAACTGGGCGCAGAAGATTCAGGGCGACCCCGCATCCTGGAGTGTGCCTCAGCAGATGCACTGGGATCAGCACGACAAAGAGAAGCCAGTGCTGCCGCCCGGCACGGCGCTTCCGGCGAACCTGGCGCGCGACCCGTTGTGTGAAATTCGCGATGTGCCCGACGAAGCGTACTTCGACGGCCGGATCGCGAACCTGGCGAAGGAGGCGCTGCGTGGATTAGCCAAGACCAGGCAGCCGTTCTTCCTCGGCGTCGGGATGTGGAAGCCGCACTCGCCCTTTAATGCGCCCAAGCGCTACTGGGATCTGTACCGGCGCGAACAGGTTCCGCCGCCCGACGCTCCGCATCGCCCGAAAAACGCGCCGGAAATCGCCTTTCACGTGAACCACGAGTACATGGGGATGCCGCCAAAGAACCGGACACTCGACGAAGCGTCGGTGCAGGAACTGCGCCACGGCTACTACGCTGCGATCAGTTATGCGGACGCGCAGATCGGCAAGGTGCTGGATGAGCTGGAGCGGCTCGGCCTGGCGGCGAACACGATCGTCGTCCTGATCGGCGACAACGGGCTCCAGACCGGCGAGCACACATCCTGGGGGAAGATGACGCTCTATCAGCGCGACGCGCGAGTGCCGCTGATCATCGCAGCGCCTGGCCTGCAGAAGCCCGGCGCGAAGACGGCCGCGCTGACGGAGTTGATTGACGTTTATCCGACGCTGGTCGATCTGTGCGGCCTGCCCGTGCCGGCGGGTCTGGATGGCGTCAGCCTGCGGCCCGTGCTGGCCGATCCGAATGCCACCGTCAAAGCAGCCGCGCTGTCACAGCACCCTCGCCCCGCGCTTTATTGGAGCAAGCAGAAAGAGCCCAGCGTCATGGGCTATGCGATGCGCACTGACCGCTGGGTGTACACGGAGTGGCGCGATTTCAGGACCGGCCGGATCGTCGGCCAGGAGCTTTACGACCGGGAAACGGACCCGCTCGAAACCAACAATCTCGCTGGCACAGTGGAAGGCGCGCCGCGCATTCCGGCGCTGGCCGAACGGCTCGACGCACTAGTGAAATCGGCACGGCCGATTTAGATTCCGCCCGGCCGAGAGCTGAACGCTGATCGCTGATCGCGTTTAGAACACATATTTCAGAGAGAACTGCAGCTCCCGCATCGGAGTGGACGTGCCGCTGATTCTGGTGAATGACGCGCTCGCCAGGTTTCCGTTCGGGATCCCGAAGTTGGGCCGGTTCGGGAGGTTGAACGCCTCGAATCGGAATTGCACGGAATGCTGCTCCATCGGCATCCGGAAGCTCTTCATGGCGGAAATGTCCCAGGCGATGTGCTCCGGCGCGATGAGATTATTCCGCGCCGAGTTGCCGAATGTGAACGGCGGCGGCGACGCGAAAGCCGCGGGATTGAAATACTGCTGCGGGTCGCGTCCCGCGGCGGGAGCCAGACTCGCCAGCGTTCGGTCGGGGAAGGGGTACGGGGCAAAGCCTGTGTTGGGCACGTCGCGGCCCAACGTGATCGTATGGGGCTGTCCGGTTCGCGCAGCCAGAATGGTCCCGAGTTGCCAGGCGCCGAGAATGGCATTGCCAGCCCTGCGAAGGTCCAACCTCTTTCCGCTTCCGATCGGAACCTCCCACAACACGGACGTGACCGCGCGGTGCTTCTGATGAAAACTGGAGAGCCCGCGACGGTCCGTGCGGTCGTAAGGGTTCTGCGGAAAATCCGTGTCGCCGATGTGCGCGCGGATCGCGCTGCCGTCGTCGATGGACCGGGAAAGAGTGTAGCTCACCAGGTACGTGAATCCGCGGGTGAAGCGGCGCTCCAGCTTGAGCGAGAAGCCGTTGTACACGGAGTTGGTTCCGTGTCCGGCAAGCTGAAACACGCCGAACTCGGGAAAGGGCCGCCGGGCTTGCACGTTACCGGGGCCGGGGAAGGGATAGTTGGCCATCGTCCAACTCTCCAGCTTGTGGCCGACGTTGCCCATGTAGCCGAGTTCCAGCAGCGTCTGATCGGTCAACTGGCGCTGCACGTTCAACAGGTACTGGAGGACGTAGGGATTGCGCCCCTCGTACTCATTCATGAGAACGAGCGGGTTACCGACGATGACCGTCGCTCCCAACTGGCCAAAGGGCCGGTCCAGCGTGAGATTGGGGAAGTTGCGGTCGGTGATCTCCTGACGCCTGCCTGCGTTGTTGCGGGCCATATCGAAGCGGTAGTTGCCGATGTCCTGCACGTAGTAGACGCCGAATCCCGAGCGGATGGTCCACTTGGCGGAAGGACGAAAAGCGATACCGAAGCGCGGCGCGAAGTTGTTGAAGTCGGTCTTCACCAACCGGCGGCCGAGCCGGCCGTCGCGCGCGACCTGGATCGCGGGATTAAAGCGGAAGGGAAGGCCTTCGTGGAAATCGCCGCTGCCTGGGCGGATCAGCGTGGGGCGGCGTGTGGGATCGAACAACGAAGGCAGATCCGCGCTGATCATGTTGTCGTGCTTGTGATAAAAGGGCGGCGTCAACTCGTAGCGCAGGCCAAGACTGAGCGTCAGATTGGGACGTACCTTCCAGCTATCGTCGAAGTACCAGGCCTGCGAGGTGGAACGGAGCTGGGCGTTTGCCAAGCCAAGGGCTGCCTGCGAGACGTCGACGTAGCCGAGGAGGTAATCCGCCAGGCCGATTCCGGGGCTGCTCGCGATGGACGGGTCTGCCGTGGCCACTCCAGTGAATGTGAACGAGCCGCGCGAGAATTGATTCCCGGCCTGGTTGAAGCGATCCCGCCGGATCTCCGCACCCAGCCGGATCGAATGGGTGCCGCGTACGATCGAGAGATTATTGATCCACTGGAACACGTGGTCGTGGTCGACAAACGGCCCGTTCGAATCGTCGCCGATGACCGAGAATCCGGTGATGATGGCGAGCGGGATGCCATACGATTCGGGCTCGGCAGCCGGCACTCCGGCGAAGCCGCCGAGTTCGGTGACGACGTCTCGCACGCCCGCCAGATACGCCGCGTTCGCGTTGTGAAGTCCGCTGTAGCCGAAGCGGAATTCGTTCACCAACGTGGGACTGAACACGCGCGCGTTGTTGATCACCGCCTGCCAGGCGCGCGAGTTGACCTTCTGCCCGTGCAGCGGGAACGTACCGGGATTGACCTGTTCGTCGCTGCCCCAACTGAAGCGGCCGAACCAGTTCGACGAAGGGCTCTCGGCGAAATCGATGCGCGCCGTGAGCTGATCGGTGTCATAGAGGCGGCTCTCGCTCGCCTGATAGTTCCGGGCGAGGCCCGCGCCCGCGACGTTCGGCAGAGGCAGGAACTCGAGCAGCTTGCGCGCCTTGCCGTTCTGCCGGCTGGACGGAATCAAATTGCCGGGGAATTGCTGCGCGGCGATGCTGCCGTCCGGCTGCCTCGCGCGGCTCACGGGGTCGTAGGCGCTTGCCGTCAGGCTGGACAGATCGCCGCTTCGCAGCGATGACGTGGGAAGGTCCGCCAGGCGGCGCAGCGACTTCCGGTCGCGAAGCGCTTCGTAATTCGCCAGGAAGAAGAGCCGGTTCCTGCCATTGAACAGCTTTGGGATGAGGACCGGCCCACCGAGAGTAAAGCCGTACTGGTTGCGCACGAACGGTTCTTTGACCGGCCGTGCGGTTGTGAACGCATAGCTCGTGGCATCCACGTTCTCATTGCGATGAAACTCGAACAGCGTGCCGTGGTACGCATTGGTGCCTGCCTTGGTTGACACATTGACCTGGCTGGTCACTCGCCCGAACTCCGCGGGGTAGACGCCGGTCTGGACTTTGAACTCCTGGATAGCGTCGATGGATGGAGCGAAGACGTACGTGTTGAAGTTCACGTTCGTGTTGGAGACGCCGTCGAGCGTGTAGTTATTGAACTCGCTGCGCTGCCCGGCGACGCTGATGCTCCACTGCGGGCGGTCGCCGCCCTGACGCGACACGCCCTGAATGAGCGGCGCGAAGCCGAAGCTCACGTTCGGACTCAGCGCCACCAGTTGGAGATAGTTGCGGCCGTTCAGCGGGAGCTCGACGATTCGCTTGTTGTCGATGACAGTGCCGACGGTGGCGTTCTCCGTGGTGAGCAGCGCCGGCGCGGCGGAGACTTCGATGCTCTCGGTGACCTGTCCGACGCGCAGCCGGAAATCCACGCGGGCCACCTGTTGCACCTGCAACTGGATTCCGGAACGTACCGACGACTGGAATCCCCTTGCTTCGGTCCGCACGGTGTACATGCCCGGCATGAGGGCTGGGACGCTATAGACACCGGCGGCGTTGGTGGCGACGTCCCGGCTGACGTTGGTCTGTTTATTGGTCACCCGCACGGCAACTCCGGCGACGACGCTTCCGGATTCGTCCACGACTTCGCCGGTGATCTCGCCTTGCGTCTGCGCGCGAAGAGCGGTCCCGGAAAGCAGGGTGATCAGCAGAGCCAACGCCGCGGTGAGCGGTGAGCGAAAGGACTGAGTGTGCAGTGAGTCTCTGTCGAGCATGGGATTGATCTCCTTCTTTCGATTAACGAACGCGCGGGGCTTGATCCCCGATCCACACAGGGCTCGTCCAGGCCACGAGCCCATCGGCCTGCGTGACCCGCAGGTAGTAATAGTCATTCGCGGCAGGCGGCTTCGCCGGCCGGTACTGGAAAGCGGCGTGCCACGGGCCGCTCGCCTTGACTTTGCGGACCGACACAGTGGCTTGCGGCGTGACTGCGAACTTGCCGGGCCGGTCGACGAGGTCAGCGGCGCGGAACGCCGCCGAGTGGCGGGCCGACTGGCCGGGCGGATGCGGCGAACGGATGAACGGCCCACCGCCGCCGACGGGCGTCTGGGGCAGCCGGATCGAAATCCGCGCGTCCGCTGCCGCATCCGAGAGGCGAATTCGCACGCCGTCAAAATCCCCTCTTGTGGTGCACGCAAACCAGACCTGGCGATCGCCCGCGCGCTGGAACTCGTCGGCGAACGAGTCGGCGCCGACCGGCTCGATGGAATCGATGCGGCCGTTCTCGACTTCGATCCACCCGCGCCAATGGAGGCCGCCCAGCGGCTCGACCGGGTTGTCGCCGGGAGTTTCCGTGGCGGAGTGCAGCATCACCTGGAGCACGGTCTGGTCACCGCCCGAGGGGATCATATAGTCTTGCCGGTATTCTACGCCGCCGTTGCGAATGACCTCGATGGAGTCGATCGCCGCCGTGCCAAGGACCGTCGCCGCCAAGGTGGGGATCCGGCCGGCGGGCACCGAGCCTCCGACAGGCTTCCCATCGACGGTCACATGGAGAACAGGACGGTGCCCCTCGGTGGCATAGGTTGCACGCTGCTTCAATCCCTGCCAGATCTGGTCGCGCCCGAGGCCTGCTGCATAGACCGCCGCGAGGCCGCCGCGGACCGCGTGCATGGCGGGCGCATAACCGGGATGCCCGGTGTGATCGTCACTCGCGCCGATCAGGCCCATCCGGTAGCCTCGCCGCAGATAGCGATTGCCGAAGTACTCGAACGAGCCGTGCGCCGATCGGATCTCCACGAGCCGCTCCATGTCGGAATCGTTGAAGTTCCAGTCCCCGGGGATGTGCGCATGCGGAATGATTAGAACGTTGTCTGTCTCATCGGCCGCGCGCAACTGCTGATAGAGCTGACTGATCAGCGGAGCGTCGCGGAACGTGATGTAGCGGCCCTTGTCGGTCTTGAAGAAGACGTTGTGATGGCCGCCCATCGTGTAGCGCTGCGTCCATTCATAGCCCATGAACGTGACGAATGAGCCAGGCCGATTCGCGCGCGCGGTTTCCCGGCTGATCAGGTCCCAGCCCGGCTTGGTGAGGAAGGCATCGTGGCCAGTCAACGTCGCGAAGTCGACGTAGGCGAAGTCGCGCGCGTATTGGTAATAGTGAGCGGGCGATCCGACGCCCTCCTCGAGGCCGGAGTGTCCATGCATTTCGCCCCAGTAGATGCGCCGCGCGGGAAGGCGCTCGACGAGCATTGGATTACTGCCGCCGCGCAGACGCCCGTCGACGCTCGCGACGTCGAAGCGGTAGTAGCCTTCGCGATCCAGCTTCACGCCATCCAGCCGGCCCGTGTTCGAACCGGGCGCGACACGAACCTCGCCGAGCAGCTTGCCTTCGTGCGTGATGCGGAAGATCCCGCCGCCGTCGCGGGCGGGATTCCGGTACTGATCCTCCACGCGCAACCGGACTGAGAAAGACTCCCCGGTTGCCACGATCGAGGGAATCACGGCTTCCACACCAGCCGCTTCGTCGCCGGAGATGTTGACCTCGGTAAAGCCGGCCGGCACGAAGCTGCCTTTGCCATCGTAGTCGATCTCGACCCCGAAACGATATCCGTCCACATCGGTGTGCGGCGTGCGGAACCCGGCGCTTCCCCCCGCCTTATCGCCGATCATGATCACGACCTTGTCGCCCTTCACCAGCCGGCCCGATGTGACGCGCAAGGCGGGCATCGGCACCAGACGGCCGCGCGTGTGGTTGGCCAGCACACCATGCCACATGCTGACCGCCGGCTCGGTTGTGGCTGTCCTGGATGTGAGGCGGAACGTCACATAGGAATCGAGGAACGCATCGACGTTCTGCAATCCGGGACGGTTGTACTGCGAAGACTGGCCGATGCGAAGGCCGTTCCCCGTGGGGATCTCCACCTCGCCGACGGTGTACTCGAGGACGATGGTCGCGTATCGCGCGGCGATCAAGTCGTTGCTGTCGATGCGCCGCAGCGTGCCCGTACGCCCGGCGCCGTGGTCTTCCAGGAAAGAGAACACGCGCTCCCACCTGGCGATTGTTGCCACGCCGCGCGCATCGGCGGTGGGCAGATAGAAGAATGCGCGCATCACATCCTGCGGGTGCGGTAGGATGCCGCGCGCGGAGAGGTCAGCGCCCCACTCCTCGATCAGTTGAACGCGCTGCTGGTAGTTGCGCTCATCGGTCGGGACCGTCGCGATCCCGGCGCGAAACTGGCGTATGCGCTCTGCGAGTGTACGAGTCTGTCCGCAAACAAGAGCTGGCAGAATCGCGAAGAGGAATGGGACTGTGGCGCGCATGTCGCTGCTCGCTAGAATTCCAGGCGCAGGCTCAACTGCGTGATGCGCCCTGCGCCCGCCGATACGATGCGCCCGAAGTTCGCAAAGCCTCGCGCCCCGCTGGGGCCGGCGAAATTCGGCCGGTTCGGGAAGTTGAAGAAGTCGCCGCGAATCTCCACGTTGTACTTCTCACCGGCGGACCACTTCTTCTGCACGGTCCCATCCATGCTGATCTGTCCCGGACCTTGCAGAAGCGTGCGGGGCGAGTTGCCGAACTCACCGATGTCGGCTTGCTGGAACGCAGCCGTGTTGAAATACTGCTCGATCAACTGGCTGCGCGGACGATCCGGCGGAAGGCGCGGATCGCCGATCAGATTCGGCCGCTGCGCCGCTCCGAACGTGTTCGAGCGGTTCGTCTGCTCGACCACGCCGAACGAGGCGCCGGACTGGATCTCCATGATAACGCCGGCGGTCCACCCGCCGATCACGCGGTTGAACGCGCCGCCGCGGTTGAGGAAGCGCCTTCCGCGGCCCACGGGCAGATCGTAGACGACATTGCCGGCCAGACGGTGGGGCACGTTGCTGACCGAGAGCGCCTTGTCGAGCCGCCGCAGATCGGGGTGTTGCTGCCCCTCGAAGCCACCGTCGATGAACTTCGCCCACGTGTAGTTCATGAGCACGCTGAGCCCGCCGGCGTACCGTTTCTCCAGCTTCAGGTTCATCGCGTGGTAGGTCGAGTTCGCCCAGTCGGCATTGACCTCCGTCAAGCCGGAGTACTGTGGAAAGGGGCGTAGCGTCTGGTCCTGGCGTGCCGGTCCGCGGCCGTTCACCAGCGGAATCACGTTCAGATTCCGGTTGGCGGCGTACTTGTGACCGACGTTGCCGAGATAGGCGGCCTCCGCCAGCACCCGGGCGAAGAACGTTCTTTGCAGAGTCATGTTCCAGTGCTGCGAATAGCCGCTCTGGTGATTCGATGCCACGAACTGCGGAGCGAAAGTTGGCGTCTGTCCGGCGCGCACGGCGCCGAACCCGGGACCCTGCTCGAGCCGCTCAACGGTAGGAATGCCATTGCGCAGAGGAAACGCCGGCGTGAAGCCGCCGTCCGGTGAGTCCACTGTTCCCTGGCGTCCAAAGCCCGCCGCGAATGAGTTGATCAGACCGCCGGCATATTGACCGACGAAGTTCAGGCCGTATCCGCCGCGCACGACGAAATTGTCGCGCGGCCGCCACGCCACGCCGAAGTGCGGACCGAAGTTGTTCTTGTCGAAGTCGTGCAGATACTTGCTGACGCCGTTTTTTCCGGAGAAGGTCACGATGCCCCTGGTGCCGGAGGCGGGGTTGATCCCGGTCAGATCGACGCTGTTCTGCCGGTTGTCACGCTCCCAGCGCGGCGTGTCCATTTCCCAGCGCACGCCCCAATTCACCGTCACGCGGGGATGCACTTTCCACGCGTCCTGGATGAATCCGCCCCAGTAGTCCGTGCGTGTGCGCAACACGTCCTGGTCGAGCACCGTGGCTGTGCTGGTCCAACCGAGGAGCAGCGTCGCCAGTCCGTCGCCGGTCGCGCGATCGGTGAAGGTGAACCTTCCTCCCGGCGCAATCTTGCCGGCATCGTCCTGGGCGGAGTAGCGGAACTCGCCGCCCGCCTTGAAGCTGTGATTGCCTCGGATCCAGGAAACGCTGTCCATGACATGCCACGTCAGCCGGACGGGCAGCCAGGTCAGTTGCTGGATGGTCGTTCCCAGGTTGGTCAGTCCCGTGACCAGCACGACCGGCGCGTAGGTCGGGTCCACACCCCGCAGGCCGAGTTTCTGATTGATGTTAGAGTTGTAGGCGGCTCTCGGGCTGAATCCCTTGCTGTTGAGCCTCTCCACCCGGAGTTCGTTGAAGACCGTTGGTTTCAGGTTGTGAATCCAGTTCACTCCGTATGTCGGGGACCGGCCCTGTCCCACGGTTCCACCGCGCGGGTCGACGAACGCATTCGGATAGACAGTGCCGGTCGCCGACGCATTCCGGAAGTAGATGATGCGGCCGGTGAACCGGTCGTTGTTGCCGGCGTTGTGGTCGACACGTCCGAAGAAGTAGTTCGAATCGATGACGTCAGTGGCGTTGTTGATGTAGTTGGAGCGGGCGGCTCGCGTAGGGTCGTCCTCACGAGAGTTTGGCGCCGGATAGAACTTCGCGATTTCGCCGCCGATCAGGTCGATGCGGCTCGCGGGGAGGCGGTTGCCGGCGAAGGGCTGGTTGGTCAGCGGATCGCGGATCGCCACATCACGGCGCGCGGAGAAATCGCCGCCCACTTCCGCCGGCCGGGGCACGGTGTCCGACGAGTAGGTAATCCCTTCGCGACGGCGCGCGCCTTCGAAGTTGAAGAAGAAGAAGGTCCGGTTCCGCGCGATCGGCCCGCCCACCGACGCTCCGAACACGTTGTAGCGCAGCGGCGCCCTGGTCGTGGCGAAGAACGACCGCGAGTCCATCTTGTTGTTGCGGAGAAACTCGTAAGCCGCGCCGTGGAATTGATTCGTGCCCGAGCGCGTGGTCATGACGATGGCGCCTCCGCCGGCGCGCCCGATCTCTGCGGAGAAATTATTCGCCTCGACCTTAAACTCCTGGAGCGACTCGATCGGCGGATTGATGGCCAGTTGCGATACGCCCATCGCCGAGTTCTGCACCGTGGTCCCATCGAGCAGCCACTGCTGGTTCCGCGGTCGTCCGCCGGCGAGCGAAAACAGTGCGACGGCCTCGGCGCCGCCGACTTCTCCGGTGTACAGCACGCCCGCCGTCAGCCTGACCAACGCCGCGCCCCGGCGGCTTTCGAGCGGCATGCTGGCCACCGTCTTGCGCTCGATCAACTGGCCCACCGAGGTGTTCTCCGCCTCCAGCAACGGGCTGCTCGCCGTGACCGACACCGTTTCTCCCAGTTGTCCGATTTCGAGGCGGATATCCACGTTGCGCACGAATCCGGTTTCCAGCGTGACGCCGGTACGCTCGAAGCGCTTGAAGCCCGCGTGTTCGCATTCGACCGAGTAAGGTCCCGGCGGGAGCGACGTGAACACATAGCCGCCGCGCTCGTTGGTGGCGGCGCGGTGGATGACCCCGGTGCTCACGTTTCGTACGGCGATCGCAGCGCCGGTCACCACGGCGCCGGTTGAATCGGTGACCGTGCCCGTCAGGCCGGAGAGGGACTGCGCAAGGGACGGCTCTGTGAGGAAGACGAAGCTGGCGAGCACCGCGACTGGCCAGATGACGAAGCGGCGGAACATTTACAACCTCCCTGGCGGCTTTTGGCTCGCCGGTGCTTATTGGTTCTACCTACGTACCATAACGTTGGCGGCTCTGTCAAATTGGACTGCTCGCCGCAATCTCCTCGGGCGGACTTCGACTCCGCTCCATGGCCCTTCGGCTATTCGCTGAAGGAGCTCGGAAGTCTTGACAGCCCATAGGCCCCGTGTTAGTAGTGGTCTGTCCAATCTTCCGATTCGTCCCTGGAGAACACCTCTCTGAACCAATCAACGCGTCCTTGTTACAGTCGAATCGCGCCGGCTCTGATGGTGATGATCGGCCACTTGGCGCCTGAATTCGCGGCATGTCGTCCTGTCGGGACTCGGCGCCAAGGGCGATCTTCTCCCGCACCTCCGCTCGCATCAGCAATCGTAACCGTCAGAAGTCCGAGTCTCATGAATTTTCCCTCGCGCTCTACGCGAATCGGCGCCAATTGCCGCTGGCGGTCTCCTGGCACATTGGTATGACCGTTCCTCGGTCATGACTTCACGATGACGGTATCCTGTCAAGCACAGCAGATGGATGTGTCAAGGACGCGCTTGACCGCCTTGCGCAATGTATGGTAAAGGTGTCTTCACCAGACCAATTTCATCGCTTCGAGGACCACCGCCATGCATACTCGCCGTTCCCTGATTCCAGCGTTCCTGCTTTCCTGTCTGGCGGCTGCGCTGCCGGCTTGGTGCCAAACCCTGACGGGATTGACCGGAACCGTCACCGACAACTCGGGCGGCATCCTCATCGGCGCCACCGTCACGGCGAAGAACTCCGCCACCGGCGTCGCCTATCGGGCGAGCACCTCGGAGGGCGGCACGTACGTGATTCAGTTTCTGCCACCCGGGCCATACAATGTCGAATGCGAACACGCGGGCTTCAAGCGGGCGGCATTGTCGGGAATCGTGCTGGAGACCGGCTTTACCCGAACAGTGGACATCCGGCTTGAGGTCGGACAGGTAACGGATTCTGTTTCGGTTACCGCGACGAGTCCACTGCTCGAATCCGAGAACACCTCGGTGGGCCAGTTGATCGAGCGCATCACGGTCGCCACGATGCCGCTCGAGAGCCGCCGGGGAGCCGGGCTGACGCGGCTGACCGGGGGCGTGCAGTACTCCGGAGAGGTCGTCGGCGGCGAGGGCGTTACGATCTTCGCTCTGGCCGGCGGGCGGTCCCGAAACCAGCAGTGGCTCCTCGACGGCACCACCGTACAGAACACGGCCATGGGACTGCCGCAACTCGCCATCAACCCGCCGGTGGAATCGCTTCAGGAGTTCAAGGTCGAGGCGAACGCTTTCAGCGCCGAAATCGGGCGGGCGGGCGGTGGAGCGATCGTGATGACTTCTCGATCGGGCACGAACGAGTTCCACGGCGCCGCCTATGAGTTCCTGCGCAACAACAAGATGGACGCGCGATCGTTTTTCGCGCGATCGAGAGCGCCGCTGCGATACAACGTTTTCGGCGCCTCCGCGGGTGGCCCGATCGTCAGGAACAAGACGTTCTTTTTTGCCAATTTTGAGGGCGCCCGTCGGCGGGAAGGCGTGACGTACTCCAGCGACACGGTTCCCCGCCCCTCCGAAGTGGGTGGAGATTTTTCGAGCCGGCGCGACGTGAACGTGCGCGATCCCTTGACGGGACAGCCCTTCGCCGGCAACCGCATCCCAGCCAGCCGTATCGACCCGATCGGCGGGGCGGTAGCCAAGTTCTATCCAACCCCGAACTCGCCCGACGATCCCACGCGCGCCCCTCGCGCCAACTTCATCAACAACGCCTCCAACGTGATCGACACGAATTATTTCTTCGGCCGGATCGACCACAACCTCGGAGAGAAGGACCGCCTGTACGGGCGGATCATTTATATCCGCACTACTTCGGTCACAAGCGCGGTGTTCCCGAACAGGTTCGCCGACCCTCGCGGCACGGAGAGCGCGGGCAGCACGCCGAGTTTCGCAGTCAACTGGATTCGCAACCTGACCCCGTCGATCTTCAACGAGCTGCGCTTCGAGCGGTTGAACAGCAAAGGGGGAGGACCGAGTTATTCCTACGGCTCGAACGTGAACCAGCAGCTCGGACTCAAGGGCGTGGACCCGACTTACGGGCCGATCGTGGTCGCCACCGGCCTCACGCAACTGGGCAACTCGCAGCAGGCACGGTTTCTTCCGAAGCGCCTGACCCAGCACGTGCTGGACAGTGTTGCCTGGGTCAAAGGCAGCCACACTATCAAAGCCGGCTTCGAATTCCGTTTCTCCGACTTCGATGACGAGTCTCACAACTCGCCGGGCGGGTCTTTCAGCTTCACCGACCGGGCCACTGGAGATGGGCTGGCCACGGTGCTGCTGGGGTGGACCACGTCCGCTTCGCTTGCCGACAACGACGTCATCTCGAGCCGGACCGACTACCTGGCCGGGTACGCGCAAGACAATTGGAAGGTCACTCCGAAGCTCAGCCTGAACTTCGGGCTGCGATGGGAAATGGATACGCCGCGCTGGGAGAAGAACAACCGGCAGAACGGAGTGGACCTGCGCGCCATTAATCCGGTCTCAGGGACGCCGGGGATCGTCACTTTCGCGGGTCGCAACGGACTCAACAAGTACGCGCACGATTTCGACGGGAACAACTTCGGTCCACACTTGGGTTTTGCCTGGCGCGTGGCCGAGAAGATGGTTGTCCGCGCCGGGTACGGTCTGAACTACCTTGGCGAGTATGGCTCCGCGCTGCCGAATGCCCTGGCGGCCGGATTCAACAGGTCGGGCGACTTTACGTCGTCGGACGGAGGCTTGACTCCGGCTTTCCCGTTCCGCGACGGACTCCCCGCCATCACCCGCGCTGAGCTGGGGCCCGGCTTCGGTGCGGTCGC
>SXGS01719945.1_pt1 | contig 14083 bp, 14 predicted proteins | sample 3174681 | NCBI WGS metagenome assembly SXGS01 (sample SAMN11356861, study PRJNA531348) | freshwater metagenome | isolation source: freshwater sample F1-80 | place: China: Fuxian Lake, Yuxi | collected 2017-12-25
GGCTGCATCGTTCAACCGCCGTATGCGGAAAACCGCACGTACGGTGGTGTGGGAGGGTGCCGGGGCGCAATCCCCGGCACCCGACCCGATCACCGACAACTCGCGGATGCACCACCTTTTTCTTGAAATCGACTTTCAGCTTTCAACTTCCAAGCATCGTGGATTAGAGTGGGGTGTTCTTTGATCCTGGCTGGGCGGAGGATCGCTCCCGGGTGACCGGGGGAGGAAAGTCCGAACACCAGAGGGCGCGATGCCACGTAACCCTCCGTAAGGAAGGACACACGCGGGCGGGCGGTTCGCGAGGGCCGTTCGACGGATAGTGCCACAGAAAATCAGACCGCCACCGGGCTCCACAGCCGGGAGGTACGGGTGAAAAGGTGGGGTAAGAGCCCACCGCCTCGGACGAAAGTCATCGAGGGCACGGAAAACCCCATCGGGCGCAAGGTCAAATAGGGAACAACGAAGTGGCCCGCTTCATCCTCGCGCGAGCGAGGTAAGTTCCGGGTAAGACCGCTCAGAGAAATGATCCTCTCCGTCTTATGGACGAAGACAGAATTCGGCTTACAGCCCGCCGGGGTCAAGGGACATTTAGATGGTTGAGTTGAGGCTGCTCGGGCGGGAGCGTAGGCGCTGATCGGATTCGCATCGCGAGACGCCGCCCTCTGAATCGGCGGGTCGGAGAATCGTATGAATGCACATGACCGGGCCGCCGTCCGCAATGTGTGGGTTGGGCGAGGACGGGCGACGCCTCTTTGGACGCCGCTCCCACTCAATGGCTCGCGCCTGACTTGAATTGTCGTGGTTCTGGGACAAACAGATCGAGATTTCTTTGGCCTTGCCGTGCTCATTTATGGACTGAGCACGGTGCATACCCTCTTTTTGTGGCGCAAGGGTTTCCGTCGGGACGATCACATCGCTTATCTGTTGTTGCTGGTGGGCGCCGGATTCCACACCATCGCCATGTTTAAGCGAGGTTTTTCCTTGTCTCGATGCCCATTGAACACCCTCTATGAGGCGACCATTTTTTTTGAATGGACCATCGCCGCGACCTGCTTGACGACCGGTCTGTGGTCCAAGCTGCGATTCTTAGGCGCATTTTCTTCCCCGATCCTGTTTGGGGTGGGAGTCTTCGCATTGATGCCGGGGCTGGATTCCCCAGGGTTGGGGGAGTCGAATCTAAACGGGTGGTCGAGCCTGCATGCCGCCCTGATCCTGCTGTCTTATGGGGCGTTTGGCCTAGGGTCCGCCGCCGCCGTGATGTATCTCACGCAAGAGCACGATCTGCGGCATCGGAAGGCGCGAGCGGTGCTCTCCTGGATGCCGCCGTTGGAACGATTGGAACATGCGACGCGAGTGCTGCTGATCGCCGGTTTTTGCCTGTTGACGACCGGCCTCGCGGTTGGCGCCGGCTATTTGAAGCGTCGGTCCGGAGTTTTCATCACTGGTGACCCAAAGATTCTTTGGTCACTGCTTGTCTGGGCCATCTACCTCGCGTTGGTGGTCATGAACACCCGCTACCACGAGAGAGGGCGGCGATTCGCCTGGGGAACCGTGGTCTGCTTTGCGTTCGTATTGCTGACTTTCTGGGGGGTCAATCTGCTCTCGCCGATCCATCAATAACGAAGTCCCCAAGTTGCCAAGCATCGCATGCCGATCGTCGTGTTAGGAATGAATCATAGGACTTCCCAGGTGGAGCTGCGGGAGCGATTCGCCTTCGAGGAATCTCAAATCCCCGGCGCTCTGGCTGCGCTCCGGGAGAACGGCGTGGTGGCGGAGGCGGTGATTTTGTCGACGTGCAATCGAGTGGAGCTTTACGGGGTATCCAACGCCGAGCCGGCTCAATCGTTGCGGGATCTTCGCCGTTTCATGTTCGATTACAAGCGTGTCGAATCGCTCGAGGGCGACCCTTTCTACTTCCTCTCTGAACCCCACAGCGTGGAGCATTTGTTCAAGGTGGCGAGCGGCTTGGATTCCATGGTTCTGGGAGAAACCGAGATTCTTGGCCAACTCAAAAAGGCTTATGAGTTGGCCTTGCAACACCGATACACAGGGGGGCGATTGAACAAGGCGTTTCAAAAAGCTTTCAACGTCGCGAAGCAGATCCGCACCGACACGCAAATACAACGTGGCAGCGTGTCCGTCGGATCCGTCGCCGTTGAGTTGGCCGAGAAGATATTCGATTCCCTTCGAGAACGAACGGTGATGGTGATTGGGGCGGGCGATACCAGTGAAAAAACCGCTCGGGCTCTCCTGAGCCGAGGGGCCAAGAGCGTTTTAGTCTCCAACCGATCCTTCGAGAGGGCCTCGGCACTCGCCGCCGAACTCGGCGGCAGAGCCATCCACTTCGATGAGTGGTCCGAAGAATTCCCTCGAGTCGACATCATCATCAGCAGCACTTCCGCTCCGCATTATGTGATCGACCGGGCCAGGATTGAGCCGCTGCTGAAAGCCCGGCACGGCCGTTCCCTCCTCTTGATCGATATCGCCGTGCCGCGGGACATCGACCCCTTGGTTTCGGGATTGGAAGGCGTCTATCTGTATAACATCGACGACTTGCAGCTCATCGCGGCGGATTACCAGCGCCAGCGGGCCGAGGAAGTGGCGCGCTGCGAGGAGATCATCGCCAGCCGGGCAAAAGAGCTCGGGAACGCGCGGGGTGTCAGCCAACCGCTTTCCCGGGAGGCCAGTTCGGAACCTGCCTTTCGCTTCCCAGAGGGCCCCGAGGGCCTGGCATCTCCGAAGGCGGGGCTCTGATTGAAAAAGGCGCCCACCAACGAAGCGCGGACGATCCGGATTGCCACTCGGGGCAGCGCCCTGGCATTGGCACAGGCGAACGAAGTGGCGGCGTTGTGCCGGGATTTGTTCCCCGGATGGGCTTGCAAGCTCAAGATCTTCAAAACCACCGGGGACAAGCTTCAGACAGCGTCGCTGGCCCAGCCCGGCGCCCTTCCAAAAGGGCTTTTTACGAAGGAACTTGAGATGGCCTTGCTGGACGGAGTGGCGGACATCGCGGTTCACAGCTTGAAGGACTTGCCGACCGAGCTTCCTGCCGGCCTTGAACTCGGCGCTGTTCTGAAACGCGCGGACGCGCGGGACGTGCTCGTGACGCGGGTCTCGAGCGCCAACAAACGCTCGTCACGGGGAGGGAACGTGGCGGCTGATCGACTGAGACGCGGCGCCACGGTGGCGACGAGCAGCCCGCGGCGCAAAGCCCAACTGCTCTCCCGCCGGCCCGATCTCAACGTCGTGGAGATTCGTGGCAATGTGGGGACCAGGCTGCGAAAGCTGGCCGAATCGACGACACTGGACGGCACGCTGCTCGCCGCCGCGGGCTTGCATCGGCTCGGATTTCGGATCGGCGCCGATGCCCAGCTTTCTGGCGACGAAGTTCCGGATGGCCTGGCGGCTTTCGAACTTGAGTTCGAGGAAATGATTCCCTGCGTCGGCCAGGCTGCCATTGGCCTCGAGATCCTGGGAAGCGACGAGTTCTCCGCGAATGTTTGCGCGGCATTGAACGACGAGATCACGCACCGATGCGTTTCCGCAGAACGCGCGTTCTTGAGAGCCATGGGGGGCGGGTGTCAGAGTCCCGTGGCCGCCATTGGAACCCTGCAAGGCCAGCGCCTGGAATTGAGAGGGGTTTCGTTCCAGGGGCAGGGTGTTCGACACGGACTGGTCATCGCAGCCTTCAGCGATCCAGAGCTGGCGGGCAAGATGCTGGCAGGCGTTCTCGCGTCAGAAGCCTAGGCTTTGACGCGGCCTTCAAATGTGGGATCATCGATTCATGCGTCATTCATGGTTTGTGGTTGCCACTGGCTTTTTATTCGGAGCGGAGGGTGTGTTCAGAGCTGCTGTGGCCCCTGCTCCGCAATCATTCAAACAGGAAATCGCGACTCGTTATGGAGCTCGAGAAGGGCTGCCCGAAGGGGCCGTGCAACTGCTTGATTTGAGCGATGCGGGCGTCCCGCGGGCATTCGCGGCGGGAGGCTGGTTCGAGATGATGGAGGGCAGATGGCATGAAGCCCAGGCTCTGCGGCCACGGGGAGCTTCCGAGTTCGTGATTCCAAGCCCCGGGCCAGGCAATCCTCTCACCGTCGATTTGCCCTGGTCGAAAGTGAAACAGATCATTCGACGCGGAGCCCGGGTTTGGCTGGCGACGGATGAGGATCCTTACATCGTACTGGACGGGAAGGCGCGGACGATGGGCTGGCCGAGCCGGTTTCGAGTGCATCAGATAACGGTGGATGCCGCGGGAGAACAAGTCTGGGTGGCTTCGAGCGCCGGACTTTACAAGCATTCTGGCCAAGGCTGGCAGAGGGAAAACGTGCAGGACGGATTGGGCCGGGCTTGGGCGTTCTCGGACGTGCTGGGCGTGGCCATGGATTCGCGCGAACAACTTTGGTTTGCCACGAAGGCCGGCGTCGGCGTCAAGCGGCCGGGAGGATGGCAATTCTACGAAGGCAAGGATGGTCTCCCGCACAACGACTTCACGGGTGTAGCCGCGGGAGCGGGAGGTGACATTTGGTTTTCGACGCGACTCGGGGCCATCAGGCATGAGCAGGAGGCCTGGCACTACAGACAAGGCCCGCGGTGGCTTCCTCACGATGACATCGCGCAGATCGTCGCGGGACGGGATGGAAGGGTTTGGTTCGCGACAGCTTCTGGCGTGGGACTGATCGAGCACAGACCGATGCGGCTCTCGGAAAAAGCGGCGTTCTACGAAGGCGAGATCGAGCAGTACATTAAGAGAACCCCTTTTGGTTACACCGCGGAGGCTCCGTTGAAAGCAATCGCGGACAAGAGCACCGCCGCGCCGGACGATAGCGACAACGACGGGTTGTGGACGTCCATGTATGGGGCGGGAGAGTGTTTTGGGTATGGAGCCACTCGCGATCCGCGGTGCCTCCAGCGGGCCAAACAAGCTTTCGAAGCGTTGCGTTTCTTGCAGAAAGTCACTCAGGGAGGGAGCCACCAGCCGCCACGAGGGTATATTGCCCGCACGATCAGACCCGTTGAATGGCCGGATCCGAACGTGGGCCGGATCCAGCGAGATCGCGAGGAGCAAAAAGGGGATCAATTATGGAAAGCGTACGAGCCGCGCTGGCCCAAGAGCGCCGACGGCAAATGGTATTGGAAAGGGGACACCAGCAGCGATGAGTTGGATGGGCACTATTTTTTCTACCCTCTCTACTACGATCTGTGCGCGGCGGATGAATCCGAGAAGGAAAGGGTGCGTGATGTGGTTCGAGGCGTGACGGATCATTTGATCGAAAACGGGTTCAATCTCGTGGATCACGACGGCCACCCAACGCGCTGGGGAGTTTTTGGCCCCGAATCCCTTAACTTCAACCCGTCCTGGTGGCCGGAAAGAGGATTGAACTCGCTCAGCATGATCACTTATTTGACCGTGGCGGAATACGTGACGGGTGATTCGAAATACGGGGATCGCGTCAAAGATCTGATCGAGAAGCATGGCTATGCTCAAAACCTCATGTTTCCCAAAGTTCATTTTGGTCCCGGCTCGGGCAATCAGTCCGATGACGAAATGGCTATCATGTGTTTCTACAGTTTTTTGAAATACTCGAGAAATGAGAAAGCCAAACAGATGGTGCGCTACGCATTCTTTGCGTATTGGGCAAACGAGGCGCCGGAGATGAACCCATTCTTCAACTTCGCGCACGCGTCGAAGAACGCCGAACAAACGATCCGCAACGTGTGGGGCGTTTACGCCGTGTCGCCCTGGCAAGGGTGGTTCGAAGACTCGATGGAGACGCTTCGGGGGTTTCCCTTGGACCGATTGAACTGGCCGCACCGGAATAGCCATCGGCTGGACATTCAACTGCTTGGCCCTCAACAGGGAAAAGACTTGTACGAGCCTCGGTCTGAACCGCGGGGCTGGCGGCGTCATGGGAAGGTGCTGCCAGTCGAGAATCGCCATTTCAACCATTGGAACACCGATCCTTGGGATCTTGACTATGGAGGGGGAGGCAACGTGCTGGGATCCGGCACCGTGTTCTTGCTCCCTTATTATATGGGACTGTATTACGGATATATCCAAAAACCGTGAGTGTGCCCTTGAACCCGGACCGCTCCCAAGGACCGAGGGCGGGATAAAACATCGGGGTGTCGCGGATCGTGTGCGGTCAGGAGGACACTTGTCGGCGGGTTTTAGGGGGTTCATAGTGGGAGTATGAACACCGCAAAGCAAAGCGCTGCTGGGAGGCGCATGGGATTCACGCTCATCGAACTCTTGGTCGTCATCGCGATCATTGCGATTCTGGCGGGCATGCTGTTGCCGACACTGTCACGGGCCAAGGAGGCGGGCCGGGGAACGGTCTGCAAAAACAACATGCGCCAAATCACCCTGGGCCTGTTGTTGTATGCCGATGACCACTCGGAATTCCTCCCGTGGCCGGGCGGGGTGGATCGAAACTTTCCGGCGGATTGGATGTACGGCGGGCAGGAGGACACATTTCCCAAAACGCCCGACCGGTGGAAAAACCGAGCGTTTGGTTTTCATGCGGAATCCGGGTCTGTGTTCAATTACGTGACCGGGCAGCCGCGGGTGTTACCCTATAGTGAGGGCATCACCACCACCTACCCCGTTTACCGATGCCCGAGTTCTGGAAAACTTGGGGCGGCCATCCGCGTGAACTTTAGCATGAGCAGTTTGCTGGATCCGGGAGAGCAGCTCGCCAATCGCCGCACCGTGGGATCGAAAGGCGTGGCCACGTCGACCGTGGCGAGCCCCTCCAACAAAATCCTGCTCGTCAACGAGGACGCCGCCACGATGCGCAACGCCAGCTTCGCCCCCGGAGGAACGGCGGCTGCCGGGCTTTTTGTCACGCATGCCGGGAGAATCAACATCGGATTCCATGACGGGCACCTCGAAGCCTTCAAACATAAGAAGGTGATGCAGATCCAGAGCGGCCGCGAGGTTCAAGAATTCTTCGACCCCTATTACTAGCCTCGGCTTGATCGCCAGCTATCTAGAGCTTGCGGGGAGCAAATGTGACCGGAAACAAGGGCGCGCCTTCGGGGGAGCCGCCGGCATCTTTTTGAAACCGCCGAAATTCGTGGATCGCGGTGATATCACTTGAGTCCTCTTGCTCGATCGGCCCCAGATCCAGTCGAACCTCCACGTTGCCAAAGCGTATGCACTGGCCATGATTGACGCCGCTTTGGGCCTGAACTCGCGCGCCGTTCACGAAGATGCCGTTTCTCGCGCCTCGATCGCAAACAATGACCTCTCTCCCGTACACCAACAACTGGGCGTGCTCTCCTGAAACAGATTCCTCGTCAATGATGATGAGATTGCGCCTGGAGCGGCCCACGGTGAATGCGCCGTCGCGAAGCTCACAGGATTGATTCGCGAACTCCGGTTGGGTAAAGACGAGTTTTGGCATAAGGATCCGGGCAAAAGTATCTCCCAGAAAAATCAGATGGACCCTAAAACTGCTCTAAATTCATCGCGGCCAAAATCCTTCCGTCCGCAAAAGCCTTTGTCAAGCGACCCTCGCACTCCATCGTCAGAATCTTCTGCCGTTGCTTGATCCGTCGTTCGCCGCTCCAAGGGCCGCGTTGCGGATCTCTTTTTGAGTTTGCCATGTTCCCCGCTTGGCCTATGGTCGGATATTCCCAAACCGCTATGAAAACACTTCTTCCGCACTTGGCGCTGGCCTTTCTTGCCGGATCTCTTCCATTCGCGCCGACCCCTTTCGCAGCGGAGTTCCCGTCCTCCGTGGAGACGGAACTCCAACCGCTGTCCGCCCAAACGAAGCGCGTGCTGGAAATGCTCGAGTTCCTTGGAGCGCCCCTAAGCGCCGCGGAGCAATCCAAATTGACGGCCTCATTCGCCAATCCGGCAAACGGCGTCAAGATCATCCAGGAAATCCTGGACCCGCACTGTCTGGCGGGCATCCAGATCAACCCAGAATCTCGGGTGAAGGTTGGACAGGGTTCGGCGCCGCCCAAACTGGTCCGCAATGGATGGCGCACGTTCCTGCTCAAAATCCACAATGAAGCAGGGGTCACCGCCGAGCTCAGGGTGGACAGTCCCCACGCGAAGCGGCTCCATAATTCTCCCGAAGACGAAGTCGCCAACCGCTGGCTGGACGTCGATCTCCCGAACAAGCCGCCCATGACGAAGACACTCAGTGGACTGGGCCTGGAGTATCGCATCATCCAACTCTATAGCCGGGATGCCGGCAAACGGGAGGCAAAGCTGTCCTTCAACGTCGGACAAGGAACTCAAGACCTTGGCTTCCGAAGCGATGTCGACATTCTATTCGACTGCGAGAATTCCCGCGACGTGGTTTTTCGAGTGAAGGACGAGAACAACAAGCCGACGACGGCATCCTTCATCATTCGCGATCCACAGGGACATTTATATCCTTCGCCTGGAAAGAGGCTCGCGCCCGATTTCTCGTTTCATCCCCAAGTGTACCGCGCCGATGGAGAATCTATCGCGCTCCCGGACGGACATTACACGATCGAGTTTTCCCGCGGCCCGGAGTCGGTCACGAAGATCGAAAAAGTCACTATCGACGATGCCCACCGCGAGCTGTCTTTCAAGGTGGAACGGTGGATCGATCCGTCCAAATCCGGGTGGTGGTCCGGAGATCATCATATTCATGCCGCGGGCTGCTCCCACTATGTGAAACCCACCGAGGGGGTCCACGCGCCGGATATGATGCGCCACTGTCTGGGCGAGGATCTCAAGATAGGCGCCAACCTCACATGGGGTCCTTGCTTCGATTATCAAAAGCAATTCTTCACTGGGAAAGACGACAAAGTGTCCTCCTATCCCTACCTGCTTCGCTACGACGTCGAGATCTCGGGATTCGGCTCGCACCAATCCGGCCACTTGGTGCTGCTCCGGCTGAAGGATCAGATGTATCCGGGAGGCGAATCGACAAATCATTGGCCGACCCTTTGCCTGAACTCGCTGCGTTGGGCCAAGAAACAAGGCGCCGTGGTCGGGCCCGCCCACTCGGGCTGGGGACTCGAGGTCAAATCCACCGAACTGCCAAACTACGAGCCCGCTCCGTTCAATGGAATCGGCGCCAACGAATACATCGTGGATGTCACCCACGAGGTGCCCGGCCCGGACGGAAAACTCGTGCCTGCCGTCGATTTTATTTCGACCGTGGACACTCCGTATGTTTGGGAATTGAACATCTGGTACCACACGTTGAACTGCGGCTTCAGGACCCGCATCAGCGGTGAAACCGACTTTCCGTGCATCTATGGGGAAAAAGTCGGCCTCGGCCGCTCTTACGTCAAACTGGATGGAAAGCTGGATTATGACCAATGGTGCGAGGGCATTCGAAAAGGGAGAAACTATGTCGGCGATGGCAAGAGCCATTTGATGGATTTCAAGATAGACGGAGTCGCCATGGGGGAACGAGGAAGCGAATTGCGCTTGAAAAAAGCAAAGCAGGTCAAAGTTTCACTCAAGGCCGCCGCCCTGTTGGCTCAAATCCCTGATGGTTCGATTCGTAGAAAGCCCTATTCGGAAAAGCCTTATTGGCATATCGAGCGGGCGCGCCTCGACGATACCCGGGAAGTCCCGGTCGAGCTCGTGATCAACGGAAACCTCGCGGCGCGAAAGAAAATCGTCGCGGATGGGAAATCAAACGACATCACGTTCGATGTCGAAATCCCCAAGAGCAGTTGGGTGGCTGTTCGAATCCTGCCATCGTCCCACACCAACCCGATCTTCGTGGTCGTGGAAGACAAACCCATCCGTTCGTCGCGGCGCAGCGCCGAATGGTGCCTGGCGGCGGTGGAACGATGCTGGACCAACAAAGAGCGATTCATCAAAGCGGATGAGAAAGAGGACGCCAAAGCGGCCTACGCGCACGCGCGCGCCACTTACCGCGATATCATTTCAGAGGCCTTTCCAGATTGAGCTGTCCCTCATTCATGAAACATTGGATGTTCGCTGGCCCGAAGGTCGGAGTCCTCGTGGCGCTGGCGTTTCAATCTGCGGCTTTGGCGGCGCCGGCTTCGACGCCGTCGCCGTCGCCGAAACTCCAGGCTCATTCCCATAACGACTACCTTCAGAAGCGCCCTCTGCTCGACGCGTTGGATCAAGGGTTTTGCAGCGTCGAAGCCGATATTTTCCTGGTGGATGGCCTGTTGTTGGTCGGCCATGACACATCCGAACTCCGACCGCATCGCACATTGGAGGCGCTCTACTTAAAGCCGCTTCGCGAGCGGGTTCTAAGGAATGGCGGCAGGGTTTATCCTCAAGGCCCGGAGTTTCACCTCCTCATCGACATCAAACAAAACGGGGCGTCCTTGTATCAGACCCTCTCCGGTCTGCTCGAAAACTACCAATCACTTCTCACCCGATTCGAAGAAAACCGCACTTTCACGAACGCCATCTCCATCACGCTTTCAGGAGACCGGCCCAAGGAAAAGATGCTCGCCCAGAAAGTTCGATGGGTCTCATTCGACGGAAGAGTGCCCGATCTCGAGAGCAACCTCTCGCCCCACTTCATGCGGATCGTCAGCGACAACTGGAACCACCACTTCAAATGGAAAGGGCTTGGAGAATTCCCGGCGGCGGAAAGGGAGAAGCTCCGCCAACTCGTCGCTCGAACTCACGCTCAAGGCCGCCAAATTCGTTTTTGGGCTGCGCCGGACAATCCTATGGGATGGCGGGAATTCGTCGACTCCGGGGTCGATCTCATCAATACGGATCATCTCAAAGAGCTCTCCGAATTCCTCGCCCGGAACCGGTGAATGCGCGTCTTGAACTCCAGCCGCTAGCATGAACATGGATTCCACTCAACCCATCACCTGGCGCCGCTACGGTCCCAGCGGGCTCATCTTCACATTCTCGGATCATGCTGGAGAGAAGGTTTTTGAGCGCTTGCACAGTGTCGCTGAAACGATTGAAAACTCTCCACCGCCAGATCTGGTGGATTATTTTCGAGGTTACACCACGCTGACGCTCGAGTTTTCGGAGCCCTCTGCCGCCCATCTTGAAAGCCTGGCGGTTGAGCTGGCGAATGCGTGGAACGCGCGGCCTCCGCTCGAGTCCGAATCAAGGCTCATCGAGATTCCGGTGCGCTATGACGGCCCGGATCTCCCTCGAGTCGCCCAGCATGCCGGGCTCTCAGTCAAGGAAGTATGTTCTATCCATCTATCTGCAAACTACCGAGTCCACATGATCGGATTCTGTCCTGGTTTTCCGTATCTTCATGGCCTCGATCCACGCTTGAACACCCCACGGCTGGACACGCCCCGCACGCTGGTATCGGCGGGCTCCGTCGCGATAGGAGGAGAGCAGACGGGCATTTATCCAGTGAATCGTCCCGGTGGCTGGAACATCATCGGGCACACCCTCGAAAAACTCTTTCATCCCGACCTTGCAAGAGGAGGCAATCCGGAGAAAGCTTTTCTCCTTCGGGCGGGCGACCTGATTCGATTCGTTCCGGCTCGCTGACGTGAAACCCGATTTGCTCATGTCGCCGCCGCTGAAACCCGTTCTGAGGGTTCTTTCCCCGGGTTTGGGGTTGACGATTCAAGACAGAGGGCGGCCCGGATTTGGCCGATTCGGCGTGCCTCGCTCGGGCGCCATGGATCCTCACGCGTTCACTTGGGCTAACAGGCTGTTGGACAATTCTCCAAACGCGCCGTCGCTAGAACTCTTGCTGCAAGGCGCGCTCCTCGAAGTCTTGTCGGACGCCTGGATCACCGTCTGCGGAGCCGATCTTGCGTGTTCGGTCCCGCGTTGGCGAACGGTTCGCGTCAAAACCGGGAGCCACATCGAATTCTCTCAAAACAAATCAGGAATCTGGGCTTACCTCGCGATCGAAGGAGGATTCGGAAACCCCGCCGAGCATTACTTTGGGAGCCATAGCACTTACGCGGACGCGGGTCTTGGAAAAAGGTTCGAGCCGGGTGATCTTCTTCACGGGCTTGGCGGCCCTGAACCCCGGCTGGAGCTTCCGCCCAGCGTGGCGTCACGCCTTGTTCCTTGGGATGAGCACAGAGACTATCGTTTTCCCCCTCCCCTCCGTGTCTGGCCGGGTCCTCAGTGGGAACTGTTTTCAGAACGGGACCGCTCACGCTTCTTCGAGAATGATTGGACGACGACATCGAGGAGCGACCGCACGGGATATCGGCTTTCGGGACCCACGCTCAAATCAGGCGTCACCCAGATCCTCAGTGAAGCCGTGCTGCCTGGCTCGATCCAAATCCCAGGGGTGGGCCAGCCAATCGTGACCATGAACGATGGGCCCACAGTGGGAGGGTATCCGAAGCTCGGGCTCGTCGAGCCCGCGGATTTGAGCTGGCTCGCTCAGGCCCGGCCGGGGACAAAAGTGAGATTTACCTTGGCGCATTGATCGATGGATTTCGACTTGAGTTGTGACCTTGGGGAAGGCGAACCGTCCTCCGAATGCGAGGAGATCATGAGTTGCGTCACCTCCGCTAACATCGCCTGCGGCGGTCACGCCGGCGATGTCACGACCATGCGGCATGCGATTGACCTGGCCCTGCGACACGCAGTGCGGATCGGGGCCCATCCCGGCACCGTGGACCGGGATGGTTTTGGCCGCTCGGCGGCAGCACTCACCCCGGCCGAGTTTGCCGCCCTCGTGTTCGGCCAAATCCGTGCGCTTGAGGCGGTCGCCCATTCTCGTGATGCCCGGTTGACTCACGTCAAGCTCCACGGCGCGCTCTATCACTTAACCGAACAGAATCCGCAACTGGCATCGATATTCGTTGAATCCATCCAACGCTGGTGGCCAAGCCTCGTGATCGTGGCTCAAGCACAAGGCCGGGTGCTCGCCTTGGCCAAGGAGCGGGGAGTAGAGGCGTGGGGAGAGGCCTTTCTCGATCGGTCATATCTGAATGACGGATCACTCGCGCCACGGACGGACCCAGGCGCTTTGTTGATTTCCATGGCTGCGATTGAAGCCAGAATCGCGGGGTTGTTGAGAAACGGCGAAATTCGATCCCGCGAGGGCCGCGCGCTCTACCTCACACCGCGAACCCTTTGTTTTCATTCGGACTCGAGCGAAGCCCCGCGCATCGCGAGACTCGCTTCCACCATGCTGTTCTCGCGGTCGTTAACCACACCCGATCCAATCCCAACTCTCAACGCTCCATGAGTTTTGAAATCTCCCAGCTCGATAACCTGGATCCGCAACGCTGCCCTTGCGGTTGGACCCGGCGCGCCTTCGCCGGCATGAGCCAGAGAGCGGGCGCGAGCGTGCATCTCGTGGACATCGAGAAGGATTCCGCAACCCATTACCACAAGGCGATGACAGAAATCTACGTCGTTCTGGAGGGAGAGGGCGAGATCGAACTGGATGGGAGAAAATTCCCAGTGAAACCCATGACCGCCATTTATATTCGACCGGGTTGCCGCCATCGGGCGATCGGAAAATTGCGCCTATTAAACATACCGATACCGGCGTTTGACCCCAAAGATGAATGGATGGATCCACCGGGAGAGATGAGTCTCTCCTGAATCAACCGTCCCGCCACTTTCGCTTTTCGATCAAAAGAGATGCTATCTCCAACATCCACACACCTTCGCGACATCGCGGAACGTACAGGGCTTTCCAGTTATAGAAAGCATTTGATCCTTTGCGCCGATCAGACCGAGGCAAAGTGTTGCTCGAAAGAGAAGGGGCTCGAATCCTGGGAGTATCTGAAGCGGCGCCTTAAGGAACTTGGTCTTGCGGCCGCGGAAGAACCGGCCGTGTTCAGAACCAAAGCCAACTGCCTCCGTGTGTGCGTCGCGGGCCCCATCGCCGTGGTCTACCCGGACGCGGTGTGGTACCACTCCTGCACTCCGGAAGTGCTGGAAAAGATCATCCAGCAACACCTCCTGGGCGGCGTGCCCGTGAAGGAATTCGCGCTCTTGAAAAACCCTCATTTCCGAGCCTGAACTCCGGGCTCGGACAGTCCATCCGCAGGTTGACGGTGAATTTGGCTGGCAGCCCGGAGCGCGGTTGTGTGCGAAGCACCAGCCGCAGCAGGTTTGGCGTGATAGCGAGCCTGAGATGCTGCTGCGACTGGCTTTCAGCACAGTCGCGCTCGTGTGCTTGGCAGGTAC
>SXGS01258168.1_pt1 | contig 14080 bp, 15 predicted proteins | sample 3174681 | NCBI WGS metagenome assembly SXGS01 (sample SAMN11356861, study PRJNA531348) | freshwater metagenome | isolation source: freshwater sample F1-80 | place: China: Fuxian Lake, Yuxi | collected 2017-12-25
AACGATTTCATAAATACGATCGGCAAGGTTGTAAGAAGCAATTCGTGCTTTGAGATTGGCGTCAACTTTTTTTTCGTATCCAGACTGCGAGTGAACGACATACCATTTACCAGGGCGCAACCAAGGGCGGTCAACTTCTTCATCTTCACCCTCGCCATTTTCGGTGAGATCGAATGTCGCATCGACGACAGCCGACTTTAAGGCGGTGTCGTCTTGCGCCAGTTCGGTAGTGGTGGTGTCGTCAGTCATTTAATAGGTGCCTAATCTTTATAAAGCCAGCCTGAAAGTATGCCAAAGGCAGCGTCCAATCCACCCACAAAAGCGGTGACAATTACGACGGTGACCAACACAATTATCGAATATCGGCGAACTTCAGGCCATTTTGGCCAGGCGACCTTGCGCATTTCGTCGCGAACTTCGCGAATGTATTGAAATGGACCAACCCGTTCTTTGGCAACTTGGGCGGCAACCGGCTGCCGTGCCTGGCGAATCGGTGCGCCTTGCTCGTTGACTTCGCCCATTTTCTGCATGGCGCGCTTCTGTTGACGGTTGAGATCCATTGACATATCGGCTTTTCAGCCTATCGGTCGTTACTCAAACTTGGCTAAAGGACCGTTCCAGATGGTGTTATAACGACTTATCGTCCTGGTGAACGCCGCAACAAGATCAGCGCTACCCTGCTGATGAATCATCAACATCGCTTCTGAGTAAACCTTTTCATCTTTTTCAAGTGCCGTCCAACGATAGTTCTGACCCATCTTGGGCCCATCAGCAATATTCTTTCGCGGAATGACGTTTTGCCGCATGATCTTTTTCATGCCTTTGGTTTGTGGACGGTCTAAAAACTTTCCGAGGCGTTCTAGTTCCGAAGTTGGATCAAGTACCAATTTTTCAAATTCAATGAAGTGAAACTTCGATGCGATATTTTTTTCAGACTGCACAACATCCATAACCCAGTTGTACAAGAAGTCAACACTCATCAACGCCTGATCAAACGTTTTTGCCATTGCAAATTTTTCTGCCCATGAACTTGCAAACCACGGAACCTTGTCGCCGTTGCAATCAACCGCCAAGTTGATTTCGCGCACACGACGCCAACGAGATGGCTCAAGAAATCTTGCCCAATGAGTCACTAAATGCAATGGGTGGCGAACCACTTCGACAAATTTCAAACGATCACCGAAAGCCTCAACAATCGGTGCGGAAACCGGGTAGATGCAGTGCGTCGTAATGTTGTTGGCAATATTTTGCTCATCAATAATCTTGGCGATAGTTTCACCATCTTTACTGAATAGTCGCGAAACGAACCTGAGCGGCGTTGGATGAAATCGTGGGCCAGTCTCGTCGCGCCAACGTAGGTTGACTTCGCGTCCAATCAAGTTGTAATACTGGTTTCGCCCAGCGATGAGTTGAAGAAGCGTGACCGTTGTATTTGTGTTCATTGCCTTAAGATGTGCGGCCGCACATAGATAGTCGTAGTCAGGGTTGTACTTGAAATGTTCGACTCGTTCAAACCCGCCGACGAGAGTACTAACCAGTTGCTTGCCTGAGCCCCAGAGACCGTCAACGACAATTACATCGTTGCTGAAGTCGTCAAATTTTTTTAATGGCCACTGGCTCAATGAGTTCCCTTTCTATTTGCCTCACTAAAACGGTACTCAAAAATGCCATTGTGGCTCGATGTTTGCAGGGCAGGAGGGATTTGAACCCCCGACCATCGGTTTTGGAGACCGGCGCTCTACCAACTGAGCTACTGCCCTAAATTCAACACTTGACGCTAATCACGATAGTGCTCAACGGCACGATTCACTTTGACTCACCTACAATTTTTGCCGAGTCTTGGCAACCATTTGGGCGTGCGCATAACTCTCAGGCGTGCCGATGTCGATAAATGTTTCGGCGGTTTCGACTACGAGCGCCTTGCCAAAATATTTTGGAATCACCTCGTTGCTGAAGTCGGTCTCATCGCGCAACTCGGCGATCAGCTTTTTCGAAAGGACATAGAACGCTGCATTGGCCAAATTTCCGTGGTCATCATGCGACTTTTCATACATTCGTGTGAGCACACTTTGATCATTCACCTCAAGCACGCCACAAGTCTGTGGTGTTGGCGTGCGAAACGCCAGCATTGTTAGGTCGCAACCTGGATGCCGATTGGTGTGGGCACTCATGATCTTTGCAATGTCGGCTTCGCAGTAGTTGTCGGCGTGCAACAAAATGCCATCTCGTCCTTCAAAAAAATGCTTGTTTTTATTAAGCGTTCCGGCAGTGCCGAGCAATGCCGGCTCAAAAACAGTCTCGATATCCTTTGCAAACTTTGATTGCGCCAAATGTTGTCGCACCAATTCAGACTTGTAATGCAAATTGATCAAAAGTCTGGTGACACCTGCCGCCAACAAATCTTCACACCAAATATCCAACAATGGTTTGCCCTTAATTGGCACCAAACACTTCGGGGTTGTATCGGTGAGTGGTCTAAGTCGAGTTCCGAGTCCGGCAGCGAGGAGTATCGCTCTCACGAAGTAAGTTCGTGCAGAATTTCGGCTTGCGTTATCGGTGTATTGCCAACTCTACCGACCTGAATCGCCGCAGCGATTGAACCTAAAAGCCCGGCCTCCCACATGTTGGCGCCAACGGCCATCGCGAGTGACGACACCACAAGCATGCAATCGCCAGCACCTGCGACATCTTGCGGCGCTGAGTTCAGCGCAGGTATCTGATCTGTTTCAATCGCCTTGCCTCCGTGTTTATGAAGCAGCACTCCCTGCTCACCCAGTTTGACGATTGCCGAGCGCGCGTTCGCCGCTTCACAAAGCATTTCGGCAACAATCACGAGACCATCTTCGGTGTTACGCAGTGCCAGTCGTGCTTCGCGCTCAGTCGGTGTCAACAAGTCTGTATTTTTAAATCTTGTAATGTCGCCGATTTGTGACGACGACTGGCTGTCGGCAACGATTTTGATTTTACTTTTCGTTGCTGCCGACGTGATTTGATCGACTACCACTTGTGGCAACGAGCCATAGTTGAAGTCTGAAAAAATTAGGAGATCAGCTGATTCACACGCCTTGACGACACTTTTCACGAGTTCATGCTGCAACGGCTCATCAATCGAGCGTTGTGCCAAGTGACTTACGCGCAACAATGTTTTTGATCGACTACGAAAACGCTGTTTTAGCGTCGTCGGACGGGAGTTGTCAACTAGCAAATGATGATCGACGCCGAATTTGCTTAGTTCTTCACGGCAAAATTCTGCGCTTTGATCGTCGCCAACGACTGAGAAGAATTGAACTTTGGCACCGAGAGACGCTGCGTGCGCTGCAACGATGGATGCTCCACCGATAAATTTATTGCTCGAAATTGGCGTAACCACAATCGTTGGATCCTCTTCAGACATGCCTAGTGGATCGCATGAAATGTACTCATCGGCAATCACATCCCCGATAACGACAACTTTTAAGCCTTTGAATTTGGCCATCAGATTGATCAATGCTTTCGGATTTATTTTTCGCCGTGCCATAAATTCTTTAGGTAAAGCAACTGATTGTTGAAGTTGATATCCCATTTCGCGACGAATCAAATCAAGCGAAGTAAACACCACATCGCCCGAACTAAACACCAACTTTCCACCATAACTTTCAACGGCTTTTTTTTCAAGATTCTCTTGCAAACGATATTCTCTGCCTTTGACAACCAGAGCGGGTTTCAGTTGCAGGATCACATCTTCAACTGGGCCATCAACAAAAAGTACCTCGTCCACAAGTGCGTTCATCTTGACTGCTTCAAATCGAAACTCTTGTGGCACGTGTGCGGCGGTACCGGCGATGCGATCCGTAAATACCCCGACCACTAATCGTGAGCCATTTTCTTTGGCAAACTTCAGCAACCTCAAGTGCCCAGGGTGCAGAACATTAAACGTGCCCGACACAAACACCACTTCACGCTTCATCGAGTAATCACCCTTAACATTCTACAACTGCCACTCGGTATCAGAGTCAGAGAATGGGCCACTTTGCACTTCAATGAATACCGCTGAGTCTGTCAAAGTTCTTATCGTACGAAAAACTTTAGCTGGCACTCTGAGTGACGAAGTCATACTTGGCTGATCTTGGCTGTATTCAATTTCGTGAACCTTATCTCCCACCTCGCCACCATGATGCAAGGTAATTTCAAGCGCACCACGAACCATGTGATAGGAAACAGATGAATCGTTGTTTTGTCGCAATGGACCCGTGCTAATCGGTTCAGTATGAATCATCAACATTTCTTGAACTTTTTGCTTTTGATCTTGATGCATACATAAGCGGGCGGTTTGCTGACCGTTGACTACCGCAAAGGCGCCAAGAAATGAAATCAAGGCCTGATTGATTTCAACTGTTTCAGACTGGGCAAAATAAACTCGCTGACTCACTTTGCTCAATACAAACTCTCGCAGAAACCGACTTTCAAGTTGACCCGCAGCACCAGTCAAGTTGGTCTCTACTTGCTTAAGAATTTTGTTCAATGAAACCACGATTGAATCATCAATGTCTTGATGCCAAATTAAGTCCAGTGACTTCAACTCGAATTTTGATTCAAGTGGGCTCAGATCTGCAAAATTACATATTGCGAATTTGCTCGGCACACAACCAGTGCTTAAATTCAGGTCAAAGAGAGCGATATTTGATACACCACTGATACCAATTTTTGCGAGCCATTCACAAATTGCATCTTTTGAACTGCTGTCATCAATATTCGGTAGGCAAGCAAGGGCACGACTATAACTGCCACGGTTGGGAAACCTTTGTCCAATTAAAAGGCGACCAGACATGTCAATGGCGATGAGAAACATTTGTTACTCAAAGTATATAAATTCGTAGTCTCCTTCGTAGCCAGTCTTCTTAAAGATCCATAGCCACTCCTCAAAATCAAAGAACGACTCGCAAGTAAGGGCCCAACACTGCAAATTAAACTGCTCTTGTTCGTTTCTGTAACTTTCGGCGGCGACATACTGCGACTTACCGATTCGCTGAATCTCGCGAAGGCAGTTTTCAAGATCAAACACACGCAAATTATGAACCATGTTTAATGAGATAACAAGATCGAACTCTTTGTCACTCCACTTGAACTCACCTCGTGCGTCATGAATTTCTGTGAACGGTCGGATCAGTTCAGTCGCCTGGCCCAACCCATATTCAGAAATATCAGTACCAACGACTTGCAACTCTGGCTCAAGCATCAAAAGCTCGTGAAGCAAAAATCCCTTGCCACAACCCAGATCTAAAACTTTTGAACCAGGCTTTAATTCATAGGTACTAATCAGTTGCTTGGCAACTGGCGTCCAATAATCAGGTCGATACGAATATCCGCCATACCCATAACGGCGATCTCCGTCCCAAAAATCTGCACCAAATTCCTTCGCCTTGAGCATGCACTGAACTTTGTCATCGATCATCCTGGACAAATAATCACGTAATGTTGATCGATGCAGCGGGGTGATAAATTCCTGAAGCACTCCCATTAATTACGTCTCAATCTTGGAGACGCATCTATCAAGAGTTGCTTTCACGAGTAGGCACTGCTCCACTAGATCAATGCCGCCTTGCTGGGTAATCGAAATTCCATCGACCGCAAAATGTAGCGACTTGTCTGATTCAAGCACCTTTGAATAGACCGACTTTCGCCGATTTGGTTCTGTTGGTAACTGATAAATGCTATAAAGTACAACGCCATCAACACTCTCAATGTCGTCTATTAAAGACTCAAGAATTAAAAATGAATCTGGCATTGCATACTCGACTGCCGCCATCAATAAATAATGATTTGTCTTGGTGCAATAGTCACGTAAAACAATGTTTTGCACATGCTGGGGCACACGTTCACCCATAAAGTGTCGGGCAAAAATATAGCCTCGCAATTTTTTCATTAGATCTTCGGCAGCGAATAGTTCATACCACGAAGCGATGCTGGACGCAGTGTAATCGGGGAAAAAAATTCTCCTAGTTTTTTGTCTCCATAAGGAGTAAACACTCCTTTGAATCGACAGTTCATTGACCATCTGGTCTCTGACTCTTGATTAACACGATTACCGTGCGGCAAAGTTAGATCGAAGACCATAACTTGACCACTTTTTACTTCAAGCCACTTAACTTCATTCTTAATCGAGTCAAAAATTGCTTCACTGCTACTTGCGGCACGACTGCTGAATTCGTCTGCAAACTTGGTTGACTCAGATGGTGGCAACAAATACATCGCCTTTGTGCCAAAACAATTCACAAGCGGTAGCCAAACCACGACTTCAAATGGAGAGTCACCGTCCCAGGTATCAGCATGGACCGGCAATAGCGAGATCGCATCGTTTGGCATCTGAATGCTCAAATTAATGCGTTGTTGCATTGCCAATTCGTTACCAACAATTGCCTCTAAATAGGGTTTGGCAAGACGAAAGTACATGGGCCTAAATTCTGGTAACGCGTTCAGTCCTTGAAAGACTCGAAATCTTAAGTCATTCAACTCCAACGGTTCAACCAACTTATGAATGTCATTCAGAAAACACTCGGCGTCCTCAGGTCCTTCAACCCCTAAAGTTGCCGCCGCAATCGCCACAGTACTATTTTGAATCCAGTTGTACGCTTCTGTATCGGCTACTGATTTGATTATGTAGCCGTCGGACGAATATTCGTTTGCAATTGCGAGATCTTCATCGGGTGTAAACACCACGCCTAACCTCCAAGCTTTTTGCTCATCATCCCTACCAAGGTATCCGATGTAATTCCCCAATATTTCCACAGCGAATTTTGATTTCCATACTCTGTGGCAAATTTATCAGGTATCCCTATGCGAGAAATTTTTGGCAACAGCTCAGGTTGCAATTCACTACACGACTCGAGCAGTGCTGATCCCAAACCACCATTGACAATGTGTTCTTCAACCGTGACGACAGCCCGAGCACTTTTGATTGCAGAAATTACCCCGACGGCATCAAACGGTTTGATTGTGTGAACGTGAACCACACCAATATTAAAACCTGCTTTTTTCAAGATATCGGCCGATTCAATAGCCAATTGGGTCATCACACCGGTGGTAACGAAAATGCCATCTTCACCACTGCGCAATTTTATTGACTTACCGAGTTCAAAACCATTTTTTTCTTCGCTAATAATCTTGTCTCCACCCCTCGCAAGACGAATATAGATCGGATGAGGCCAATCCAATGTCGACATCATTAAACGATTCATCTCATCTGCGTCGCACGGCGCGACTACTGTCATATTCGGCAGTGCCCGCATAATCGCAATATCCTCGATCGCCAAATGGGTCGGCCCGAGGGATGCGTAAACACCACCACCACCATTCGCAATCAAACGAACCGGCAAGTCATGTATGCATAGGTCAACTGCAACTTGTTCGTAACAACGACGGGTCAAAAATGTGGCGATTGTGTTGACATACGGAATAAAACCTTCCATCGCCAAACCTGCAGCCATGCCAACTATGTATTGTTCGCTTACACCCTCCATAAAAAAACGTTGTGGAAACTCAACTTTCATTTTTTCAAGAACACCGTGTCCAAGATCAGAGCCAATGAATACAACCCGTTCATCAAGCGTCGCCAACTTATGTACACAATCAAGTGCAGTCTTACGCACAGAACGTCTCCAGGTGGTCAGAAATATTTAAAATCACTTCAAGCAGTCATACATCATTTGAATATCCGAGTCGGTAAGACCAGACTTATGGTGCCACTCAGACTTACCTTCGGCAAATGGCAACCCTTTTCCTTTTATCGTGTGGCAGACAATCACCGATGGTGCTTCCGGTGCAAACGGCACTTTCTTCAGGACTTCATCAATCTCAGAGACGTCATGACCATCAATCTCATGAGAATCAAATCCGAAACTCCTGAACTTGTCAATTAGGGGCTCTAAATTCAAAACTTCCGCCGTCCGACCATAACTTTGAACTTTGTTGTAATCAACCAGCACCGTCAGATTTGATAATTTATGTTTTGATGCAGCCATGGCAGCCTCCCAATTCGAACCTTCGTTAAATTCGCCGTCACCGGTCAGAACAAAAATACGACTGTTGCGCTTTTGCAATCTCATTGCCAACGCTAAACCGACACCGATCGGTAGTCCATGCCCGAGAGCGCCAGTTGATGCTTCGACACCAGGAACCTTTCCACGCTCGGGATGCCCACCAAGCCGCGAAGTCGGACGACTAAAACCTTTGAGCTCGCTGACGGGGAAGAATCCCTTGTCCGCCAAAACTGCATAAAGAGCTAAACACCCATGTCCTTTGCTCAAAATGAACCTATCTCGCTCAATTGAATATGGGTTCTTCGGGTCAAATTTCAGAATTGAGTCATAGAGAACTCGAAGTATTTCAATTATCGACATAGATGACCCAATATGTCCCGCTCTACTCCCATTCAACGCATCAACAACCAACAGACGAAGTCTCCGTGAGCGTTCGTCTAAGTTCTTTGGACTTTGCCCTATTAGACCTATGTCCTGCTTACTAATTTCACGAGTCAGAATGGCCCCCTAAACCAGTCTCCTGGTACATCGTGTGGACTTGGTTCGATAGGCGGATTCACACCCGACTTTGGATCCTTGCCAAACATGCTCATGATTTCTTCGTAAATATTCGTCGCACGAACATAAAATCCACGTGTCAGACCAAAACTCGTTGGCTCCGGTACATCCGGCATAGCAAGCCTGACAGGGGCTGCTTGCAGAAGGTGATGTTGTTTCATTGCGACTCTTGCAATTATTTCGCCCGCAACTGAACCAGTCTGAGCTCCCGAATCAAGAACCAGTAAATGTTTGGTTTTCGCCACAGAGTCGTAGATTGAATTCCAATCAAGTGGACTAATTGTACGTAGATCAACAATCTCGCACTCAATGCCCTCTTCGGCCAACGCTTTTGCTGCTTGAATCACTTCTATCGTGAGGTAAGAAGCGGAGACAATCGTGACGTCCTCGCCTTTACGGATGACCTTTGCGACCCCGATTGGTACTCGCACATCACCAGGATCAACTTCGCCGACTGAATTATGTAGCCAACGATGCTCAAGAAAAACAACTGGGTTTGGGTCAAAAATCGAACTCAAAAGCAAACCCTTGGCATCAGCAGGAGTAGTGGGCATGACGACCTTAAGACCTGGCACATGAGCGAACCAGGCTTGGAGGTTTTGTGAATGGGTCGGTCCTTGTCCCCACCCCCGCCCAATCATCAGACGGATGGTGATTGGAATTGAAACTTGGCTGCCGAACATGTAGTGCCACTTCGCGGCAGAATTAACCAACTGATCCATCGCCAGCAAGAAAAAATCAAGCCGCTGATGGGACATCACAGATTTGATCCCGCCAATAGCCGCACCAACGCCGATGCCAGTCAGAGCATTTTCAGATGTAGGAGTATCAAATACGCGAGATGCACCAAACCGATCGGCCAGACCTGCTGTAGTTTCAAAAATTGCTCTTGGATCTGTTGTGCCGAGACCGTAACAAATGACAGAACTATCGACATCCATTGCTATGCGCAGTGCATCATTAATCGCGGCGATGAAAGTAATTTCAGCCATTTGCGAAAACTCCCTTATACGCTTCCGCGGGTTCTGGGAATGGGGAATCTTCAGCAAACTCAAAAGCTTCGTCAATCTCAAGTTTAAAATTCGCCAAGTCACCTTCAAGGGCCATGTCTAATCCGGCAAACTCATTTCTTAGTCTGGTAGTAAGCAATGCAATTGGATCTCTTTCTTTCCAGAATGCAATTTCTTCTTTTGAGCGGTAACCAAGGTCGTCATCAAAGAAAGGCCCGCAATGCTCGCGCCAGCGGTAGGTCGAGAACTCAACGAATTTTGGTCCCCCACCTTGCCGAATCTCACTAAGCGCTGAGAGTAGGGTCGCGTACACAGATTCAGCATCGTTGCCATCAGCCTGGACCGACTTAACACCAAAAGCTTCAACCATTTTTGCAATGTTTCGGTTTTCTGGTTGACGAACTTTCAATGAACTATAAACGGAATACAGATTGTTTTCACAAATAAACAAGACTGGTAGATTCTTTACCGCAGCGAAGTTAAGTGACTCAAAAAATACACCTTCTTCAACTGCTCCATCTCCTAAAAAAATGCACGAAACATCGTCATCGTTTTTTAGTTGCACAGACAAGCCAAGACCAACACCAATTGGAATACTGTTGCCAACTATCGCCGTTGAGCCCATGAATCTGACGGAGAGATCGATCAAATGCATTGAACCGCCCTTACCTTTTGAGCAACCTGTTGCCTTTCCATAAATCTCGGCGATCATTGCCTTGACGTCACCGCCCTTTGCCAAATAATGCGCATGACCTCGATGAGTGCTTACTGCATAATCTGTTTTTCTTACCGCAAGCGCAAATCCCGCTGGCACTCCTTCTTGACCTATTGAGAGATGCACGGGACAACGCATTTTCTGGTTGCTATACCGTTCGGCAATTTCTTCTTCAACCAAACGAATGAAATACATCTTCATGAGCAACTTGTAGCGCAGATCTTCCCTCACCATGAAGCCCAGACCTCCTGCGAATTATTTGCGCACACCGAGTTATCTCCGCTCAAAAAACTTATTGATCGTATTTGCCACTTCTCCAACTTCATTATCGGTTAAATGTTGATTAATCGGCAAGGTCAAGATTCGTTTCGACTGACTTTCGGTCGCAGGAAACGAACCAAGGCCGAATCCCAAGTGCTTTGCGGCTGGTTGCATATGAATAGGTATTGGATAGTGAATCGCGGTTCCGATGCCACAAGATGCTAGGTGATCCGCAAGTTCATCCCGACGATCCACTTGCACAACGAAAGTATGGTACGAATTCCGCTCACGAGAATCGTCGTTCGGAACGAACACAAAATCAGGATTCAGCAATGACCGGTAGAGCGCGGCATTTTTTCGTCGGCTATCGATCGTCATCTCTAGGCGTGTCAACCTATAAGTCAAAACCGCGGCTTGAATTGCGTCAAGGCGTGAGACGTAGCCGAACATCTCGACCGTATTTCTGTCAGCTGAACCATGGCTACGCAATTTTTTAACTTGATCGGCTAACTCTCGGCTCTTGAAGCAAACAAAACCGCCATCACCCAAGGCATTGAGGTTCTTCAAAGGGTGAGCCGAAAAACATCCCACATCGCCGAATGTGCCGCTCAGTTTGCCGTCAAAAGTTGAACCAATTGATTGGGCAGCATCTTCAATGATTGCAATTTCATATTTTGCCGCAATTTCAGAAATTCGAGCCATGTCAACCATTCGACCACCCAGATGAACGGGCATGATCGCTTTTGTTTTTGGTGTAATTGCCTTTTCAACCAAGTCTGGATTAATGCTTTGTGATGGAAGAACATCAACAAACACAGGGGTCGCACCAAGGTGCACAATCGCCGCAGTCGACGCCACAAACGAATTTGGTGGCGTAATTACTTCGTCGCCCCTTCTTACACCAAGAGCAGCGAGTCCCAGAACAAGAGCATCCGTGCAACTATTCACCGCAACACAGTGTGGGCTACCCAAGTATTGTGCGACAACTCTTTCAAACTCGTCGACTACTTCTCCACCAACATAAGTTCCACTGGCCAGAACCGACTCGACTATCGGCAGCAACTCGCTTTTTTCGCACTCCCATTGTGCTTTCAGATTGACATATGGGATTTTCAGTTCGCTCACTTCACTCCCGTATAAAATTCTGCCACTGTAGAAATCACATAATTGATTTCTTCTGCAGATAGATGTTGGTCGCACGGAAAACTAATTACGGATTCGGCGTGACGATCAGTCACTGGAAAACTTTCAGTGGCACCAAACTTTTTCAAGGCCTCTTGGCGGTAAATCGGAACTGGGTAGTGGACCTTGGCCTCGATACCGCGTGCCTGACAAAAGGCAAGCAAATCATTTCGGTTTTCTGCAAAAACCATGTACAAGTGGTAGACGATCTTGAAGCCATTTGGTCGCGGGGGGATAACAATCCCTTGAATCGCGCCTAATCCAGCGTCGTACTTTGCGGCGTTTTCAATTCGCTTGATCGCAATCTCGGTTGTCTGAGGTATCAACCAGTTGCCGACAACGGCCTGCAAAGTATCGAGCCTCGAGTTATAGCCCAGCAGTTGCACTTCATCACGATTAACCAGCCCATGATTTCTGAGCAGTCGCAATTGTTCAGCCTGTTCTGAATTATCGGTCACTATCAGCCCACCGTCGGACCAAACATTCAAATTTTTGAGTGGATGTAACGAGAAAGCTCCCGACACACCCCAAGTACCGGCTTTGCGTCCGTCAATTTCACCAAGGATCGACTGGCAGGCGTCTTCAATCACTGGCAATTGATGGCGCTCAGCGATAGGCATTAGTTTTCTCATGTCGGTCATGTATCCGGTGAAGTGGACGGGCACTATCGCCCGTGTTTTGCTGGTGATCGCCGCTTCGACTAGATCAACATTCATGCAGAATGTGTCGTCGCAATCAACAAATATTGGAATTGCACCAATTTCGGCAATTGCACCAACTGTTGCAACAAATGTATTCGCCGCCGTTATGACTTCGTCGCCAGCCTCCACCCCAGCGGCTACGAGCCCTAATTTGATTGCATCAGTTCCAGAGTTGACACCGATCGCATACTTGGTGCCGATGAGTTCGGCGAACTTCTTTTCGAACTCAACCAAAGGTGCACCGAGCGTAAAGTCACCGGTTTTGACGAATTCTTTAAGTTGCAACCATAAATCGTCGCAATCAGCAAACTGTTGAGCTAGATACGAGTATCGAACCTTCATATTCTCAGAACTCCTTTGAATTCATACGTTTAATATTGAAATATTTATCATCGGTCAGAGAATTTGGAAGTAAACCGGCTTCAAGCGCACTTTTCATGTCAACGATTGCATCACGAATCGTGTGCTTGGGTGCAAAACCCAAAACTCTGGCGATCTTCTCTGAAGAAATGTGATACGAACGATTGTCGTCCGTTGGTGAAGTTACCAATTCAACATCGTCGCCCATCACATCTCGAACCGAATGAGCAAGTTCTTCGACACTTTGATTCTCGTAGCCAGCATTAAAAATCTCACCGGCAATAAGTTCTTTCGGTGCATCAAGGAGCAGGACATACGCCTCAACCATGTCGGCAATATGAATGTTTGGTCGCAATTGTTTGCCACCAAAGACCGTGATCTTGCGCTTATGAAACGCCAAGTTTGAAAGAATATTCACGACTACATCTAGTCGCTGACGCCGAGAATATCCGCAAACTGTCGCCGGACGAATCGTCACGGTTGTGAAGTCGAGTGATTGATATTCGGCAAGAATTTCCTCACAATCGGCTTTGAACCGTGAATAGTCGGTTAATGGCTCAAGCGACATTTCTTCTGAAACATTAAGTTCACTCTTGACGCCATACACCGATGACGACGAAGCATAAATAAATCGTTTAACACCACTGGCTTTACTGATTTCGACCAATGGCCGAAAGGCATCCAAATTAATCGACACGCCAAGTTTTGGATCCATTTCAAAACTCGGGTCATTTGAAATGCATGCCAAATGAATGACCGAATCATGTCCGGTAATCGTCTTTCGCAACAGTGGTGCGTCCCGAATGTCGCCCTTGACCATCACCAGATTCGGGTGGCTATCAATTACATCTTCGCCGTACCACATCAAGTCCAAAACAGTGACTGAGTGACCGAGTTCAAGAAGTCGCGGCACCAGCATCGCACCGACGTATCCCGCGCCACCGGTTATGAAAATACGCTTATTTGTCATCATTACCAAGATACTTGAACCATTCTTGTGTCGCAGTTGCAATGGTTGACGGGGTCCAAACTGGCGCCGATCTCCAGTAATCGATATCGGCCAAAACTTTTTCCACACCTTTTTCAATGTTCACTTTGGGCTGCCAATTCAACTCACGCCGAATTTTCTCAATATCAGCAAATGTGCAGTCGGGCTCCCCAGGGCGCTTCGGAATATGAATAGCCTCACCCGCCAACAACTCCACTAATTTATTTATAGAAATGGTTTGTCCACTGCCGACATTGTAAATTTCTCCATACATTGAGCTTTTTGCCGCA
>SXGS01236805.1_pt1 | contig 14079 bp, 9 predicted proteins | sample 3174681 | NCBI WGS metagenome assembly SXGS01 (sample SAMN11356861, study PRJNA531348) | freshwater metagenome | isolation source: freshwater sample F1-80 | place: China: Fuxian Lake, Yuxi | collected 2017-12-25
GCCGAACAGCAATACTCCCGACCCAAGGCCGAGAACCAACGCACTTCGCCGAGCTAGCCGCGACATCGCGAAACTCCGTGAACAACGGACTGATTAGTCATCGAGAAGAACGTTCGCATTAAACGCCACCGACCTTGTGTCGGTGGTTCCCGCGCTTCTGCACTACGCAAATCCATCGGCATCCAAGGGAGTGCAGAAGCGCGGGAACCACCCTGACAAGCAGGGTGGCGGTATCAATCGACCGTCCCGAAAGGCGGTGGGAGTCTACCGCCGAAGAATTCCGCCCCGCAAACGGATTCTCGTTGCACCCGTGAAAGTTGAAGAACTGGCCGATAGTCTGACGCCGTTTGATCAACTCCCGTCGTGCCTCCGTTCTGGAGAACAGTTCCATGATTCCACAACGATCCGCCAACGTATCCATCCAGGCGAGCGGGGTGGCGTCAGCCCCCCGGTTCCGTAATGAAGCCACCGGGGGGCTGACGCCGCCCCGCTCGCCAATTTGTTTGTTGATGGTTTCGAGCCTCGTGCTCGTCTCGTCACTCCTCGTCGCACAAGACGCGAAAGTTCCGACGAAAACCGCCGAACCGAAATCCGACCCCGCGGCGCTCTCACCCATCGACGAGGCAGTCGCCGCGGAACTCGCGGATCGCGTGCGGCGGGACGAAGCGGTCACATGGTTGAGCAAGCCGACTCAAGTCAGCTTTGCTGAGACGACTCTCGCCGATGTCGCGACGTTCTTGGCAGATACTCACGAGGTGCGGATTCGTCTCGACGCTGTACCCATTGCGGACATGGCGTTTGCTCAAACGACCGTGACTTTGGTCACCGAGAAGCAATCGCTCGCGCATGTCCTGAATCGAATCACGCAGTCGGCCGGAGCGGCCTGGACCATTCATCGCGGCGACATCCTGATCACGTCACCGGAGCGAGAACAGCAGTTGCATGAGACGCGGGTCTATCGCGTTGGTCGTCTGCTGCGACTGTCCGCCGCGCGAGCGGTGCTGCCAGGACCACCCGCGCCGCGTCCATTGAACGGTGCTGGATTCTTCTCCTCAGGGCCCATTCAAGCCTCTCACGAACTGGCGAACGACGACCTGCTGGTGAGATTCCTCACCGAGTCCACCAGCGTCCCGTGGCAGGCCACTTCCGGCGAAGGGGGAACGATGTCCCTGATGAAGGATCAATTGATCGTGCGGCAGACGTATCACGGTCACGAGGAAGTCGCGCGGTTGCTGCGGTTCGCAGAACAGGCCCTGAGCCGAGCTCCTGGATCACCGCCACTGTTGGTGATGCCGGCGGACGAGGCGACACAGTTCGCTCGACTGCAAAAGGCGCTGCGACGCGAGATCGACTTGCGGCTTGTGCAAACGCCACTGCCCGAGATCGTCGCGCTGCTGCATGACCGATTGGGCGAAGAAGTCTACGTCGAGCAATCCGAAGCGACCAAACAGCTCAACATTAGCAGTATGGAGTTGTCGCTGACCGAAGGCCGCTTTGTCGCGCGCGAGGCATTGCGTCAGATGCTCTCACCACACAACCTCACCGCCATCATCGACGACGGAGCCATCCGCATCACGACCGTCGATCAGGCTCATCTTCGGCAAGTGTCGGTGATCTATGACATCGCCGACTTGCTGCACAGCACCGACGACCTCAGCGCGTTGCAATCGGCCATTCAGGAAGGGACGTCTGGTCCGTGGCAGCAACTCACCGGAGAAGGAGGCACCATCAGCGACCTGCTGGGAGGACTGCTGGTCATTCGCCAGAACAAGTCAGTCCACACGGAAGTCGCGCTGTTGCTGCATGAACTTCGCCAAGCCCGAAAGGAGGCCGTCAAAGACCCACCCACTCCCAAGACCGCCGATCTGGAAACGAGGTTCCACAAAGCCAAGTCCAAGGACGAAGCCGAGTCGCTCGAACGCCTGATCCTGACGTTCGTGTCCCCGGCCACCTGGGACGTCAGCGGCGGACGCGGAGTCCTCCGCACCGCCGAGGACCGCTTGATCATCCAACAGACCAAAGCAGTCCACGATCAGATCGACTTGTTCCTGCGCGAATACCAGCAAGCGAAGCCGATCGGGGCTGCCGCGAAGCAACAACGATTGCCAACCGTCCCCGTTTGTTAAACGGAGGGGTTGGCCACAAAAAACACGAAGAGTCACGAAAAGAATTCTTGCGAATGATTTCGTGTGGAGCCCCGCCTCATTCTCTTTGTGGCTTTTTGTGTTCTTCGTGGCCAATCTGAGATGGAAGACTTTGCGACGTCTGCCAGATTGAATCACGCCTACAAAATGACGCCGTCACGACTCAAGCAAGCTTGGATCGAAAGTAATCCGCTCCGGCCTTGAGCGCATCGGCCAGCTTCGACGGGTCTTTTCCGCCGGCCTCGGCCATGTCGGGCCGGCCGCCTCCGCCACCACCGACGATCTTTGCCGCCGCTTTGACGCAGTCGCCGGAGTGCAGTCCTTTCGCGATCAAATCTTTGCTGACCGCCGCGCTGAGGCTCACTTTGCCGTCGATCACAGCGCCGATCAGGATTGCGGCCGGAGCGGCTTTGTCCCGGATCAAGTCGATCATCTCGCGGATGGAATCGCGTGTCGCGTTCTCGGCGAGATGCGTCACGATGCGGACGCCGTTGATTGACTCGGCCTGCGCGATCCAATCGTCGATCGCACCGGCGGTCGCCTGGCTGTTGAGCTTCGCGAGTTCACGCTTCGTGTCGCGGAGTTCGTCTTGAAGCGCGCTGAGCCGCTTCGGCAATTCATCGGCCGGAGCTTTCAATTGCGCGCACAGCTCTTTGACGAGCGATTCCATTTGTCGCGTCTTCTCCAATGCCTTCGGTCCCGTGACGGCCGAGATGCGACGCACTCCTTTCGCGACCGGTTCTTCCGCGACGATCTTGCAGAAGCCGACCTGACCGCTGTTCGACAAGTGCGTGCCGCCACAAAGTTCGATGCTCCAGTCCCCCATGCGGACGACACGGACGTTGTCGGGATACTTCTCGCCGAACAGCGCCATCGCTCCGAGTTCCCGCGCTTCGGCGATCGGCATTAGCTTCGTCGTGACCGTCGAGCCTTCGGCGATGCGGGCATTGATTTCGGTTTCGATCGTTTGCAGCTCTTCATCGCTGACCGGCTTGTTGTGCGTGAAGTCGAAACGGAGCACGTCGCGGTCCACCTTCGATCCGCGCTGCGTCGCCTGTCCGCCCAGCGTCTGCCGCAGCGCGTGATGCAGGATGTGCGTGGCCGAGTGTGCTCGGCGAATCCCCGCTCGGCGTTCGGCATCGACGGTCGCGGTCACGGTTTGACCAACGCTCAATTTGCCTTTCTTGAGCTGCCCGATGTGCAACCACAAGTCGCCGTCCTTCAGAGTTTCGAGCACCTCAAATTCGACGCCGTCCGCCGTCAGTGTGCCGGTGTCGCCGACTTGCCCGCCCGACTCACCGTAGAGCGGCGTCTTGTCGAGCGCAACACCGATCGGCTGTTCGTGGCCCACGGAAGCGAAGTCGGAGACCAATTCTCCGTTGGCGATGATCCCGACGATCTTGCTGCTCGCTTCTGTCGCTTCGTAGCCGAGGAACGTCGTTCCTCCTTGTTTGCGCAGCGAGTCCATCGGCCCCGCCGCCATGACGGAGTTTGCAAACGCACCGCTGCCGCTTTTCGTTTCGTGATCTTTCACGCACGCCGCGAAGCCCGCCTTATCGACTTTCAAGCCGGCTTGAGCGGCCAACGATTCGGTCAGCTCGATCAAGAAGCCGTCGGTCTGATGCAGGTCGAATGCGGCTGATCCGGACAACACCCCGCCGCTCGACTTGGCTTGCTCGGCGATCTTTTGAAACTTCGGCATTCCGCGATCGACGATCGTCAGGAACTGCTGCTCTTCTTCGCGGATGACGTTCGCGACGGACTCGACGGTCTTTGTGATCTCCGGATACGCGGCCTTCATCCCCGCGACGATGGCCGGCACCAGCGTATGCAGGAACGGATCACGCTTGCCGAGCAGATAGCCTTCGAGTGCCGCTCGCCGCAGCAGCAGGCGGACGATGTAGTTTTCCTTGTCGCTACCGGGCAACGCCCCTTCGTGAATGGCGAAAGTGCAGGCGCGGACATGATCGGCGATGCGACGACAGGCTCGGCCATGCGGCGCGGCGTAGTCGTACTTCAGGCCGACTGCGTTGCCGGCCGCGATGCACATCGGCTTCAAGATGTCGATCTCGAAGTTGCTGAGGACACCTTGCAACGTGGAGGCACAGCGTTCGAGGCCCATGCCCGTGTCGATGTTCTTCTTCGGCAACGGCTGGAGATTGTTCGGCGGTGCTCCGACCCGATTGAACTGCGTGAAGACCAGGTTCCAAATCTCGACCGTCTTCTCCGAACCAGGGGGCAGGTAATAGATCTCGCTGCACGGCCCGCACACTCCGTCCGGTCCCTGTGAGGGTGCCGACGCCGGCCAGAAGTTTTCGCTTTCGTCACAGCGCGTGATCCGCGAGGCGGGGACTTTCACTTCGTCGTGCCAGATGCCATACGCCTCGTCGTCGTCGAGGTACACCGTGACGCTCAGTCGCTCCGGGTCGAGGCCCAGCCACTTCTTTGTGGTCAGGAACTCCCACGCCCAATGAATCGCTTCCTTCTTGAAGTAATCACCGAACGAGAAGTTTCCCAGCATCTCGAAAAACGTGTGGTGATACGCCGTGATGCCGACGTTTGAGATGTCGCCGGTTCGCAAGCACATCTGGCAGGTCGTCGCGCGAGTGAACTCAATCGGCCCGATGCCGAGGAACTGATTCTTAAACTGATTCATCCCAGCGGGTGTGAAGAGGACCGTCTTATCGTCTCTGGGAATCAACACATCGCTGGAGCGTCGCACGCAGCCTTTGGATTCAAAGAAGGCCAGATACTTTTCGCGGAGTTCATCAGTTTTCATGAGCCATCACATCGGGTTAGAGGTCTGATTCAAACGCGGCGGAAGAGTAGAGAAACGGTCGGCGAGAGGGAATCCGGCGATTACGTAGCCGTCACCGCTCCGCGTGACGAGCCGAGCACTCACCAACGCGATGTGAAGCGTTCCGCTCATCACGCGGAACGGTGATGGCTAAGTCGGTCACAACTCGCGGCGGATCCCCTCTTCCCGATAGAGCACAAAGCCCGCGTTCAGATAATTGGGCAGCGCGGCCGGATGATCGAGAGTGCAAGTGTGCAACCAGAAGCGTCGCGGCTGGTAGCTCCAAGCTTGGTCGATGGTCCATTGCAGGAACCACTTGCCCAACCCTTGGCCGATGAACTCCCGCGTCAGGCCGAATTGCACGAGTTCAATCTCATCGGGCTGACGTCGGTCGAGTTCCGCAAAGCCGGCGGGAGTCCCCTCAAAGTTCAGAACATGCAATTCATTGCGTGGATTCTGAATGACGGCGGCGAGTTCTTCGTCGGAAAGTTTGCGGCGGCTCAGCCAGTGATAGTCACGGCCCACGGCGTTGTAGAGATGACGGTACTCCTCCACCGTGGGAGACGGCATGTGCCGGACAGACAGCGCTTCGCGCGGAGCTGGGATTGCTCGGCGCGACGGACTGAGCATCTCCAGGTAGAACACGGTGACATCAACCATCTCCATCGGTTGGTTCCTGCGGCCGTTTCAAAACGTAGCCTGACTCTCCGAGTCGGGACTCTTTCCACGGCGGTTCCGACTCAGAGAGCCAGGCTACGAAATGGCTACGCCATCTCCCAACTGTGACCGTCCCAGGCGATGACTTGTTCGAGCAGCTTCACCACGCTGGCTGTGTAGGTCTGGAATAGGTACTCCCCCTTATCGGCCGAGGCGTGACGCGGGTCGCCGATATGGCCGGGAACCGTGCGGTCCTTCGTCGTCCAGCCGCGATAGGCGGGCTCGAACGCGAAACCGGAATCGACCTTCTCAATCTGTGTGTGTGGCTTCACCAAATGCGGTGCGAGCCGCAGGACCATCGAGGTTTCAAACTCGCAGGCGTGTCCCACCTGAGTTTGCACCAAGTCCGATCGACCGGGATTGGGTGCCGGGCCATCCCAATAGCTGGAGAACAACAGCAGCAAGTCGTGACGCTCGCGATGACGCTGCCGCAACTCGAAGACCGCTTGCTTGCCGGGCGTGATGTTGCCGCCGTGTCCGTTGAGAAACAGGATCCGACGGAATCCGTGCGTCAGCAGGTTCTCGGCCAGATCGTTCAGCAGATCGAGATACACGCGCGGGCTGGCCGACATCGTCCCTTGGAAATCCATATGATGATGCGAGTTCCCCAGCCACATGACTGGCGCGATGAGGACTCGGTCCTGCATGGTTTCGCCGACGCGCCGCACGACCTCACCCAGCAACATGCTGTCTGTGAAGACGGGCAGATGATGACCGTGCTGTTCGAGCGCCGCGACGGGAATGATGACCGGTAGATCACGCGACAGTTTTCCGACTTCGGGCCACGTGAGTTCTTGCAGGAGCATCGTGGATGCCTTTCGTTGGCAAACCAGACCGCGACCATCAGGGAGCGGTTTGATTGATCGTGACTGGCCACTCCCTGACGGGCCTGTTGAATTAGCCTGCCACCGACCTGATGTCGGTGGTTCCCGCGCGGGGCGAGGAGTGTCGAAAGCCCTTCGGCATCGGTCAACGGTCGCTCTCCGTCAGGTGGCTGATCGCGCGACCGCAGTCTCGGCGGACGAGACGTGTCCGCCACGATTGGCTAATCTGCAACCGAGCCGTGACCATTCGGCGACAATACTTCTTCAAGCAGGAGATTTCAGCGATGCGAAGACTAACAGCGATTGTGGCGTCAGCGATTATTGCCTTCGGCGTTTCGGCGTTCGCCGCGCCGGGCGAAGCGTTCATTGATCCCGAACAAGCCGGTCCGGACTTCAAAATCCAAGGAGAGTACGAAGGGACCATCGGCCAAAAGACGAAATTCGGTGCGCATGTCATCGCACTGGGCGAAGGCAAGTTCGATGTGGTGCTGCTTCAAAAGGGTTTGCCCGGCGGTCCCAAAGACGCGGCTTGGGACGGCAAGACGAAGGTGATGCTCAATGGTGAGACGAAGGACGGTGTCGTCGAACTGACCGGCACGAACTTCAAAGGGACGATCAAAGACGGAGTGCTCAGCGGCACCGCCGAAGAGGATGTGAAGTACGAGGGGAAAAAGGTCGAACGGAAATCCGAGACGCTCGGAGCCAAGCCACCCGAAGGGGCGATTGTGCTCTTCGATGGCACCAACGTGGACGCCTGGCAGAACGGCAAGATTCAGGAGAGCAACCTGCTGGGAGTCGGTACGCGGACCAAGCAGAAGTTCCAGGACTTCACGCTGCACCTCGAATTCCGCACGCCGTTCATGCCCAAGGCTCGCGGTCAGGGTCGCGGCAACAGCGGCATGTATCTCGTCGATCAGTACGAATGCCAGATCCTCGACTCGTTCGGCCTCTCCGGCGAGAACAACGAATGCGGTGGCATCTACACCGTCGCAAAACCGGCGGTCAACATGTGCTTCCCGCCGCTGAGCTGGCAATCCTACGACGTCGAATTCCGTTGTGCTCGCTTCGATGCCGAGGGGAAGAAAACCGAAGACGCCGTCACCACGATCAAGCACAACGGCTTCGTAATCCACGACAAGCTCAAGCTGAAGGCCACTCCCGGTGGCGGACAGAACGAAGAGAAGCCCGGTGCGCTGTACTTCCAAGACCACGGCAACCCGGTTCATTTCCGCAACGTTTGGATCGTCGAAAGGAAATGACCGGGAGAGCGGGAGACAAGGAGACTGGGAGAACAATTCCCGTCTCCTTGTCTCCTTGTCTCCTTGTCTCCCCATCATGGTCTACCTCAACCGTATCTACACGAAATCAGGCGACGGAGGCCAAACCGGTCTCGGCGACGGGACTCGTGTCCCCAAGACGCACGTCCGGATCGCGGCCTATGGCGGGACCGATGAATTGAACTCGGTGATCGGCGTCGCGCTGACCACCGAGTTGCCCGACGACGTGCGACGGCAACTGACGCTCATTCAAAACGACTTGTTCGATCTCGGTGGCGACCTTTGCATGCCGGAGTCCGACAAGCCGCTCGGCTACGAACCGCTGCGAGTCACCGCCGCTCAGGTCGAACAACTTGAGCATTGGATCGATGGCCACAACGAGAAGCTGCAGCCGCTGACGAGTTTCATCCTGCCGGGAGGCTCACCCGCCGCCGCTCACCTGCATGTCGCAAGAACGGTTTGCCGGCGTGTTGAGATCGGAGTGCTCGCACTGGCGGAGAAGGAAATGATCAACTCGAACGTCGCGATCTATTTGAACCGACTGTCGGACCTGCTGTTCGTGCTCGCACAGGTCTGCAACAACCACGGAGCCAACAACGTACTCTGGGTTCCGGGAGCCAATCGAAAACCAGTGACGTAAGATGGCCGCCCTTGGCCGTCCGTGCCCGAGAATGAACCGCAGGACGGCCGAGGGCGGCCATCCTACATTCGGTCATGGGAGATCAATGATGAAACAACTAGTTTGCTCGCTGCTCATCGTTCTGGCGACGATTGTGATTTCGTCAACGACTTCGCAAGCCGCAGAGCCGACTCCTCCCGCCGGTTTCCGATCGCTCTTCAACGGCAAAGATCTTGCCGGCTGGTACGGTTTGAATCCGCACTCGGTGGACAAGAACAAGCTCACGGTGGAGCAATTTGACGCCGCTCTGAAGAAAATGCGTGACGAGTTCCCGACGAACTGGCGCGTCGAAAACGGCGAACTGGTCAACGACGGCTACGGACCATACGCCACGACGGATGCGGAGTTCGGCGATATCGAGTTCCTCATCGAATACAAGACTGTCGCGAAGGCGGACAGCGGCGTTTATCTGCGTGGCCTGCCGCAGGTGCAGATTTGGGACAACAACCAGGCGAGCTTGCACACCGCACCTGATCGCAATCCGAATCGAGGCTCCGGTGGCTTGTTCAACAACCTGCCGCGAACGCCTGGCCGCGATCCGTTAGTCGTCGCCGACAAGCCGTTCGGCCAATGGAATTCGTTCCGCATCCGCCAAATCGGAGCGCGGACGTGGGTGTGGCTCAACGAAAAACTGGTTGTCGATGATGCGGTGATGCAGAACTACGCGGCTCGCGACAAACCGTTGCCAGCGAAAGGCCCGATTCATCTGCAAACTCACGGCGGCGAGATTCGCTGGAGAAGTATCTTTGTGCGTGACATCGGAGCAGACGAAGCGGCGAAGTCACTTGCCGAGGCAGACGAGAGATTGAAGACAACCCTCGCCGACAAGGTCTTGATCGAGCGTGGCGTCCGATACCTCGCTGACGGCCGTGATGAAAAAGCGGACCTCTACGTTCCGTTGAATCGAGCCGCTGATGTTCGCTCGCCGGCGGTCGTGATCATTCATGGTGGCGGCTGGACTGGCGGCAAGCGTGATGCCGGCCGCGAGTTGAACATCGGCACGACGCTGGCGCTTAACGGCTACGTCGGCATGAGCATCGACTACTTGCTGGCGACCGATACCGCTTCGTCATGGCCGACGAATATCCACGACTGCAAGACGGCGGTGCGCTGGCTGCGAAAAAACGCCGCGCGGTTGCAAATCGATCCCGATCACATCGGCGTCATCGGCGGTTCGGCCGGAGGGCATCTGACATCGTTGTTGGCCATGACCGGACCTGCCGATGGACTCGACCCGAAGGATCCGTGGGGCGAGTTCTCTTGTGCTGTGCAATGTGCCGTCCCGATGTACGGAGCCGGCGAGGTCCGCGACAGCAAGAGCGCGAAGGCGATGCTCGGCAAGACGCGCGACGAAGCTCCAGATCTCTATAAGCTCGCGTCGCCGATCACTCATGCCGACGCGAAAGACCCACCGTTTCTGATCCTGCACGGCACCGCCGACAAGACGGTCCCCGTCGAGCAATCCGAGATCCTCGCCGCCGCGCTGAAGAAGGCCGGCGTCGAGCACGAACTCGTCCTCGTCCCGGATGCTCCGCACACGTTTGACCTGCAACCCAAGCAACAGGATCTCCGACCGTTGGTTCTCGCGTTCTTCGACAAACACTTGAAGCCGAAGGCCAAGTAATGCAATTCCTGTCCGACTGCTATCAGCCGGACGAAAAGGGCACTGCGATGTCGCGACCAAATTGGCCATTGGTGGGAATGATCGTCTTCGTCGCAATGCCGGTTCGTGCTGATCCACCGATCGACTTCAATCGGGACGTGCGGCCGATCCTGTCGGACAAGTGCTTCTTCTGTCACGGCCCGGATGACAAACATCGCGAAGCCGAGTTGCGACTCGATCAGCCTCTGCGAGCAGAAACAAAGCCGAGCGAATTGCTGCGTCGGATCATGACCACTGATCCCGACGAACAGATGCCACCGAAGAAGTCCGGCAAGACGTTGTCGGCTGCGGAAGTCGCGACTCTGCGGCGCTGGATCGAGCAAGGTGCGAAGTGGCAGACTCACTGGGCCTACGTCGCGCCGATCAAGCATGAACCGCCGCGTGTCGCCGACGAGTCATGGCCCACCAACTGGATCGACCGCTTCGTGCTGGCTCGGCTGGAGCATGAGCAACTCAAGCCCGCGCCGGACGCCGATCGGATCACTCTGGTTCGACGACTGAGTTTTGATCTGCGCGGCTTGCCGCCGACGTTGGATGAACTGAGCGTAGCGGACGCTGCCAGCGTCCGAGCCGATGCTAGCAGCATCGGCCACGATGATGCGGCTTGGGAACGATGGGTGGACCAGTTCCTTGCCAGCGACGCCTTTGGCGAGCGAATGGCCGTGTGGTGGCTGGACCTCGTGCGTTATGCCGACACGGTCGGCTATCACGGCGATCAGGAGCATCACATCTCGCCGTATCGCGATTGGGTCATCGACGCTTTCATCGACAACATGCCGTTCGACCGGTTCACGCAGGCGCAGTTGGCGGGCGACCTCGTAGGTTGGGATTCCATCCCGACCGTTTTGGCCCGACCAGAAGGTCGGGATGGAATCCCAACCTACGGACGAACCGACGACCTAATCGCCTCCGGCTACAACCGCTTGCTGCAAACGTCTCACGAAGGGGGCGTGCAAGCCAAAGAATACTTGGCGATGTATGCCGCGGATCGAGTCCGCAATCTGTCGGGCGTGTGGCTTGGCGGGACAGTCGGCTGTGCACAGTGTCACAACCACAAGTTCGACCCGTACACGGCGAAGGATTTTTATTCGCTGGCCGCGTTCTTCGCGGACCTGGATGAAGCGGCCCATCTCAAGAAGGGAAGCGATGCGTCGCCGACCGTGCGTGCTCCTGAGTTACGAGTCCTCACAAAGCGTGAACGTGCTCGCGCCGAGAAGCTGACTGCCGAAGAACGAACCAAGTTCGAGAAGTCTGGTCGGCTGACGATGATTTCGGCCGCGATCGAACCGCGTGAGATGCGGATTCTGCCACGCGGCAACTGGCTCGATGACAGCGGCCCGATCGTGACTCCCGCAGTGCCGGAGTTTCTTGGCCAGCTTGATACCGGCGACCGAAGAGCGACTCGGTTGGATCTCGCTCATTGGCTGACAGATTCCAAGAGCGGCGTCGGTTTGCTGACCGCGCGAGTCATGGTCAACCGCTTTTGGATGCTGATGTTTGGCGAGGGCTTGTGTCGCTCGCTGGAAGACTTCGGCGCTCAAAGCCAACCGCCCGATCAACCGGAGCTGCTCGACCGGCTCGCCCACGAGTTCGTCGACAGCGGCTGGAACGTGAAGCGCGTCTTGAAGCTGATCGCGATGAGCCGGGCGTATCGGCAGTCCTCCGTAGGTCAGGCTTTCCAGCCTGACCCAATGGGGCAAATCGCGTCGACAAATGAGAGCGTTTTGGCACGACCGGGTCAGGCTGGAAAGCCTGACCTACATTTCGGTCAATCGCGTTTCCGTCTCCCCGCCGAATTCATCCGCGATAACGCGCTGGCGATCAGTGGCCTGCTGGTCAGCGAAGTCGCCGGGCCGAGCGTGCGGCCGTATCAACCGGCGGGGTACTACAAGTACCTCAACTTTCCGAAGCGAGATTACGCGGCCGACAAAGACACGAAGCAATGGCGTCGCGGCGTGTATGTGCATTGGCAGCGGCAATACCTGCATCCGATGTTCAAGGCGTTCGACGCTCCTCGCCGCGAGGAATGCACCGCCGCGCGTCCCCGCTCGAACACGCCGCTCGCCGCGCTGGCATTGCTCAACGACCCCACATTCGTCGAAGCGGCCAAAGCTTTTGCTGCTCGCATCCTGAAAGATGGCGGCGGCAGCGACGAGTCTCGCATCGCCTTTGCGTTCCGACTTGCCACATCGCGACCTCCCGACGACGCCGAGCAATCGGTGCTGCTGAGTTTGTTGGCCGATGCTCGCAGCGACTACTCGCGAGACGCATCGTCCGCTCAAAAGTTGCTCGCGATCGGCCTGACTCCGCCTGCTAGCAATTCTCCTGCCAGCGAGCTCGCCGCCTGGACGACCGTCGCGAGAGCGTTGTTGAATCTGTACGAGACGACGACGAGGAACTAGCCATGCTCAATCCAAGCAATTTCGCAAATCAAATCCAGCGTCGCACATTTCTCAACTCGGCCGGAGTCAGTCTTGGTTCGGCGGCGTTGTCAGCGCTGATGGCTCGCGAGGGGCGGGCGGCGCGCTCGTCGGAAGAGCAGCGGCCGTTGCCGCATCATCGGGCGCGGGTGAAGCGAGTCATCTATCTCTACATGTCTGGTGGTCCTTCGCATTTGGAGACGTTTGATGAAAAACCGATCCTGGCGAAGATGCACGGGCAGGCGATGCCGGAGTCGTTTACGAAGGGGCAGCCGATTGCTCAGTTGCAGGGGCAGAAGCTGACGTGTCAGGGACCGCTGATCGGATTCCGCAAGCATGGCGAGAGCGGGCAGGTCATCAGCGATTTTCTGCCGTGGCACGGCAAGATGGCGGACGACATCTGCATCCTCCGCTCGATGGTCACCGAGCAGATCAATCACGATCCGGCTCACACGTTCATGAACACCGGCACGGCGATCAACGGCCGGCCGTCAATGGGCTCGTGGATCAACTACGGACTCGGCAGCGAGGCGGAGGATCTGCCCGGCTTCGTGGTGCTCACCAGCGAGGGAGGTCGCAACCCCCAACCGATCTCGTCGCGCATGTGGGCGGCGGGATTTCTGCCCAGCCAGTTTCAGGGAGTGCCGTTCGAGTCCGCCGGCGACCCGGTACATTACGTCGGCAACCCGGCGGGAGTCTCGATGGCTCAGCAACGGCGACTGGTCGATGCGATTCGGAAGCTGGATGAGCATCGGGCTGGTGCTGAGTCAGGAAGGCGAACGGGGGGCGTTAGCCCCCTGGTCCGTGGTGATTCGTCCGATCCCCGCAATCTAACCAAGGGGCTGACGCCCCCCGTTCGCCTGGATTCGATATCCGATCCCGAAGTTGCTGCGCGGATCGCGGCTTACGAACTTGCCTTCAAGATGCAGTCGTCCGTGCCGGAGTTGATGGACCTTTCGGGCGAGACTCAGGCGACGCTCGACATGTACGGTGCGAAGCCCGGCGACGGCTCGTTCGCGTCGAACTGTTTGCTGGCTCGCCGCATGGCCGAGCGGGGCGTGCGGTTCATTCAGCTTTATCACCGCGACTGGGACCATCACGGCGACTTGGTCCGCTACATGAATATCTGCTGTGGCCATACCGATCAGCCGGCGTGGGCGTTACTGACCGATCTCAAGCAACGCGGGATGCTCGACGAGACGCTGATCATCTGGGGTGGCGAGTTCGGACGCACACCGATGTTCCAAGGCAAAGGCGGCCCCGGCCGCGATCATCACATCAAAGCCTTCTCGATGTGGCTGGCCGGCGGCGGAGTGCGCGGCGGCCTGAATTACGGAGCGACCGACGAACTCGGCTACAACTCGGTCGAGAACATCGTCCATGTCCGCGACCTCCACGCCACGATGTTGCATCTGCTGGGGATCGACCATGAACGCTTCAGCGTCAAGCATCAGGGATTGGATGCGCGGCTGACCGGAGTTGAGGCGGCGCGAGTGCTGCGCGACGTACTGAGCTAAGCATCGCAGCCAAATAGGCGAGCGGGGCGGCGTCAGCCCCC